>Ga0316193_10000104_pt1 | contig 43761 bp, 41 predicted proteins | sample MerIslsedime2_MG_FD_207735 | JGI IMG/M metagenome (GOLD analysis project Ga0316193, IMG submission 207735) | Coastal sediment microbial communities from Maine, United States - Merrow Island sediment 2 | ecosystem: Environmental > Aquatic > Marine > Coastal > Sediment | place: USA: Maine... | reverse complement strand
TGCCGTCACCCCTGGCCACAAAATACAGGGCATCCCCCGATGCCGGATGTAACGCAGCAAGTATTGCATCCTTGCCCGGCATTGCAATGGGAGTAGGCGGCAATCCATAGCGCGTATAGGTGTTGTACGGGGTATCCTGACGCAGATCGCGGAACCGGATATCACCGTCGTAGCTATCACCCATACCGTAAATTACTGTTGGGTCTGTCTGCAACCTCATACCTTTTCTCAGGCGCCGTACAAAAACACCGGCGATCGTCGGGCGTTCCTCCACAACGCCCGTCTCCTTTTCCACGATAGAAGCAAGGATCAGTGCATCGTAAGACGTCTTCAATGGCAGGTCCTCGTCACGTTCCTGCCAGCTCTCCTGAAGAAATGTTTCCATCTCCCGGAAAGCACGGCGCAGGTAATCGATATCCGATGTCCCACGCGGAAAATGGTATGTTTCTGGAAGAAAACGGCCTTCCGGGTGCAGATCCGGATAGCCAATTGCGGTCATCACTGTTGCTGCATCGGTATTTTCAAGCCTGTGTACCAGTACCGGGTCCGCGCTCACCCTCTGCATCATCTGGGCGAAGGTTTCTCCCTCGATCAGCGTAATCGTGTGCTGGATAACTTTTCCGTCGGCAAGCTGGTGCAACATCTGCTCTGGAGTAATGCCAGGTCGAAACTGAAATTCGCCCGCTTTAATGCGTGCATCCAGCCTGAGATAGCGTGCCAGCATCACCATATAAACGGGCTTGCGCAGGACCTGTTGCTGTTCCAGTCGGCCGGCAACCGATTTCAGGGTGCTGCCCGGTTCCACCACCAGGTGCAGGCCATTTGCGGGGATGGACAGGGGATTCTTACGGAATGTCTGGAAGTCCATTACCAGCCAGGCAACTATAAAACTGCCCGCGACCACGAGTAATCCGGCTATTCGGAAAATGCTATCGCGTACTGTCCGCTTTTTTCCACCTGCCTGACTCACGTTAGATACCAGTTTCCGTTATCCTCAATGCCATCAGCCTGCATGGCTAGCTGCAACTGGCGAGTTATTCTGCCAATACCAAAATCCCCCAGGTCCTCGATGCGTACCACAGGCCAGATCCCTGTCAGACTGTTACAGATAAACACTTCCTGACTGGCTTTCACATCGTCCAGCGTGAGGCACCGTACCTGTGTTTTGAACCCAAGGGTGACCGCAAGGTCGAGAATAACAGATCGTATGACACCCGCCACACCACAATTCGACAGTTCCGGAGTCAGCAGCTCACGATCATTCACAATAAACACATTGCTCATGGTTCCTTCGATCAGGTGCTGCTGCTGGTCGAGCATCAATCCTTCGGCGATATCGGGGTCATCCCACTCCGCGCGCGCCAGCACCTGTTCCAGGCGGTTCAGGTGCTTGAATCCGGCCAACAACGGCTGCACAGCCAGACGTGTCGAACAAATGCGTGCGCGCACGCCATTTTGTTCCGGATTCGATGGCCAGTGTGGCAAAGGGCGAATGCTGGCAATGCGGGTCACCTCCAGATCAGGCCCGGATTGATAACCGCGGCCACCTGCACCCCGGCTGAGTATGTATTTCAGCACAGCGTCCTTTTGTTGTTCTGCCATTTCCACCAGTTCCTGTCTGACGAGCCCCCAGTCAACCGGTGGAAATTTCAACCGCTCGCAACCGGCATTCAGGCGTTGCATATGCCTTCCAAGGTACTCAGGTCTGGCATGACGAACACGGATTGTTTCAAACAAGCCATCTCCGTACTGAAGGGCACGCTCTGCTGCGTTGACCAGCGCCCCAGGCTGACCATTGACCCAGTATTGCGTTTCTTTCATATACCCCTTCCCTGTATGGCACTCAACATGCCACGCGCCTTTGCACGTGTTTCCTCAAGCTCATTGGCCGGAATGGAGTCGCTGACAATCCCGGCACCCGCACGAAACTGTAATTGATCGCCACTACGCACCAGTGTGCGGATAAGAATGTTGAGGTCCATACTGCCATCATGATTCAGATAGCCCATGGAGCCGGTGTAAGCGCCGCGCCCGGTACCTTCGAGTTCAGCAATAATCTCCATGCAGCGTATTTTCGGGCAGCCGGTGATTGTCCCACCCGGGAACAGCGCACGAATAACCTGGCCGGGTGTCACCCCGGGCCGTATGCGTGCTTCGACATTGGAGACAATATGATGGACTGTAGCGTAGGACTCCAGCGTCATCAGCTCGCTAACCCTGACACTGCCCGGTATCGCAATCCGCCCCACATCATTGCGCTCCAGATCGATCAGCATAATGTGTTCGGCGCGCTCTTTCGGGTGTCCCATCAGTTCTTCGGAAAAGGACCTGTCGACGTCCGTATTGTCACCTCTGGGTCGGGTACCGGCAATCGGACGGGTCTGCACCCGGTCACCTCTGGTTTCAACCAGCCGCTCGGGTGATGAACTCAGCACCGCTATGTCACCCCAGGTAGCCAGGCCGTTGAATGGGCCGGGGTTGGCCAAACGCAGTTGCCGGTACAGGCTATGGCTGCTGGCATCCTGTGGCCACCTGCCTGACCACCGACGCGACAGGTTGACCTGAAACACATCGCCTTCACGGATGTAATCAAGAATTCGCTCTACAGCCTCCAGATAGGGCTGTGCAGGATCTTCATATAGTTCACAGGACGCATTGAGATCCAGGGGTTCATACGGCTTCAATCGCTCGATATCGCTCCTGATCTGACTGATATAACTTTGCTGTTCGGCAATAATCCAGCGTTTTCCCTCTTGATGATCATGGATGATCGCAGCCGGAATCCGGGTCGCACTTGCAACGGGCAGCGCAGAAGTGTCTTCCGGGAGATCAAGTTGTGGCTCGATCTGTGCCGCAAGCTCATAGCCCAGGAAAAGAAACCAGCCGCCGTGAAACGGCAGCGGCCCCTGGTAACCGTCACCAGCCGCCGCTGCTTTCCAGCGTGTATCGAGCACCTGCAGAAAATCAAAAGCGTGCCGTTCATGCAACGCTATCGTCTCTCCCGGAAAAGCAAACAGCATATCAAAACGGCCCTGGGGCCCGGGGGCAAAACTTTCGAGGAGAAAGGGGTAGCGCCCGGGATCCAGGGCGTGTAAATCAAGCAGGTCGAAGCTGGCTCCGGTAGTTACCTGCATTTTGAAGGAACACTAATCCAGTTTGGTAAACACAATCGCGCCGTTGGTGCCGCCAAAACCGAATGAATTGGACATTACAGCGTTAATTTTCATATTGCGGGCTTCGTTCGGCACGAAGTCCAGATCGCAGTCCGGATCGGCCGTGATCTGATTGATGGTCGGTGGTGCTATCTGATCACGTATCGCCATGACCGAGAATATGGCCTCTACCCCGCCGGCCGCCCCCAGCAAATGGCCGGTCATGGATTTGGTTGAACTGACTGCCACCTTGCGTGCATGCTTGCCCAGTGCCGTTTTGATAGCCTGGACTTCCGCCACATCACCTGCCGGCGTAGAGGTGCCATGCGCATTGATATAATCAATCTGGTCAGGATTCAGGCCGGCATCGCGAATTGCATTGTGCATGCAGCGGGCTGCACCCTCTCCGTTCTTTGACGGCTGCGTCATGTGGTATGCATCACCGCTCATACCATAACCGGAAACTTCCGCATAGATAGCCGCACCACGCGCCCTGGCGTGCTCGTACTCCTCCAGCACCATGATACCGGCACCGTCGCCCAGTACAAAGCCGTCACGGTCACGGTCCCAGGGGCGGCTTGCGCTCTGAGGGTCTTCATTGCGCGTGGATAGAGCTTTCGCTGCTGAAAACCCGCCCAGCCCGGTATCCGTCGTAGCCATTTCCGCACCCCCGGCAAGCATTGCGTCTGCATCGCCGTAAGCGATGATGCGTGCGGCCTCACCTATACTGTGCGTACCTGATGTGCAGGCTGTGACCATCGCAATATTGGGACCTTTAAGGCCATAGGTGATGGACAGGTTCCCGGCGATCATGTTGATGATATTGGCTGGAACGAAAAAAGGGGAAATCTTGCGTGGGCCACCCTTTAAAAAGGCGGCATAGTTCTTCTCTATGCCGCGCAAACCGCCTATGCCAGAGCCTATTGATGCACCGATTCGCTCGGCATTTTCGTCGTTAATCTCCAGGCCGGCATCACGGATTGCCTGGGTACCCGCAGCGACTCCATAATGGATAAAGCGCTCCATCTTGCGCGCATCCTTTTTGGAAATGTAGTCGGAGACATCGAAGTCTTCAATGGTGCCTCCGAAGCGTACCGGGAATTCCGATACATCGAATTCTGTGATCGGCCGAATACCACTGGCACCTGCGACAATATTATCCCAGGCTTCTGGAACTGACAGTCCGACCGGGCTGATTATGCCAAGTCCGGTGACCACGACGCGACGTTGCGACAACACAGCGGGCTACTCCAATCCTGGGAATATTTCTGAACAATGGCTTGCCCCGGAGCGCCGGCATTCGGGCTGCCGGCCGACACTCCGATTGCAATAGAAGTGATAATTAACCGAGGTGCGCCGAAACGTAATCAATCGCTTGCTGGACGGTGGTAATCTTTTCCGCCTCTTCGTCCGGAATCTCGCACTCGAACTCTTCTTCCAGAGCCATAACCAGCTCTACGGTATCCAGAGAATCCGCGCCCAGGTCATCTACAAAAGATGCTTCGTTCGTGACAGAGTCTTCGCTGACGTCCAATTGCTCGACGACAATCTTCTTGACGCGTTCTTCAACATTACTCATCGCTGAAAGTTCCTCAGTTGTTTGTGATCATTCCAAGCTGCGCGCGTAGTGTATTGAAAAGTGTATAACCATTCCAGTCATGAGAATGTCTTTAAATTCCGCTTTTGCTGCATTAACCGGCGCGCAGTTTTAAATTTTTTATTCCATTCAATATCAATAATATAACTATAATATTTAAAGTTATGGATTAACTCATGTACATACCACCATTCACGTGCAGTGTTTCGCCGGTGATATAGGCTGCCTGCGGTGAGGCCAGAAATGCCACCGCATGGGCAATATCGTCGACTACGCCCAGCCTGCCAAGCGGCACCTGGGTGATCAGCACATCGCGCTGCTCATCCGGCAGTGCACGCGTCATATCAGTATCGATGAAGCCCGGCGCAACGGCATTGACAGTAATGCTGCGCGAGCCAACTTCACGTGCCAGTGATTTGGTAAACCCGATCATTCCGGCTTTGGCCGCACAATAGTTGGACTGGCCCGGGTTGCCGGTGGCACCAACGACAGATGCGATATTGATAATACGGCCGCGTTTCGCTTTCATCATACCACGTAGACAGGCCTTGCTCAGACGAAATACCGAACCGAGGTTGGTATCGATAACATCAGCCCATTCGTCACCTTTCATGCGCATGAGCAGATTGTCACGTGTAATACCCGCGTTGTTGACCAGAATCGTCGGACTGCCGAATGTGTCCTTGATCTTTTTCATGCCCGCATCGATGGAATCGTCCAGGGTGACATTCAGCGCGAGCCCCAGACCTTTCACACTCTGTTCCTCAAATGTGGTCTGGATAGCTGCTGCGCCCTTTTCTGTTGTCGCGGTGCCAATGACTGTGGCGCCCTGTCTACCCAGCTGCAATGCAATTGCCTGGCCAATACCCCGGCTTGCACCGGTAACCAGCACGATTTCTTCTGTCAAAGGCATAGCTTTCAACTCCCTGTCCGATCCACCAGTGCCAGTGCTTTTTCCAGATCTTCGGCGCTCTGGACAGCAATGCCCGGCATGGTTTTATCGATACGTTTGTTCAACCCCGCAAGCACCTTTCCGGGGCCCATTTCAAGCACGTTATTGATGCCCGCGGTACGCATGGCACGGATAATCTCTACCCAGCGCACCGGTTTATACAACTGTGCAACCAGTGCATCACGTATTGCATCCGGTTCATTGTGAGGTTCAACATCAACATTATGCAGCACCGGTATAAGAGGCGCGCTGATGGTAATTTTAGCGAGGTCAGAAGCTAAGGCTTCGGCGGCAGTCTGCATCAGACTGCAATGCGAAGGGACCGATACCGGGAGTAGCAATGCGCGTTTAGCTCCCGCTTCCCTGGCCAGTCCCATGGCACGTTCTACGGCAGCTGTACTCCCGGCAATCACTACCTGGCCGGGTGAATTAAAATTAACTGCGCCGACAACCTCGTCTTCTGCAGCCTGCGAACAAATATCCTTCACCTGGTTGTCATCCAGGCCAAGGATAGCTGCCATGGCACCGCTCCCTTCCGGAACTGCGTTTTGCATATGCACGCCGCGTTTTTCCACCAGGCCAACGGCATCTGCAAAGCCGATGGCACCGGCGCACACCAGCGCCGTGTATTCACCCAGACTGTGCCCTGCCATCATGGCCGGCATCTGTTCTGTGCGCTCGCGCCAACAACGCCAGGTCGCCACGCCGGCCGCCAACAATGCCGGTTGCGTGCAGGCAGTCTGGTTGAGAAGTTCCGCCGGACCCTCATTACTGCGCAGCCATAGGTCATATCCCAGCACATCGGACGCTTCGCCGAATGTTCTCTTTACCACCGGGAAAACCTCGGCAAGCCCTGACAGCATACCGACCGACTGTGAACCCTGGCCGGGAAATACCATGGCAAGGTCCGATTTCTGCCTGGAATCACTCATAACAGAACATCTATCAGAACCTGAGAAGGATCGAGCCCCAGGTAAAACCACCACCAAAGGCTTCCATCAACAGCGTTTCACCACGTTTCACACGCCCATCCCGGACCGCGACGTCAAGCGCGAGCGGCACCGATGCACCGGATGTATTGCCGTGCTCATCAACCGTAACCACGACATGATCCATCGACATTTTCAGTTTCCTGGCGGTCGCCTGGATAATACGGATATTGGCCTGGTGAGGTACCAGCCAGTCCACATCGGACTTGCTCATATTGTTGGCTTCCAGCGTTTCATCCACAATGCGCCCCAGTGTGTTTACCGCCACCTTGAACACTTCATTGCCCTTCATTTTTACGTAACCGTTACCATCCTTGAGGCTGTCATAACCCTGGCTGATTCCGCCGGGTACAGTCAACAGACCTTCGTAGGCACCGTCCGCATGCAAGTGGGTAGAAAGGATACCGGGCTCATCGCTGGCTTCCACCACGACCGCGCCAGCACCGTCACCAAAAAGCACACAGGTACTGCGGTCAGTCCAGTCGAGCAGCCGGGACAGGGTCTCGGCACCGATCACCAGCGCACATTTTGCAGCCCCTGTTTTGATGAATTTGTCAGCAATCGTTAACGCGTACACAAACCCGGTGCAGACAGCCTGTATATCAAACGCAGCACAGCCATGCCGGTCCAGACGCTTTTGCAGCAAGCAGGCAGTACTCGGAAACACCTGGTCCGGTGTGGTGGTTGCCACAATAATAAGGTCAACATCCTGAACATCGCGACCTGCAGACTCCAGCGCGCGGCGCGCAGCATGTTCGGCAAGATCCACCGTGTTCTGACCGTCCGCAGCGATATGGCGCTTGCTGATTCCGGTACGCTCCCGGATCCACTGGTCCGAAGTATCCACGATCTTTTCCAGATCGTGATTGGTCATTACTTTATCCGGCAGATAACTGCCCGTGCCGGTAATTCGTGAGTACGTCAACCCGCGTGCCTCTTGGAAAGTACGCTGTGCAGCTGTGAACTGATGAGTTCGGGAACACCCTGCTTGGCTTCGATAGCTGCAACATCAATAGCGTTGGCAAACGCGAGCACGTCTGCACCACCGTGACTTTTGACAACTGTGCCGCGCAGACCCAGCAGGGTGGCACCATTATAGCGGCGTGGATCAATCTGTCTGCGAAATGCTTTCAATACCGGGAGAGCCGCCAGCGCAGCCATCCTGGTCAGGAAATTTCTGGAGAATTCCCGCTTTATATAAAACGAAATCATTTTGGCGATACCCTCGCTACTCTTCAGGGCAATATTACCTATATACCCGTCACAGGTAACGACGTCGACCTTGCCGCTATAAATATCACCACCTTCTATGAAGCCAACATAATTCAGATCGCCGCTGGTAAACAGGCTGGCCGCCTCTTTGACTGTCTCGCTGCCCTTCATCTCTTCTTCACCGATGTTCAGCAAACCCACCTTGGGATTGCTGTTGCCATCAATGGCACTCGCCAGCACTGAGCCCATCAGTCCGAACTGGAACAACTGCTCCGCGGTACTATCCATATTGGCACCCAGGTCGAGCATCCATGTATGTCCTGTCATGGTCGGCAGCGAGGTACAGATGGCAGGGCGGTCAATACCCGGCAGGGTCTTGAGCACGTAACGGGCAGTGGCCATCAAGGCGCCGGTATTGCCGGCACTGACACACGCCTGCGCTCTACCGTCCTTTACCATGTTGATGGCAATACGCATCGAAGAGTCTTTCTTGAAACGCAGGGCGTGGGATGGCAATTCGTCCATATCGACATGCTGGGATGCATGCTGGACAGTCAAACGTTCGTTACCGGCACCGCCCAGTGTCTGCAGATCCCGTTCGATTATTCCCTGGTCGCCTACCAGTATCAGATCCAGATCATCGCGTTTTTTTAGTGCGCGCAGCGCTGCCGGCAGCACTACTTCCGCACCGTAGTCGCCACCCATTACATCGAGCGCTATAGACAGACGATCAGTCATGCCATAAAAACACACGCTGCTTACCGGTCAGGGCAAAGCAGCGTGCTATTGTATGAGTGACGGAAGCGGGGTACCGCAACGCGGATCAGTCAAAATCTTTGTTAATGACCTTGCGGCCGCGGTAATAACCATCAGGGCTTACATGGTGACGCAGATGGGTTTCACCCGTAGTCTGTTCTACAGACAGGGTCGCACCTTTCAGGCTGTCGTGTGAACGACGCATGCCACGTTTTGAAGGTGTCTTTCGGCTTTTCTGAACCGCCATGGCAGTATCTCCTGCTTTTACACTTATCTAGAATTTCAGCTTCTCCAGCACCGAAAACGGATTCTCTTTTTCCGCCCTGGGCTGGTTTACGTAGCCGCTCTCACAGCTGTCCACTCCCTCGTGAAGTGGTATTACCGGTACTGCGAGCAGCACCTCATCTTCAACCACATCGAATGTCCGCAGCGGCTCACCTGTAACCAGTATCGGTTCATAGCCATCCGGCAAACGATCGATTTCCTCATTGCTGGAAACGATACCCAGCCTGAAATCAAGATTCAGTGGAAATCTCAGCGTTTCCAGACAACGCTGGCAGACCAGATTCACGCTACCCTCAATGTGCCCTGCCAGTACCCGGATGCGCCGTTCATCAACACGAAACTCCAGCTCAACCTTCAGGCGGCCATCAGCCGACGCCAATGAAGAGCTCAGGCGCTTCAGTTCACTGACGGGAACTTCACCACGAAAGGAGCGCCCTGCGTCCGCGAGCCCCACTGGCTCAATACACTCCGGCAGGCAATCCAACATAAGCGCGCAATGATACCCGCTGCGCAGCCGCGCTGTCAAAGCTAAGATGCTGAAATATCGGGATGTTCGCAGGGTGGCCCCTGTCTGGCGATGCAGTTGACACCCGGCCGACTTTTGCGTAGAAAAACAAGCTCTTTAAGACACTTTCCAAGTGTGCCGCCCGGAATGCCGCTATGCTTGACAGGGAACCAACAGGAGACGGGTATCCTTGATTAGGAAAATATTAATAGCCAACCGGGGAGAAATCGCTGTCCGGATTGTGCGTGCCTGCCAGGAAGCCGGCATCGATTCAGTGGCCATTTACACGGACGCGGACCGCCATGCGCTCCACGTCAAAAAAGCCAGCGAAGGTTACAATATCGGCCCGGATCCGGTAGCCGGCTATCTGAATGCCCATCGTATCGTAAATCTCGCAGCAGCAACCGGCTGCGACGCGCTGCACCCCGGCTACGGCTTTCTGTCAGAGAACCCGGAGCTGGCGCGCATCTGTGCGCGCCGCGGTATCAAATTCATCGGGCCTGACGCCGATGTTATCCGCCGCATGGGGAACAAGATCGAAGCCCGCCGTTGCATGCAGGCTGCCGGTGTACCGGTCGTACCCGGCAGTGATGCCAGCCTGGCCAACCTTGACGAGGCGATCGCAATGGCCGGCAATATCGGCTACCCGGTGATGCTGAAAGCCACATCGGGCGGCGGCGGCCGGGGTATCCGCCGCTGCAATAGCGAGAACGACCTGCGCCGCAACTTCGAGCGCGTGCTGTCGGAAGCCCGCAAAGCATTTGGCAGTGCGGATATCTTCCTGGAAAAGTGTGTCGACCGGCCGCGCCACATCGAAGTCCAGATACTCGCCGACAGCCATGGCAATGTGGTCCACCTGTTTGAACGTGACTGTTCCATTCAGCGCCGCCACCAGAAGCTGATCGAAATCGCGCCCTCCCCTCAAATCAGCGATGCACAACGTGCACAACTCGGTGACTATGCCATCAGGGCAGCAAAATGCGTTGGTTACCAGAATGCCGGTACCGTCGAATTCCTGATGGATGCCGATGAAAATTTCTTTTTTATGGAAATGAATACCCGTCTGCAGGTTGAACATACCGTGACGGAGAGCATTACGGGTATCGATATCGTCAGTGAACAGATCCGTATCGCTGACGGGCTACCCCTTTCATTCAGGCAGGACGAGATCAAACGACGCGGTTTTGCCATGCAATTCCGGATTAATGCCGAAGACCCCAAGAACGACTTTCTACCCAGTTTCGGCAAAATCACGCGCTACTTCGCCCCGGGCGGTCCTGGCGTACGCACTGATACTGCAATCTATACCGGCTACACCATTCCACCCTATTTCGATTCCATGTGTGCAAAGATTACCGTCTGGGCACTCAACTGGGAGGAACTGCTGAACCGTGCACGACGGGCCCTGTATGACACCGGCGTGTACGGCGTCAAGACCACCATCCCCTATTATCTGGAGGTGCTCGAGGTGGACACGTTTCGCGCCGGCAAGTTCGATACCGGCTTTGTAGAAGATCATCCGTGGCTGGTTAATTATCGTACCAGCCGGCCGACGCGCGAACTGGCAGCCGTGATTGCCGCCAGCGTGGCCGCCAACGCCGGGTATTGATTCACAGGAAAACGGAATTTAAAAATGTCCAGCAAGGTCCATATTACCGACGTCGTACTGAGGGACGGGCACCAGTCCCTGATCGCAACCCGCATGCGCACCGAGGACATGCTTCCCATATGCGAATGGCTCGACAGGATCGGTTACTGGTCGCTTGAAGTCTGGGGCGGCGCAACCTTCGACGCCTGTATCCGGTATCTCAGGGAAGACCCCTGGGAGCGCCTCCGCAAGCTGCGCGAGGCATTGCCCAATACCCGGCTGCAGATGCTGTTACGCGGTCAGAACCTGCTTGGCTACCGTCACTACCCGGATGATGTAGTGCGCGCCTTCGTACACAAATCAGCCGAAAACGGCATCGACGTGTTCCGCATATTTGATGCCCTGAACGACGTGCGCAACATGGAAACTTCTGTTGCCGCAGTCAAGCAAACCGGTAAACATGCCCAGGGCACTATCTGTTATACCATCAGCCCGGTACACGGCATTGCACAATTTGTAGGCATGGCAAAACAACTGGTGGACATGGGGTGCGACAGCATTGCAATAAAGGACATGGCCGGCCTTCTGCAACCGATGACAACCGCCGAATTATTCGCCGAGCTGCACAAGGCCATCAAACTGCCGATTCACCTGCACAGCCACGCCACTGCAGGCGCTTCGGAAATGTGTCAGCTGAAAGCAATAGAAAATGGCTGCAGGCACATTGATACCTGTATTTCATCCTTTTCCGGCGGTGCCTCGCATCCGCCGACCGAAAGCATGGTAGCCGCACTCGCAGGCACCGGGTATGACACGCAACTTGACCTGAAAGAGCTGCAGAATATCGGTTTCTACTTCCGCGAGGTGCGCAAGAAATATCACCAGTTCGAGAGTGACATGACAGGGCTGGATACCCGCGTTCAGGTCTACCAGGTGCCGGGTGGCATGATTTCGAACCTGTATACACAGCTGCGTGAGCAAGGCGTGCTGAACCATATCGAGGATGTACTGAACGAGATTCCGCGCGTGCGTGAAGACCTTGGTTTCCCGCCGCTGGTAACACCATCATCACAGATCGTCGGCGCGCAGGCTGTGGTCAATGTGTTAACCGGTGAGCGCTACAAATCCATAGGCAATGAGGTAAAGTTGTATCTTCAGGGCCGCTACGGGCGTGCACCGGGCGAGATCAACAGCATTGTACGCCAACAGGCAATCGGCAACGAGGATGTCATCGAGGTCCGGCCTGCCGATCTGCTCGATGACGAAATGGACAAGCTGCGTACCGAAGCCGGAGAGTTCGCCAGCAGTGAAGAAGATATCCTGATCTATGCCATGTTCCCCGACATCGGCCGGGAATTCCTTGAGCAACGTGCAGCAGGCACCCTGGTCCCCGAAGCGCTGGAACCTGTTTCGCTGGCTGGAGAAAGCGGAGCAAAAAAACCTACCGAGTTCAACGTTACCCTGCATGGCGAAACCCACCACATCCAGATCACAGGCACCGGGCACCATACCCAGCGGGAGCGCCCTTTTTATATGACGGTTGACGGCGTGCCCGAGGAGATCATGATCGAAACCCTGTCAGAACTGGAAGATGATGAAGGCACGAGTGGCAGCAGGGTTGGCAGCAAGCGCCCAAAGGCCAGCAAACCCGGCGACGTATCCACTACCATGCCGGGGACCGTGATCGATATCCTGGTAGAAGTCGGTACCACAGTAGAGGCTGGAGATCCGGTGCTGGTCACAGAAGCCATGAAAATGGAGACTGAAATCCAGGCCCCGATTGCCGGAACCGTGCAAGCCATACACGTTGCCAAGGGTGAAAGCGTCAATCCGGATGAAACGCTGATCGAAATTTCAGCTTGAACAAGCCTGAATCCACCGAAGCTACAGACCGCAACCATATCTGGCACCCCTACAGCGCCATGCACTCTGATGCGCCTGTATTCGCCGTCGAATCTGCACACGGCGTTCGTCTGAAACTGGCGGATGGCCGCGAGCTGATTGACGGGATGTCATCCTGGTGGTGTGTGATTCACGGCTACAATCACCCGGTGATGAACGCTGCACTGGAAGGCCAGATCCACAAAGTGTCGCACCTGATGTTTGGCGGACTGACGCATACTCCGGCCGTTGAATTGACCCGGCAGCTCATCGACATAACACCCGCCAGCCTGAGCAGCGTATTTTACTCTGACTCGGGATCCGTCGCCGTCGAAGTGGCGATGAAAATGGCCATCCAGTACTGGCACGCCAAAGGCCATGCGCAGCGACAGCGGTTTATCAGCCTGCGCTGCGGCTACCATGGCGACACCTTCGGTGCGATGTCTGTCTGCGACCCTGACACCGGCATGCACAGCCTGTTCAGTGATGTACTGCCAAAGAATATTTTTATTGAGCAGCCTCGCTGCCGTTTTGGCGAACCCTGCACTGACCATGATATTGCACCACTCGCACAGGCGTTGGACAAACATGCCGAGCATACCGCTGCTGTTATTCTGGAACCGATTGTGCAGGGTGCCGGCGGCATGTGGTTCTACTCCGCCGAATACCTGCAAAGGGCACGCGAGCTATGCGATCGCTTTGACGTATTGCTGATTCTGGACGAGATAGCCACTGGTTTTGGCCGCACCGGAAAACTGTTCGCCTGCGAACACGCCGGTATAGCACCGGATATCATGTGTATCGGCAAAGCACTGACTGGCGGCTACCTCACCCTTGCCGCGACATTGACCAGCAAAGCCGTTTCCGACGCAATCGATCAGGGTGAACCCGGCGTATTCATGCATGGCCCCACCTTCATGGCCAACCCGCTGGCCTGCACCGCCGCACTCACCAGTATACGTTTGTTGCTGAAGTCACCCTGGCAGGAAAATATCTATCGCATAGAGCGGGGCCTGAACAACGGCCTTGCACCCTGCCGGGAATCCGGACAGGTCCAGGAGGTTCGCGTGCTCGGCGCCATAGGGGTGGTCGAAATGAAGCAGGCCGTTGATATGAAAAGCATCATGCGCGCATTTGTCGAAGCAGGTGTGTGGGTCCGCCCCTTTGGCAAGCTGGTGTACCTGATGCCACCCTTTATCATCAGTGATGATGATCTGGCCAGGTTAACAGATGCAGTAGTTAAGGTTGTGAAGAACCAATAAACTCCTGTCCACCAAGATAAGGCTGCAACGCCTCGGGAATCCAGATCGAACCGTCCGCCTGCTGGTAGTTTTCCATCACGGCAACCAGCGTACGCCCGACTGCCAGACCCGAACCGTTTATGGTATGCACCAGCTCCGGCTTGCCGGTTTCCGGATTGCGGTAACGCGCCTGCATTCGCCGCGCCTGGAAATCACCGAAATTACTGCAGGATGAGATTTCCCTGTAGGCCTGCTGTCCCGGTAGCCAGACTTCCAGGTCGTAGGTTTTGGCTGCGGAAAAACCGATATCCCCGGTACACAGGGTGACCACACGATACGGCAGTTCCAGGCGTTGCAGCACGCGCTCTGCATGCCCGGTGAGCTCTTCCAGCGCCTGCCATGAATCCTGCGCTGCCACTAACTGCACCATCTCCACTTTTTCAAACTGGTGCTGCCGAATCAGACCACGGGTATCCTTGCCGTAGGACCCGGCTTCAGAACGGAAACAGGGGGTGTGCGCCGTCAGCCGCAAGGGCAGTTGATCCGCATCCAGAATCACACCGCGCGCAAGGTTGGTGAGCGGCACTTCAGCGGTGGGAATCAGGTACAACGGATCCTCTCCGCGGGTTGCGAACAGATCTTCCTCAAACTTTGGCAGCTGTCCGGTGCCGCGCAGGCTGTCGGCATTCACAAGGTACGGGACGTAACATTCCTGGTATCCGTGTTCCTGTGTATGCATCTCCAGCATGAACTGGATCAAGGCGCGATGCAGCCGCGCAAGCGGACCTCGCAGTACCGCGAAGCGGGACCCGGACAGCTTTGCCGCCGACTGAAAATCCATCCCGCCAAGAGCCTCCCCCAGGTCGACATGATCCTTGATGTCGAAGTCGAAACCGGCTGGCTCCCCCCAGCGACGTACTTCTGTATTTTGCGTTTCATCCGTACCGGTGGGAACCGATTCATGCGGGATGTTGGGAATTCCCATCAGGAAATCGTTGAGCTGGTTCTGCACCGCGTCAAGCTCCTGCTTGGCGGCATCCAGTTGCTCGCCCAGACCGGCAACCTGATCAAGTAACGGCTGAATATCCTCGCCGGCCGCTTTGGCCTTGCCAATCGATTTGGAACTGCTGTTACGCTCCGCCTGCAATTTTTCTGTACGTACCTGGATGTCCTTGCGCTGCGTTTCCAGTTGCTCGATTTTTTCGATATCGAGCGTAAAACCGCGCCGCTGTAATTGTGCAGCGGTATCGGCGAGCTGGTTACGAATCAGTTTTGGATCGAGCATAAATTTCTTCTAAGCAATCAAGTGTTCATCTCGGCCTGCCAGCGCACGATGTGGCCGGCTTCCACCAGGTCGGATACGTGTTCCAGAATAGCATCGACTTTTTCCGGTCGGTCGAAGAATTCCACCGTCACCGGCAAATCCAGCGACAGATCGACCAGCGATGCCGTGTGTATCACACCACTGCCGCCGAATCCGCTCATGGCACGGAATACGGATACACCGCGCACTTTCTCCTTGTCATGCAGGCGTTTCAGCAGGGGTTCCAGCGTCTTGTCGGCTTCGGTCAGATAGACACGTACAAAAGTAACCGTCTCCCAGTTCATATTTGCCTCGCCAGCATGACACCGAGTGCGGCAGCACCAATACAGAGTACGACGCTCATCAGTGTGTTCAGTATCGCCCTGCCCATCTGCCCTGCTTCCATCAGGTTCAGTGTTTCCATCGAAAACGTGGAGAACGTGGTAAAAGCCCCCAGCAAACCGATCAACACAAACGCCCGCATGGCCACACCACCCAGGGCACGTTCCAGCAGCCAGATATACAGGAAACCCATCAACAGACTGCCGAGCACATTGACGACCAGCGTGCCATAGGGAAAATCCCGTCCCGCCAGCAGGTAGACGCCACTGGAAACCCAGTAGCGCAACAGGGCGCCGACAGCACCGCCACCGGCTATGGCCAGGACCTGATTCATCGGGCGCTAATGGTACCGGAACCCTGCAGGGTGCGCATTCATTTGTCGCTACCGGCTGCGCGTTTGTCCAGCGCCTGCAGGTGTTCAAGTTTTTCCCTGATCCGGATTTCCAGACCCCGTTCTACCGGATGGTAGTAACGCGTCCCCTGCATCCCTTCCGGAAAGTAGTTCTCCCCCGCTGCGTAGGCTTCGGGTTCATCGTGTGCATAGCGGTAGGTCTTTCCGTAACCCAGTTCTTTCATCAGCCGGGTCGGTGCGTTTCTCAGGTGCACGGGGACTTCCAGCGAACCCCTGGACCTGACATCCTTCGTCGCCGCCTTGAACGCCATATATACAGCGTTACTCTTCGGCGCACACGCCATATACAACACCGCCTGGGCAATTGCCAGTTCCCCTTCCGGGCTGCCCAGCCGCTCCTGCGTATCCCATGCGTTCAGCGCCAGTGTCAGTGCGCGCGGATCGGCATTGCCGATATCTTCAGATGCCATCCGTACCACGCGACGGGCGATATACAACGCGTCACAGCCACCATCCAGCATGCGCGTGAGCCAGTACAGGGCCGCATCCGGGGCCGAACCGCGCACTGATTTGTGTAATGCGGATATCTGGTCATAAAAGGCTTCGCCACCCTTGTCGAAACGGCGTACGCCACCACTGATCACTTCGGCAATAATACCCTCATCGATCTGCTCGCCATCGCTGACCAGATCAGATGCGATTTCCAGCAAGTTGAGAGCCCTTCTCGCATCACCGTCGGCGGCCTGCGCAATGCGTCCCAGCCCGGTGTTTTCAATACTCACATTAGATGTTGCCAGTCCACGCTCATTGTCCTGTAATGCTTGCTGCAATACATTTATAAGATCATCTTCACTGAGTCGCTTGAGGACATAGGTGCGCGCACGCGACAATAGTGCATTGTTGAGTTCAAACGAGGGATTTTCGGTAGTAGCGCCAACGAACAACAGCGTACCGTCCTCGACATACGGCAGGAACGCGTCCTGCTGCGCCTTGTTGAAACGGTGTACTTCGTCGACAAACAACAGCGTCTGGCGTCCTTCAAGCTGCTGCCGCTGCTGGGCTATCTCAACCGCCTGGCGGACATCCTTCACACCGGCAAGTACGGCAGACAGGGCAACGAACTCAGCACCGGACTGTTCTGCCAGCAAATGCGCGAGTGTGGTTTTCCCTGTACCTGGAGGTCCCCAGAAAACCATCGAGTGCAGCTGGCCGGTTTCCACCGCCTGGCGCAGCGGTTTGGCGGGCCCCAGCAAGTGGATCTGACCGATGAATTCGTCCAGCGTGCGCGGCCGCATCCGGTCAGCCAGGGGCCTGAACCTGCTGCCCTTATCTTCCTGGTTCATGGCGTGTCGCCGATGATATCCGTATCGGGCGGGAGTTTAAGCTTGAACAATCCGGGTTCCAGTTCCCGGTTGCGCAGAATTCCGGAAAAAAGGATCTGCGTCTGATTGCCAAAACTGTCGCTGACCTCAATGGTCACGAGCTGATCCTTGTCAAAAGCAAGGCGCACTTTTTCTACAGCTGAATCGCTTTGCCTGGGGCTCAGACTGAACCAGCGCTTGCCATCGTCACTGTCTACCGGCTTTGAGTTCATAACCTCCGATAGCGGACGAAACCCGCTCAGTAACATGGCGGGCGTACTGCTGAGCGCGTCATCAACCGGCTTTACTGTAGCTTGCTGGAGATCTTCATCGTAGGTCCAGAGCCTGTTGCCGTCAGCAACAATCAGTTGCCGGTAAGGCGTCTGGTAGTCCCAGCGGAAACGTCCTGGTTTCTGTATCCATACCTTGCCTTCAGAGTGCTGTACCTGTTCACCGTTGCTGTCGACAACAGTCTGCTCGAAGTTCGCCTGAAACGTCTTCAGGCCTGAGAAGTAAGCGGCTACCGGATCATCGGCAGGCGACGCCTTGCCCGCACCCGGCAACAGGAACAGCGCCAGACAGAAATAAATTACCGGGTACTCGATAAAGGGCCTGAACATCGGGATCACAGCTCCGGCGGCGGTGGCGCCAGCACTTCTCGATTACCGTTGGACTGCTGCGGCCCAACAATCCCCGCCGACTCCATCTGCTCGATCATGCGCGCCGCACGGTTATAGCCGATTTTAAGCCGCCGCTGCACACCTGAAATGGAAGCCCGGCGGGTCTCGGTGACGATACGCACTGCATCATCGTACAGGGCGTCACCCTCGGCATCAGCATCACCATTCTGCCCACCACTGCCGGGCAGAAAGTCAGCCGTGGTCTGCAAGATTTCTTCAATGTATTCGGGCTCGCCCCGCCCCTTAAGCTGTGCCACAACGCGGTGAACTTCGGCATCATCCACGAAAGCGCCGTGCACGCGCACCGGGATACCGCTGCCCGGCGGCAGATACAGCATGTCACCGTGACCGAGCAACTGTTCGGCACCGGACTGATCGAGAATGGTTCGCGAATCAATCTTGGAGGATACCTGGAAGGCGATACGTGTCGGGATGTTGGCCTTGATCAGGCCGGTGAGAACATCGACAGACGGACGCTGGGTAGCCAGTATCAGGTGTATACCGGCAGCACGCGCCTTCTGCGCCAGACGTGCGATCAGTTCCTCGACCTTCTTGCCGACCACCATCATCATGTCGGCCAGTTCATCGACAATGATGACGATAAAGGGCAAAGGCTCCAGCGTGGGTACTTCAGGGTCCTCTTCCAGCACCTCCTCCGGGTTGAACATAGGATCGGGTATCGGCTCGCCCTTGTCGATCGCTTCGCGCACCTTGCGGTTGTAGCCCGCCAGGTTACGTACACCCAGAGCCGACATCAGCTTGTAGCGCCGCTCCATCTCGCCGACACACCAGCGCAGCGCATTGGCTGCTTCCTTCATATCGGTAACTACTGGCGTCAGTAGATGCGGAATGCCTTCATATACTGACAGTTCCAGCATCTTGGGATCGATCATGATCATGCGCACGTCGGCGGGCAGGGCTTTGTACAGCAGACTCAACACCATCGCATTCACCGCAACGGATTTACCCGAACCGGTAGTGCCCGCAACCAGCAGGTGGGGCATTTTCGCCAGGTCCACAACGGCCGATTGTCCGCCGATGTCCTTGCCCAGTGCCAGCGTCAAGGGTGAACCGGACTCATCGTATTCCGCCGATTTCAGGATTTCACTCAGCGCAACAATCTCACGATGCTCATTGGGTATCTCCAGGCCCACCACCGACTTGCCCGGAATCTGGTCGACTATGCGCACACTGATGGCGGACAGGCCACGCGCAAGATCCTTGGCAAGATTACTGATCTGGTTAACCTTGACGCCCTGCCCGGGATCCAGCTCAAAACGCGTGATAACCGGCCCCGGCTGCACGGCAACAACCTCGACCTCGATGCCGAAATCCTGCAGCTTCATCTCTACCAGCCGCGACAGGGCCTCGAGTGCCTCCTCCGAATAACCCTCCTGATGCCTGTAGGCATCGTTCAGCAGGGACAATGGCGGCAGTTCGGTATTGGCGGGTGCGTCGAACATTTGTACCTGGCGTTCGCGCTCGACCCTCTCACTGGTCTCAACCTTCTTGATGACCGGTTCAATGCGCGGTGGTTTGCGCTTGAGGATGTTGTGCTTCTCCTGTTTAGCCGCAACGCTCTCTTCACGCTCCCGCCGGGCGCGCTGCGCTGCAAAGCGGCTCTTGTACTCTGCGAACCTGGCACCAAACCAGGCCAGCGCAAATAGTGTCAGCCTGCCGGTGGTATCCATAACATGCAGCCAGGACAAACCGGTAAACAGGGTCACACCGGTGAGGAACAGCGCCAGCAGAAACAGAGTCGCACCCAATGGATTAAACAGGTCGGCAAGATTATCGCCGACAAGTTTGCCAAACACGCCGCCGGCATCCAGCGGCAGGGTTCCCGGTTCAATCACGAAATGCAGGGTTGCCAGCCCGCAGCCCGAGGCTACCGTCAGCAGAAATCCCGCCCAGCGAATCGACAGTACGTTCACGTCGATACCGCCGCTGGGGCTGTGGCCGCGGAACACCAGCCAGCCACTGAATCCGACCATGAGCGGGAACAGGTAAGCCAGATAGCCAAACAGGTACAGAAACACATCCGCAAACCAGGCACCGACCAGGCCGCCGAAATTATGGATAAGGTGGGCGGGGCCACGGTGCGACCAGCCGGGGTCCTCAGGGTAATAACTCATGAGCGACAGCAGCAGGTATGCTGCCAGCGCTGACAGGATAAACAGGGTGCCCTCGCGCAGGCCCTTGCTGACATGGGGATGAATGCCCGGCGTTTCAGCCTTTTTTCGACGTGCTTGTGCCAAGATGAGATTTTTCTGTAAGTATGTGTTTTAAGATACTAAAAGTTCAGATATTTTACTTTGATTCGCTGAGTGATAGCAAGGCAGGGTGGCAGACTTTGCCCGCCGCGACGTTAAGTCCGTGTTGAAGCTCGGAATTCTCCTCGAGCCCACCATCCGCCAATCTTAGCAGGTATGGGGTCAGCGCTGCAGATAAAGCCTGCGAAGCCGAACGCGGTACGGCGCCCGGCATGTTGGTGACAGCCAGATGTACCACGTCATCTACAACATAGGTTGGCGCACGGTAATCGGTCGGCCGCGTGGTTTCGACACACCCCCCCTGGTCCACGGAAATATCCACTACAACGCTGCCGGCCTGCATGGCGCGAACATGATCTGCCGTTACCAGATGCGGTGCACGTGCACCTGGTATCAATACCGCGCCAATGACCAGGTCGGCGCCGACAACGGCCTGTGTGACACTGTCCGGGTAGGGGTATAACGCGGTCACGTTGTCGCCCAGCGCGCGCATGGCCTCCAGCTTGTCCCGCTTGCGATCAAACACAGTTACCTCGGCACCCAGCGCCGCGGCAAGACGTGCCGCATTACCACCTGCCACGCCTGCACCAATGACTGTGACACGCCCCCTCTCCGCGCCAGGCAACCCGCCCAGTAACAAGCCCTTGCCCCCCTGTGGCTGATGCAATAAGTGCGTACCCAGTTGTATGGCAAGGCGGCCTGCAACATCACTCATCGGCGCCAGCAGCGGCAGCGTACCGGCAGTATCCTGCACCGTCTCGAATGCGATCGCAGTCAAACCGATAGCGCAGAGCGCGTTCATCAGCGGCTGGTTGGCTGCGAGGTGCAGGTAGCTGAACAGGATGTGCCCGGCGTGCAGGTGCTGCAGGTCAGCATCGATTGGTTCCTTGACCTTGACGATAAGTTCGCTGCGTTCATACAGGCCGGCCGCATCCGCCACGATCTCCGCCCCGGCAGCCTGGTAAGCCTGGTCCGCATAACCGGACAGTACGCCTGCCCCCGACTCGATAAAAACCTGATGACCGGCCGCTACCAGCCCTGAACAGGCGGCGGGGATCAGCCCTGTGCGGCCTTCCATCGGTTTGATTTCACGCGGTACACCTATGCGCATTGCAACTCCTTTACCCTTCCCGGGACATTACGTACCATAGCCAGCCAATTACACGGGCGCCGTTAACAGTTTCCCTGCCAGCGCCCGGCAAGATCCGAATAGATTTGAACGGAGTCATTATACATGAGTGATACCAGGCACTGCCGTCTGCTGATACTGGGTTCAGGCCCGGCAGGATATACAGCGGCCATCTACGCTGCACGCGCCAATCTGAGCCCTGTGCTGGTTACCGGACTGGAACAGGGCGGCCAGCTTACCACCACGACCGATGTGGAAAACTGGCCGGCCGGTGTCGAGGGTCTGCAGGGCCCCGCCCTTATGGAGGACATGCGGCAGCACGCAGAACGCTTCAACACAGAGATCATCTTTGACCACATTAACAAGGCGGATCTTAACCAGCGCCCGATGCGGCTGCACGGCGACAGTGGCGCCTATACCTGTGATGCATTGATCATCGCCACCGGCGCATCGGCACAATACCTTGGACTACCTTCCGAAGAGACTTTCAAGGGCAGGGGTGTTTCCGCCTGTGCGACCTGTGACGGATTTTTCTACCGGGAGAAGCCTGTTGCCGTCATCGGCGGTGGCAATACCGCGGTCGAGGAAGCACTGTACCTATCCAACATCACCTCACACGTTACGCTGGTTCACCGGCGTGATGCGTTGCGCTCCGAAAAAATCCTGCAGGACCGCCTGTTCGAGCGTGAAAAGGAAGGCAAAGTCACCATTGAGTGGGACCATGTGCTCGATGAGGTGCTGGGTGATAACACAGGTGTTACCGGCGCGCGCATCAAGAACGTGAAAGATGGAACTACCAAAGACCTGACAGTTGACGGTGTTTTTATCGCCATCGGCCATAAACCGAACACGGATCTGTTCGCAGACCAGCTGAAGATGCACCAGGGCGGTTACATACACGTGCGGAGCGGGATCAATGGCGATGCCACAGCGTGCAGTATCCCCGGTGTTTTCGCCGCCGGTGACGTTGCGGATCACATCTACCGCCAGGCTGTCACCTCGGCGGGATCGGGCTGTATGGCGGCGCTGGATGCAGAACGTTATCTGGATGCACTGGCACAGGAAAACCACTGAGCGGTTGATCAGTCGGTACCCGGTACCCCGTTAATCCGACTGCGAATTCACAATATTTTCGTAGACAAAACCGTGCAGGGTAATCACGACTTGCTGGTCTTTTATATCGAATTCCAGACCGTGATAATAAGTCACATCCTGCGCGGCATCATGCGCCTTTTCAGTGTGCACGTTGCGCAGAATGGCGGGAATTGACAGCATTTTCTCGGTACCGGCAAATTTTAAAACGCTGGTTAAAATCACCTTGTCGTCCACCGCGCCCAGTTGTTCGGATGCCACCAGCATGGAACCTGTCGTACTGATGTCGATAATCGTTGCAGAATGCGGTTTTTCGAACAGAAAGTCCGGGTTATCATTTTTCAGGGATGCAAACAATTTGACTCGAACACGTTGCGCCTTGCGCACAACGATCTGTTCCATCTCATCCGGAAAAGACAAGTGCAGGTAGTGATAGGGGCGCGCACAAGTGCGCAGCACCGTGCTTGCGAAGCCCACGATCCTGTTACCCAGCATCATTCTCACCACGAAAGGCTGACCCTCGCGGATGATCATTACCTTGTCCTTAACACGCGGTGTGGTCACCAGCAGACTGGCCCCGGGCAGGTACCCAATGATTTTGCCCTGCAGCCGCCTGCCATCTTCGCCATCGCGCGGCTGCAACTGAATGGACTCACCAACCTGCAGTTTCAGATCTGAATATTCCATGACGCGCCATTGTAAATCAAAACGCGTTGATTCCAATACGAATACTGGATCTTCTGTAAATCGAGCGGGTAACGGCGCTTTGCAGGCCGGCCGTAAACGCCCCGAACCAGTACGATACGCACCGGCACAACGGTTACAATAACCCTGTGGAACTCAAAATCATCACTTCTATTGATGTGCTGCAGGCCGAACAATGGAACGCCATTGCCGGGACCGGCAACCCTTTCCTGCGCTTCGAATTCCTGGCAGCGCTGGAACGTAACGGTTGCACAGGCGAACAGTTTGGCTGGCTGCCCAGACACCTGGTCGCATTCGATGACCACCGGCAACTGGTCGGAGCCGTCCCGCTGTACCTGAAGGACAACTCCTACGGTGAGTTTGTCTTCGACCACTCGTGGGCAGACGCCTACCAGCGGGCCGGGCTGGCGTACTACCCGAAAGCCGTCGTTGCGGTTCCCTACACGCCGGCGACCGGCCCCCGAATACTGACCAGTGACACAGCAGACAGCGCGGCTATCGCCAATCAGCTTATCCAGCTGGCGAAGGAATGGTCCCGCAGCGAAAACCTGTCATCGTTACACTGGTTGTTCACCGGCGAAGACGACACACAGCGACTGGAGGACGCCGGCTTTATGCTGCGCCTGGGCTGTCAGTTTCACTGGCACAACCAGGGTTACCGTGACTTCGAGGACTACCTGTCCGGTTTTAACTCGCGGAAACGCAAGAAAGTACGCAGGGAGCGGCGCTACGTCCAGGAGGCCAACATCAGCATCCAGGTCGTGCATGGGCATGAGGCAACCGATCCTGAGCTTGAGATCATGCATGACTTCTACCGCACTACGTTCGAAAACAAGTGGGGGCAGCCGACACTATCGCTCGGTTTTTTTCGGGAAATAGCGGTCACCATGGGCGAACAGCTCGTCTTTATCATTGCACGCAGCGAGCAGCGTATCGTAGCGGGGGCCATCTGCTTTCGCAGTGATGATGCCCTGTACGGGCGTCACTGGGGCTGTTACGAGGACTATCATTCTCTGCATTTTGAGACCTGTTACTACCAGGGCATTGATTACTGCATCAAGCACGGACTCAAGCTGTTTGAGCCCGGCGCTCAGGGCGAGCACAAGATCAGCCGCGGTTTTCTGCCCACACCGACCTGGTCGGCGCACTGGATACGGCACGAAGGATTCCGCGACATCATTTCCCGCTTCCTGGGCCGGGAAACAGACGCCATGCGCGACTACATAACAGAACTGTCCACGCATTCACCGTTCAGGCAAAGCAAGGTCGCATGATTACACAAAGTCCCTACTGGATTGATCCCGGGGATCCGGACCTGACGTTTCCCGATGTCAACCTTGCGCTGCGGGAACCGGATGGGCTGCTGGCGGTCGGTGGTGACCTGACCTCAAAACGTATACTGAGCGCCTACAGGCGCGGTATTTTCCCCTGGTACAGCGATAAGCAGCCAATCCTCTGGTGGTCGCCTGACCCGCGTACGGTACTTTTCCCCGCGCGCCTGAAACTCTCGAGGAGCCTGCGCAAAACACTGCGTAAGGCTCGCTTTGATGTAACCATGGACCAGGCGTTCCCCGATGTCATAACGGCCTGCGCAGCACCACGCTCGGGGAGTTCCGGCACATGGATCACTCAGGCAATGGCTGACGCCTACAGCGAGTTGCATACTCACGGCTGCGCCCACTCCGTGGAATGCTGGCTTGACGGTCAACTTGTGGGAGGACTCTACGGTATCGCCATTGGCCGGGTATTTTTCGGGGAGTCGATGTTCAGCCTGGTAGCAGATGCATCGAAGGTTGCCTTTGCCTGGCTGGTCCGCCACCTGAGCAAGCGGGGATTCGGGTTGATCGATTGCCAGGTGTATTCAGCCCACCTTGCCAGCCTGGGTGCCGAAGAAATCGCGCGGACAGATTTTGTCAGGTATCTGGATACCCTCTGCGATGCCGATGCTGCGCCCGGACACTGGTGGTTCGATGCAGGTGAAACCGGTGAACACTGGCGGGAATTCTTCGATGGACAGAAATGACACCACTGCGGGAGAAGAAACGCTGCGCTTTTTCGCAACTGCGCCGCGGCCCTGTTCCTATCTGCAGGGACGCGATGCTATCTCGGTTTTTGCAGACCCCGAAGCCCGGCTTTCCACGGCACTCTACGACCAGCTGGCAAAATACGGATTCAGGCGCAGCGGCAATGACCTGTACGTACCCGCCTGCCCGGGCTGTTCGGAATGTATCCCGGTACGCGTACCGGTGCCTCGATTCGAACGCAGCCGCAATCAGCAGAAAATCTGGAACCGTAACCAGGACCTGACCTGTAGTGTATTGCTACCCGAATTCAGGGAACAGCATTTCGAACTATACACACGCTATATGAACAGCCGGCATCCGGGCGGCGGTATGGATAGTCCTGATCCCGACGATTACATGCGTTTTCTGTCCAGCGACTGGTGTGACACGCTGTTCGTGGAATTTCGTCTGGGCGAAATACCGGTAGCGCTGGCTGTTACCGATCGCCTGCACAAAGCCATCTCCGCGGTTTATACATTCTTTGACCCGGATCTGGGCCGCAGAAGCCTGGGCACCTATGCCGTGTTACGCCAGATCGAACTGGCGCAGGAACTGGACTGCGACTGGCTGTATCTGGGCTACTGGATCCCCGGCAGTAAAAAAATGCAGTACAAAAACCGTTTCCGGCCCATGCAGGCCTATTACGAGGGATGCTGGCAACCTGTCGAGGACATACTGCACGGGTCAAGCGATCCACCGGGAGGCCGTTAAAAAAAGACAGGCACTCGACCAGGACCCGATCATGCTGAGTCAGTTATACCGGATAGCCAGTGAATTTGAACGTCGTCACGGTGTCGCTCCCAACCTGCTTTACCTGAACTACCAGCATTTCGATCAGCTTCGGAAGGCCCTGCCAGGTCTGCAGAGCAACGAAAAGCTGCTCCATCGGCTGGGTCTGCAGCTCATCCTGCAGAACGACCGGGTTCACCCGGGGGTAGCCTGGAGTTCAGTGCGCGCCCGCGCAGTCTAGCCTTGATAAGGCACGATACGGAGATAAAATCCGTCTCAAAATGCTCACTTACGATCAGCAAACCGCACTTTTTCGCCCGATTTTTGCTTGCCTCTCGCTCACCCGGAACGTTTCCGGCCGCCTGACAGGGGGCATGAAAACATCTAGTACTCACCGGCCCGCACTATCGGTTATACTCCGCGGCTGAATTCGATCAACGTACGAGTGAGTAAGCGTGGCAAAAGAAGATCATATTGAAATGGAAGGCACGGTTGTCGATACCCTGCCCAACACAATGTTCCGGGTTGAACTTGAGAACGGGCACGTGGTTACCGCACATATCTCCGGAAAAATGCGCAAGCACTATATACGCATTCTAACCGGCGATAAGGTAACCGTTCAGTTGACGCCCTATGACCTGAGTAAGGGTCGCATCACTTACCGGGCACGTTGAAACCCGGAAGTCTGGCAGTGGCTGCCAGCTAAAGAACTTCTTCCTCTTCCCTGATTTGATACACCAGCTTGCCATCCTCTGCGCGGATGACGAGATCGCCGCCATTCGCCAGGCGGCCAAACAACAACTCTTCCGCCAGCGGTTTCTTGATATGCTCCTGAATAACCCGCGCCATGGGGCGCGCGCCCATTTTTGGATCAAAACCGTGCTCTGCCAGCCATTCGCGCGCGGAATCTTCGACTTCGACTGCCACACCTTTAGTCTGTAGCTGGGCTTCCAGCTCATAGATGAACTTGTCGACAACACGCGTCATGATGGCTGGATCCAGCGCCTTGAACTGGATAACCGCGTCCAGACGATTACGGAATTCGGGAGTGAAAATCTTTTTGATCGCCTCCATACCATCGGTGGAATGATCCTGATGACTGAACCCGATTGAGGGACGGTTCATTTCAGATGCCCCGGCATTTGTCGTCATGACAATCACTACACTGCGGAAATCAGCCTTGCGGCCATTGTTGTCGGTCAGCGTGCCGTGATCCATTACCTGAAGCAGCAGATTAAACACATCCGGGTGGGCTTTTTCTATCTCGTCCAGCAACAGTACGGCGTGCGGATTCCTGGTGACTGCTTCGGTCAGCAAGCCTCCCTGGTCGAACCCGACGTAGCCTGGAGGCGCACCAATCAGGCGGGATACGGTATGGCGTTCCATATATTCCGACATATCGAAACGGATCAACTCTATACCCATGATCATCGATAACTGCCGGGTAACCTCGGTTTTACCGACACCCGTAGGCCCTGCAAACAGGAATGAACCAATCGGTTTCTGCTCATTGCCAAGACCCGAGCGCGACATCTTGATAGCGCTCGCCAGTGTATCGATAGCCTCGTCCTGGCCGTAGACCACCATTTTCAAATCCCGCTCCAGAGTGCGCAGTGAATCCTTGTCTGATGAGCTGACCGTCTTGGGAGGAATGCGCGCAATCTTGGAAACAATCGACTCGATGTCCGTTACGCTAATGGTTTTCTTGCGCCGCGATGGTGGCAACAAGCGCTGGTTGGCACCGGCCTCGTCAATAACATCTATTGCCTTGTCAGGCAAAAAACGGTCATTGATATAGCGTGACGAGAGCTCTACCGCGGCACGCAATGCCTTGGCCGAATATTTTACCTCGTGGTGTTCCTCGAATCGGGACTTCAGACCCTTGAGAATACTGAAAGCCTCATCTTCCGTCGGTTCAGCCACGTCGATTTTCTGGAAACGGCGCGCCAATGCGCGGTCTTTTTCAAATATGCCGCGGTATTCCTGATAGGTCGTTGATCCGATGCACTTCAATTCACCGGTCGCCAGCATCGGTTTGATCAGGTTTGAGGCATCCATGACACCCCCGGAAGCTGCGCCGGCACCGATGATGGTATGAATCTCATCGATGAATAAAATAGCGCCGGGTTCCTTGCGCAGCTGGGATAACACACTTTTAAGGCGCTTCTCAAAATCACCGCGATACTTGGTTCCCGCCACCAGCGCACCAAGATCCAGCGCATAGATGGTACTGTTCAGCAAGACTTCCGGAACATCACCATCGACAATCAACTTGGCCAGCCCTTCGGCCATTGCAGTTTTACCGACACCCGCTTCGCCCACATAGAGGGGGTTGTTCTTACGCCGGCGGCACAGAATCTGGATAGTCCGCTCCACCTCATGCAGACGACCAATCAAGGGATCTATCTTGCCCTTCATGGCCATTTCGTTAAGGTTGCTGGCAAAACTTTCCAGCGGTTTTTTCGGTGCAGCTTCAGCGTTGACGGCGGCCCCTTCAGGCTCGATGTCAGCATCGTTTTCCGGATGCTCGCCAGCGGTCTTGGAAATACCATGGGAAATGTAGTTCACCACGTCCAGGCGCGTGATGTCCTGCTTGTTCAGAAAGTAGGCAGCCTGTGATTCCTGTTCGCTGAAAATGGCCACCAGCACATTGGCACCGGTCACCTCTTTATTACCCGAGGATTGCACATGAAATACAGCACGCTGCAGGACACGCTGGAAGCCCAGCGTTGGCTGTGTTTCGCGACCGTCGCTGGGTGGAAGAAGCGGCGTGGTTTCGTCAAGAAACCCGTTGAGTTCTTTTTTTAGTTTAACCAGGTCCGCACCGCAGGAACTCAGTACATCTGCAGCGGCGGTGTTATCCAGTAACGCCAGCAATAAATGCTCAACCGTCATGAACTCGTGTCGTTTTTCCCTGGCCTCTTTGAAGGCCAAATTCAGGGTAAACTCCAGCTCTTTGCTTAACATCTTGACCACCTCAACGCTTTACTATGCCTCCTCCATTGCGCACAGTAGCGGATGTTTATTTTGGCGCGAGTATTCATTTACCTGCGCAACTTTTGTTTCCGCGATTTCTTTTGTAAACACTCCACAGACGCCTTTCCCTTTGGTATGCACATGAAGCATAACCTGCGTCGCTTTCGCCCTGGACATGCCAAACAGCTCTCCCAGCAGCGTTACCACAAACTCCATAGGGGTGTAGTCATCATTGTGTAACACCACCTTGTACATCGACGGCCGCTTGAGTTTCGGTTTTGATTCCAGAACCGAAAGCCCATGATCGCCGGTATGCCGAGTCTCCTTGCTCATAAAATAATTATAACCGAATTCAATTCAGCTGGCCGCCATAAAACCAGCGTTTTTAGACAGGATACACCTGCCTGAGGAACAAGCAAGTGCTATGCCGGAACCCATGTAATTTAATATTAGTTGCGGAATTTTAAGTGTTTTATGGATACTTGACTAATATTGTAAGCAGAATAACAATATTAAGTGCCGTAAAGGCGAAAGGAGGGGTCGTACTCATGCCATTAGCATGGGGCGATGCGGTCAAGAATAAGCAGGCATGGACCTGCGGAAGAACGCAGTGAGGACTTAGAGTTATGGCAACAGGAATTGTTAAGTGGTTCAGTAATGCAAAAGGGTATGGTTTCATTTCCCCGGACGGAGGGGGCGACGACATTTTCGCTCATTTTTCATCCATTGAAATGGACGGCTACAAAAGTCTAAAGGAAGGTCAGCAAGTCGAGTTCGACGTCGCAGACGGCCCGAAAGGGCTGCAAGCCAGCAAGATAGTATCTGCAACTGCGACGGGCTGATTTAAGCTCGATCAGCTGAAACTCAACCTGCCCGCCCTATGGGGCTGGCAGGGTTTTGCCGCGCCTCTACATATGGTCGATGATAGCCTGACCAAAGGCCGAACAACTCAGTTTGGTCGAGTCTTCCATCAGGCGCTCCAGGTCATAGGTCACAGTCCTGGCAGCAATCGCCCCTGACAGCCCGTTTACGATCAGGTCAGCCGCTTCATTCCAGCCCATGTGCCTGAGCATCATTTCCGCCGACAAAATCAGTGAACCGGGGTTAACCTGGTCTTTCCCCGCATACTTTGGCGCCGTACCGTGCGTCGCTTCAAACAGCGCCACCTTGTCGGACAGATTGGCTCCCGGTGCCATACCGATACCACCGACCTGTGCTGCCAGGGCATCCGAAATATAGTCGCCGTTCAGATTCAGGGTAGCGATGACGCTGTATTCGGCGGGACGCAGCAGGATCTGCTGCAGGAAGGCATCTGCGATCACATCCTTGACAATGATGTCCTTACCCGTATTGGGATTTTTGAACGAACACCAGGGCCCTCCGTCGATCTCCTTTGCACCAAATTCCTGCTTCGCAAGTTCATAGCCCCAGGTCTTGAACGCCCCTTCGGTGAATTTCATGATGTTACCCTTGTGCACCAGGGTCACCGAGCTGCGGTCCTGGTCGATGGCATACTGCAGGGCCCTGCGTACCAGACGCCGTGTACCATCCGCAGACACAGGTTTAATACCGATACCCGAAGTCTCCGGGAAGCGTATTTTTTTGACGCCCATTTCCTGTTGCAGAAAATCGATGACCTTAGCCACTTCAGCGCTACCTGCTTCCCATTCGATACCTGCGTAGATATCCTCGGAATTCTCGCGGAAGATGACCATATCGGTCTTTTCCGGCTCCTTCAGCGGACTGGGTGTGCCTTCGAAGTAGCGCACCGGGCGCAGGCACAGATACAGATCCAGCTCCTGGCGCAGAGCAACATTCAGCGAGCGAATACCGCCACCGACCGGTGTCGTCAGCGGACCTTTAATCGATACCGCGAATTCCTTGATCGCTTGCAGGGTCTCGTCCGGCAGCCAGGTGTTTTCACCGTATACTTTATTTGCTTTTTCACCGGCGTAAATTTCCATCCATGAAATCCTGCGCTTACCGGCATACGCCTTCTCCACCGCAGCATCGACAACAGCACGCATTACGGGTGTGATATCCACACCAATGCCATCGCCTTCAATGAAGGGAACCAGAGGCTGATCCGGAACATTCAGCGACAAATCGCTGTTGACGGTGATTTTTTCGCCCTGTTCCGGTACGACAATCTTCTGATATTCCATGAGTATTCCTGACTGCTGAGAAAGATCGCGGGATTGTACCAGAGGCTAGTACGCGCACAAAGAAAAGCCCCCGCGAACGTAAAGTCGCGGGGGCCGGGTATTGCCTTTACTACGTTATTCTGTAGTCGTTTTTAGATTTCACCACCTGAGGCATTGATCAGTGCTTCTTCAATGGCATTAGGTGCGCACATGATATTGAAGAAAGTAGCACCGGTATCGCTCTGGATCATCGGCAGATGAGGCCAGCTGATGGCGATGCGGAAACGCGCATAGAGAGCGTAGACATCGCCGTCCGATACCAGGATTTCATATGGCAGGTGAGCGGTGGAGCGAATTGGATCCTTGTCGACACGGCTCATGATGTACTCATCGCCACTGCAACCACTGTCATTCAGAGCAACACCGAACACAGTCTCGTCCTTACCGGGAATGTCTATACGGTAGACCTTGGTGGCGCCGCCACGACCCTCGGCCAGACCCGCTTCAACCGCAGCGATTGCATCTGCCTGGCTGTCATAGGAAGCCAGTTCACTGGGATCGTCGAAGTACTCCATACCAAACATGTAGTGGTACTTGCGCAGATCGGCAGCACTCAGCTGCTTCTCACCGGTACCGAATGTTTCCTTGTTACCCAGTGCAGTCTCCAGGCTCTTCAGCGCGGCAGTGGCACCCGAGGTATCATCAAGGCGATAGGTATTGGCGTAGTACTCAGGATTGCTGTAGCTCACCTGGATTTCTTCACCCACTTTGGTAACGGTGACACGTTGACCGGCTTCATAACCACCGAAGTCGGAACTGGCTGCTGATTTTTTCAAATCATCGTTGGTGAAAGCTACAACGACCGCGCCATCATAAGGAGAATAGGTACCAACAATCTCAAAACCGGCTGCTGCTACCTTGCCTTTCACTTCATCGGCCACTGTCTGCACATCGCCATTGGTGGTGTACGCAAGAACAAATGGTTTCAGTGCTTCTTCAGCAAAGGCATTTCCAAACGATAGTGCCAGTAACACACCTGACAGGAACAATTGTTTTACGACTTTTTGCATGATGACTCCTCCTCACGTTAGTCGTGATAGTTTGTCCAGAATCTGCGCGGGGGCAATTCCAGCGTTATTATTATGACTTTGACACTCTGCCGGTTCCCCGGGCCAGAACAGCAGTTGCCTGGGGTACCGGAGGCGAACCCGCGCAAAGTGGCTTAGGTCATAGCGCTACTTTATTTACCTCTGAAATAATGTCAAGTCTATGACGCCTACTCACGACATTTTTTTGCAAATCAACATCAAATACATTATATAACCAATTGTTTATAAATTAATTCACTAAAATTACAAGGAACGGGTTAATTATGGTCTGGAAGCCAAGAGTTACCGTTGCTGTCGTCGCTGAGCGACAAAACCGGTTTTTAATGGTCGAGGAAAATATCCAGGGAGCGGTGCGGTTCAATCAACCGGCCGGTCACCTGGAAGACGATGAAAGCCTGGTTAACGCCGCAGTCCGTGAATGCCTGGAAGAAACCGCCTGGCAATTCAAGCCTGAGGCTCTGATCGGTGTCTACCGCTGGCGCAGCGCAGCGCAGAATGACACCTACCTGCGCGTAACCTTTTGCGGCAGCTGCATTAATGAGGACAGTCAACGCCCCCTCGACACGGGTATTATCGCCGCACACTGGCTGACCCTGGAAGAAATACGTTCCCGTGCAGACCTGATGCGCAGCCCGCTGGTTATCAAATCCATTGAAGACTATCTGGATGGCAGGCGTTACCCGCTCGAATTGCTGACCGATCTGGAGCAAGACAACTCTTTGTGAAATCACAGAAAGTCATTGTAGGCCTTTCCGGAGGCGTTGATTCTGCAGTCGCAGCCGCCCTGCTGCTCGAACAGAACTATCATGTCGAAGGCCTGTTCATGAAGAACTGGGATGAAGATGATGAAGAAGGTTACTGCCCGGCAGAGCAGGATCTCGCCGATGCCCGTGCAGTCGCTGAATGCCTCGGCATTAAATTGCACACCATCAGTTTCTCGGCTGAATACTGGGACCGGGTATTCGAATATTTTCTCGCCGAGTACCGCGCCGGCCGCACGCCCAACCCTGACATCATGTGCAATCAGGAAATAAAGTTCAGGGCCTTCCCGGAATATGCACTGGGACTGGGCGCCGACTGGATTGCAACTGGCCACTACGCGCGCGTCGAAGGTCCGGCCAACCGGCGCCGGTTGATGAAAGGCCGCGATGGAAACAAGGACCAGAGTTACTTCCTGTATCGCCTCAACCAGAATGCCTTGAATCATTCACTGTTCCCACTCGGCGATCTGTTAAAACCGGATGTACGTTCAATAGCCGAAAAAAGGGGATTTCCAAACTTCGGAAAAAAGGACAGTACTGGTATTTGTTTTATTGGTGAGCGCAAATTCAGGGAATTCCTGGGGCGTTATCTCCCCGACCAGCCTGGTGAAATCGTTTCTACCGAAGGCGAACATCTGGGCCAACACCAGGGACTGATGTTTCATACTATCGGGCAACGCCAGGGGCTGGGCATCGGCGGTATGCGCGAGGCCAGTGGTGAACCCTGGTATGTCGTAGCCAAAAACATGGAAACCAATCAACTGGTTGTAGCGCAGGGCAACGATCACCCTGCCCTGTTCAAACCCGCACTGGAAGCCAAAGACCTGCACTGGATTTCCGGGCAAGCACCCGCTGTTCCGCTGCGCTGTCACGCGCGGATCCGCTACCGTCAATCAGACCAGGCCTGCGAAATCACAGCGCTCCGGGAGGATCAGATACAGGTACGCTTTAGCAAACCACAGCGTGCAGTAACACCTGGACAGGCGATTGTCTTCTACGATGACGACCTGTGCCTGGGTGGTGGTACGATCTGCTCATGAGCCAAAACAATACAGACCGCACACTGGCATTTGCAGGTATCCTGCAGGCACTGCACCTGGTCCAGCAGACTGCAGCGGGCAAGCCGTATGACCTGGACGCATTTCAATCCAGCCTGAACAGCATCCTGCTAATCGATGCGCCCAGTGTTATCGACGTGTATGGCGGTGTGAGCGGCGTAAGCGCTGGCCTGCGTCTGCTGCAGACACAACTGATCAGCAGCAAAAAGAAACCGGATATGGAGCTGAGCCGCTATCTGGTGGTTCTGCTGCACCTGGAACGCAAGTTGAGTAAACGCTCCGACCTGCTGGATACACTGGGTGAAGGTATCAAACGTGCACAGGAACAGAACGAGCATTTTGCCGTCAATCACCCGAACCAGTTATCCAGCTTTGCGGATATTTACACCAATACCGTCAGTACACTGAAACCGCGCATCATGGTTAACGGCGATCCGGGCCGCCTGAGCGATGCCGGTGTGGCGAACCAGATACGCGCACTGCTGCTGGCCGCAATGCGCTCTGCGGTATTGTGGCGTCAGTGCGGTGGCACCCGTCTGGGGTTGCTGTTAGCAAGGCGCAAACTCGCCCAGACGGCAACTGTGCTTCTGAATAAAAACACAAAACTACATTAAGTATATATTATATCTTCATGTATTTTATCGTTATTATTTACTCATTGATTTTTCCTGTAGCAGCAAGCCCGCGACTAACTATCCAGCCGATTTCAAATAGCCCATAATTGCGCGCTTGTTTTAATCCGGTTTGCAGGAGCATTGAATGAGCAACAGTTTTTCGACTCGCAGCAGTCTGTCTGTGGGCGCCAACAGCTACGAAATCTACCGTCTGCCCGCGCTGGCAAAAGACGTTTCGCGCCTGCCCTATTCGTTGAAAGTGCTGCTCGAAAATCTGCTTCGTTTTGAAGATGACAAAACCGTCACCCGGGACGATATCGAAGCGCTGATTAACTGGGACCCGAAAGCGGAACCAAACCAGGAAATCGCCTACCGGCCGGCGCGCGTGCTGATGCAGGACTTCACCGGTGTGCCGGCCGTTGTTGACCTGGCCGCAATGCGTGACGCCATGAAGGCACTGGGCGGCGACCCGGAAAAAATCAATCCCCTGCAACCCGCCGAACTGGTTATCGACCACTCGGTGCAGATCGACAGCTTCGGCAACAGCGGCGCTGCCGATCTGAACGCCAAAATTGAATACCAACGCAACCAGGAACGTTATAGCTTCCTGAAATGGGGCCAGAAAGCGTTCTCCAACTTCAAGGTGGTACCGCCGGACACCGGCATCGTGCACCAGGTCAACCTGGAGTACCTGGGCCGAGTCGTCTTCGGGCAGGAGAATAACGGTGTACTGCAGGCCTATCCTGACACACTGGTCGGCACCGATTCACACACCACCATGATCAACGGCCTGGGCGTACTGGGCTGGGGCGTTGGTGGTATCGAGGCCGAGGCCGCCATGCTCGGTCAGCCGGTCTCCATGCTGATTCCACAGGTCGTCGGATTCAAACTGAGCGGCGAACTGCCGGAAGGCGCCACCGCCACCGACCTGGTCCTGCTGGTCGTTGAAATGCTGCGCAAACACGGGGTAGTCGGGAAATTCGTGGAGTTCTTCGGCGACGGCCTGGATCACCTGTCACTGGCCGACCGCGCCACCCTGGCCAATATGGCGCCTGAGTATGGCGCGACCTGCGGCATCTTCCCTATCGATAACGAGACGCTGAATTACCTGCGCCTGTCCGGACGTGACGAAGACCAGATCGCGCTGGTAGAAGCGTATGCAAAGGAACAGGCCATGTTCCGCACACCCGGCCAGGCTGATGCCGAATACACCAGCATCGTGGAACTCGACATGTCAACGGTGGTACCCAGCCTTGCCGGTCCCAAGCGACCGCAGGACCGTATCCCGTTGAGCGATTCGAAATCCATGTTCGGCAGTGCACTGAGTGCGTTAAAAACAGAGCGTAACCTTAGCAGCAAACCGGCCAAAGGCTCGATCAACGGACAGGATTTTGAACTGGATGATGGCGCCGTGGTTATCGCGTCCATCACCTCCTGCACCAACACCTCGAATCCCTCCGTCATGCTGGGCGCCGGACTGGTCGCCAAAAAAGCGGCCGCCAGAGGCCTGCAGGTCAAGCCCTGGGTCAAGACTTCGCTGGCACCGGGGTCACAGGTGGTCACCGAGTACCTGAAACGGGCCGGCCTGATGGATGACCTCGAAACGCTGGGCTTTCACGTCATCGGCTACGGCTGTGCCACCTGTATCGGCAACTCCGGCCCGTTACCCGAACCGGTATCCGCAGCAATTGCAGAGGGTAACCTGTCGGTCTGCGCGGTGTTATCCGGCAACCGCAACTTCGAAGGGCGTGTACACGCCGAAGTGCGCATGAACTACCTGGCCTCACCACCGCTGGTGGTTGCCTACGCAATTGCCGGCACCATGAATATCGATGTCTACAACGAAGCCATCGGCCAGGACGCCGAAGGCAATGACGTCTTCCTGAAAGACATATGGCCAACGCAGAAAGAAATCAGCGACGCTGTCGCCCAAAGCGTCAATCGCAAAGAGTTCACCGATGTATACCGGGATGTCTTCAAGGGTGCTGAACGCTGGGTGAATCTCGATTCACCTGAAGGTAAGCTGTTCGGCTGGGACAACGATTCCACCTACATTCAGAATCCGCCGTACTTTGAAGGCATGAGCAAAGAGCCCGGCGAGATCACGGATATCCGGGGTGCCCGGGTACTGGCTTTGCTGGGCGACTCGGTTACCACCGACCACATATCCCCGGCAGGCGCCATCAAGGCAGACAGCCCGGCAGGTGAATACCTGCTGGTGCAAGGCGTACAAATGAGCGACTTCAATTCACTGGGCTCGCGGCGCGGCAACCACGAAGTCATGATGCGCGGCACCTTTGCCAATATCCGCCTGCGTAACCTGATGGCACCCGGCACCGAAGGTGGCGTAACGCTACATCAGCCCAGTGGTGAACAGATGAGTATCTATGCCGCTGCCATGCGCTACCGGGACGAGAACACCCCGCTGGTGGTGCTTGCCGGCAAGGAATACGGCTCCGGATCGTCGCGAGACTGGGCGGCCAAAGGTCCGCGCCTGTTAGGTGTAAAAGCGGTCATTGCAGAAAGCTACGAACGTATCCATCGAACCAACCTGGTCTGCATGGGTATCCTGCCATTGCAGTACAACACCGGTGATACTGCCGCTTCACTGGGATTAAACGGTACAGAGACCTACAGTATCGACGGGCTGGGTGACGGCTCGGTGAAACAGGTTACTGTGCGTGCGGTCGCCGAAGACGGTAAAGAGACAAGTTTCCAGGCGCGTGTGCGTATCGATACGCCGCAGGAAATCGAGTACTACCGGCATGGCGGTATCCTGCACTACGTGTTGCGGCAACTGGCCGCCTGAATACCATGAAACAGACCCCCGACATGGCCCTGACATCACTGACCGCGGTATCCCCCGTTGACGGCCGCTATGCCCGCAAGACCGAGAAGCTGCGCCCGATATTCAGCGAATTCGGCCTCATCAAGCACCGGGTACTGGTTGAAGTACGCTGGTTACAGACATTGGCCGCACATGCCGGAATCCCGGAAGTACCGGCACTCAGCGAGCACGCCGGCAAGGTTCTCGATGGCATCGCCGACCGCTTCAGCGAAGAAGATGCCCAGCGCGTCAAGAATATCGAGCGCACCACCAACCACGATGTCAAGGCCGTCGAATATTTCCTGAAAGAAAAGATTGCGGGTAACGACGAACTGGAAGCGGTCAGTGAATTTATTCACTTTGCATGTACATCCGAGGACATCAACAACCTCGCCTATGCCCTGATGTTGCGCGAAGCACGCGGCCAGGTGGTGCTGCCGCAAGCCGACGAACTCATACAAACGCTCACCACGCTGGCACACAACACCGCGGAAATGCCGATGTTATCGCGCACCCATGGACAACCTGCTTCTCCCACCACGCTTGGCAAGGAAGTGGCCAACGTCGTCTGGCGCCTGCGGCGACAGCGTGAACAGATTGCCGGTGTTGAGTTGTTGGGAAAGATCAATGGCGCAGTGGGCAATTACAATGCGCACCTGACTGCCTATCCGGAGGTTGCCTGGCCGGAGCTGGCAAAAAACTTTGTCACCGAACTGGGGCTGGACTGGAACAGCCATACTACCCAGATAGAACCACACGACTATATCGCCGAGCTGTTTGACGCAATCGCCCGTTTCAACGTCATCCTGATAGATTTTGCGCGCGATGTATGGGGTTACATATCTGTGGGATACTTCAAACAGAAGACGGTCGCCGGTGAAGTCGGCTCATCGACCATGCCGCACAAGGTCAACCCCATAGATTTTGAAAATGCAGAAGGTAACCTGGGTATCGCCAACGCCATCTTCGACCACCTGGCCATGAAACTGCCCGTGTCCCGCTGGCAACGCGACCTGAGCGACTCCACGGTATTGCGCAATCTGGGGGTTGGTGTCGCACATTCGGTCATTGCCTTCGATTCACTGCTGCGTGGAATCGGCAAACTGGAAGCCAATCCTGCGCGCCTGCAGGAAGACCTGGATGCGACCTGGGAAGTACTGGCGGAAGCCGTGCAGACTGTGATGCGCCGGTACGGCGTGGAGCAGCCGTACGAGAAACTCAAGGAGCTTACGCGCGGCAAGGGCATCAGTGCCGAATCGCTCAAGACATTTATCGAGGCGCTGGACATTCCCGAGCAGGCGAAACAGGAACTGGCAGTGCTGACGCCGGCGAGTTACATCGGCAATGCAGTCGAACAGGCTAAATCGGTCTAGTGGGCCCGGAAATACCTTAACATTGGTTGCAAGATGCCTGCTGTAGGAGCGCCGTCCTTCGGCGCGATGATCGCAGTCTGCTATCGCGGTCAGCACCCGAAAACCCGTCGGGCATAAAGAGACCGCTCCTACGTTGCTAACTGTAACGGTGTAACCCGGCGCGCCCGACTGCATTCCCTGGAGTGCATCCACTTACTCAGTTCCTGCGGCTTCAGAGGCTTGCGAATATAGAAGCCCTGCGCGGTATCACAACCGAGCATTTCCAGCAGGTCCCACACGCCCGTACTTTCCACACCCTCTGCGACCACTTTCAGGCCAAGATTGTGTGCCAGATCGATCGTTGCACGTACAATCACCGCGTCGTTTTCGTCCTGGTCCATCTGCGTCACAAAAGATTTGTCTATCTTGATCTCGTCCACAGGCAGCTGTTTAAGATATGCCAGCGATGAATAACCGGTACCGAAATCGTCAATCGAAAGCTGGAATCCCATGCTCGACAGGCGGCGCATGACACGCCGCGCCGACAGGGGGTCAGACATAATGGCGCTTTCCGTGATTTCCAGATTGACATGTTTTGGATCCACCTTGTGCCGGTCTACCAGCTTTTGCACTTGCCCCGGCAACGCGCGATCCTGCAAGCTGCGTACCGAGAGATTGACACTGATATGCAAATCAATGCCGTTCCGGCTCCAGTTCGCCGTCTGTTCCAGCGCCTTGTCGATCACCCAGAGTGTCATGGGTCGAATAACGCCGGTCTGCTCGGCGGTCGGTATAAACTCTTCAGGCGGGATAATCCCGTATACCGGATGCCTCCAGCGTACCAACGCCTCGGCACAGAAAATATTGCCGGTTTTGAAATCGACCATGGGCTGGTATTCAAGTATCAGCTGGTTTTCACTGATCGCATCCCTGAGTTCACTCGACAGGCCCAGACGGCTGATTGAATAATCATCCTGATTGGAGGTATAGAATGAAAAGCCCTTTTGATTACGTTTTGCCTCATACATGGCAACGTCGGCGTGGCGCATCAGCAGGTTCGCATCACGACCGTGTTCCGGACACAGGGCCACACCGATACTGACAGCTGCACGCAAGCGCAGGTTTTCCACTTTGATGGGTTGATCCAGCGCTGCAAGAATCTTCCTGCAAATCGCTTTACCGAGTTGCACGTCGGCACCAGGCAACAGCACTGCAAATTCATCACCCCCGAGGCGTGCAACCATATCGGTTCTGCGTAACACCGACACCAGGCGACGGCCCACTTCCTGCAACATCCGGTCGCCGATATGGTGACCCAGCGTATCGTTAACTTCCTTGAACCGGTCCAGGTCCAGAATCAACAGGGACATCGACTCGTCTTGTTCCAGTGCTTCAGCCAGGCCGGCTTCCAGACTCTCCAGCAGCAGGGCACGGTTTGGCAGGTTAGTCAGGCTATCATGCCGCGCCTGGTACTCCAGCGCAGAGGTCTCTGCGATCACCTCTTCGCTCATACGTTCAAGCCGTTTGCCCAGACGTCCCAGCTCGTCACCCTCTGAAGCCCGCGGCAATTGAATGCCAAGCCTGCTCGAATACTGATCGAGTGCACCATGAATTTTCCTGAGCCTGCTACCCAGACAGGCAAAAAAGGTGCAGTACAGGAAAACAAACGCCAGGATTAAAAGTGTGCGCTGTTCGCGTAGCAGTAACAGAGTCTGGTCGCCAGTTTCACGTTGCAGTTGATCCTGCAATCCGGCCACAACAAGCTCATGCACTGAATGCTGATAGTAAAGTTCCAGTGACCACCAGGACATCAGCGCAACCAGCACTGCGGCAAGCACCATCCTGGCGCTGGGTGAGTTCTTCCTGATTATATGAAAGCAACGCGGCATAATGGCCACGACTGTTTGTACGTTCATTCCATTCCCCAGCTCCAGCAGGCACACTTTTTACTGCTGCAAACACCCGGACAAACCCCTGCCACGGGCGATAAACGCCAGCTAGCAAGTTCGGGATGAACTACAGGTAAAGTAACAGACGGAATCGCCTGTTGTGCCAGATTTTCCTTATACTACACGTGCTTGCGCTTTTTCCATTTAATTTCTGCGCAGCTTCTTCAGCCTCTAGCGGCGCATTGGGAAGATTGTTGAGGCTGGCTGTACAGCCGGGTTCTATACAAGTACTCTTTTGCCATGAAGAATGAAGAAAATTTCAGGCGGTTTGTCGAACTCAGGCTTGGTATTTCGGACATGGAGATCGAACTGCTGGCCAGGAGCGACACCCTGTACGCAACGGATCTGCTGCTCGAACAGACCCAGGACACAGTTGAAATATTCAGCCGCGAACTGGACCCTGCGCTTTACGACCGCCAGGCGTTTCTTGATGCTGTACAACAACTGTGTCTGCGCAACCGCAAGGCCCGTATTCGCATACTGGTCCAGGATCCCCAGCCACCGATCAAGCGCAGTCACCGCCTGATCGAACTGAGTCGCCGATTGAGCAGCTCCATCGAGATCCGCCCGTCGAACCCGGATTACCAGCGCTACAACGAAGCCTTCATGATCGCCGATGAATGCGGACTCGTGCATCGGCCTCTGGCCGACCTGCTCGAAGGCACTGCCAACTTCTACAACCCGGTTGAAGCACGAAGAAAACTGGATTTCTTTACCGAAGTCTGGGACCGTAGCGAACCACATACAGAATTCAGAAGGCTGCACCTCTAAACCATGAAATGCCTTGGCACCCTGTTACTGAGTCTCGGTCTGTTTGCCGCTGTTGCGGGGGCGGATTCCATAGAAACCCTCCAGCTGAAAAACAGACCTGCAGAAGAAATTATTCCCATAATAAAGCCCATGCTCGGTACTGCCGATTCAGTTACCGGTCAGGGTTTCCAGATTTTTGTTCGCACCACACCGCAGAACCTCAAACAGATCAAACAGATGGTCAACAAGCTGGATGTTGCAGCCAAACTCCTGCAGATTTCAGTATTCCAGGGGAACGACCGCGACCTGCGCGCCCTGTCGATGGAAGGCAGTGTTCAATACCAGGACAGCAACGCCAATGTAAGCATCGGCAGTACCGGCAACACGTCAAGGGGCGGCGATGTGCATCTGAGTACCCGTGGTGGCAGTGCTACCAGCCACACGCTCAGCACGCGCGGCCGCCTGTCCGATAACCCGATACACACACTACGCGTTACCGAGGGCACCCAGGGTTATATCGAAACCGGTGAATCCATCCCCTACTTCTCCGCCGGCGGCGGCTGGTTCCGCGGGCGTCGCGGCTTCATTGACGACGGCGTGGAGTACAAAGACGTGACGACCGGTTTTTACGTACTGCCCCGGGTTAATGGTGAACAGGTTATTCTCGATGTCAGCCCATTCAAACAATCGCAGAGTAAAACCCGCGGGGGTGACATAAATACCCAGAGCGCCAGTACGCAAATCACAGGAAAAATCGGACAGTGGCTGGCGATTGGAGGCACCACCGAGCAGGTACAACGTTCAAGCAGCAGCATCGGCACAAGCCACTCGACGCAAAGCAGGAACAACGAAAGCATCTGGATCAAGGCTGACCTGATCCCCTGAAGGCAGGCAAATTTTCCCCTGCGTTGGCATAACCGTAAACAAGGAGACATTATGTTCGGGTTTCAGGAATTTGTAATACTGATACTGGTACTGGCCGTGGTGCTGGTCATCATGGGCGTGAAGGCCGTTCCACAGGGCACCGAATACACCATTGAACGCTTCGGTCGCTACACCAAGACCCTGCGGCCCGGCCTTAACCTGATCGTGCCGATGATTGACCGTGTCGGTGCCAAGCTCAACATGATGGAACGCGTCATGGACGTACCCTCGCAGGAGGTCATTACCAGGGACAACGCCATGGTCACGGTCGATGGCGTGGTATTCTTCCAGGTACTCGATGCCGCCAAGGCCGCCTACGAGGTCAGCCAGCTGGAACTGGCCATCCTCAACCTGACCATGACCAATATCCGTACCGTCATGGGCTCGATGGACCTCGATGAACTGCTGTCCCAGCGTGACAGCATTAACGCCCGGCTGCTCAACGTGGTCGATGATGCCACCACGCCCTGGGGTGTCAAGGTCACGCGTATCGAGATCAAGGACATCACACCACCACGCGACCTGGTCGACGCCATGGCGCGGCAGATGAAAGCCGAGCGCGAGAAACGCGCCAACATTCTCGACGCGGAAGGCTTCCGGCAGGCGGAAATCCTCAAGGCCGAAGGTGAAAAACAGGCTGTCATCCTGGACGCCGAAGGCAACCGGCAGGCGGCCTTCCTCGACGCCGAGGCCCGCGAACGCCAGGCCCAGGCTGAAGCCAAGGCGACCGACATGGTTTCCAAGGCGATTGCCAGTGGCGATATCAACGCCATCAACTACTTCGTCGCGACAAAATATGTCGATGCGCTGAAAGCAATCGCCATGTCGCCCAACGAAAAACTGGTATTGATGCCACTCGAGGCCGCCAGCGTAATCGGCGCCATCGGCGGCATCGCGGAACTGGCCAAAGACGCGATGGCTAAAAAGAAAGGGACAGCCGTACAAGGTGAGGCCGCAGACCGGCCGAGAGGGTACCCTGGGGTATGATGGAAACGCTCGGCCACTGGCACTGGTGGATTCTCGCCGCCGCGCTGATCATTCTGGAGGTCTTCGCACCCGGCGCCTTCTTCCTCTGGCTGGGCATATCCGCAGGCGTTGTGGGTGGACTGG
>Ga0316193_10000103_pt1 | contig 43841 bp, 45 predicted proteins | sample MerIslsedime2_MG_FD_207735 | JGI IMG/M metagenome (GOLD analysis project Ga0316193, IMG submission 207735) | Coastal sediment microbial communities from Maine, United States - Merrow Island sediment 2 | ecosystem: Environmental > Aquatic > Marine > Coastal > Sediment | place: USA: Maine... | reverse complement strand
GCCTTAATGGACAGCGTCCCGTCATACATGCGGACTCCCAGCAACTCGGTATCGATGCGGCCAGTATCGAACTGGTAACGGAAGGTCGTCCGGATATTCTGCGCCCCCAGTACCGATGATTGCGCCATGAGAGTGCCTTGCGCACAACTTACCTCTGTTGCCGTCAGTTGTGCACGTGCACATAGCAGTGTGACAGCGGACAACTCCCCGAGCCCCTCCGGGAGTGCAAGGCGCTGTGCCTGCAATACCAGCCCGGCATGACGCTCATCCAGCCAGTTCAACTGCACACTCACTGCGTGCGCAGACCACCCCACACCTTCAAGCGTACCAAGTTGCAGATGAACAACATCAATGGCAAAACCCGGCAATGCGGCAATAACCAGCAAGCCAGGCGCGAACAGCGCTGCTATAACCCGGCGCCGGGAAGGCATCATTCAGGAAGGAAAGACTCCGGTTGAAAGATAGCGGTCACCCCGGTCACATATAATCGCGACAATAACAGCATTTTCTACCTGCCCTGACAGGGACAGTGCGGCCGCTACAGCACCACCGGAGGAAATCCCGGCGAAAACACCTTCTTTGGCTGCCAGTGCCAGCGTTGTCTGTTCTGCGTCTTCCTGACTTACTTCGATGGTGCGGTCCACACTTTCAGCATTAAAAATAGACGGCAGGTAGGCCTCCGGCCAGCGGCGGATTCCCGGTATGGAAGAGCCTTCTGCCGGGGTCACACCGACGATCTCGATATCCGGATTTTTCTCCTTGAGGAATTTCGAGGTACCCATGATGGTACCGGTGGTACCCATGGCACTGACAAAGTGAGTGATAGTGCCCGCTGTATCACGCCAGATTTCCGGTCCCGTGCCTTCATAATGGGCAAGCGGGTTATCCGGATTGGAAAACTGGTCCAGCACCCTGCCCTCACCACGCGCACCCATTTCAGTTGCCAGGTCACGGGCCCCTTCCATGCTGGCTTCCTTGCTGACCAGGATAATTTCGGCACCGAAGGTCTTCATTACTGCACGCCGCTCGACACTCATATGTTCGGGCATGATCAGCACCATCCGATACCCCTTTATCGCCGCAGCCATCGCCAGTGCAATACCGGTATTACCACTGGTTGCTTCGATCAGAGTATCACCCGGCTTGATCTCGCCGCGTTCCTCGGCATGCTTGATCATGGCGAGTGCCGGGCGGTCTTTCACTGAACCGGCCGGATTATTTCCTTCCAGCTTGACCAGTACGGTGTTATCAGTATCACCGGGCAGGCGCTGCAACCGCACCAGCGGTGTATTGCCAATGGTTGCTTCCAGAGTGGGGAAATTCATATCCTGTCGTCCATTAATGTTTGCGCATACAGTATACCCAAGAACAGCAAATATCTGACAGCAATAACCGTGATTGTCCTACAGCTTTCTCATGGCCGTCCGCTGCCGCTTCGACTACCATACTTGCCGGCTCCGGTGTGGATAGCCACTCCCGGCCTCATCGAATACAGGGATAAAAAACGATGCCAGACAGTAACAAACCCGTGCTACAGCACCTTACCGCAAGCCTTGCCGGCTTTGCACGGCAACTGCTGCGGCAATGCAAGCATACCCAGGAACAGCATGACCGGCCTGCTGCAGATGCCGGCATCACACATCAACTAGCGGAAGAGGGGATTGCCATGAATAGCAGCCGGCAATCTTTTTCAACGGTAATGTTTGCCGAGCTGCTAATGGAGTTACCGGGGTATCAGGGGAAAATATCGCAGGCCTACCAGGCCGGTGACCGGCAAGGCCTCATGGACCACGTGCACCAGTTACTCGGGGCGGTCGCCTATTGTGATGAACCGGAACTGGAAACGGCGCTACGCACACTGCACCGCGTACTCATGACCGAAGACACGGATAATATTGATACCTGTTACACACGGGCCTTCAGCGCAATCAACAGTACGCTGACGTACAGCGGCTACTGTGGCAGCGCATAACAGCCTGCGCCCCTATCCCTCCCGGGCTCGGGCTGCCAGCATCAGCCCTTTCATGTCGGCAACAGCACTTGCCAGCCCGGTGAATACCGCTCGTGCAATGATGGCATGACCGATATTCAATTCACGGACATCCGGAATGGCAGCGACCTCACTGACATTATGATAGTGCAGGCCATGACCGGCATTTACCCTTAACCCTGCAGCAACACCCTGCCGAACGGCTGCCCTGATACGTGCAAGTTCTGCAGCCGCCTGCTCCCTGTCGTTTGCATCCGCAAAATGTCCGGTGTGAATCTCGATACACGGCGCCCCGGTTTCAGCCGCCGCCGCGATCTGCGCCGGATCGGCATCAATAAACAGTGACACCCGCACACCGGCCGCTTGCAGGCGTTCACAGGCTGTACGCATGCGTGGCAGTTGTCCGGCAACATCCAGCCCGCCCTCGGTAGTCAATTCCTCTCGCCGCTCGGGAACAAGGCAACAGTCCTGCGGACAAACACGCCGGGCAAATGCCAGCATGTCATCGGTAACCGCCATTTCCAGATTCATGCGTGTCTGCAGAATATCTTTCAGCAGCAGCACATCGCGCTCCTGGATATGCCGGCGGTCTTCACGCAAATGCAGTGTGATACTGTCAGCACCAGCCTGTTCCGCTTCAATAGCCGCCTGCACCGGATCCGGATAGCGCGTGCCACGCGCCTGGCGCAGTGTGGCAACGTGATCAATATTTACTCCCAGCAATATGTCCATTTCCTTATCCATCATTTTTTTAACCGGTATCACATACCCTGCCGGCGGGCACTGTGGCTTGCCTGCCCGCCGCTGAAAAAGCAGACAACTGCCGCAGCACTTCCCGTGTTCGCAACGGCCGGTCACCCAGATACAGGGCCAGTGCCGCACGCATCAGGCGCTTCACCTCGTGACAGGCCTGTGCTTCCCGCAGATTATCATGGTGCAGTGCCAGCAGACTGGAACCCTGCAGAAAAATACCGTCATCAGCGGCCTTCTGGCACCTGATCGGCCCCCTTTCCAGCCGGTATTCATAGCACCCGCCTGCAACAACCGGTGCATCACTTTCATACTCGTGGTCCAGCAACAGCCCATAACCCAGGGCCTGCAGCAGGCGCTTTTCAAACAGGCGCAAGCTCTGCTCCTCGGCTGTACCCAGCATCAACACCGCCTCTTCATAGGCGGCGAACAGTTCCGGATGCGGATCATGGCGGGTCAGCAGGCGCAGCAACAATTCATTCAGGTAGCAGGCACACAGCACCTGGCGACCCGGAAACACCTCCACTGCACCCCGGCTGTCAACCCCGGTCAGGGTGCCGAGTTCGCCGCGCATGTTCCATGACAGCAGCAGGGGCCGCAACATCTGCAACTGGTTTTGCCAGCGGCCCCTGGCAGACCGGGCGCCACGTGCAATCAGCCCGCTACGTCCGTAGTCCCTGCTGAACACTTCCAGCAGCAAACTTGAATCACGGTAGGGGTAGTGATGCAGGATCCAGGCTGGCTGCAGCGAAACTCTGGCGTGATGGCTCATGGGAGCAGCCTGTCAGGATGATACCAACGGGGGCATGCTACTTGTCATCCGTATAGCCGAGACTGTGCAGGGCCCGCTCATCATCTGCCCAGCCCTCCTTGACCTTGACCCACAGTTTCAGGTTGACCTTGCCGCCTATCAGCTCCTCAATATCCCGGCGCGCATCAGTACCCACATCCTTGAGTACCCGCCCCTGCTTGCCGACCACAATATTTTTCTGGCTATTGCGTTCCACCCAGATCAGCGCATGTATATGCGTAATAGCGGCCCCGCTTTTGAACTGCTCGATCTCCACCGTCAGGCCATACGGCAACTCCTTCCCCAGCTTGCGGAACAGTTTTTCCCTGATCAGTTCACTTGCAAGAAAGCGCACAGAGCGGTCGGTTACCTGGTCTTCCGGGAACAGCGGCGGTGCCGCCGGCAACAGTTCCTCGATGACTGCCTCTAGTTCGGCCACGTTATCTCCCTTGCTGGCAGAAATCGGAATGACCTGTTCAAACGACCGTTTCTCCGAAAGCTCCTGCAACCGGGGTAACAGTTCTTCCCTGTTTCCCAGCAGATCAATCTTGTTGAGTGCCAGGATAACGGGAGATGTTATTTGCCCGAGTTTTTGCAGCACCATTTCATCATCCGCCGTCCAGCGCTGTCCCTCCACCAGGAATACCACCACGTCGACATCCAGCAGGACATTACTTGCCGTGCGGTTCATATGGCGGTTCATCGCACGGCCGCTGAAAGCGTGGATACCGGGCGTATCAACGTAGATTAGCTGTGCCGCAGGCAGTGTCTTGATACCCAGTACTCGATGACGGGTAGTTTGTGGACGTCTTGAGGTGATGCTGATCTTCTGGCCAAGTATGCGGTTCAACAGGGTCGATTTGCCAACATTTGGCCGCCCGATCAGGGCGATATAGCCACAGCGAAAAACTTCCATATCAACCGGCATCCAGTCTGGCCAGCATGTCTTCCGCGGCGTTCTGCTCTGCCTGGCGCCGACTACTGCCCTGACCCCTGCCGGCTGACAGCCCCAGACCACTAACGGCACATTCCACCTTGAAGTACTGTGCATGTGCCTCACCGCTTACTTCCTTCACGGTATATTCCGGCAGGGGCTGCTGGCGTGACTGCAGGTATTCCTGCAGGCGTGTCTTCGCATCCTTCAGGGATGCCACATCGGCAAGCGCATCCAGCCTGGCCGCGAACAGCCTTAGAATACAGCGCTGGCAAGCGGCAAAATCGCTATCGAGAAAGATCGCACCGAGCAGTGCCTCAACAGTATCCGAAAGGATCGAATCACGCTGGTAACCGCCACTCTTGCGCTCCCCGGCACCCAGCCGCAGGTACTGCCCGAGGTCGAGTTGCTGCGCAATCCCTGCAAGTGACTCACGCCGCACCAGATTTGCACGCAGGCGACTCAGCCTGCCTTCCGTTGCCCCGGGATAGCGACGGTACAACTCTGCCGCAACGACACCGCCAAGGATCGCATCACCGAGGAATTCCAGTCGTTCATTGTTGCTCCGTCCGGCACTGCGATGCGTTAGCGCCTGCTCCAGCAGCAGCGCATCAGCAAACGTATAATCGAGTAATCTTTCCAGCTTGCCGTACAATTGCCTCAAACCCGTTTGACTTTAACCTGCTTGTCAAAGGCCATCACAACAAACACATTACCAAACAGGTGGACACGTGACTCGTACTTGGCACTGACCAGATATTGCTGACCAAAAGGCGTTATCTTCAGGTCCTTATGCGTAATCGAGTGCACATAACTGATGTCGAAGCGGTTTTCCGCCATACGCCGGATTTCCTGGGGCGTACCAAATCCCGTTTCTTTCGCCATCGATTCCAGGGTAGAGGAAACCTTGTAATATTCCAGGTAGGATGGCCCCATCCTGAGCGTCAACAATACGAAGAAACCGATCAGTCCCAGTATGATCAACCAGCCAATCGTGGTAACACCTTTCTGTTGCTGTAGCGAACGCATAGTCTTTCCTCTCGTGACTCCTAGTTAATTTTCATGCCGAGCCGGTCCCAGTCGACCCCCCCGTTTGCACCATCCCAGTTCATCCAGATACGAAATGCCTTGCCTACCAGATTTTCCTCCGGCACTGTGCCCCAGTAACGGCTGTCATTACTGTTATCCCGATTATCACCCATCACAAAATACTCGCCTTCCCCGACAATATATTCCCCTTCCAGGCCGGGAGTGCGTGGCATCACCAGAATATCATGCTGCACCTCTCCGAGATGCTCCCGACGTTCACTGGCACCGGACATGGAAACACCGGAGCCCTTGCCTACGTAAACACCGGCAGGCATTTGCCCGGCCGGTTCGTCATTGACATACAAAATCTTGTTGTAATAGCCGATTTTGTCACCGGGCAAACCAACGACCCGTTTTATATAATCCACCGACGGGTCCTTCGGGTAGCGGAACACAACCACATCACCACGTTCGGGCTCATCTATCTCCACGATCTTCCTGTTCAGTACCGGCAAACGGATACCATAGGCAAACTTGTTGACCAGGATAAAATCGCCCACCAGCAAGGTCGGCATCATGGAACCGGAAGGTATACGGAACGGCTCTACCAGGAAAGAGCGCAGCAACAAAACAGCCAGGATAACCGGGAAGAATGACTTGCAGTATTCAACCCAGGTAGATTCCTTGAGGGCCTTGACCACCGGCTCTGAATCTTCAGTAGTCCCCGCCTGTACCAGTGCCGCGGCCTTGCGACGGCGGGCCGGCGCCAGAAATAGCGCATCCATTGCCCAGACCAGGCCGGTGAAAAAGGTCGCACCTACAAGTAATGCCGGAAAATCAAAATTCATTCTTACCTCGTCTGCTGGTTTGCTGCCTGCCCGCCGACCATGCCGGCAAATCGGGCGCTGCAGCCATTATATGCATGCCGGACATTTCATTCATCCACTCGCAATACAGCCAGAAATGCGGCCTGCGGAATCTCTATCTTGCCGAACTGCTTCATGCGCTTCTTGCCGGCCTTCTGCTTCTCCAGCAACTTGCGCTTGCGGGTGATGTCGCCACCATAACATTTTGCGGTCACGTTTTTGCGCAACGCCTTGACCGTGGTGCGTGCAATAACCTGGGCGCCAATAGCTGCCTGGATGGCAACATCATACATCTGCCGTGGAATCAGCTCTTTCATTTTTACTGCCAGCGCACGGCCACGTGCCATCGACACATCCCGATGTACAATCAGGGACAGGGCATCTACCCGCTCCCCGTTTATCAGCACATCCAGCTTCACCAGCGGTGCGGCCTGAAAACGCAGAAAATGATAATCGAACGAGGCATAGCCACGGCTGACCGACTTGAGCCGGTCAAAGAAATCCAGCACGATTTCGCTCATCGGCAGCTCGTAGCTCAGTGACACCTGGCTGCCGAGATACTGCATGTCTTTCTGCACCCCGCGTTTTTCGATGCACAGCGTAATCACATTACCAAGATAGTCCTGCGGCACCAGGATGTTCGCCATGATAATCGGCTCACGAACCTCTTCAATCCGGTTCACCGGCGGCAGACTGGCCGGGTTGTCAATTTTCATAATCTCGCCCTGGGTATCAAGCACCTCATAGATGACCGTAGGCGCAGTTGTAATCAGGTCGAGATCATACTCACGTTCCAGCCGTTCCTGCACAATCTCCATGTGCAGCATGCCGAGGAATCCGCAACGAAAACCAAAACCCAGGGCATCCGAGGTCTCCGGTTCATAGTGCAGGGCGGCATCGTTGAGCCGCAGCTTCTGCAGGGCGTCGCGCAAGTTCTCGTAGTCATCCGAACTGACCGGGTACAGCCCGGCAAACACATTCGGCTGGACCATTTTGAAACCCGGCAGGGGCGCATCCGCGGGTCTGTTGACCAGCGTCAGGGTATCACCGACCGGAGCACCATCAATATCCTTTATGCCGGCCACCAGAAAGCCGACATCACCCGCCGTCAGGACTTCACGCTCGACAGGTTTTGGCGTGAACACACCCAGTTTCTCAACCTGAAAATGGCGGCCGGTGGACATCACCCGAATCTTGTCACGGCGTGACAGGCGCCCGTCCACGATCCGTATTAGCGAGACCACGCCCACGTAGTTATCAAACCAGGAATCGACAATGAGCACCTTCAGGGGTGCATCTGCATCGCCGCGTGGCGGCGGAATGCGTTGAATCAGTTCTTCCAGGACATCCTCGACACCTTTACCGGTCTTGGCACTGACAAGAACGGCATCCCGGGCATCAAGGCCGATAATTTCTTCAATTTCCTGCTTCACGCGCTCAGGGTCGGCCGCGGGCAGATCAATCTTGTTCAGGACAGGCACCACCTCCAGATCCAGATCGATCGCGGTATAGCAGTTTGCAACGCTCTGGGCCTCCACGCCCTGGGCGGCATCGACAATCAGCAGGGCACCCTCACAGGCAGCCAGCGAACGCGACACCTCGTAGGAGAAATCCACATGACCGGGGGTATCAATCAGGTTCAGGTCATAGACATCGCCGGAACGCGCCTTGTACTTGAGTGAAACACTCTGCGCCTTGATGGTAATGCCCCGCTCTCGCTCCAGATCCATGGAATCGAGCACCTGGTTACCCATTTCCCGGTCACTCAGGCCACCACACAGCTGGATAAAACGGTCCGCCAGTGTGGATTTGCCGTGATCGATATGCGCAATAATCGAGAAATTGCGTACGTACTGACTGTCTGTCATGAAATGTGGGGGTGTGATCCTGGTGTGGCGTAACGGATTAGCGCACGTTACATTCGGGAAAGATTGCTTTCAAGTATCTGATTGTTGGTGAGGTTTTGATTATACAGAAACCGCCCGGCAAGTCACTCACTGCGTACAAGGAATCAGCCCCCTCCCTGCAAATGCACACGCAAGCGCTGTTCCTCAAGGAAGTAGTAGCAAATCTCCTCACCCTCCGCGACCAGCACCGGTACCCGCGTGTTGTACAAGCGGACCAGTTCGGGGTCTGCATCAATATCCACAAGCGTGACACTGAACCCGAACTCCGGACGCAGGCGCTCCAGCGCCTGCGTCATATCGGTACACAGATGGCATCCTTGCCGAACATAAACGGTCAGCTGCTGCATCAAGAATCCACCACCCCCACTGAGCAAGCTGATTAAGTGCAACCTGATTAAACGCAGTCCGGTCAATCGTTATCCGGTATCTTCACGGCAAGAAAGGTCGGGCTGCCATCGCGCTGTACCAGTATTGCCACCGATTTCCCTGCCGGCATGGCACTGACCAGTTTCTGGAACTGCTCGACACTCTTCACTGACTTGCCGTCGATACTCAGGATGATATCGTCCTTGCGGATGCCCGCCTGTGATGCCGGACCCTTTTTGACATGGGTCACCAGGATACCGTCCTGAATCTCAAGCTCCTCTCTCTGCTCGTCATTCAGGTCAATGGCGCTGAACCCGATCCGGTTGGTCTGCTCGATTTCCGCTTTCCCCGGATCCTTTGTAACCTTCTTGTCATCCGGCAATTCGCCCAGTGTAACCTTGAGCGTCAGCTCACGACCATTGCGGATAACTGTCACTGGCAACCGCGTACCGACTTCCGAGCTGCCGACAATCGGTGGCAGGCTGGCAGAGTCCCGGACTTCCTCATCGTTGAATTCAATGATGATGTCACCCACCTTGATGCCGCCCTCTTTCGCAGGACCGTCAGGCAGGACTTTTGCCACCAGCGCTCCATGCGGATGCTTCATACCGAATGACTCGGCCAGATCGAGTGTAACATCCTGTATCAACACACCCAGCCAGCCTCGCCTGACCCTGCCGGCAGTCTTCAACTGGTCAGCCACATCCATCGCCACTTCAACAGGGATAGCAAAAGACAGCCCCATGTAACCGCCGGTACGGCTGTAGATCTGCGAGTTCACCCCCACCACTTCACCTTTCTGATTAAACAGCGGCCCGCCCGAATTACCGGGATTGATGGCGACGTCCGTCTGGATAAACGGGACATAGTTTTCACTTGGCAGGCTGCGACCCTTGGCGCTGACAATACCGGCAGTTGCTGAATGATCAAAGCCAAACGGTGAACCAATCGCCAGCACCCATTCACCAACTTCCAGCTCGTTGGACTTGCCAATCTTCGCAACCGGCAGACCGGTTGCCTCGATTTTCAGCAACGCCACGTCGCTGCGCTGGTCCACGCCAATCACCTCGCCCTTCAGTTCCCGCCGGTCGCTCAGACGCACGATAATCTCGTCAGCATCCTTAACGACATGGTAATTGGTCATCACATAGCCATCCTTGGAGATAATAAATCCTGACCCAAGCGACTTTGCATCATGGTAACTGGGCTCGCCATCCTCACCATGATCAAAGAAATACTTGAACAGCTCACCGAAAGGGCTGTTCTCGGGGAACTCCGGCATTTCAAAACCCTCCGGCAGCTGCGGCACGCCGGACGCTATCTTTTGCGTGGTACTGATATTGACAACCGCATTGCTCGATTCCTTCACCAGATCGACAAAGTCCGGGAGTTGACCGGCCTGTACAAACTGCATGCACAACAACAACAGACCCGCCATCAGTGCAACGATTGCAGTCTTGCTGATTTTCAACATACCTGACTCTCCATACTGTCTTGTTTAGAATTAGCCCAACGGCCGCAGCCGGTGGCGTGACAAACTACCCGCCTAGTGACCGTCGATGGTGATGTGCTGTCGCAACACCACCGGTTGATAGGCAACATCTTTCTCTGACGCCCGACTAAAACGCCGCAGCCAGAACAGTGCAGCCAGAAATCCGGCCAGTGCCCCGCTTATAGCCAGCAGTTCTGACCCGGCAGCCGTCAGCTGCCTGCCGGCGAAATATCCGGCAAGCGCGCCGGCAAACAAACCGGCCAGCGGCGCGGCATAGACCGCCAGTGAACCGCGCAGCAGCCCTGACTCCGAAATACCCACCACCACTGTATCACCGACACGCGCATTGATGCGGTTCAGCACCCGCAACTGCATCCGGCGCCGGCCAATCACCTTCGCTATGGCCGATGTCCCGCAACCCTTGCGAACGGCACAGCCACCACAGGCTGAGGCACGCTCGGTCTCGACCCAGGCGAAACCACCCTGCACAGCAACAATTCGGCCGGACTCTTCAATCATGGCCAGACTCGTGGGCACCGACAGAACTGGCCACCATCTGCACGGTTGCCGGCGGGACTTCACCAATGACAGTGACCTGATGATCGTCTACAACGGCACCATAGGCATTCATGGCCCCCATGTTCGACAAGCCCTGAAACACCTTGTCGTCTGGTCCGAGTTTTTCGACATAGACAGACATTGTTGCCAGGCCGTCGCTGAATACCATGTGTTCCACGCTCGCACCATCCTTGCGCATGGGCTTGCGTTGAAAATCAGTCAACTCGAATCCAACCGGCAAGCGTTTCACGACCCAGTCAGGACTGCCCGGTCTGGCAGCAGGGTGATGACTGTCGACTCCCTGGCGGGTCCAGCTATAGCCATCACCGGTCAGGGACGGTTGCAAGGCAGTGACCGGAATACTGTTAGTGACACTCAGGTGGGTAAACATGACCTGCTCAATGGCCTCGCCATCCGCGTCAATCAAGTCAGATTTCAGCAACATGTAGTTGCCGGTATCTATCCAGAAGCGGTAACCATATCGAAACCTGTCCCTGGGTGTGATCGAAATGATACGACTCACATACCCGGCCATGCGGTCTTCGCCGAGTTCCTGCAACTGATAGTAGCGTGACAGACTGTCCAGATCCTTGGGCACCACCGGGAAAGGCTGCCGGGGCCGGCGTTGCCCCACCGTAACCGACTTGCTATCGGCCATGATGCAGGTAACGATCCGATCATCCCGCAACACCTCGCGGGGACTGCCCGTCAAGGAAACCAGACGCTCCATTTCACCATGCTCACCCGTCTGGTGGACAATGCGCATGGTTTCGAGCTTGCCATCGTGCAGGTAAACAAAGGTGCCGTCATAATTGAGAGATTGCAATGCACTGGACATTTCATTCAGCCAGCGGTGCGCATTGTCCTGGGAAGACACCTGCCCGCTAACGGCCAGCAAGGCCGTCAACAGCCACCTCACACGCCTATTCCTTGCCATCAACGTGCATATCATGGCCGACAAAACGAACATACGGCAGCATACCCTGCATGCCACGATTCACTGCATACTCATTGTGGTTAACAAGATACACATCCAGGCTTTGTGCATCGGCAGATAGATTCGCGGGGGTATTTGCAAGCAACGGGGCTCCGTCCGTACGGGCAAATTCATCTGTCACCGGCGCACTGGCAATTGCGGCCGTCGCCGGCGCTTGCTGGCGAACGGACTGCAGTGACAACACAGCGACAACGGCCACAGATGCCGCAATGGCAATGCCTGCAACCGGCTTGAAAAGCCTGGCCAGCCGGACAGGCCGCCGGGCGTGCACGTCCGGTTCATCCTGCAACGCCAGCTGGACACCGACATTAAAATCGGGATCGATCTTGCGCGGCAAATGATTCTGCAGGGAATCACTGATCAGCTGGTAACGTAACAGGCTGTCACGCAAAGTGACATCGCCCTCCAGTCGCTTGATCAGCAGGGCCTGCTCGGCCTCAGCCAGTTCATCATCAACCAGCGCGGAAATCTGTTCGTGTAGTGTCTCTGTCATGGTGGCAAGCTCAAAAAATTATCCCAGCAGGGGTTTCAACCGTGTATCAATCGCATCTCTTGCCCTGAATATCCGTGACCGCACAGTACCGATAGGACAATCCATGGTCTGGGCAATCTCTTCATAACTCAGGCCTTCCAGCTCTCGCAGCGTAATCGCAGTGCGCAAATCATCCGGCAGTTCGTCAATGGCCGTGGCAATTGCCTCCTGAATCTCATCCTTTAACAGCAGGCGTTCCGGTGTTGCATACTCCTTCAGACCTGTCGCACCGTCATATTGTTCCGCATCCTGTGCATCAATATCACTGCGAGGTGGTCGCCGGCCACTGGCGACCAGGTAATTCTTCGCGGTATTTATCGCAATCCGGTACAGCCAGGTATAAAACGCGCTCTCACCCCGAAACCGGCCAATCGCCCGGTAGGCCTTGATAAAAGCCTCCTGTGCCACATCCCTGGCCTCGTCAGAATCATGGACGTAGCGATTTACCAACTGTATGATTTTATTCTGGTATTTCAGAACAAGAACATCAAATGCCTGCTTGTCCCCCCGCTGTACCTGCTCAACCAGAGCTTGATCAATACTTCTTTCGCCCATCCGGGCTGTCTCCCTTCACTCCCTCACTACCCGGATAGACTTGCGCCGCCCGGAATAGTTCGGTGTTAATGTATGTAACCTGGTGTATCAACAGAAAATACTGCGGTCCATTAAGCACTGCATGCTGTATTTTACAGCTGGCTGACGGGTACGCTACGCTGTACCCGGACTACGACAAATCAATCTGTCAGCCGCAGATTGAGTTACCGCGTGTCATGATGCACGGGAAACGCGAGAATGGCTGCACCCGACAACGCATTGTGGATGGATAGTAATTACCCGAGGTGCCTGCAGGCAAGCGATGGCGGCAGACAACAGTTTTGATGTCCTTATCATTGGCAGTGGTGCGGCCGGACTCAGTCTCGCCTTGCGCCTGCCCGGCCATGTGCAGGTCGCCGTGCTTGCCAAAAGTACCCTGGATGAAGGCTGTACCCTGTACGCCCAGGGAGGCATCTCGGCCGTCACCCAGGCCCCGGACACTTTTGAGTCGCACATCGCCGACACGCTGAACGCCGGTGCCGGTCTGAATAATCCTGAGACCGTCCGCTTTGCCATCGAAAGAGGACCGGAAGCCATCCGCTGGCTGGTCGATCTCGGCGTGCCGTTTACCCGCCACAACAATACCGGCAACAATGACGACTTCCATCTGACGCGAGAAGGCGGCCATTCCACCCGGCGGGTGTTACATGCGGCCGATGCCACCGGTCGTGCCATGGAAACAACTCTGCTTGGCGAGGCCCGCAAACGCAGCAATATCATCCTGCTTGAACATCATATCGCCATTGATCTGATTACCGGGAGCAAACTCGGACAGAAGGATAACCGCTGCCTGGGTGCCTACATCCTGAACCGTACGCAGCAATCAGTCGTCGCCGTCAGCGCCGGCAAGGTAGTGCTGGCCACGGGCGGTGCCAGCAAGGTCTACCTGTATACCAGCAACCCGGACACCTCCAGCGGTGACGGCATCGCCATGGCCTGGCGGGCCGGCTGCCGGGTTGCCAACATGGAATTCAATCAGTTCCATCCCACCTGTCTGTATCACCCCAAGGCCAAATCATTCCTGGTCACGGAAGCCGTGCGCGGCGAAGGTGGCCGGCTGCTGTTGCCGGACGGCACTCCCTTTATGGAGCGTTTTGACAAGCGCGGCAACCTGGCTCCGCGCGACATCGTGGCACGCGCTATCGACCATGAAATGAAACGCCTGGGTGAGGAATACGTACTGCTGGACATCAGCCACAAACCCGCACCGTTTATCATAGAGCACTTCCCGAATGTCTATGCGCGTTGCCGTGAACTCGGTTATGACATGACACTGGAACCCATACCGGTGGTACCGGCCGCCCATTACACCTGCGGCGGCGTCATGACTGATCTGCACGGCATGACTGATATTGACGGCCTGTATGCCATCGGTGAGGTTGCCTGTACCGGGATGCACGGCGCCAACCGCATGGCCAGTAACTCGCTGCTGGAATGCCTGGTATTTGCCCGTGCGGCCAGTGAACATATAACGGCAACACTTGCTGATACGCCGGTACCGCCACCTTTGCCACCATGGGATGAATCACGGGTACGCGACTCGGATGAAGAAGTGGTTGTCAGCCACAACTGGGATGAACTGCGGCGCTGTATGTGGAACTACGTGGGCATTGTCAGGACGGACAAGCGCCTGCAACGCGCCTGGCGCCGTGTTGACCTGCTGCAACAGGAGATCCAGGAATACTACAGCCATTTCACCGTCTCCAATGACCTGCTGGAACTGCGGAATCTGGCGCAGGTGGCGGCACTGATCATCCACTCGGCACAACAGCGCCAGGAGAGCCGCGGCCTGCATTTCACCCTGGATCACCCGGAACAGGACAACAGCAAGCCACCAACCGATACCATTCTCACACCGGAACATCCGTTGCATATCGATCTTGCCATGTAGAAGGCCGCCAGAGTCACCGATCAGGTTATCTCGAAGTGGCTAAAGTCAGGCTCCTCCGGGCAAGCCTCGCGCTGAACATCACTGACCACCGCCTGTGGCGGCCCTTGCCACAACCACTGTTGCAATGAATCCAGCGCCGCCGGCGAGCCGGTGGCCATGACGGCAACCCGGCCATCCGGCAGATTACTGACCTCGCCTGCAAGTCCCAGTGCCCGGGCACGCTCGCGTGTCGACGCCCTGAAAAAAACACCTTGCACACGTCCGGAGATATAAAAACGAACACAGGCCATGATTGCTTGCCAGTCTGCCTGCGGGCGTTATTGTCCGCTGACCCCGGGGGGCTGCGTCACCGGCTCCATAACGGCAGCTGCCTGCTGCTTGCGGGCAATATACTTCTCGACTGCCGCGCGCGTCACCGGTCCTTCCTGACGTGCCATGAGCTCACCCTCGGGCGAGATGATGTACGAGGTTGGCAGGCCCAGCACCGGGCCCAATTCGGTCACCGGCACCGGTTCCGTATTCATGACCGGGTAGGAAATCAGGTGACTGTCAACAAATTCCCTCAGATAGTCGCTGTTGACCTCTTCAAAATCGATACCAAGCACCACGATCGTATCCCGGTTATCTTCATAGAGAGCCACCAGGTCAGGGATCTCCTCCAGGCAGGGCGGACACCAGGTTGCCCAGTAATTAACAATCACCCATTTACCCCGGAAATCTGACAGGGAGACCGGCTTGCCATCCAGATCCTTTAAGGTGAAATCAACCTTTTCCGCAACCGCCGGTAATGTGACCAGCAGCGCCATAATAAAAATCAATGCACGCATTACTCACTCCTGTCTGATTCGGTATGATTATACTCCCGCTGACAAATTGTGCAGTCAGGCTGTCCCCACCCGGCGAAACCGCTACAATTAGGACTGACACCACCACCTCTGGTTCCCCGACAAGGCCTGCATGAGCACAATCACCAAAGACGATTTCACCAACAGCATCCGTGATGCATTGCAGTACATTTCCTTTTATCACCCGCCGGATTTTATCAGGGCCATGAACGAGGCCTACCAGCGTGAGGAGTCCCCGGCCGCAAAAGATGCCATGGCGCAGATACTGATTAATTCACGCATGTGCGCCGAGGGCCACCGCCCCATCTGCCAGGATACCGGGATCGTGAATGTGTTCCTGAAGGTCGGCATGGAGGTGCGCTGGGACACGGACACCGGCATTGACGAGATGATCAACACCGCCGTACGGCGCGCCTACCTGAATACTGACAATCCGCTGCGCGGTTCTATCGTCAGTGACCCTGCCGGCGAACGTCGCAATACCGGTGACAACACCCCCGCGGTCATCCACAAGGATATTGTCCCCGGTGACAAGGTCGAGATAACGGTTGCTGCCAAGGGTGGCGGCTCGGAAAACAAATCACGTTTTGTCACCCTCAATCCCAGTGATGACATCGTTGCCTGGGTGCTGCAACAGGTCCCCACCATGGGTGCCGGCTGGTGCCCGCCGGGCATCCTTGGCATCGGCATCGGCGGCACCGCCGAGAAGGCCATGTTGCTAGCCAAGGAAGCCATTCTGGAACCCGTCACCATACACGAACTGCAGGCGCTGGGACCGCACAACCGGCTGGAAGAACTGCGCCTGGAGATTTTCGAGAAAGTGAATGCCCTCGGTATCGGCGCACAGGGACTCGGTGGCCTGACCACCGTGCTGGATGTAAAACTCAAGGATTATCCGACCCATGCGGCTTCCAAACCGGTCGCCCTGATTCCCAACTGTGCCGCCACCCGGCATGTGCATTTCATCCTGGATGGCAGTGGTCCGGTTGACCTGCTGCCACCCGACCTGGATGACTGGCCGGAAATCACTCGCGCAGCCAGTGCCAGCATCCGCCGGGTACAGCTGGATGACATTGACCCGGCCGTCGAACTCGACTGGCAGCCGGGCGACACCCTGCTCATCAGCGGCAAACTGCTCACCGGGCGTGATGCCGCGCACCAGCGCATCATCGACTGCCTCAAACGCGGTGAGCCGTTACCCAATGGCCTGGATTTCAGGGGACGCTTTCTCTACTACGTTGGCCCGGTTGACCCGGTCGGTAACGAGGTCGTCGGCCCTGCCGGCCCCACCACGGCAACACGCATGGACAAGTTCACCGATGAACTGCTGGAAAAAACCGGCCTGCTCGGCATGATCGGCAAGGCGGAACGCGGCCCCGAGGCCATCGCCTCCATTGCGCGGCACAAGGCCGTGTATCTGATTGCCACTGGTGGCGCCGCCTATCTGGTATCGAAGGCAATACGTGCCGCACGCGTGCTGGCCTTTCCGGAACTGGGAATGGAGGCCGTGTATGAATTTGAAGTCGAGGATATGCCGGTGACCGTGGCCGTCGATACCCGCGGCAAGTCCATCCACGAGATCGGTCCCCGGGAGTGGAAGATGCGTATTGCCAACATACCGGTGGTCACAGAATAACCTTTTAAAGTAACAGTACTCGAGATCAACACCATGACAGCTGACGTAACGATTTACTTCAACCCGAAATGCAGCAAATGCCGACTCACTCTTGAATTACTGGAGCAGGCAGGACAGCAGGCCCAGATCATCGAATACCTCGACACGCCACCGGATGCCGCCACACTGGCATCCATCCTCGCCATGCTGGGCATGGAACCGCGCGACCTGATGCGCAAACACGAACAAGAATACACTGCGGCAGGTCTGGACAACCCCGACCTCGCGCGCGCCGACCTGATCAATGCCATGATCGAAACCCCGCGCCTGATGGAACGGCCGATTGTCATCAAAAACGGCAAGGCGATAATTGGCAGACCACCGGAAAAAATACTGGATATCCTGTGAAAACAGCAAACGAAATACTCGTACTCTATTACAGCCGCTACGGTGCCACCGCCCAGATGGCACAATTCATCGCACGCGGCATTGAAACCCACCCGGACTGTCAGGCGCGCATCCGTACCGTGCCCCCGGTATCCACCATCTGCGAGGCAACAGCGGATGACATCCCCGCAGAGGGTCCACCCTATGCCACACTGGATGACCTGCGTGAATGCGCCGGACTGGTATTGGGCAGCCCGACCCGCTTCGGCAATATGGCGGCGCCCCTCAAGTACTTCATCGATTCCACCAGCAGCCTGTGGCTGGCATGTGAGCTGGCCGGCAAACCTGCAGCGGTCTTTACCTCGACCTCGAGCATGCACGGTGGACAGGAAACCACCCTGCTCTCCATGATGCTGCCACTCATGCATCACGGCATGCTCATCATGGGCCTGCCCTATACGGAGAGTGAGTTACTGACCACAAGCAGCGGTGGCACACCCTACGGCCCCAGTCATACGGCCGGCAGCGACAGCAAACGGCCACTGACGGGAGAAGAAAAACACCTGTGTACGGCCCTGGGCAAGCGTATTGCAGACGCGGCCAGCCGCCTGGCCTGACCTGCACGACATCGCTCTGACTCCCATGCCCGGCAAACGTTTCCTGTATGCACTGACCCTGTTCGGTTACTTCAGCACCCTGACATTGCTGACCGTCTGGTACAGCTGGCTCGCGCCGTCCACGCATTTACCAACAGCACTGGTACTGTGTGCGGCACTCGTTCCCCTGCTGTTCCCGCTGCGCGGCCTGCTGCATGGCCGTAAATACACCTTTGCATGGAGCTGTTTCCTGGCCCTGCTCTACTTCACACACGGCGTCATGGAGGCCTACAGCTCGCAAGCAACCCGCCATCTGGGACTGCTCGAGGTGCTGTTTACCTCACTCTGGTTTGTTGCCGCCATGGCCTATATCCGCAGTGACAAGCCATAGGAGCGAGCCCGCCTGCAGGGGTGCAGGTGAGGGGCGAGAGCAGGATGCGGAAGCTTTACCCGCGAATAGTTCAGTGCCTGCCAACATCTGTTTCACGGCAACTGTCGGGGCACAGGAACCAGTTCAGTACAACACTCCCATCACCGCTCCCGTCATGCAGGTTGCCAGTGTACCGGCGGCAATGGACTTCATGCCGAGCTGGATAATCTCCGTACGCCGTTCCGGCACCATGGTCGCGAGACCACCGATCATGATGCCCAGGCTGCCGAAGTTTGCAAAACCGCACAGGGCATAGGTCATGATCAACTGGCTGCGTGCATCCAGCTCACCGGCCGGCAGGGCAGCAAGGTCGAGGTAGGCAAACAGCTCATTGAGTATGACCTTGGTCCCCAGCAACGCACCACCGCTCAGTGCCTGCTCCCAGGGGATACCCATCAGCCAGGCAACCGGTGCCAGCAGCCAGCCCAGCAGCCGCTGCAGGGTCAGCGGTGCACTGTCCACTCCGGGCAACAGACCCAGCAGCATATTGACGAGGCTGACCAGTGCCACCATGACAATCAGCATGGCGGTAATATTGATCACTAGTTCAACGCCCTGCAGGGTTCCTCTGGTAACCGCATCCATGGTGCCGGTCGCAGGCTGTGGCGGTACCAGTTCACCGGCCGTGGCGCGTTCTTCGGGCGGCACCAGCACCTGGGCAATCACTATCGCTGCCGGCGCGCTGATCAGGGAGGCCACCAGTATATGCCCCATGGCATCGGGTATCACCGTGTTCAGGATACTGGCATACAGCACCATCACGGTGCCGGCAATCGTCGCCATCCCTGTGACCATCAATGCAAACAACTCGCTGCGGGTCATTTCCTGCAGGTAGGGCCGCACCAGCAGCGGCGCTTCAACCATCCCCACAAAGATATTGGTCGCCGCACCCAGCGCCAGCGCCCCGCCGATCCCCATGACCCGTTGCAACAGGCGCGAGAGACCGCGCACAATAAACGGCAGTATCTCCCAGTAGAACAGTAGTGCGGACAGGGCACTGATCAGCAGCACCAGCGGCAAGGCACGAAATGCGAGGATAAAACTGGAACCCTCCCCGGTCTCGTCAAATGGCGGCGTGTCGCCACCCAGATAACCGAAGACAAACGACGTACCATCCCGGGTTGCCTGCTCGAGCGAAAGCAGCAGTTCGTTGAGCCCCAGGAACAGCAGCTTGAACGGCGGCAGCCACAGCAGCATGCCGGCAAGAACAAACTGCAGGACAACACCTGTAAGCAGGGTGCGCCACGGGATACGTGTGCGGTCTTCGCTGAACAGCCAGACCAGCACCAGAAAGACCAGTATTCCGAAGGCACTTTGCAGCGCAAGCAGCATGGCGATAGTGGTAATGACGGACTAGGGTTTGTGTTCCAGAACCGACTTGACGAACGGGATGGTCAGGCGGCGCTGCTCGATCAGTGATGCCGTATCCAGGGTGTCGAACAGGGCAAACAGGGTCGGCAGATCGCGCGGGAAGCGCCGCAGCATGAACTGTGCGGTATCTTCAGGCAACTCGAGGCCGCGCCCCTGCGCGCGGCACGCCAGGGAGGCGATGACATCATCATCGGCCAGCGGCTTCAGTGTATAGGTCACGCCCCAGCCCAGGCGCGACACCAGGTCGGGCAGTTCAAAACCCGACTGGTCCGGGCGCTGCTCTCCCGCCAGCAGCAGGGTAACGCCCGCAGCACGGACCCGATTGAAGAGATCAAACAAACCCCGTTCCCAGTCAGCATGCCCGGCAATGGCAGCGACATCATCCACACAGATCAGGTCCAGCTGCTCCAGGTCTTCCAGGATAGTGGGCGCAAGCGCCTGCAATTCCTGCAGAGGCAGATAGGTCGAGGTACGGTCGCACTGGCTGGCACGGTGACAGGCGGCTTGCAGCAAATGCGTTTTGCCCATACCCCTTGCGCCCGCCACATAAACAAGGCTTTCCCCCTTGCCGCTTGCCGCCTGCTGCAGGTGCAGCACGGCCTCCTCGTTCAGACCGGGGAAATAACTGTCAAAACGGGCGCCATCTTGCAGTACCAGACCGAGAGGTAGTTGCGGGTTATTATTCATTGCCCGCGTTTGCCCCATGCCCTCCGGCCCCAGATCCAGACATAGTCAATGCCACTCCAGAGGGTGGTTGCCAGCACGCTGTACAACAGTATGTCTATCCAGAATGCAGGTATTGTCCGCACTCCCAGCGAAAATATCACAGTCAGTACCAGAAAGATTTGCGCTGCCGTGTTCAGCTTGCTGACCATGGTGGGTTCGGCCTCCAGCTGTTCAATGCGCATGTTATAGAAAATCGCGCCGGCCACTATCACCAGGTCACGCAGTATGACCAGGGCCACCAGCCATACCGGTATCCAGCCAAGCCAGCCAAGTGTTACAAAGCAGGAAACCAGCAGCAGCTTGTCAGCCAGCGGGTCCATCAAGCTACCCAGCCGACTGCGCCAGTCAAAACGCTTGGCCAGAAAACCGTCGAGCGCATCCGAAAACCCGGCCACACCAAACACCACCAGGGCCGCCGCAAAGCGGTCTTGCAACAACAGGATCACCACTGGCAGCACCAGCAAAAACCGGAAAAACGTAATGACATTCGGTATGTCGCGAGGTTTCACTGACGCAACCGGAAGCTGCCGGGCGTAGCGGCGGCCAGGGGCTCCAGGACCGTCCCGATGGTCACTGTGTGGGTAAAATCCTGCAGACTGCCATTGAGCTGCAATGCATACTGGATCTCGTGCCCGGCTACCTTTGCCACCTGCATGTCGACAACCGCCGTCAGGCCGGCAAGATAATCACTGAGTCGCGCGTAGTCAGGCAGTGAATCCACACCCGTCACTGAAATACGCACGGTCTCCGTACTGCCGCCGCCCGGTGACACGGCAAACCGTGACGCCAGAATATCCGCGGTGTCATCAATACCCTGCTGCGCCAGTGTATCCAGCTGCTGATGACTGTCTGCCCAGGATGAGGGGTTGCCGGCCACGGCCAGATGCCAGCGGGAGGACCAGCCTCCGGAGGGACTGCGGTTGAGGCGGCCAATCAGCACGGCCTGCGGATTATAGCGTTTGGAAGCCTCCATCACGCTGTCAAAGAAACCACCCCAGATATCGGAAAAACGCACCTGTGACTGGTCCTCGAGATCCATCAACGGGAACAACACAGGTACACCGCGATGCCTGGCTGCCTGCTCGATCTGCCGGTACACATCCGTGCCATCAGCAGCTGCCACCACATAACGCTTACTGCGGTCTTCTACCGCCAGCCACACCAGTGTATCCGGTCGTTCAGCGCCCCAGTAAGTAACACCCTGTTGCTGCAGGGACCGACGGATCGCATCGCCGTCAAAGCGCACCCACAGTTTCAGTACCGGCGGTTCGCTCCCCGGCACCTTAAAGTAGCGATACTGCTGCACCCGCTGCGCCGGATTTTTCAGCATGGCCATAGCCGGCTCGGTCGTGAGGACCGCATCCTGGCCGGCAACGCGCACCAGCACCTCTTCGAGCGCGGTTTTCATCGCATACGAGCGCGCGCCCGGCGACTGGTTGGGGACCACCACCTCGGATTCAAACAGGCTCTCTGTCGCCGCCTGTAGCGCAGCCACCGGCAACAGCAACAGAACACAGAAGAAAACCCCCAGAAAAGCACTGCTTTGTTGATGATTATCCATGCGTTATCACATCAGGTTCAGGAATGATGTCAAGCATACGGGTATCTGCAGAATTTGACCATACGGGCAGTTGCAGGGACAAAGCTGGATTCCGCAGTTTACACCGGTCACAACCGCCCGCTACCATAGCGCCCCTGTAGACCGGGGAACCCGCACGTGGGCACACAAGACAAATCAACAAGTTTGAGCTACCGGGATTCCGGAGTGGATATCGATGCCGGCAGCGAACTGATCGAACGCATCAAACCGGCGGTCGCCAGGACCCGGCGACCCGGTGTCCTGGCAGGTCTGGGGGGCTTTGGCGCCCTGTTCGAGTTGCCACTGGACCGTTACCGTGAACCGGTACTGGTCTCGGGTACAGATGGTGTCGGCACCAAGCTCAAACTGGCCGTAGCGGCCGGACTGCATGACCGTATCGGCATCGACCTGGTCGCCATGTGCGTCAACGATATCGTTGTTGCCGGTGCCGAACCGCTGTTCTTTCTCGATTACTATGCCACGGGCAAACTTGATCTCGACATTGCCAGCGACGTCATCAAGGGTATTGCCGCCGGTTGTGAACTGGCAGGTGCTGCACTGGTCGGTGGTGAAACCGCGGAGATGCCCGGCATGTATGGTGAGGGTGATTATGACCTTGCGGGTTTCAGTGTCGGCATTGTTGAAAAGTCGGCCATTCTCGACGGCGCTGCCGTGGCTGCCGGTGACACGCTCATCGGTCTGGCCTCCTCGGGTCCGCACTCCAATGGCTATTCACTGATTCGCAAAATCATCGAGGTCAGCAACAGCAAGCTGAGTGATGACCTGGACGGTCGCCCGCTGGCGGAGTGGTTACTCGCCCCGACACGTATATATGTCAAACCGTTGCTATCCCTGTTCAGCAAGGTCGGGGTACATGCCCTCGCCCACATTACCGGAGGCGGCCTGACCGAAAATCTGCCACGGGTACTGCCTGAAGACACCCGCGCCGTTATTAAGCCCGGCTCCTGGCAGCAATCTGCCATCTTTGACTGGTTGCAGCGCACCGGCAATGTCGAGACCACGGAAATGCACCGCACCTTCAATTGCGGCATTGGCATGGTCGTTTGTGTGGCAGCCGCCGAGGCGCAGGACGCACTCGATCATCTTGCCAGCCAGGGTGAAGATGCACGCATTATTGGTCACGTCGAGCAGGGAGACGGTGAACCCGGGGTTGTATACACAGGCCAGTAGCCGTCCATGACCGCGGCAACCACTCTACTCCCCGTCGTCATCCTGATATCCGGGCGGGGCAGCAATCTGCAAGCCATTATCGATGCTATTGCCGGCGACCAGCTGCCGGTTGAAATCCGTGCCGTCATCAGCAACCGGCCGGATGCCGGCGGCCTGCAGCGCGCCGCACAGGCCGGCATACCCACAGCTGTGATTGACCACTCCTTGTATACGGACCGGGCCACCTTCGACCAGGCACTACTGGAAAGCATTGAGCAATTCCAGCCGGGGCTTGTCGTACTGGCAGGCTTCATGCGCATCCTGACCGCCGCCTTCGTTCGCCACTACCAGGGACGGATGCTCAATATTCACCCCTCTCTGCTGCCGGATTTCCCCGGCTTGCATACACACCGGCGGGTGCTCGAAGCCGGCTGCAAACAGCATGGAGCCAGCGTCCACTTCGTCACCGAGGCAGTCGATGGCGGCCCGGTTGTGCTGCAGGTACGGGTACCCGTACAGCAACACGATACCGTCGCCACCCTGGCGGCGCGGGTACTGGAGCAGGAGCACCGGCTCTACCCCCTGGCGATCAGGTGGTTCGCCGAACAGCGGCTCACACTGGATAACGCCGGGCATGCCGTCCTTGACGACAAGATACTGGCCGGGCCTGTGCTGTTTACACAGCAACCGGAGACATCGTGCTGAAAAAGCATCTGCCGCGCTTGTTGCTACTGACAGCCGTGATTGCAGCCACAGCACTGCAGGCGGCCACCCTGGATGATTTCGAGGCAACCTACATACTCAGGCTCGGCAGCCTGCACATCGGCAATGCAACCATTGCGCTGCAAACCGGAACCGATGGCAGCTACCTGTACGAATCACACAGCACGCCAACCCGCTGGGTAGCCTGGCTGCTGGAAGACCAGTTATATGAAAGCAGTCTCGGCCAGCTTACCGCGGCCGGTTTAAGGCCGGACAAATACCACTACCTGCGCAACGGAGGCGACAAGAAAAGAGAGGCAGTCCTCTCCTTTAACTGGGATGAACATACCGTCATGAATGAGGTCGAAGGCAGCCGCTGGAAGATGGACATACCACCAGGCACCATCGACAAGCTCGCCACGCAACTGAGCATGATGCTGGCATTGCAGCAGGATAAAACAGACGTAACCTTTAAGGTCGCCGATGGCGGAAAGCTCAAGGATTACCGCTTCAAGGTTGTCGGCCAGGAAACCCTGGAGGTTGCCGCCGGCAAGTTTGCAACTGTAAAAATCACCAAGCTGCGCAATAATACAAGGCGGCAGACCTATGTATGGTGCGCACCTGAACTCAACTACCTGCCGATCCGCATCTGGCAACGCGAGACAGACGACTCGGTATATACAAGTGAGCTGGAGAGTTTCAGTGCCGCGCTACGGGTAGCGCCTTGAGAGGTATTCGCAGGTGCTATTTGACCCGGATCAGGTCTTTGGCAGGGTCACGCCCTGCTGCCCCTGGTACTTGCCCCCACGGTCCTTGTAGGAGGTTTCACAAACCTCGTCGGACTCCAGGAACAGTACCTGTGCAACACCTTCATTGGCATAGATCTTGGCCGGCAATGGCGTGGTATTGGAAAACTCCAGCGTTACATGCCCTTCCCACTCGGGTTCAAATGGCGTGACATTCACAATAATGCCGCAGCGGGCATAGGTAGACTTGCCCAGGCAAATCGTCAGCACATTGCGCGGAATACGAAAATATTCCACTGTCCTTGCAAGCGCAAACGAGTTCGGGGGAATAATGCAGACATCCGATTTCACATCGACAAAACTGTTGTCATCAAAATTTTTCGGATCAACGATCGCCGAGTTTATGTTGGTGAAGATCTTGAACTCGTCAGAACAACGAATATCGTAACCATAGCTGGACGTACCGTAGGAGACGATTCGACCGGTACCATTTTCCCTGACCTGGCCCGCCTCAAACGGCTCGATCATGCCGTGCTGCTCGGCCATCCGGCGGATCCATTTATCTGACTTGATCGACATATTTCAGCGAGTCTACTCTATCAATACCATTAATAATCGCTCAGGTGAGCGGGAGACAAGGCGCAAACTGGCAAGCAAGCGGAGCATACGGATTGTCACATGAACATTCCGCGCCGGCTGCCAACACCGTATCATGCCACCCGGGCAGATTATCAGTCGTTCTGAATGACGATTTGCGGAAACCGTGCTGCATAATCCTTGGTCTTCAGGGACAGTTTGGCTGCCGTACGTCGGGCTATTTCACGGTAGATCTGCGAAATACGGGAGTCCGGGTCCGCAACCACTGTGGGCTTGCCGGCGTCGGTCTCTTCGCGGATACGTATGTCGAGTGGCAAGGCACCGAGAAAATCGGCATTGTTTTGCTCGGACATCCGTTCACCACCGCCCTTGCCGAAGATATATTCTTCATGACCACATTCGCTGCAGATATGAATACTCATATTCTCGATAACACCCAGCACCGGCACCTCCACCTTCTCAAACATCTTCAGCCCCTTGCGGGCATCCAGCAGTGCAATGTCCTGCGGGGTGGTGACGATCACGGCACCACTGACGGGCACCTGTTGCGCAAGTGTCAATTGAATGTCGCCAGTACCTGGCGGCAGGTCGACCACCAGGTAATCCAGGTCTTTCCAGTTGGTATCATTCAATAACTGCTGCAGGGCCTGGGTTACCATCGGGCCACGCCAGATCATCGGAGTTTCCTCGTCAATCAGGAAGCCGATGGACATGGCCTGCAGGTGGTAGCTGTTCATGGGTTCCAGCGACTTGCCATCCAGCGATTCCGGCTTGCCGCTGACACCCAGCATGCGCGGCTGACTGGGTCCGTAAATATCCGCGTCCAGAATACCCACAGTGGCACCTTCTGCCGACAGCGCCAGCGCCAGGTTTACCGCGGTGGTTGACTTGCCGACACCGCCCTTGCCGGAGGCAACGGCAAGGATGTTCTTAATACCTTCAATATGCTTGACGCCCTTCTGGGCCGCATGTGCAGAGACCTTGGTGGAAACATCGACGTTTGCAGTCGTGATTCCGTCGATGGATTCGACCAGTTCCTTGAGCTTTGCAGCCAGTTCCGCATGATAGCCGCCAGCCGGGAAACCGAGCACCACCGTTACCGTGGCCGTATCGCCATCAACCGCGATGTCCTTGACGCATTTGGTCGAAACCAGGTCCCGTTCCAGATAGGGATCTACATAGGTTGCCAGTTTTTCTTCAATCTGGGCTTGGGTTACTTCAGCCATTTATTTCACTCCTCGGGAAACCTGCCGCCATTTGTTTGGCCGCCAGGGAAAATTGACCGCGAATTGTACACGAACTCGGCGAGATCTTCCCATGACAATCCCCACGCCACACCGGTCTATGGCATACTTATCGACCGAATATTCACACTAGCATCAGGGTTTTAATCCGGACAGCAGGCGCATGAGTCAAAAAAACCGCACAATTCTGGTCACCAGCGCGCTCCCCTATGCCAATGGCCCTATCCACATCGGCCATATGGTGGAATACATCCAAACGGATATCTGGGCGCGATTTCAAAGATTACGCGGCCAGCATTGCACCTATGTATGCGCCGACGATGCGCACGGCACCCCCATCATGCTGCGTGCACGCCAGCAAGGCATCACACCCGAGACACTGATTGCCGCTTCCGCACGGGAACACCAGGCCGATTTTGCAGATTTCAGCATCAGCTTCGACAATTATCACAGCACGCACTCGGACGAAAATCGCCTGTTTGCCTCACAGGTGTTCGAACGTAACGAGGCAGCCGGTCATATCGCCTCACGCGTGATTACCCAGGCCTATGACGCGCAGGAAAACATGTTCCTGCCGGACCGTTTCATCAAGGGCGAATGCCCCCGCTGCGGTGCCGCTGACCAGTACGGTGACAACTGCGAGGCCTGCGGGGCCACCTACTCGCCGACTGAATTGAAAAACCCCGTGTCGGCAATTTCCGGCACCACGCCTGTCGAAAAGGAAACCGAGCACCTGTTCTTCAAACTGACCGACTTTGAAGACCTGCTGAAAACCTGGATCAAGGCCGGGCACCTGCAAACTGAAGTCGCCAACAAGGTTGAAGAATGGTTTGCTGCCGGCTTGCAGGAATGGGGGATTTCCCGTGACGCCCCCTACTTCGGCTTCGAAATACCGGGGCACCCGGACAAGTATTTCTACGTGTGGATGGATGCACCCATCGGCTACATGGCCAGCTTCAAGAATCTCTGCGACCGCAGCCCGGAACTGGACTTCGAGCGCTACTGGAACAGTGACGCGGACACCGAACTCTATCATTTCATCGGCAAGGACATTATCAATTTCCATGCCCTGTTCTGGCCGGCCATGCTCAGTGGCGCGAATTATCGTACGCCCACGGCGATCTTTGCACACGGTTTTCTGACGGTAGACGGCCAGAAGATGTCCAAGTCCCGTGGCACCTTTATCAAGGCGCGCACCTACCTGGATCACCTGAACCCGGAGTATTTGCGCTATTACATTGCCGCCAAACTGGGCAGCGGTGTCGATGACATCGATCTCAATCTCGAGGACTTTGTGTTACGGGTCAACAGCGACCTCGTTGGCAAGGTGGTCAACATTGCCAGCCGCTGTGCCGGATTCATCAACAAACGTTTTGCCGGTCGACTGTCAGACCGGTGTACGGAGCCGGCACTCTACCAGTCCTTTGTTGCCGAAGGTGATGCCATTGCCACTGATTATGAAAACCGCGAGTTTGGTCAGGCCATTCGCAAGATCATGGCGCTGGCAGACAGGGCCAACCAGTACATCGATGCCAACAAACCCTGGGTGCTGGCGAAGGAGGCAGAGAGGGAACAGGCCGTACAGGACGTCTGCAGTGTCGGCCTCAACCTGTTCCGGGTGCTGCTCACCTATTTGCAACCGGTACTGCCGGCTATGGCGGCCGAGGTGGAAAACTTTCTGCAATTACCGGCCATGACCTGGGACAGCATCGACACACCCCTGACCGGTCATACCATCAACACATTCAAACCGCTGATGACACGCGTTGAACAGGAGAAAATAGACGCCATGCTGGAAGATTCGAAAGACAGTCTCGGCACGGTTGCTGCCGCTCCCGTCGCAGCGGCCAGCAACCCGTTGCACAAGGAGCCGATTGCAGAGACCATCAGCTTCGAGGATTTCGCAAAACTCGATCTGCGCATTGCCCGCATCAGCAAGGCGACACATGTCGAGGGCGCCGACAAACTGCTGCAGCTGACTCTGGATATCGGTGGCGAAACCCGCAATGTCTTCGCCGGCATCAAGTCCGCCTACGCACCGGAAGCACTGGAAGGCAAGCTGACCGTCATGGTCGCCAACCTTGCCCCGCGCAAGATGCGTTTCGGGGTCTCGGAAGGCATGGTGCTGGCCGCCGGGCCGGGTGGCAGCGACCTGTTTATACTGCACCCCGATGCGGGCGCAGAGCCCGGCATGCGCGTCAAGTAGGTTTTGTAAACGGAGCGCAGGATTCTACACAATCTTATGTGCAGCTAACCAATGACTGAACTTGCCCTGATCCTGGTCAGCACCGTACTGGTCAATAATTTTGTCCTGGTGAAATTCCTGGGCCTGTGCCCGTTCATGGGCGTATCCCGCAGCGTTGATACGGCCACCGGCATGGCACTGGCCACCACTTTCGTACTGACGCTGTCATCCATCTGCAGCTACCTGGCGAATGAATACCTGCTGCTGCCACTCGGACTGGAATACCTGCGCACCATTACCTTTATCCTGGTCATTGCCGCTGTCGTGCAATTCACCGAAATGGTCGTGCATAAAACCAGTCCGCTGCTGTACAAGGTACTGGGGATATTTCTGCCCCTGATCACGACCAACTGCGCGGTGCTCGGTGTGGCGTTACTGAATGTGCAGCAGCAGCTGAACTTTATCGAGTCGGCTGTCTACGGCTTCGGTGCAGCTGTTGGCTTTTCGTTGGTATTGATCCTGTTCTCGTCCATCCGTGAACGTATTGCAGCCGCCGACGTGCCGGTGCCGTTTCGTGGTGCCTCGATTGCACTGGTTACAGCCGGCCTTATGTCGCTCGCCTTCATGGGCTTTTCCGGCCTGGTCAAGGGTTGAATAATCCGGCTGCCCGGAAACCTGCACAGGCGTTGATGTCATGCTGACCGCGTTAATAGCATTCGGGATCCTGGCTGCAGTGATCGGCCTGGTACTTGGTTTTGCCGCGATTCGTTTTCACGTAGAGAGTGACCCGGTCGTTGACCAGATTGACGCCCTGCTGCCGCAAACCCAGTGTGGACAGTGCACCTATGCCGGGTGCCGCCCGTATGCAGAAGCCATGGCGGCAGGCGAGGCTGACATCAATCAGTGCCCGCCAGGCGGTGAAAGCACCATCCTGGCACTGGCCGACCTGCTGGGAGTGGACCCCAAGCCACTGAATCCCGAACATGGCGAACACGGCGAAAAAACCGTGGTCATCATTGATGAACAGGTATGTATCGGCTGCACCCTGTGCATACAGGCCTGTCCGGTAGACGCCATCCTGGGTGCACCCAAGCAGATGCATACCGTGATCACCAGCGAATGCACCGGCTGCGACCTGTGCATTCCACCCTGCCCGGTCGAGTGCATTCACGTTGTCCCGGTAAAGACGACGGTACGCAACTGGGTCTGGCCGAAACCCGACACCGCCTCTCCGGAAGTCAGTGCACATGGCTGATTCCGGCACCCGTTTTCCGCGACCGCAGGCTGCATTATTCAGCCGGCTGCACACCTTCCACGGCGGCTTGCAATTGCCCGGGCACCGTGATGTCACGGCAGCCACCCCGATTGTCCCTGCCGGCATCCCGCCGCTATTGATACTGCCACTCCAGCAACACATCGGTGAGCCGGCCGAGAGCCGGGTCGGACCGGGTGACTATGTCTACAAGGGGCAGACCATTGCAGCAGCAAGCGGACCGGTCAGTGTCCCGGCACATGCATCAAGCTCGGGTACCGTCATCGCCATAGAGAAGCGTGCTGTTCCCCATCCGTCCGGCCTGCCGGCAGACTGCATCGTCATAGAAACCGATGGCCGGGACTGCTATCAGCAAGCAGACCATGCCGCCCTTGACTACCGGCACACGGAACCGGCCGAGTTGTGTGCGCTCATCCGGCAGGCCGGTATCGTCGGACTGGGCGGTGCAGGCTTCCCGACATGGGTGAAACTGTGTAACCACAGCCAGCGCATCGCGCTCTTGCTGATCAATGCCGTTGAATGCGAACCCTACATTTCCTGCGATAACCGGCTGCTGCAGGAACGGGCTGCGGAGGTTGTCGAAGGCGTGAAAATCCTGTTCCATGCCGTACAGCCGGATGCCTGCATTATCGCCATTGAAGACCATATGCCGCAGGCAGAACAGGCGCTGCGGACGGCGCTGGATGCCGCGAATGCGTCCGGCATTAGCGTGACACGGGTACCGGACATCTATCCCAGTGGCGGGGAACGCCAGTTGATCAGAATACTGACCGGACGCGAAGTGCCCAGCCAGGGATTTCCGGCTGATATCGGCATTATTTGCCAGAACGTCGGCACCGCAGCTGCAGTATACAATGCCGTTGTCAGGCGGCAGCCCCTGTTGTCACGCATCGTCACGGTAACCGGCGATGGAGTCGCACAGCCGCAAAACCTGGAGGCCTTGCTGGGCACCCCGGTCAGTCACCTGATAGCAGCCGCAGGTGGCTATACTGCTGACGTTGATCGCCTGCTGATCGGCGGGCCCATGATGGGCTATACCGTACATACCGACAGCATACCGGTAATCAAGACCACCAACTGTGTGCTGGCCGTCAGCCGCAAGGAAATGCCGGCACCACCACCGGCCCTGCCCTGCATCCGCTGCGGCAAATGCACGGATGTCTGCCCGGCCGAGCTGTTGCCGCAGCAATTGTACTGGTATGCACGCAGCAACAATTATGATGCCGCGCAGGATTACCAACTGTTCGATTGCATTGAATGCGGCTGTTGTGCCTATGTCTGCCCAAGTCACATACCACTGGTGCAGTACTATCGCAATGCCAAGGCAGCAATCTGGACCCAGGAAGTACAGAAAAAGGCCTCCGACAATGCCCGCAACCGGCACGAAGCAAAGCAGCTGCGGCTGGCACGCATCAAGCAGGAACGTGCAGAGCGCATGGCTCGAAAAAAACAGGCCCTGTCCGGCGATGGTGGCGGCAAGGAATCCAGGCAGGCGGTAATACAGGCAGCCCTCGACCGCGTAAAGCGCAAACAGGAACAGGCGGGGGCGGCACCAAAAAACGTCGACAACCTGACGGTTGAACAACAACAATTGATTGATGCCGCTGACAGGCGGCGCCGGCTGCAGCATCCCGAGAACAAGACAACAGACTGATGGAATTCAAAACCTACAGCTCACCACACCTGCCGGTATCGAACAGTGTCGCTGTCATGATGCAACGGGTATTGCTGGCATTGCTGCCCGGCACCATCTGCGCATTCTGGATATTCGGCTGGGGCATTATTATCAATATTCTGCTTGCCGGCATCACGGCACTCTCGGCAGAAGCGGCCATCCTCAGGCTGCGTCAGCGGCCGGCATTCACCACCCTGCTCGATGGCAGCGCCCTGGTCACAGCGGTATTGCTGGCACTGGCATTACCGCCGCTGGCACCCTGGTGGATACCGGTCATTGGCAGCCTGTTTGCCATCGTGATTGCCAAGCAACTCTATGGCGGACTCGGTTACAACCCGTTCAACCCGGCAATGGCCGGGTATGTGGTACTGCTCATATCATTCCCGCTGGAACTGACGCTGTGGTCTGCGCCGGGTGCGCAGCTGAACTTTATCGACACACTGACACTGGTGTTCTCCGGCAATCTGCCCGTCGGGCAGTCACTGGATACCATTACCCAGGCCACGCCCATGGACAGCATAAAAACCCGGCTGGGCCTGAGTGAAACCCTCAGCGAAATTCATGCCAGCCCCCTGTTTGGCCACTTTGCCGGCGCCGGCTGGGAATGGCTCAACCTGTGGTTCCTGCTGGGTGGTCTGTGGTTGCTGCAGATGAAAGTCATCCAGTGGCAGATCCCGGCCGGCATGCTGGCTGGGCTGGCGAGCATTGCCTTTGTGTTCTACGCCGTCAATCCGGATATTTATACGACCCCCCTGTTCCAGATGTTCAGTGGCGCCGCCATGCTCGGTGCCTTTTTTATAGCAACCGACCCGGTATCGGCCAGCACCACACCCCGCGGGCGCATTTATTATGGTCTGGGTATCGGCCTGTTGACCTACGTTATCCGTACCTGGGGCGGCTACCCGGACGGTGTTGCCTTTGCCGTATTACTCATGAACCTGGCAGCACCCACGATTGATCACTACACCCGGCCACGTGTGTTCGGGCATGGCGACCGGGACAAGCTGTGAATTACCGCCAGATCGTCATCACCGCCATCATCCTGCTGCTGTTCGCGCTCATCGGCACGGCACTGGTGGTCTATACCCATGACAACACCCGCGAACGTATTGCAGCCAACGAACGCGCCACCCTGTTACGCAAACTCCACCAGCTGATTCCACCGGAACTGCACGACAACACCCTGCTGGAAGACACCTTGACAGTCACCGACAGGCATTTGCTCGGCACGGCCGGGCCGGTCACGGTTTACCGTGCCAGAAAGAATGCTCAACCGGTCGCGCTGGTCATTGCACCGGTTGCACCCGATGGTTACAGTGGCTCCATAAAACTGCTGGTTGGCATCAATGTAGATGGTACATTGAGCGGGGTCCGGGTCGTTGCCCACCGCGAGACACCGGGGCTGGGTGATGCCATTGATGAAACCCGCTCGGACTGGATACACATTCTCGATAACCGATCACTGGGAGACCCGCCCCTGGAACGCTGGGGAGTGAAAAAGGATGGTGGTGATTTTGACCAGCTGACCGGCGCAACCATCACCCCGCGCGCGGTGATCAAGGCAGTCCGGCAGGCCTTGCTATACTATCGTGACAACCAGGAGGCCCTGTTTGCCAGTAATGCAGCAACCGCACCTCCCCGTGACGACGATGATCATTAACAGGACGACACGAGCATGAATGACCCTACCTATGGCCAGATCCTGAAAGAGGGTCTGTGGCGGAACAATCCCGGGACAGTCCAGTTACTTGGCCTCTGCCCCCTGCTGGCGGTCACCACAACCGTCATCAACGGCCTCGGTCTGGGCCTGGCGACCACGCTGACACTGGTCGCTTCCAACGTCAGCGTTTCACTGATTCGCAAACTGGTGCGGCCGGAAATACGCATCCCTGTATTTGTACTGATAATCGCCTCGGTCGTCACCGTGATTGAACTGTCAATGAACGCCTGGCTGCATGATCTCTACCTGATTCTGGGGATATTCATCCCGCTGATTGTCACCAACTGCGCCATCATCGGGCGTGCAGAATCCTTTGCCTCGAGACAGACCGTCGATCGCGCCCTGCTGGATGGGCTGGCCATGGGTATCGGCTTTACCCTGGTGCTGGTGACCCTCGGCGGCATGCGTGAAATGATCGGACAGGGCACCTTGCTGGCGCAGGCACACCTGATGTTCGGGGCATTCGGTGAACATCTGACCCTGACAATCATCGAGGACTACCGGGGCTTTCTGCTGGCCATATTGCCACCGGGGGCTTTCCTTGGCCTGGGCTTCCTGATTGCCGGTATAAATATCATTAACGCACGACGTGAACAGAAGGCCACGGTAAGGGCCATACCTGTCAGTCAGCCTGTGCAGGCATAATAATCTGGACTGACGCGTGAACCGCAGCAAGCGCCAGGAGATTTTTACACGGCTGCGTGACGCCAATCCTGAACCCACCACCGAACTGCATTACGGTAATCCTTTTCAGCTGCTGATTGCCGTCATACTGTCGGCCCAGTCGACCGATACCGGCGTCAACAAGGCCACCAGGGACCTGTTCAAAAAGACCAGGACCGCGGCTGCCATGCTCCGGCTTGGTGAAGCCGGCCTCAAGGAACATATAAAAACGATTGGCCTGTTCAACACCAAGGCCAGCAACATCATCAAGACCAGTACCCTCCTTGTTGAGCGGCATGGCGGCAGGGTTCCGGAGGACCGGGCCGCACTGGAAGCACTGCCCGGTGTCGGCCGCAAGACAGCCAATGTGGTACTTAACACGGCCTTTGGCCACCCCACCATTGCCGTGGATACCCATATCTTCCGGGTAGCCAACCGCACCGGCATCGCGCCCGGCAAGAATGTGAACGAGGTTGAACAACGACTGCTGCGGCTGGTGCCTGAAGAATTCAAGCGGGATGCCCATCACTGGCTGATTCTGCATGGACGCTATACCTGCATTGCCCGCAAACCACGGTGCCAGTCCTGTATGATTTCCGACCTGTGCGAGTACCGGCACAAGCAGCTGGACTAACATCCAACAGGCGCAACAGGCAGTTGACACCATTCCCGCAAAAACACACAACACATTGTTATATATGATTTTCTCATCAAGATTCAACAAAGCGGCAGACAGATCCCGGTCTTAAGTGACCAACGCAGAAACTTTTTGAATAAGTCAAGGTCGTATTCACTGACACAACATCAGGTTGTGGAAAACGACCAAAAACACCCAGGGCACCTGCCCTGTTTATTAAAAACCCACGTGGAGGCATTTCCAATGTCACAAGAATCAACAAAGAAACCCCTGGCTATCGCTCTTGGTGCCGCATTCGTAACCTCTCTGGCCGCCATCCCCGTTGCCAATGCAGCGGAAAACCCGTTTGCCATGTCCGAACTGTCCAGCGGCTACATGGTTGCGGAGATGGCTGAAGGCAAATGTGGCGAAGGCAAATGCGGCGGCGAAAAGGCCAAGCCTGAAGGCAAATGCGGCGGCGAAAAGGCCAAGGCTGAAGGTAAATGTGGCGAAGGCAAGTGCGGTGGTAACAAGGCCAAGGCTGAAGGCGACATGGACGAGGCTGAAGCTGACAAGGCCAGGACTGAAGACGAATAACTTAACCATCCAGCCTTGTTGTGAACACTCGGACCTATCCCGTAAAAGGAACGGGGCTGGGCCTGCGGCGGACCCTGATGGGTCCGCTGCGGGACGACCCGTCTGAAACGGTTGATTTTTTCGAGGTAGCCCCCGAAAACTGGATTGGCGTTGGGGGCAAGATGGGCAAGGACTTCCGCTACTTTACCGAACGCTACCCGTTTATCGCCCATGGACTGTCCCTGTCGATTGGCAGCCCTGCCCCGCTGGATCAGACCTTTCTCCAGCGGGTAAAGCGTCTGCTTGATGAACACGATTTCCACTTTTATTCCGAACATCTGAGCTACTGCAGTGATGACGGTCATCTCTATGACCTGCTGCCGATTCCCTTTACTGAAGAAGCTGTACACTACGTCGCCAGCCGTATCCGGCGCGTGCAGGACATTCTGGAACGCCGCATTGCAATGGAAAATGTGTCTTACTACGCCGCGCCTGGCAAGGAAATGGAAGAAATCGAATTCCTCAATGCGGTCCTCGAGGAAGCTGACTGCGACCTGCTGCTGGATGTGAACAATATCTACGTCAATAGCATCAACCACCGCTACGATGCGGAAACATTCCTCAAGTCACTGCCGGCGGAACGCGTTGCCTATTTTCACATTGCCGGTCATTATGACGAGGCCGACGACCTGAAGGTGGATACTCACGGTGCACCCGTTATTGATCCGGTCTGGTCGTTACTGGAAACCGCCTATCGACATTGCGGCGTGGTACCGACACTGCTGGAACGCGATTTCAACATCCCGCCACTGCCGGAACTGCTTGCTGAAGCCAGCCACATTGCGCGCTTGCAGGACAAGTGGGCAGCCAGTCATGATGAAGGCCTCGCCCATGGCAACCACGCCTGAATTTACCCGACGGCAGTACGAATTCGCCGCACATATCCGCGATCCTGAACATCAACCGGCGCCCGGGGAAATTGAAGACCGGCGCATGGCGATTTATCGCGAACTGTTCTACAACAACGTGGAAGGCTTCCTGAGCAACACCTTCCCCGTCCTGCGCGCACTGCATGCAGACCAGCAATGGCATGCCATGGCGCGTGATTTTTTTGCGCATCACCGGGCGCAAACACCATTATTTCTGGAAATCCCGCGTGAATTCCTGGGCTGGCTACAGAACAAGCGTACCGCCAGGGCAGATGACCTGCCATTTCTCTATGAACTCGCCCACTACGAGTGGGTTGAACTGGCGCTATCGATTTCCGAAGAAACCCTCGACCGGGACGGCGTTAACCCGGAGGGAGATTTTCTGACCGGCATACCGGTGCTGTCGCCTCTCGCCTGGCACATGAGCTATCGATACCCTGTCCACAGGATCGGACCGGACTTTGTGCCGGCCGCACCGGACGAGGCCACAACCAGCCTTGTAGTGTACCGGAATCGTGCGGACGAGGTAGGCTTCATGGAAATCAACCCGGTGACAAAACGCCTGCTGGAACTCGTCAGCAGCAACGACACCGAAACCGGTGAACAATTGTTGCACCGCATTGCAACGGAAATGTCTCATCCACAACCCGGGGTGGTTGTAAAAGGCGGCGTCGAAATACTCAAGGGCCTGGTACAAAAAGATATTATCCTGGGTAGCAAAAGCCGCCTGTAGAGTGAACCGGTCACTTGACATGGTGACACCACTGCAGGGAGGGATACGTCCATGATCGGCCTGTTGAATTTTTCCCAGGACCTGCTCGACAAGACACGTGCCGTTGATTTCCTTGCACCACTGGCATTACGCCTGTACCTGGTGCCTGTTTTCTGGATGGCCGGCACCAACAAACTGGAGAATGCAGGACTCCAGTGCATGAGTAATGCTGCCGACGGCTGCAGCTTCGTGCCCAGGCAGGACATCATTGACTGGTTTGGCAATCCCGAATGGGGGCTTGGCCTGCCGTTCCCGGAGCTCATGGCCTACCTCGCATCCTACACGGAGTATTTTGGCGCCATCCTGCTGCTGCTCGGACTTGCCGTGCGCTGGATTTCAATACCGCTCATGGTCACTATGGTTATTGCCGCGATGACCGTGCATTTGCAGAATGGCTGGTCAGCCATTGCAGAAGGGACCGGCATCTTTGCCACCGCGCGCACCGGGGGTGCCATTGAGCGGCTGGACAAGGCCAGGGAAATATTGCAGGAACATGCCAATTACAGCTGGTTGACCGAAAACGGCAGTTTCGTCGTGCTCAATAACGGCATTGAGTTCGCAGCCACCTATTTCATCATGTTACTGGTGCTGTTCTTCATCGGTGCCGGCAAATACTTCAGTGCCGACTACTGGATTGCAAGACAATGGCGCCACCAGGACTGAAACACCGGCCAGGGTGGCATTCGCCCGGGAGCCAGGGCTGGCAGCAACAAACACTTCCTGCTGCTTCATGATGAAGCGTGAAGTACATCCCGGTTCTGCTCCGCCGTCCGGGCAATACTGGAGTCAGACCCGGGCAGTATCCTGTCCGGGTCTCGCAAAAGCAGCAGGCGCAGGGACCGGACTCGTGTCATGACCATTGCACACACCCCTGACATCATGACAATAAAGTCCGGTCCCCTGCGATTTCCTGCCTGCCCAGGTAGCTAATGATGCAGCACAATATTTTTAACCCAATCTTTGCATAAAACTTCCTGCAGGAGCGGCCTCCTGGACGCGAATCGCGCCGTGGGCGGCGCTCCTGCAGGATGTGTCAGAACCTCACCAGCAGTAAATTCCAGAATCAATTCGAAAGATTGATTTCATCCTGTAAAACAGGCAGCGAAATCAGCTTTCAGACCGGGATTTATGCAACTATCGGGTAAACACTGCTATGGCACCAGGTGCTGATGCTCTATACCCTGCTTCCAGTGAATAATATGTTCCATCGCAGGGCTGGTGTAGATGGTACCGTCTTTAGTTATCAGTAGTATTTTATGGGCATCCATCCCGTCAGCAACCGTCTTCCAGTCCTTGATGCCGGCGATAAGAATGGTGGCGGCGGCAGCATTTGCAATCATTGCATCCTTGTGCATAACAACCACCAACTGTATAGCAGTTACCGGTATCCCGGTGCGCGGGTCAACAACATGCCGGTAAACGGGCCGTCCGTGCCCGCCTAGTGACTTGTCAAACGAGCGCACGCTGACCACTGACAGGTCATCGATATTTTCAATAGAACCCAGCGAATGCTTGCCGCTGGCGTCAGGTATCCCAATCCACCAGTCATGATCACCACGGGTACCTATTGTTCGAACACTGCCGCCGATATCGATCATTGCATTTGATACCCCGGTTTTTTCCAGGCGTTCAATGCCTTTATTCAGGGCCAGCCCACGGATCATGCCACCAAATTCAAGTTTAACCAGTGGGTTCCTGCTACCGATCTCGTTGCCTTTGACGATCAGATCATTCATGGACGGTTGCCGGGAGATTATTTTATTCACCTGCTCATCGATCAGTCGCTGCACTTCATCCGGATAGGGAGACTCGTCGCATTCTTCCTGGTCACATTCAAACTCCCACAGAGCAGTCAACTCTCCCGCAGCAGGATTGAACAATCCGTTACTTGCACTGGAGAGCTTGCCTGCTTCCCTGATCACTTCCAGCAGACCATCACTAACCGTCATGGACCGCCCCTCTGCAAGCGCCTTGTTTAACTGCTGCAATTCACCCTCTTCCTCAAAGGTGTAGCCGATAACATCCAGTGCCTGCAGTTCTTTTTCTACAGTGAGCGCTGCCTCTTTTGCCTGTTCCGGAGATGGTCCGACGATACTGATTTGCGCGAAGGTTCCGAGCACATCTAATTTGTCCTCGAAAACGCCCCCGTTGCGTTCGCAGCTGGCAACCAGAAAAAGCACACAGACCGTCAGCAAGGAGCCAAAGGCGATTTTAAGTTTCATGGTAAACTCCGGGTTCATTCCCATGGTAAATTTTTACAGACAATCATCGTATAGTATCGATCCATATGCATACAGGGATGCCTGCTTCATGTCCCGGGGCGGTTATGGAACCGGCGAGGGTCATGCTGCCTCAGAATCAGACTTATAATGCCCCGCTGAAGAAATCGAAGTACAGCCAGAAAATTACAGACGACGTAATCAGGGTAAGAATCATGGCGGGCGTGCCCTTTCTGAACCACAGCCCGGGGGTTATTGCCAGAGTGGGATCATTGGCATCCTTGGCAATCCGTTCCGAGAGGGTGACGATAAAGACATTGGCAGTTGACCCCAGGTGGGTGCCGTTGCCCCCCATGCCGACACCAATGGCCAGTCCCCACCACAGGGGAGTGACATTGATACCCTGCGCTTCCATGCCAAGAATGATCGGCACCATGGCTGCGGTAAACGGGATATTGTCAATCATCGCCGAAAGGATGGCCGCGCCCCACATTAACAGAATAGTCGCCATCAGCAAATCATGCTCTACAAATGGCTGGATGAATTGTCCCAGGTACTCAAGAAAGTGACTGTTTTCTACACCCCCAACAACAACAAACAGCGACATAAAAAACATCAGTAGCGTCATTTCCACAGACTGGAATGACTCATCCATATCGACATCGTGACCCAGAAATACCAGCAGCGCGAGACCTGTTGCCGCGACAAACCAGGCATCCCAGTGAAGCGCATGGTGGAAAATGAACAGCACCACCATGAGGCCCATGACAATCAGCGCACTGTTCCAGGTACGCGGGTCCTTGATCGTTTCACGGTCCGCAAAGGACGTCTGTGTCGGCTTGACTGCAAGTTCCTTGCGAAACAGGAACCTGAGCGCTATCAGGATGGCGATCCAGGCAACAAATACAACACCGGCCATATGCACAAAAAAATCATTGAAACTGATATTTGCTGCAGAGCCAATCATCAGATTGGGTGGATCACCGACCAGGGTTGCGACACCGCCGGTATCCGATAACAGCGCGGCTGCCAGCAGATAAGGAATGGGATTGACCTTCAGCGCCTGGCATATCAACACGATCAACGGACCGAATATGACCACCGTCGTGACATTATCCAGCAGCAGTGAAATGACGGTCACCGCGGTGCCAATCATTGCCATCAGCACAAACAGGCGACCCCGGCTCATATCTGCGAGGCGATAGGCTAATACCTGAAAGCCGCCTGTCGGAATCATAATGGCCACAATAGTCATCATGGCGCCCAGTAACAGAATCACGTTCCAGTCGACCGCTTGCAGGGCCAGTTGCGGGTCGTAGAAACCGAAATACTGACCGACGACAATCATAATCCCGGCTCCACCCATGGCAAATTTCGCCCGATGGAAACCATGCACTCCTTCCGTAAATATTCCAATGAAGGTCAGTACCAGAATGACAGCGGAGACGAGCATGGGTGTTGTCCATGCCAGTGATTCGGTTAGTGGTTCCATATTTTACTCTGTTGTTCGGTAGTGGGCAGATTGTTCCAGAGTCCGACTGGCTCCTAGAAGATCAAGTTTATCATGAGCATCATGACAACCAGGAACAGTATCGTCATGATCCCGCCAGCACGCATGAAATCCGGGACGCGATAACCACCTGGCCCCATCAACAGCGCATTGACCTGGTGAGTCGGGATCAGGAAGGAATTCGAGGTGGCGATTGCAACTGTCAGTGCAAAAACTGCCGGGTTGGCGCCGGCTGCGATTGCGAGATTAACCGCCAGTGGCACGAGCAGTACCGTGGCGCCCACGTTCGACATCACCAGGGTAAAGAAGGTCGCCAACACCGCCAGCGCTGCCTGCAAGACCCAGATGGGCACATCCCCCAGCAAGGCAAGTGTCTGTTGTGCAATCCACGCGGCAGTCCCGGTATTCTCGACCGCCATGCCCAGCGGTATCAGACTGGCGAGCAGGAACACGGTTTTCCAGCTGACGGCCTTGTAGGCCTCGTCAATGTTCATCACGCCGGACAACACCATGCCCAGTGCGCCGGTCAGCAGGGATATCGACAGGCGCAGATCAGAGAACAGCACCAGGCAGAGTGCGACAAGAAAAAAGAACAGCGCGTAACCCACCTTCTGCGGGGCTGTCTCTTCGTGTGGATATTCGGAAGTGACCACTACGAAGTCACGGTCTGATTCCAGCCGGGCCAGGGCTTCCCAGGTGGTATGCACGACCAGTGTGTCACCGGCCTCCAGCGGCAGGTTGCGAATATCCTCGCCCTCACGCAGGGTCTCGCCACGACGATGCAGGCCGACCATCGCGAGTCCGTAGGTCTTGCGCATCCACACATCACGCGCGCTCTTGCCGATCAACTGCGAACCGGGCGGGATAACCACTTCGGCAACACCGGAACGGGTCGATGCCAGCACTTCACCAAAGTCCTTCAGGTCGCTGTGTTTCTGCAATCCGTATTTGGCAACGAACAGGTCAACATCGTGGGGGGATGCGAGGATTGCCATGACCATGCCCGCTTCCAGGCCGAGGTCTCGGGCCAGCGCGCCGGGCCCGACACGGGTTTGCTTGTCCTTGCGATGGGTTGCAATGACGCGGATATGCGAACTGCCTTCTACATCGTCGAGCATGAGTCCGACCAACGGGCTGTTGACGGGCACATCCACTTCAAACAGGGCGTAGTCGATGCCGTAGATATCCTGGAAATAGCTCATGGTATTGGCGCCGACGATGGTGCCACTTTCGGATTTATTGGTCGGCAACACTAAACGACCAAACAGCACAAAATAAATAACACCGGTGGCCACCAGGGCAATACCAATCGGCGTCACGCTGAAAAGGTGAAAGGCGCTCATTTTCTGGCCTGGAGGCAAGGCCTGGTTGGATGTCATCATCAGGTCATTGAGCAGAATCAGCGGACTTGAACCGACCATGGTCACGGTGCCGCCGAGGATGGCGCAGAACCCCATCGGCATCAGCAGACGCGACATGGGCAGACCACTTCGTGCCGAGATGCGACTGACAACGGGGAGGAACAATGCGGCAGCCCCGACATTCTGCATGAAGCTCGAGATGATGGCGACGGTGGTGGAAATCAGCGGAATGATACGTTTTTCTGTACTGCCACCGTGTTTCAGTATGGCACTGGCCACCACATTCATCACACCGGTTTTATCCAGCCCCTTGCCGATGATCATCACCGCGATGATCGACATCACCGCGTTACTGGCAAAGCCGTCAAACAGGTGTTGTGACGGTACAAACGGCTGCTCGATGCCAAACAGCGGGCCAATCAGGGAGACCAGGCCAAGTAACACCATGATGCATATCGCTGCGACATCAACCTCAACGATTTCGAAAACAAACAGGTAAATCGTCAGCAACAATATTGATGAAACCCAGGCGATTTCAATCGTCGGGACTGCACCTGTCAGTGAAAAGCCCACGCCCAGAAAGATGATGGCACCGATCAGGCGTTTGATCAGGGCGGCTTTTGATGGTGTGCTCACGTGTGACTCCGGAAAAATGGATCGCTGGCAGCGATACCGGAAAACCGCGGTACCGTAGCCGAACAGATTGAAAACATTACGGCCGTACTGCCTGCCGCGCTCGATCAAACGGGATAATCAGGATCGGGAGGACCGTGGATGGCCACGCAGGGATAGGCATCAGTGCCAATGGGCGACAGCCTTTCAGGAGTGCCTGCGGGTGAGGACAGCCATTGGTTGGCAAACACCCCGGACGGTAAACCGGTCACCAGCGACTCGTCTTCAGGGGAACCCGGCAGATACCCGGATTCCAGTCCGATTTCCTGCAATTGAGGTCCCGCCCGGAAAACCGGATTGGTCATACTGACAAATAACACAGCAAGCAGAAGTAGCGTGAGCCACGAAGATTGCGCGCTTCCTTGTCCTGATGCTTGCATTGAATTCAGAGACCGATTTTCAAAAGCCAGGGATTTTATAAAAGAATACAGGAATATAAATATTTACTAATTGTTTGTCAATGATTGGCGCGGGCAACTGCTTGTTCGCTACCGGCATGATAGCCATGGGCAAGGACAAACCCGTCAGGAAGCACCTGTTGCAATTCAATAGCCTACTGAAGTTCTCCGGAGCTCCACGCATTCAAATGGTGGCTGTATATGTAGCTGGCGCCCTGGTAATAGGCCAGATTGCGATGCATGTCCGGATTGTCAATTCCGACCACTTCGATGACCGGGTTGCCGGATTCGGGGTTTATCAGCCGGGTCAGTTTCCGCTGCGGACTGCTTACTGACAGCTGCCCTTCGGTGTACAACCCCAGATACTCGTAGTTTGCAATCAGTGCACGTTCCTCGTCGGGGCGCATACCGAGAATGTTCTTGCCCAGAAAAAAGGACTCATACTCCATGTTCAGCATGGCCAGCAATGTAGGGCCAAGATCAATCTGGCTGGCAATCTTTGCGATTTTTCCGGGCTGGACATGGCCGGGACTAAAGACCAGCAGCGGGATATGATAGCGTTTCAATG
>Ga0316193_10000102_pt1 | contig 43919 bp, 45 predicted proteins | sample MerIslsedime2_MG_FD_207735 | JGI IMG/M metagenome (GOLD analysis project Ga0316193, IMG submission 207735) | Coastal sediment microbial communities from Maine, United States - Merrow Island sediment 2 | ecosystem: Environmental > Aquatic > Marine > Coastal > Sediment | place: USA: Maine... | reverse complement strand
TGGACAACTGTCCGTTCACCCCGAATGCTGATCAGACCGACACGGATGGTGACGGCATCGGTGATGCCTGCGACGACTCGGATGGCGATGGCGTGCTCGACACGCTGGACAACTGCCCGATGATAGCCAATCCTGGCCAGGAAGATACAGACGGTGACGGCATCGGTGATGCCTGTGACCCGCTGACCGATTCGGACGGTGATACTATCGCCGATGCGGATGACAACTGCCCGGCGACGCCAAATACCGATCAGGCCGACACGGACGGTGACGGTATCGGTGATGCCTGTGACCCGCTGACCGATTCTGATGGTGATGGTGTGGCTGATACGGCAGACAACTGCCCGCTGACGCCGAATGCCGATCAGACAAACACGGACGGTGACAGTTTCGGCGATGCCTGCGACCCGCTGATCGACTCGGACGGTGACCTTGTGGCCGATGCGGATGACAACTGCCCGCTGACGGCGAATGCTGACCAGATCGATGGGGATGGTGATGGCGTAGGTGATGCCTGCGATAACTGCCCGGATGCTAATAATCCAGGTCAGGAAGATGCAGACGGTGATGGCATCGGTGATGCCTGCGAAGTCGCCAACATCCCGCCGGTGGCGGAGCCTGATAGTGGTGCTCCGGGCATGACCGTCGCGTCAGGGCGTGGTAACTCAACGCGGTTCAACATCACCGGTAACGATACCGATGAAGACGGAACCATCGACCCGGACAGCATCATGATCGTTTCCGGGCCGTCTCAGGCAACCGTGACCGTCCACAACGACGGAACCGGGGACGTGACCCTGACGCTGACCAACAACGGCGGCAACAACCGTACGTTCACGTACACCGTTCAGGACAACGAAGGTGCGACCTCCAATGCGGCTGGTGTTGAGGTCCAGGTGGACTAGGCTTCGTGTATTAGGAAAGCGCGCGGTGGCCCCGAACGAAGAGGGGTCGCCGCGGATCAACCAGATAAGGAGCATAATTTATTGAGTATCCAGTCCCTTTCCATCGAGGGAGGGAACTGGAATGAGGGGCCAAGCGGCTCCTCATTCCAGTTTTGCCGCAGGGTGTAGTGTGCACCCTGAAATGGCAGGACGTTGAAGTAGTAAGCGGCACTGTGCAGCGAGTGTGTTGAAATAAAACAGCACAACACGGTGCAAGAGGATGACTCGGAATTCACAACAGAGACAGGTTAGGATCTATGCGAAGAGTAATGACAGACAATAACCAGGTGGCAGCCACGACGGCAGGCAGGCAGGAACACGGTGTCCGGCATCTCTTCCCGCAGCTTACGCTGGTAACGCTGCTGCTGATTGCAGCACCGCCGGGCCAGGCGGTGATCGGGGCTGAGCTCACGTCGCCGGCTTCTGAACAAGATGCCAAAGCGGCAGACGCCGTCGCCAGCCCGGAAAGCGGGAAAGCCGCGAGTGAAGCACCGCAGGCGAAAGGGCCAGATGCCAAATGGCAGCCACCCCCCATGCCTGAACCGGCACCCTTTGCAACAGTCAACATCAGCCCCGAGGAGGTCAAAGAACTCGCCGACAAGTGGGGCGTGGAACTGCTAGGCATGCGCCTGACAACGGCCGGTTACATGCTGGATTTCCGTTTCCGGGTCATGGATGCGGACAAGGCCTTGCCGCTGTTCGATCACCGCATCAAGCCCCACATTGTGGCGGAGCGTTCGAACATCAAGCTGCCGGTACCCATGTCGACCAAGGTGGGAGCGTTCCGTCCCACCAACCGCGGCAAGAACATCAAGGCCGACAAGACGTATTACATGATTTTCGGTAACCCGGACCGCCACGTGAAAGTCGGCGAAAAGGTCACGGTGGTGATCGGGGATTTCAAAGTTGAACACCTCATGGTGAACTGACAAGGTTGATACAAGCTATGAACAAAATGAAACTCAAGACAACGATGACGGCTACGCCCCTGCTTTTGGCGGGATTGCTTGCCATGAATACCCAGGCAGGAACCCTGGACCCGGAACTCGAAGCCGCGATCGCGGACATGAGCCCCGGCGATAAGGTGGACGTGATTATCCGCTGCACGGACCCGCTGGATCCGGCGTCGGTCTCCACGGAGAAACTGGTACCTGCCCTGAAGAACAAGGCCAGGGCCTGCGAGACTTCGCTGACCAATAAGCTGGAAAACACCGCGCTGGCACCGCCAGAAACGCTGTGGATTATCAACGGTATTGCAGCGACGGTACCGGTGGCATCACTCAACGGCCTGGTCAACCGGGCCGGTGTGGATGTTGTCTACCTGAATGAGACAGTCGAGCTGCCGCCGGCACCCGTGCTGACCGGTGCACCTGGCGACCCGGCTTCCACTTACTGGAATATTAGCGAAATCCGCGCTACTGACCTGTGGGAATTCGGCTACTACGGCACCGGTGTAGTGGTGGCGACCATGGACAGCGGTGTCGATGCCTTGCATGCGGATATCGGTCCCAAGTGGCGCGGCGGCAGTAACAGCTGGTTTGACCCGCATTATCAACACGCCACGCCATTCGATGCCAGCGGACATGGCACCGGGGTCATGGGCCTGCTGGTTGGTGGTAACGCCGGCGGATTCGACATGGGTGTCGCACCCGATGCCCAGTGGATTTCGGTAAAGATCTTCAATGACCAGGACCAGTCGGACCTTGCCAAGATTCACCAGGGTTTCCAGTGGTTGCTGGATCCGGATGGTAATCAGTCCTCTGATGACGCACCGGACATCGTTAACAGCTCCTGGGTCCTGCAGGGGACCGAGGGTGAATGCCTGGGCGAGTTTGCCAACGATATCGCGGCACTCAGGGCAGCGGGAATCGCTGTAGTGTTTTCCGCAGGCAACAGTGGACATAAGTCTGACACCAGCATGGAGCCGGCCAATGACCCGGCCAGCCTGTCGGTGGGGGCGATCGATTCGTCCCAGCGCGTTCTCAGAACAAGCAGCCGCGGGCCTTCTGCCTGTGACGGTGGTATCTATCCGAAGCTTGCAGCACCAGGCAAAGATGTGCTCACCGCCGGTCTCACGTCTAATGGAGCCAATCCCACCAGCTATGCGTTCAGCACCGGTACTTCCTTTGCCGCGCCCCACGTCGCCGGTGCCATGGCAGTGCTAAAAAGTGCGTTTCCCGGCGCGACCATGGCCGAGATCGAGTCGGCCATCAGCGACGGAGCGTTAGACCTCGGCGATTCCGGCCCGGACAATAAATATGGCGCCGGTATGGTCAATGTGGTCGGGGCCTATACACTGTTGAGTGGATCAAATCCACCGCCATCTGATACAGACCAGGACGGTGTGGCCGACAACGTGGACAATTGTCCGGATGTCCCGAATGCCAGTCAGCTCGATACGGACGGTGATGGTATTGGCGATGCCTGTGACGCGCTAACCGATTCAGACGGTGACGGTGTGGCCGATAGTGTGGATAACTGCCCGGGTACACCTGCGGGTACGACCGTGGACGCCAGTGGCTGTGCCGTTGCACCGCCAGATGCCGACGCTGATGGTGTAGCCGACGACGCGGATAATTGTCCGGCAGTGCCGAATGCCAGTCAGCTCGACACCGACGGTGACGGCATCGGTGATGCCTGTGACACGCTGACCGATTCCGACGGTGACGGTGTTGCAGACGATGTTGACGACTGCCCGAATACACCTGCAGGCACGGACGTGGATGCAAACGGCTGCGACGTTGCGCCGCCGAGCAACACCTCACCTACAGCGGCGAATGACAGTGCGACTGTTGCCAAAGGAAAGGGTAACTCGGTACCGATCAGGCTCACGGCTAACGATACCGATCCGGATGGTACCATCAACCCGAACAGCATCGTGATCGTTTCCCAGCCGAATCAGGCGACCGTTAGACTGCATAACGATAACAGCGGCTACGTAACGTTCACGCTCGACAACAAGAGCGGCAAGAACCGTTCGTTCAGCTACACCGTTCAGGACGACCAGGGCGCGACTTCGAATATAGCCACCGTCAACGTGACCGTGAACTAGTTGTCTGCTTAGTGGAAGGCACCGCACTACCAGCACTGTGATTCTGGCGTAAGGCGGAATTAAACACCCCCTCTCCCTGTGGGAGAGGGGCCTCTGTGTCTTCTAGCACACTCTGCGTTCTCGGCGCCTCTGCGAGAAAATAGTATGCTAAGCTTTCAGCATCGACTGGTTTTCCGCTTATTCGAACATCGACAACAACTGTCAGATCAAGCCTGATCTACTACACTTAAAGCCATTCAGTAGACGTTATGCCTGCCGATACTCTTTTACCTCAAAAAGGAATGATATCAATGTTTTTCAGAAGTAATGCCGGCTTGGGTCCGGCACAAAATGTACTGTCGTGGGGCGGTGTAAAACTCGCACTGGGTGTAGCGGCGACCGTGCTTGCACTCGGTGCTTGCGAACCGGACAGCGACGATGCGATGAGCGATGACCATGCCGTCGAGCACCCGGCGGAGCATACTCAGTCCGCCGCTGAGCAGACTGCTGACGACAGTCTGGAGAGCACAGGCGAGGCCGATCCACACGCCCATCACCGGCATATGATGGAGTCCAAGACCTACAGCCAATCAGAGCACGACTACCAGCTGCCCGATGTGGACGTGGTGAACATGGCGGGTGAGAAGACCAACCTGCTCAATGAAATCAACAGCGGAAAGCCGGTGATGGTCAACTTTATCTTTACCACCTGCAGCACTATCTGTCCGGTGATGAGCGCCACTTTTGCACAGGTGCAGTCTGAGCTGGGGGACGAGAGCGATGCGCTGCGCATGATATCCTTCTCCATCGATCCCGAGCACGATACCCCGGAGCGCCTGCGTGAGTACGCCGGGCGCTTCAATGCGGGCCCTCAGTGGCAATTCCTCACCGGCAGCCTGGAGAACAGCGTGGCGATTCAGAAGTCGTTTGACGTATATCGGGGTAACAAGATGAATCACGAACCGACAACCCTGATGAAAGCGGCGGACAGCGACACCTGGGTGCGTATCGACGGGCTCGCCAAGGCGGCGGATATCGTAGCGGAATACCATCGCCTGCTCGGGCACTAGCCCGCATTTCTCACCAGGCGGCGTAGAAAACTGATAAGAAGTTGGTTATTTGGAGTAAAGCCAGGATGATTAAAAATACAGCGTGTTATTCAAGCGTGCCTATCACGGTTCAGGCTGGTCTTCGTGTACGTAAGCTTGCTCCCGTGATCCTGGTGAGAAATGCGGGCTTGCTGGAGGGCGGGTTATGACGTTTAGCGGACATTGTGCGCGGGCTGCGGCGATTATTATCGGCGCTAGCCTCGTGCTTTCTCATCCTGTTCCTGCCATCGCGCAGGACCAGTCCCCGGCCGCGGAGGCGGCACCCGATCCGCAGAGCCTTGCACTCGGTAAAAAAATGTACATGGAGGGTGTGCTGCCCTCGGGCGAGATTATGACGGCGACCGTCCTGGACGACATCAAGCTCACCGGCGAGCAGGTCATCTGTGGTGCCTGCCACCGGCGCAGCGGGATGGGGTCGAGCGAGGGGCAGGATGTCGTGCCCGCGGTCACCGGCAATATCCTCTACCAGCCTTTGAGATTGCCAACGATAAAACCGCCGTTGCCGCCGGAGCAGCGTGCGGCCTACACAGACGAAACGCTGAAGCGGGCGATTCGCGATGGTATTGGTGCGGATGGTGAGGCGTTTGGCCCGCTTATGCCCCGCTACCCTCTGTCCGATGCGGAACTGGACAGTATGGTTGCCTATCTCAAAACCCTGAATACGGATCCCGACCCGGGCGTCACCGAGAAGCAGATCCACTTTGCCACCGTCATTGCCGACTCGGTAGAAGCGGAACAGCGCAAGGCTCTGGTGGATGTGCTGAATACGTTTGTCGATCAAAAGAATGTCGAGACCCGTAACGAGAGCCAACGCGCTGAACATGCCCCATGGCACAAGTATTGGACCTTTGGACCCTATCGCAAGTGGGTGTTGCATGTATGGGAGTTGCAGGGCCCTCGGGAGTCCTGGCCGAAACAGCTGGAGGCCCAGTATCAGGAACAGCCGGTTTTTGCGCTGCTGAGTGGGCTTGTCCCGGGAAGCTGGCAACCGGTTCGGGATTTCTGTGAAGGCTTCGAGATACCCTGTCTGTTCCCGATAACCGATCTGCCGGTGATCGATGAACAGGATTTTTATAGCGTCTACTTCTCCAGGGGCATGACTCTGGAGGGGGAGCTCATCGCCCGGAACCTGGCCGATGACGGGCTCATGAATACCCGGGTGGTTCAGGTCTACCGTGCCGGCGACGCCAGGGGGGCAGTCGCCGCGGCCGCGCTGGAGAGCGCGTTGGAGGCCAGAGGTGGGCAGGTGGATGACTTTCCGCTGACCGACCTGGATGCTGAATCGATGAGCGACTTCTGGTCTTCGCTCAGCGACCAGGGTCGCGGTGCGGTGATGGTCCTGTGGTTGAGCGAGGCTGATACCCGGACTTTCTGGCAGCGTCCGGGGGACGACGGTGCTCCGGCGCGGATCTATCTGTCCACCACCCTCTACGGTAGTGACCTGGGCCAGATTCCCGCCAGCGCACGGGAGCAGCTGCGCTTCGTGCATCCCTACGAGATGCCGGACAAGTTGAATCGGCTGCTGATGCGCTCAACGGGCTGGCTGCGCTCCAGGCGGATATATGAGCCCGGGGAAAAACAGGTGCAGGCTGACGCTTATTTTGCGCTGAAGACGGCCGGAGGTGCACTGCGGGGAATCCAGGGTTATTTCGATCGGGAGTTCCTGCTCGAGGGCATTGAACACATGGTGGATAATGCCAACTATACCTCCGTGTATCCGCGTATGAGTCTCGCACCCGAGCAGCGTTTTGTGTCCAAAGGCGGCTATATCGCCGAGCTGGAGGGTGGTGAAAAGGCGCGCTTACGGGCCGTTTCCGAGTGGCTGATTCCGGGCGCACGGTAATTTCTCAACCGCGAACCGTTCGCGTGCCAAACGGATGATGCGCTATCCTCGGGGCGTTTACGCGACCGCCAGGCTACGTGCTGAAATCAGGTGAATATTTTTGCCGCGAAACACGCAAAGCACGCGATAGCCCGTTCAGAAGACATACAAAAATTATGTTGGCGTCTTTTGCGTTGTTCGCGGCTAAATCAGTTATTGGTTCGTATAAGGCTTCGCCATTTCCGGCCTGGTTACAGATCGCCTGCAACGCTTCGCTTATACAGGCCTGCCATATATTCCTCTTTCCTTGTCCCTCGTCCCTCGCCACTTTTTACTACCAGTGGTACTGCAAATACAGCGTATTGTAGTTACTGCCGCCCTTGATACGGCCAAAGGCAGAAGAGGTTTCAAAGATCGATGAGCGGTGGTGCAGGCCGTAGCCGAACCACAGGTCACGCATTGAATTGGCATTGAACAGGTCGCCCACATTCAGGTCGATACTGACATCAATGTAGTTCATCAAATTGCTGGCACGGTAGCCTTTATTATCCATTTCCCGTTGTTCCAGGTTGGTAATGTCCTTGACGTAGGATACGCCTTCAGCACCACCGAGACGCCAGCGAATCGGCCATTTCAGGTTCCAGTAGAGTTTCAATGCCAGTACATATTCCGTTGTTGGCTGGCTATCATAGGTAATGCCGCTGTCCGGGTCGGTATAGGGGTCAGCTTCGCGATGGTAGACGAATCCAGGCGTAAAATAGACATCCAGTGACTCAATGCCGAACAGGCTGTCGGACACGGGATGGCCATAGAACACTGATGCCATCTGGTTGTTTTGCGGGTCATCCTCGACATCCCAGCGCAGCAGGATGTCACCCATGCTCGATGGCGTGGCCCAGCCGTAGGCGAAGCGCCAGTAGGGTTTGGCATCCAGCGACGGTTTGCGGACCTTGGTCTTGTCGTCGAAGAAAGCGACGCCGAGATAGACTTCGCCAAAGGTTTCCCGGTCGATGGAGGCCGAATTGCGTGTACTGCTGTCCAGTAGCGTGGTCACCTGGGCGCGGCCTACCAGGTAGAGGTTGCTGATGACGTGGTAGCGTGCTTCAGAGCCGAGGTTCATGTCCCAGCCGCTGCCGATGGGGTTGCTGAAAGTATTGCCGGGATTGTTGGGGTCATCGAAACCATCGAGACCGTAATAGCGGTCGTTGAACTCGGAGCTTTTCCATCTCAGTCTGGCGTAGGGCAGCAGTTGCCATGAGCCCGAGTCCCAGGCGTACCTGGCATCGATGCTGGCGTGCAAACGGCCTTCGTCGTCCGAGAGGAATTCAAGGTTGGACTGCAGCTCGGGGTTGAAGCGGTATTTTCCCTGTAAACCAAGATCCAGGCCGTTGCCGCGTATCTCGTTCTGGTACTCTGCCGGTATATCGAAATAGCGGTAGCGGCCGATAAAACTGAATTGCCACTCATCCTTGTCATACAGTTTTAAGCCACCGGTGTTTCCGCGCAGGAAAACATACTTGCTGTCAAAGAACAGCAGCGGAATGACATCTGAGACCTGGTCTTCTATTGCCGGGTAGGCGATTCTGGCAATACGAAAACCCATGGCAATACCCCAGGGATCATACTTGTTCAGGTTGGCCAGGGCTGGCGATGATACGAGCAGGAGGGATGCGATGATGAGTGATTTTTTTAACATGGTGCAACCGCTTATTGTTGTTGACACAGAAATTCAGTTTCCCAGTTCCATGCAGTTTCGATAATGGATTCAAGATCGGCATGTTTGGGTTGCCAGCCAAGTTCCTGTTGTGCAAGCGTCGAATCTGCGACCAGGACTGCGGGATCGCCAGGTCTGCGTTCATCATGTTTTACCTTGAAGTCCTTGCCGGTTACCTTGCGCGTGGTATCGATTACCTGCTGCACCGAAAAACCTTTGCCGTTACCCAGGTTGTAACGTGCGCTGCGACCGGTATCCTGCATGCATTTTAGCGCCAGTGAATGTGCTTCACATAAATCATTAATGTGAATGTAATCGCGTACACAGGTGCCATCCTCGGTCGGGTAGTCATCGCCAAAAACCTTGATGTCTTCACGACGGCCTGAAGCGGCCTGCAGTATCAGGGGGATCAGGTGGGTTTCGGGTTCATGACGCTCTCCCAGTTCACCATCCGGGTCTGCGCCGGCCGCATTGAAGTAGCGCAGGCAGGTTGATTTCAGGCCATAGGCCGTATCGTAATCTTGCAGAATTTGTTCCACCATCAACTTGGTGCGGCCATAGGGGTTAATCGGGTTCTTGCCGTGTTTTTCATCTATCGGGGTATATTCCGGTTCGCCGAAGATGGCAGCGGTTGATGAAAAGATGAAGTCGCCAATGTCGTACTGAATCATGGCATCGAGCAGCATCACGGTATTCAGCAAATTGTTTCGATAGTACTTTGCCGGATTGCTGACTGACTCGCCGACCTGGATGAATCCGGCGAAGTGCATGACGGCATCAATGGTGTAATTACTGAATATATGATCAAGCACGGCAGGATCACCAAGGTTGCCCTCGACAAATTCCCCGTACTTCACGGCGTCACGATAACCATAACTGAGATCGTCAAGGGTGATGACTTCAGTGCCGGAAGTGGACAGCTGCTTGACCATGTGTGAGCCAATATAACCGGCTCCGCCTATGACTAGTATGCTCATTTCAATCCTTCACAGTAATTCAGAGCTCATTATACAGATCACTTGCTTTCTAATCCCGTGCAGTTCTTTCGGGCCAATATCTTTAGTTTTGTCTTAATTTGTATCCAGAGTAATTCACGTGTTTGCCATTTTGTCAGGTATCGTGTTATACATAGGCCACCATGTGAAAACAACAATAATAATAACGTGGGTAAATACAAAATGCTGCCGCGCAGGTTGTACGAGCTGCTCCCTTTTCTTTACATATCCACAGGCATCGTCAGTGCTGCCCTGATTGATTCCACGATAGTGCTCATATCATCGATGTTGCTGATCGTTACCGGGGTTTTCGTTTTGTTAATGCGAAGAAGCTTCAGAAAATCGTTAAACCAGAGAAATGAACAGCATCGGGTGGTATACGAACCCGCTGTGTATGATGGTATCGAAAAACGTTACGGCATCGATCGCCGCCGCCGCAAGGTCACGGAGTGGCCAATACTGGATAATGCGGGTGAAACGATTTTTTCTGACCGCCGAGTAGCGGAGCGCCGGATATCTGTTACATAGATTATTAGTCTAGAAAACTCGACCAGTCTTTCTGGTCATCGCCAAAGACAAAGAAAAAAGGATTCAGCAGGCTGTCTTTGGTGTTGTATTCAAGTGCGCTCATATCGGTTTTTGTGACATAACCACCCGACTGTTCGACAATACACTGCGCTGCGGCGGTATCCCACTCCGAAGTCAGGCCAAGACGCGGGTAGAGGTCAGCCTTGCCTTCGGCAACAAGGCAAAATTTCAGGGAACTGCCCATACTCAACATATCCACATCAGCATAACTCGCAGAAAGCTTTTCCATGTATTTCTGCATTTCTTCCGAGCCATGGGAGCGGCTTCCAGCGACCACAAGCCTGTTTTCTTCAGGAGTTTTCACCGATATCGGTTGCGGGGCTCCTCCCTGCTCAGATTTAAATGCACCGCCGCCCTCGCAGGCGAAATAATCGATATCAAGAACAGGTACGTGTATTACGCCAAGCACGCTTTTATGGTTATCAATCAGCGCGATATTCACTGTAAACTCACCATTGCGCTTGATGAATTCGCGCGTTCCGTCAAGCGGGTCTACCAGCCAGTAGATGGCCCACCGGCTGCGTTCTTCAAACGGCAGTTTGGCTGATTCTTCTGAAAGTATCGGGATCTCAGGCGTGAGAGCCGACAGTGCCTCAACAATGGTGTGGTGAGATGCCATGTCGGCATTGGTTAACGGAGATTTGTCATCCTTGTGCTCGATGTCAAATTCAGTGTCATAAACCTCGAGGATTTTTCTGCCGGCTTCACGTGCAATTTCAACACAGCTGTCACACAGCGATTTAAGGTCAAGAGAATCTGTCATGTTTAATTCCTGGTTTGATAGAATTCCGGGTTATCAACTATAGACATTATTTTACCGTATATGCCGTTGCCCGACCTCAAAGATATCGATACTGTATTGCTGGACCTCGATGGTACATTGCTGGATCTGCATTTTGATAACCATTTCTGGCTCGAATATGTGCCTGTATGCTACTCAAAACAGCATCAAATACCGCTGCAACAGGCGCATCAGATATTGATGCAGCGTTATAACGAGGTCCGCGGCAGCCTCGACTGGTATTGCGTCGAATTCTGGACCAGGGAGCTGGGCCTGGATATCGAACAACTGAAGCGGGAAGTCGCTCACAAGATTGCCGTGCATCCTTTTGTGCATGATTTCCTGCAGTCAGCCCGCAAGCAGGGCAAGCATGTCGTGCTAGTCACCAACGCGCATCCAGCCAGTTTGTCGATCAAGATGGAGAAGACTGAATTGATTGAATATTTCGACAGCATCGTGACATCACATGAACTCGGTCTTGCCAAGGAAGAGGACGGATTCTGGCAGAAGCTGCAAACTATCGAGCCGTATGATCCTGGCAGGACTTTACTCATCGATGACAACCACGAGGTGCTCGAATGCGCCGAGCGCTACGGTATCAGGCACCTGCTCGCGATACACCGGCCGGACAGTAAAGGCGATGAAAAATCACACGACCGGTATCACCTGCTGAAGAGCTTTGAGGAGATTACACTCTGAATGCGGGTAACGAATTTTTCTCACCGCAAAGGCGCAAAGGACGCAAAGTAGAATGATTTATTAACCGCGGAGGCGCGGAGACGCAGAGGATGTTTATGTTATACGTAAGAAGCACTTTGTCATCTCGACCGAAGGGAGAGATCTCCCGGGATTCAGGAGATCACTCCCTTCGGTCGAGATGACAGCATAAAATATTCCTCTGCGTCTCTGCGGTAAACACATTAACAATCTTTGCGTTCTCTGCGCCTTCGCGTCTTTGCGTTAAGGTTTTTACTGGCCCCAGCGCTTGAACCGCTTCTTGCAATAGGCCAGCAGGTCTTCGTAGTTCTGGAAGTAGAGGTCAAAGCCATCCTCTGAAGACGCATCGTATTCGCAGTAGTCGTTGGAATGTTCGCGACATATCGGCGGGCGGGTATCATAAATGTCGCAGTCACCATTAAGCTGCAGATGCTGGCACTTGCCATCAACCAATAATGTCCAGCCGTCTTCGTCCTTGTATAACTTCACGTGGTCATGCGAGACCTGCCAGAGTAGATGCTGGAAGTCATTTTTTGAACGCGGTGTATCAATATGGTGTGTGACATAGGTGCAGCATATCGAACCTGTACAAAATGAACATTTGTTTTCAGGTGTAATCTCGATTTCAGCTCTTTTGTCCATTACATAAGCCCCAGCTGTTTCAGGTTGCCCTTGTTGTCGAATATGAATTCACCGTTGCCCTGTTTTCTGGCGAACATCGCGATGCTGCTGGACAGATTGCTGCTGGCAGTAGCGTTGGGTTTCATGCTCAGCTGCAGTGAATAGTCGCCTTGTGCCGAAGTGGTGAATGTACCATTCAATGCAAGATTGCCGCCCTTGTTGCTAATGATCGCGGACAGGGGTGATTCATCTTTCTCATTGATTAAAACAGAAACATTGCCCAGGTCGGCGCTTTCGGCAACGGTTACGCTTGCCTTGTTCCAGGTGAGTGTGCCGTTAACGCGAGGCACCAGGCCCTGTTCTATATACGCATTATCGATGTGCAGCTGAAATATTCCTGACAGTTCGCCAAGAGGCAACGAGACCAGCGAGGCAACATCGGCTGCGTCGAGTTTCATATTCAGGTCGTCAACAGAAAGATTGCCGCTTATACCGGTAGAAAGACGCGTGTCTATCGGGTTGTTGTTGAAGTCCGCATTTACGCTGATAGTGATACTTGCCAGCAGCAGGCGCCATGGCAGGAATGACCATTCGACATTCTTCAGGGTTAGATTGTTCTTTGTGGTTACAGCGCTTGCCCGACCGCTCCACAATGTTCCGGAGACATTGCTGAGAGTAACCGGTATGCGGTTTTCGAATATGCTTATTACAGGTTCTGCAGGTACAGTAGCTACCAGGAATACGAAATAGGCAATGATGCCGGTGAAAATATAATGGCGGGTACGCATCATTCTCTGTCAAGTGTCATGCGTGCTTTGATAGCGCCTGCTTTGTCGGCGCGGTCAAGGTTGGCTGAGGATACGCTAATACCGTACTGGGTTTGCAATGTGCTTAGCCATAACAGTACCTGATCAAAAGATGCGTCGTCAATTGTGACGCGCGCGCCTTTATCTGAAGTCGATTCCAGTTTTGTCAAAAAGGGTTTAAGACCTGCCGTGGTGGCGCTTTTTTCTACCAGTAGAGATACGGGTTGCGAGCTGTTTATTCTCCTCTTTGTCGCGCCCGATGCCTGCAGTGTCCTGACCTCGGTCGCAGCCGTCTGCATCCAGTCCAGAATTTCTAACTGTGTGTGATGTTTCTGTGTCTGAACTTCAACGCCCGTGTGTATTGGCTCCCAGATGATCAAATATAGCAAGGTGATAACGATAACCGCGGACGCTGCCAACACCAGCTGACGTTCTCGCTGTTGCAATCCCTGATACCAGTGTTGGATATCTTCAAGCTGTTTCATGAGCCCGATCTCTCAAGTCTGATTCTGCCTTTAACAATGTTCTTTTCAGAAGTTGCCGATGTGATTTCGGTCGTAAGTCTGGTGTTTTTGTTCAGTTGCCGGTTAAGCGTTTCAACTGATTGCAGATTGGTGCCTGTTAGTCCAATGTCCATACGATTATTGCGAAAGTCGATCGACTGCACTTCGATATCTTTCTGGCTGGATATTGCTGATACAGACTCGGTTAAAAGTGCGAGGAACTGGCTTCCCTGTGGCCCACCGCCGCCCCTAAGTTCATTCAGCTTCTGCTCCATCTGCACGCGTGGGTTGACGATGCGTTTGCTGCCAGGAAAAGATTTTTTATAAATATCCTCAATCTGTAAACCAAGCTCGGCATTCTTTTGTTTGAGGCTGTTTAATTCAACAAAATTGATACCCGCGTACAGCAATAGCCATGCGGTCGCCAATGATGCGGCCAGCCGCCAACGATACCAGTGTCCGCTGTTCTTGCGCCTGGGTTTGTATTTGCCCTGTAACAGATTTAATGATTTTGCTCTGTCAAATTCTCCGCAGAAAACCACCAGTGGGTGGGTGTTGTAGGCGACTTTTATGATTTCAATATCAGTGTCGATCTGTTCCAGGGCTGGGTCCGGATCTTCACCGTCCAGGTAAAAGCAGACAATCTTTTCGGGTTTGTTTACGGTTCTGTCGAGACTGGCCTGCAGCAATAGTGGAAGGTTTGCTGTATCGATAACGGAACCGATGAGCGCTTGAAACTGCACCAGCGCCTTGCCGGCATAAAACAGGACTGACCACTGATCAGGTGCGGCAGGTGAACAAATTGCATCAGGAATGATTGCATCGACACTGATGCCCGCTTGATTGAATGCGGCCAGCAGGTCCTCAATGGTATCTTTTCGAATGCCTGCAACGGGCGTGCCATAGTGCGGGTCCGTTTTGCCTATAACAAAGTGAAAATCTTCAATATCTTCTGCCAGCTGTTCTTCCAGTGCGTATGGGATCGCGCGCAACATTTTCTGGCGGTTACTGGTTGGAAGCTGCACATGGTTTAAATGCACATTGCTGCTGTCAAGCAATACCACAACCTTGTGCTGCTGGGCAACAATGGCGGCATCCTCCAGCGATCCTGAGGTGATGCGACTGGTCAGTTCGCCCAGGTTATTGACGTGCGACCATGTGGCCTCATCAGGCTTTGCCGGATCATAATGCAGTAACAGCGTGCTGGCCATCAGATGACTCCCTGTGAGCGGGCAACAACTGTTGTGTTGCCGTCAATGTCGCGATGTATAATGCTATAGGTAAGAACGCGCACTTGCCCGATTGTGGATTCTGTTTGCAGCATGAAATACTCGGTATCGACGGACAAACCTTCTGTACTGATGGATTGCTTATCCAGATTGCTGGAACTGATGAACTCGCTAACTTTGTTGAAGGCTGTTTCGCTACGCTGTTGAATGATTTTTTCAATATCACTATCTGTGAGACCATCAGCCAATGATCTTAGCACTTCTATTGTAGCTGTGTTGACGTTGATCGGCGTATTGACGCCAAATGCACAAACATGTGGCAACACCGTGGCATACACCAGTGGGTCTTCAAAACCTTTTATCAACCTGAGTTCACTGATGCTCTGCAATGGCGTGTTGGCTGTTCGGTATGGCTGATCCAGGTTCATGTAATAAACATCCTCTGCACCATCGGGAATCGTGGTTTGCAAGTCACTGTCAATCCAGTCAATGATAGCCTCTGCGTAGCTTTTATCAATCTTGAGGTTAGTCAGCAGGCGCTCCAGCCGGGTACGGGCCAGTTTGGTGCCGGTGACTGCATTGTTGTCAGCATTGTTGTCAGCATTGGTATCAGTGCCGTCATCAAGCAGCGTATTGACATTAAAGCAGGATTGCAGGTCAGTAAGCCTGCCCTGGATATAACCGCCTTCTACAGGCAGTGGCGGCAGTTCTATCGCCCAGTCTTCTCCGAGGTGGTCTATCTCACTGTCTTTGCGGTCCTGTTGGAGGATGCGCTGGCTCCAGTTTTCAGCAGCGAGCGTATAAAGATAAGCCTGGTCACCGGCGATCACATTGCCCGTTCTGCGCACATCGAGCTGCAAGCGTGTGCTGATGGAGATGCTTATGGTTGTCGCTATCGCAACAATCAGCAAGGCAGTAATGATGGCCACACCGCGTTGTTGGATGATGCCTGTCATCAGCCGCTTACCATGTATAGACGCACCAGTTCACCCCAGTCCTGTAATTCCACGGTGAACTCTATTGCGGATAACACCAGGGAAGTGCCATCCGTCTGCCCTGTAGCGCTGAGCGGTGGCCATTCATCATGCCACTCATTATCATTATCGAGGAAGCGGACGCCTACGCTTTCGACCTCTTCCAGCAGCACGCTTTCGTAGGGTAGCATTTCCTGTGTGCGATCCAGGTGCGGCCAATGCAGGCGTGATAGTGTATTTTCTTCCATTTTATAGGCGACGCGTTGCAAATGGCTGCGCAGCATTTCAGCCGGGTTGCGCCTGCCGCCGCGAGTGAATTCGATGAAAATATCACCGCCTTGACCCGTCAGAATATAATTGCTGGCGTTGCCGTACTCATCACGAATGCTGCGTGGTGACAGCTGGGTAAGGTCACGGGAAATTTTCAGTATCGCGAGCTGCACCTGCTGCATGCGCTTCATGGCTTTTTCAGTCTGCTGACTGTTATCGATCACATTGCGCAAACCGCCGTAGGCCATCGCGGAAAGTATCGCAAATATTGCAACGGCTACCAGCAATTCGAGCAGGGTAAAACCATCAGGGTTTTGTTGAGACAATGGCTTCATGGTTGTAAGTCTGTTGTTGTATCAGGCTTGGATAAATAGCCGATCAACCGAGTCAGGCTGTACTCCCGGTCTTCGTCGAGATATATCCTGTACTCGACCTGGCGTGAATTATCATCTTCTGTTTCATTCACGGTAAGCGTCCAGTACCATTCAGCACCGGCCATTGCAGTCGAGCCTTTAGCATCGCCTTTTCCCGGCCAGGCTTTTTCAACTTGCAGCCGGGTGATTTCATTCATCGCGACCCAGTGCGCAATGGTTTTCTGCTTTAAATAGCCCGCGCTGCTGGCGTGGGTGCCAGAGGTGCTGATGAGAGCGCCCAGGGCTAATGCAATAATAGTCAGGGCGACCAGTACTTCCAGCAGGGTGAAGCCTTTGCAGCTGCGGGCTGTATTACAGGTCACTGATTTCCGCCTTGTGCTCGCCATTGATTGTGCCTGAAACAATGTAACTGGTTTCGACACCCGGCATCACCAGCCGCACACTGAAATCGGGGGTGATTTCACCGCTGGAGAGAAGAAATACCTGTGGATCGGGTTTTTCTTCATCTTTCTTGTCAGCGTCTGCTGAATCTTCTTCTACGAGTACATCGATCTGTTCAATTTCCAGTTCGATTTCCATGTTTTCCGGAAGTTGCCGTTCTCGCAACAGATCGTCGTTATCCAGCGGTTGCCATGTGTTTTCGAAATAAAGCAGAAACCGGTAGCTGTCAGGTTTGAATTCCAGTCCGTACTCCTGACCTTTGAGTATGGCTTCTTCGAGTGCAAGCTGCAGTAGCCGGTCCAGTCTTTCTGCCTCAGTTTGAATCAGTTCTTCGGGCGAGGTCCCGCGAATAGCCAGGGTGGTGAATGTGAACAGTATGGCGATGATGACAATGACAACCAGCAGCTCGAGCAGGCTGAATCCCTTGTCCCGTTTCCTGTACATGGAGTTTCGACCGGGTGAGCGGGTCGAACAGGGTTTAGCCTGCATTTCTCACCAGGATTTCGGATTCAGGTGCATCTGTAGTGTTTCTGAGTGCGCGTCTGGACTGAAAAGCATAGCAATAGCTATGGTTTGAAGGACTAATTCGCCTGGAGCGAATTAGGATGCCTATGCACCCGAAGGGTGAAACACAGGGACGTGTTTCATCAACATGCGTACGCAGAGACGCTACAGATGCGCATGGAACGAAATAGCGCCCCACCAAACAGACTGTATTAGATTGAAATCGAGCTTCTGGTTTTCTAATCATGCTGTTACTCGAAAGATGCAGCGGCCTGGTAAGAAATGCGGGCTAGTCTGTATCCCAGTTACCGATATCAGCATTGATACCATCACCGCCCGGGGCGCCATCTGCGCCGAGTGAGTAGATGTCTATTTCACTGTTCTGGCCCGGGTTGAGATACATGTATTCATTGCCCCATGGGTCTTTTTGCAGACGCTTGACGTAGCCACCCTGTTTCCAGTTAGGCGGCTCTGGCGTGATGCTTGGTTGAGACACCAGTGATTCCAGGCCCTGATCGGTTGTCGGGTAGACGAAATTATCCAGGCGGTAAACATCCAGCGCGCTTTCCAGTGCATTGATGTCATGCTTGGCTTTGGATACGCGTGCCTTGTCAGGATTGTCCATGATCCTGGGGGCGATAACGCTGGCAAGAATGGCCAGGATGACGACCACAACCATGATTTCGATCAGGGTAAAACCCTTTTGATGCAGACTGATATTTTTCAACGATACAGCTCCCGTGCTTTGCGAAACTGCAGGTATAGGGGTAGAGTGGCAGTTACGCAGGTACAAATTAAAACCTTGTGCGAGATAATAACAAATGCGCATACAAGTGCCTATTAAAAACCGGATTTCAGCGCAGTGGAACCACGTATTGTGGCTGTTTTTGTTCGTCACCTGCTTCAGTCTGCAATCTGCAGGCCTGGTAAGCACCTTCCAGTTCGACAGGGCCTTGATTGACCAGGGCCATTACTGGCTGCTGCTGACTGGCCACCTGGTGCATCTCAACTGGACGCACTGGGCGCTCAATATGGCCGGTCTCGTCATTGTCGCGGTATTTTTCAGCCTGTATGGCAGCATCCTCGACTGGCTGTTTGTGCTGCTGTTCAGTGCGATTGTAATCGGCCTGGGGCTCTACTGGTTTCATCCCGAGCTGAGCTGGTATGTGGGCCTGTCTGGCGTTTTGCACGGTCTGTTCATCTACGGGGCTATCCGTGAAATACGTTTCTATCCTTTCAGCGGTTATATACTGCTGCTGTTGCTCACAGGCAAACTCTTCTGGGAGTATATGAACGGCGCCTTGCCCGGTTCAGAACAGATGACAGGCGGTCGCGTGCTGGTTGAGGCGCATCTGTATGGGGCGGTAGCGGGACTGGTAGCGGTATTCCTGACCTGGGCCCTGCACTTACTTTACAAGCTGATTAAGGTCAAAAATCGGCAGCAAGATGCCTAGTACGATCATCAATACCAGCACCCCCATGGTCAGAATAATGGCCGGCTCGAAAATACCGACAATATAGGCGATCAGGGTGACCTGTTCACGTTCCAGTTGTGTCGCTGCGCGATCAAGCATTTCTTCCAGGTTGCCACTGCTTTCGCCACTGGCGATGAGCTGCAAGGTCATCGGTGGAAACAGTTTGCTCTGATCCAGCGATTTCTTGATGCCAGAGCCTTCACGCACACGTTCTGTCGCGACCAGAACTGCATTGCGCATCGGCAGGTTGCCGACCACCTGGGCAGAGATCCTCATCGACTCGATAACCGTTACACCACTGCCGGTAAGGATGCTGAAGGTGCGGGTGAACAGCGCGGTATTGAGGCCGCGCACCAGCCTTTGAATCAGCGGCAGTCTGAGCAGCAGGCGGTGATAGCGTTCACGGTGGCGGGGCTGTTTCAGCAGCGCCCGTATGCCAATGATGATAGCGATGATCACGGCCAGTAAATAAATGCCATAAGAGAGGACGAAATCACTGATGGCGATCAATGACAGAGTAAGGCCTGGCAGGTCCTGGCCGATGTCCTCGAACACGGATACGACCTGGGGCACGATATTGGTCATCAGGAAGATCACGATAGCAATGGCAAATATCGTCAGAAATGCCGGATATATCAGCGCCTGCCTTACCTTGCCCTGCAGTTCCTGCTGGTTCTCGGTGTAGTCGGCCAGCCTTTCGAGAACCGTATCCAGATGTCCGGATTTTTCACCGGCATCAACCGTAGCGCGGTACAGGTCTGAAAATACTTTGGGGAATTCACCGAGACCTGCCGCCAGGGTATGGCCTTCCATCACTTTGGCGCGTACCGCAAAGACCATGCTTCGAATACGCTGTTTTTCCGACTGGTTGGCAATCGCGGTCAATACTTCGTCGAGCGGTAATGAGGCCTGGACCAGGGTGGCCATCTGCCGGGTGATCAGCGCCAGTTCGGTCGTGCTGATGCCTCGCTGAAACATGCGAGATGATGACAGCTGTCCTTTCTTCGGGCCGGTTCTGTGCTTCTGGTTCGCTGCATTGATTTGCAGCGGTATCAGGCCTTTTTCCCGCAGGTTCTGACGCACCTGTCTTGCGGTGTCGCCCTCGGCTACGCCCTTGCGCTCACGGCCTTTTTCATCAAGAACGACGTATTCGAATGCGCCCATTTTTTTAAAACAGGGACGAGGGACGAGGGACGAGGCGGGAGGGGAAAACGAATAATCGAATTCGATTTAGCTTTCTGAGCATAATTTGCCGGCTGTAGGTATGTCTGTGTTTGAACTGTTCACTATTCACTGTTAACTATTAACTGAAGTTCAGTCTTCCCTGCTGACGCGAAGTACTTCTTCGAGCGAGGTGATGCCTTCGAGAATAAGGCGGCGGCCGTCCTGGCGCAGTGTTGCTGCATATGTGCGTGCATACAGTTCCATCGCATGTTCACTTTCACCGTCGTGGATCATGTCCTGCATCTTTTCGTCTACAGGTACAAATTCATAAACACCGGTACGTCCCGCATAACCCAGGTGATTACACTGGGCGCAGCTGGAGGCTGAATAGATGGTTGGCGCTTCGCCTGCAGGCAGGTTGAGCCATTCACGCTCGCTCTCGGTTGCGGTGTGCGGTTTTTTACAGGCAGGGCACAGTTTGCGAACCAGTCGCTGCGCCATGACGCCGATCAGGCTCGATGCCAGCAGGAAGGGCTCGACACCCATGTCGCGCAGACGGGTGATGGCGCCAATCGCGCTGTTGGTGTGCAAGGTGGACAGTACCAGGTGCCCGGTGAGACTGGCCTGCACCGCGATCGTGGCCGTTTCCAGGTCACGGATCTCACCGATCATGACGATGTCGGGGTCCTGGCGCAGGATAGAGCGCAGTCCGCGCGCAAAGCTCATGCCTACCTTGGAATTGACCTGGGTCTGGCCGATGCCATCGATGTAATATTCGATCGGATCTTCAACCGTGAGAATGTTGCGTGATTTGACATTGATGCGGGCCAGGCCTGCATACAGGGTAGTGGTTTTACCCGAGCCTGTCGGGCCGGTGACCAGGATAATGCCGTCCGATTTGTGCAACAGGGTATTGAATCTGGTTTGCACGTCACTGGCCATGCCGAGATTTTCCAGCGTGAGCCTGCCCGCCTGCTTGTCGAGCAAACGCATTACCACGCGTTCGCCATGACCCGATGGCAGGGTGGAAACACGCACGTCAACGGCACGACCGGCGACACGCAGTGATATGCGTCCGTCCTGCGGCAGGCGTTTTTCTGCAATATCGAGTTTTGCCATGACCTTGATGCGGGAGATGATCAAAGGGGCGATGTTTCCGGGGGGTTCCAGGATTTCACGCAGCATGCCGTCAACGCGAAAGCGAACGCGCATGCGGCTTTCGAACGGCTCTATATGAATATCGGAAGCATTGATCTTGATGGCCTCGGTCAGCATGGCGTTGATCAGGCGGATGATGGGGGCATCATCTTCAGCTTCCAGCAGGTCTTCAGGCTCCAGTGTTTCCGCGAGCTGGTCGAGGTCGAGCTCTTCGCCGACGCCTTCCATCATGGCGATGGCCTGGTCACTGCCACGTTCGTAGGTTTGTGCCAGCAGGGCGTCGAATTGCTCGTCCGAAGCCGGGCTCAACGACAGTTTACGTCCGGTAACGCGGGAGATTTCCGCAAGGATGGCTGGGCTGAAATCCGGCCGGTGCAGCAACTGCACCTGGTCATCTTCGATCTGGCCGATGAGTACGCCATGGCGTTTGGCAAAGGCGTAAGGCAAAGTTTGCGCTGTCAGCTCCTGCGGCTGGGCTGCTTCAGGCTGATGCTCGACCGCCTCAGATGTAGTCTTCGTCATCGTCCCAGTCCCAATCATCTTCAGCAGGTTGACTGGAAGTCGCTGGTTTCTGTTCTTCAGGAGCGGCATTATCGGCTTTTTTTACTTCCGTCTGTACCGCCTGGTCCGGGGTCTCCGGCTCCAGCGGTGGCAGCACGGGTGCGCCTTTGATCAGACCGAAGTCATCTTCTTCATCCCGTATCTGCTCGGCACGCAGGTAATTGTATTTCTCGTTGGTGACATAGGCCGAGTCGGAGAAATCACGCAGGATAGTGGGTTTGAGGAATACCATCAGGTTCTGTTTGCGCTTGGTGCTGGCTCTCGAGGTAAATAGATATCCAAGGATAGGGATATCACCCAGCAAGGGTACCTTGCTCCGGGTATCGTCGACGATCTCCTCGATCAGGCCACCCAGTACCAGGATACCGCCATCATCGACCAGCACACTGGTCCTGATCGAACGTTTACGCGTCACCGGGCCGCTGTTTTCGGTGATGGTGACCACATCCGAGACTTCCTGTTCGATGTCTAGCTTGATGGTGTCACCTTCGTTGATCTGTGGCGTGACCCTGAGTGTCAGGCCAACGTCCTGGCGTTCGATGGTCTGGAACGGATTTTGCGGATTTACCGAGCCGGCGCCGGTAAACTGGCCGGTGATGAAGGGCAGGTTCTGTGCAACGATAATCTCGGCCTCTTCATTATCCAGGGTCACGATACTGGGTGTGGACAGGATGTTGGCTGCGGAATCCGTCTGCAGGGCTTTCAGGATCATACCGTAGCGTACACCTGAACTGGTTTCTGCACCTATGCCGATGGTGAGGCCTGAACCCAGGGTGCTAAGTACATCAATCGCTGCATCCGAGCTGCCTGCAGCGGCTGCAATGATGTCGCCCAGTCCGACCAGGTTGCTGATGCCGATGGGGAAGGTTGATTCGCTGCTATTCGTACCGTCAACGACGGCGCCAACGCCAATTTCCTTGTCCCTGTTGGTGGAGATTTCGGCAATGATGGCCTCGATGTGTACCTGCGCACGGCGGATATCGAGCTGGCGAATCACGGCTTTCAGCGTCAGCAGGGTATTGGGATCTGCGGTAATTATCAGTGCATTGGTCTCAGCGTCCGCCTGGATAATGGCTGTTTCACTGACGAAACTTGCACCGGCTACCTGACGGGAGGCAGTCGCGGTTGTTGTCTTCCCGCGCACAGTGGTGGTTTTTTTCGCTGTCTTTTCCTGCAGGCCGGTGAGGATTTCCACCATGTTCTCGGCCTTGGCATAGCGCAGATAGACTACGTGGGTATTGCCACCACCATCATCGAGGGGCGTATCCAGCTGTATGATGGTGGTGCGGATCTTGAGCCTGATGGCGCGTTCACCGCTCATCAGTATGCTGTTGGTGCGTTCGTCGGCAGCCAGGTTGATCTTGTTAGCCTGGTCTTTGGCCGCTTGCGGGTACAGCGAATTGACGATGCGGACCAGTTCGGGCGCCGAGGCGTGCTTCAGCGGGATCACTTCCAGCTCATCGCTTTCTACTCTGTCGACGCCGGCAATGATGCGCATCAGGCGTTGAATATTACCGGCATGGTCGGTAATGATCAGTGTATTGGTTGGATTGTAGGCCGCGAGGTGGCCCTGCTGTGGTACCAGGGGTCTCAGGATCGGCACCAGCTGGGCGGCGGGCACATGGTCAAGGCTGATGACCTTGGTAATGAGTTCATCGCCGCCTTTGCCTGCCGGAGTGGTAGCCATTGGCAAGGGACCCTGTTTGGCATTGACCTCGGGTACGATCTTGATCACGCTGCCGGTGGGTACGGCGGCATAACCGTGGACCTGCAATATCGACAGGAATACCTCGTAGACCTCTTCCGGAGTCAGGGTCTCGGCAGAAATGACCGTGATCTTGGCCTTGACCCGGGGGTCGATAATGAAGTTCTTTCCGGTAAATTTCGATACCGTGCTGATCAGTGCCCGTATGTCGGCATCCTTGAGGTTGAGCGTGATCTCATCTGCTATCACTTGTGTACTGAACAGCAAGGCCGCCATCACGCCGATGGTGAACTTTCTTAATCCGTTAATGTTGTGTTGAGTATTCAAGGTCGAGTTTGTCTTATCTAATTAAGTTTATTGTAGCTGAATGTTGAGTGGTACTTCATTGCCATTTCGCATTACCGTGATCGAGACGTTGTTCGCAGTACTGAGCTGGCGTAAGGCGCCGATGCCGTTTTGAGGGTTGTCCAGCTTGATACCATTGATCTCGGTAATGACGTCGTTCGCTTCCAGCCCCACTTCCTGCATCAATTCATTGCCCTTTTGCTGCGGTTGCAGGCGGTAGCCAAGCTGCTTGCCGTTCTGTTTCACCACCACCGGCAGTGCATAATCGCCGAAAGAGGTCGGGTTTTGAAGTATTTCCTGGCGAATACCGGAAAGTTGTTGCTCCGCTGTGCTGGACGCCGGAAAACCGCTGCTATCGTTTGATGATTGTATTGTACCGACATCTTCATCTTTTATCAGTTGCAGGGTTTCAAACTGTCCGCCACGGTTGAGAATGACGTGGTCAGGGTGAACTTCCTCGATGATAACGCCCCCCGGCATTTTATCCCCGACGGTATAAACTTCTTCCTGGCCGTTTTTTCCACGGGCTATGATCGCATGTGATAGTGACATTGGATCGACTGCAATAACGCCGCGTAATACCAGGTTCAGCCGGGTTTCAGGGGCTTTGGTTGATCGTGGGGCTGCGGCGGCCTGCATTTCACCAAACAGGTGTGCATTGGCCACCTGTCTGATGGCCTGGCCCTGGTTGGTCCGGTTTACTACGGGTGTTCGGCTTGTGGCTCTCTGTTGTGAGGAGGTTTCGCCTTCAGGCAGAAACATCCAGCTGATTTTAGCCATCGCATGGGCGCAGGCAACCACCAGCAACAGGCTTATTATCGCGGGTAATCGCTGGTTAATCTGCTGCAGGTAAGCCGTGTTGGCAAAAAGTGTTGTGAAAGGGTTCGTCATCCAAGAGTGTATACAGCTATCAACACTGGGATAATAGCAGTCCGGTTACATGATTACATTAACAAATTACTCATATTTTCTTGTGCTTATCTGCTGATCTACATGCCATTTCGACTGAACCGGTAGATCGCGATTTCACCAAACAGGTTCGGAAACAGCCGCGTCAGCAGCGTGCTCTTACTATGAGTATGATCGACTACCGTTCGTTCCAGAATATTGATATTTTGTAATTTGCATAAGGCTTCAAAGTCGTTCACCGTGCACAGGTGGATGTTCGGCGTATCGAACCAGTGGTTGGGCAGGCCCCTGGTGACTGGCATGATGCCGCGAATTCCGAGTTGAAGCCGGCCTTTCCAGTAAGCCATGTTAGGGAAGGTGATTATGCCCTGCTTGCCAACACGCAGCATTTCCTCGACCAGAATGTCCGGGCGGTCCATGGCCTGCAGGGTCTGGCTCATGACGACATAATCGAAGCTGTTATCGGAAAAGTATTGTTCCAGGCCGTCATTAAGGTCGGCCTGTATGACGCTGATGCTGTCACGAACACAGCTCTCGATTTGTTGTGCATCGATTTCGAGCCCGATGCCATCGACCTCACTGTTGTTGCGGAGAAATTTCAGCAGGGTGCCGTCTCCGCATCCCATATCCAGAATCGATGAGCCGGGCTTGATCCAGTCTGCAATGATAGCGAGATCGGCGCGCATTACTTGATATCCCTGCCGACGTTCTGCATGTAGTTGTGAAAAACGTTCATGTAGTGCGGAATCGGCATCAGAAACGCATCATGGCCATGATGGGCTTCAACTTCGACATACGAAACCGGTTTCTTTGCCTTGATCAATGCTTTCACGATTTCTCGTGAGCGTTGCGGTGAAAAGCGCCAGTCCGAGGTGAACGATATCACCATAAACTTTGCCGTGGCACTGGAAAATGCTGTCGCCAGGTCATCGCCGTGATCACGTGCCGGGTCGAAATAATCGAGCGTCTTGGTCATCAGCAAATAGGTATTGGCATCGAAGCGATCCACAAAAGCATGACCCTGGTAGCGCAAATAGCTTTCCACCTGAAAATCAACGTCAAAACCGAAATTGAGTTTGCCTTCGCGCAATTCACGGCCAAATTTTTCGCGCATTGAATCATCGGACAGGTAAGTGATATGTCCAAGCATTCGGGCCAGCATCAGACCACGTCGCGGGATAGTGCTTTTTTCCAGGTAATGGCCGTGGTTGAAATCAGGATCAGACATTATCGATTGCCGCGCAACTTCGTTGAATGCAATGTTCTGCGCGGTAAGCTTGGGGGACGCTGCAATCACGATCGCGTGCCTGACTGAGTCCGGATAGTCGATTGACCATTGCATCACCTGCATGCCGCCAAGGCTGCCGCCGATGACCGCCAGCCAGTGTTCGATGCCAAGCACCTGCATCAGCCGCTGTTGACTGTTTATCCAGTCCCTGACCGTGACAATCGGGAAGTCAGGCCCCCAGTATTTGTCCGTACCGGGCCTTTTCGTGTTTGGACCGCTGCTGCCCTTGCAGCCGCCCAGGTTGTTCATGCTTACTACAAAGAAGCGCTTGGTGTCTATCGGCTTTCCCGGACCGATGCATGATTCCCACCAGCCCGGCTTGCGGTCTTCCATGGCGTGGTAGCCGGCGGCGTGCTGATCACCCGAAAGCGCATGGCAGATAAGAACCGCGTTGCTGCCACTTTCGTTGAGTTCGCCATAGGTTTCGTAAGCGATGTCATATTCGGGCAGGGTCTTGCCGCACTCCAGTGGAAGTAGCTGATCAAAATGCATCGATTTTGATTCCACGATACCGACGGAATCGGGTGGCAGGGTATCAGGCATTGCTAGCCCGCATATTGCATGAGAATGCAGAATTTTGGGGAAATTTCAGTGAGCCAATTTGTTCGATTGGCCGAAAAGCATAGCCATAGCTATGGTTGCAGGTCAATCGGGCAAAGTGGCCGCTGAAATTGTTCCAAAAACTGCATAGCGTTGTTGGGCGCATAGTGTACTTTTATAATTTACGAAAAAATTCAATCCCGTTCGTGTATTTAACTGGATTTGTGAGTGTTCTCATGCAATATGCGGGCTCACAGTCAGTTAAAGTGTCCGGTGAGTCTAATCAGTGCGGGTCAGGTATTCAACATATTGAAGATGCTGTTGTTATCAACCGCAGTGACTGATGATTTCCGGTAAATGTACAGGACGCCGGATTTTAATACGCTTGTTGCGCCCGGTTTCACCGGAGATGATGCTGATATCATTTTTAGCGACCTTGAATGTTTTGGCCAGCAGGGCAATCAAATGCCTGTTGGCCTTGCCATCCACCGGAGGCGCGGTAATCCTCAGCTTGACCCGGTCGCCCAGTTCTTCAGCAAAACCGTCACTGGAAGCGCGTGGCTGAACCCGGATATCGAGCAACAGGTCATCACCTTGCCACTGAAAAAACATACTTATCCCACTCTCACTAAATGTGCGCTACGAGCATAAAAAGCATTTAACGCAAAGGCGCGAAGACGCAAAGGGCGCAAAGTAAAATTTTCATGTGTATGTAGTGTTTGTTGTCAGCTCGATTCGCTTGAAATCCCTGGCACAGGCTGTGAGTGAGTGGTGGAGCACGCTCAACGCACGCTGCGTTTCTATGTAGAGATATACGTGTGTTGTACAATCTGCACATAATCAGTATCTGCTCTGCGTCCTTTGCGTCTTTGCGCCGCTGCGTTGAAATAATCTTTTCCTGCCGTACTCACTGGTGCAGCATTCGGGCTAGAGCATCTGGAACAGGTAGGCTACCAGGCGTTCAAGAAACATCAGTGCGATCAGGGCAACCAGTGGTGAAAGATCAAGTCCGCCGACCGGCTTTATCAGGCGGCGAAACGGCGTCAGTACCGGCCGGGTGATGTTGAATAAAATGCCGGAAACCGGGTTATATGGATCCGGGTTTATCCAGCTCAGAATAGCCTGCACAATAATGGCGAAGATAAAGATGTTGAGCGCCAGTGTGATGAAGTCCCTGATTCCGGTAAGCAGCAGCACGAGTAAAGACGGTGAATATCCCGATAACAGTGCAATCATGAAGATCTTGATGGCGATGAAGGCAATCACGACAATAATCGTTGCCAGGTCGATTCCGCCGACTCCCGGTATCAGTTTTCTTGCAGGGTTCAGTACCGGCGCTGTTGCCTTTACGATGAACTGCGAAATCGGGTTATAAAAATCGGCGCGTACCTGCTGCAATATAAATCGCAGCATCAAAACGATAATGTAAAGATCGAACAGTGTTTCGATTAGAAATATTAACGGGTTCTCTGATCTCATCTTTATTTGTCCTTGCCCAGTTCGTCTGCCAGTTCACGTGATCGATTATAGGCTGCATGCAATGCCTTGCTTACATTACGATGAAAATCATCGTGCTCAAAGCTGGAAATAGCTGCGGCTGTAGTGCCGCCTTTTGATGTCACACGCGCACGTAACTCCTGCACATCCAGCTCGCTCTCATTTGCCATGCGAGCTGCCCCCAGCGCTGTCTGTAGCGTCAGGCTGGCCGCGGTTTCTTTATCAAGCCCCAGATCCACTGCTGATTTCTGCATGGCTTCCATTAACAGGAAGAAATAGGCCGGGCCGCTGCCGGATACAGCAGTTACAACATCCAGCAGATCTTCATCAGCCACCCAGGCGGTAATGCCTGCCGCGCGCAGTATTTCATCGGCCAGATGTTGTTGCGCTTCGCTAACGGTTTTATTCGCGTACAGCGCTGTTGCGCCACACTGGATCAATGCCGGTGTGTTGGGCATGCATCTGACTACGGCCACATCACCTCCCAGCCAGCGAGTGATATCAGCAGTTCTAATGCCGGCGGCGATTGAAACGTAAAGCGGATTTTTTACATTCGCTGATTCAGCCAGTTGCCTGCAGACAGTCTGCATCAGCTGCGGTTTTACTGACAGCACCACGACATCCTGTAGCAGTGTTTCAAGATTATTCGCCGTGGTCGCTACATTAAACTGTTTTGACAGATGCGCGCGCCTGTCAGCATCAGGTTCAGCAACGATGATGGAAGCCGGTATCGTGCCTGCGGCTATAAGGCCTCCTGCCAGGCTGGTAGCCATGTTTCCACCACCAATAAATGCAATGCGTGTACTCATTATTTTATTTTACGCCGATGACTCGGAATTTTTGCAGTCTAGCATAGCTCTAGTGCAATCCTGCTTTCAGATATTGGTTCGAGTGGGTAAGTATTCGAATACTTACCGCAGAGTCCACAGAGTTTTTATGTTGTTGACTGTAGGAGCAACTTTTGTCGTGAACCTTAGCTAACTGCATATATTGATATTTGGTTTCGCCCTCGGGGGGGCGAGTTACTTTCTTTACTCGTATAAAGAAAGTAACCAAAGAAATACGTCCCGGGCGCTCGTGCTTCGCATACCCTCAGCCATCTTCCCTGCCAACGGGTCGTCTTGACTCGCATCCCTGTTCGACAAGACTCGATTGACCGTCCGTGGTCAATCGACCCTACCAGTGAAGCTGGCTTCGGCGAGCTTGACGGGAGGTGCAGATCCCCGTGAAGTTTGCCGAGGCATTCGGCTTTGGTAGGGAAAATTCGACAGGGACGTCGAATTTAGTCCTGTCGAGCCCGGACGGCGAGTCAGGACGGCCCGTAGGCAAAGACGAATGCCTCGGGGACCCGAAGGGCAAACTGGTCGGGGCGGCGTTCTTTTGGTTACTTTTCTTACGCTGTTGTAAGAAAAGTAACTCGCCAGCAAGGCGAAATAAAATGTTTATGAATACGATTTATCTGATGTTCACAACTAAAGTTGCTTCTCCTACAGTTAACAACAAGAATCTCCGTGCCCCTGTGGCTAAGTTTTTATCGTATTAGCCTGCCAGGTTTGGTGAAGACCCAGACAGTTTACACCAGTTTCTTTACCGGCTATGACGTCTGCCCTGATATGGGCTATAACATGGGCTATAACATAACAATTCATTCAGAAACTTACATCATCAGGGGAAAAAATGGATATTGCGCAGCTGCTGGCCTTTACTGTTAAGAATGGCGCATCTGACCTTCACTTGTCGGCAGGTTTGCCGCCGATGATCCGTGTTGATGGCGATATACGTCGAATCAATGTGGATCCGATGAATCACGAGCTTGTGCATAGCATGGTGTATGACATCATGAACGATAAACAGCGCAAAGCATATGAAGAGTATTTTGAAACTGATTTCTCGTTTGAAATTCCCGGCCTGGCGCGCTTTCGTGTTAACGCATTCAATCACAACAGGGGTTCCGGTGCGGTCTTTCGTACGATTCCCTCCAAGATCCTGACACTGGAAGAACTTAAAGCACCGAAGATATTCGAAGAGATATCCGATACGCCTCGCGGCATCGTGCTGGTTACCGGACCAACCGGTTCAGGTAAATCGACCACACTGGCGGGCATGGTCAACTATGTGAACGAAAACCACTACGGCCATGTTCTGACCATTGAGGATCCTATCGAGTTTGTGCACGAGAGCAAGAAGTGCCTGATTAACCAGCGTGAGGTTCACCGCGATACCCTGGGTTTCAGTGAGGCGCTTCGTTCTGCATTGCGTGAAGACCCGGATGTGATCCTGGTGGGCGAGATGCGCGATCTTGAAACCATTCGTCTTGCACTTTCTGCTGCAGAAACAGGTCACCTTGTTTTCGGTACCCTGCATACCAGTTCCGCCGCGAAAACCATCGACCGTATCGTCGATGTGTTCCCGGCGGCAGAAAAAGAAATGGTGCGTTCGATGCTGTCGGAATCGCTACGCGCAGTTATTTCGCAAACACTGTTGAAGAAGATCGGTGGTGGGCGTGTAGCCGCTCACGAGATCATGCTGGGTACGCCGGCGATTCGCAACCTGATACGCGAAAACAAGATCGCACAGATGTACTCGGCTATCCAGACAGGCCAGTCTATAGGGATGCTGACACTGGACCAGAACCTGCAGGAATTACTGAATAAAGGTCTCATCAGTAAGGATGAGGCTATCAAAAAGGCCGCCAACAAAGAAGCTTTTTAGCCCGCATATTGCACGAAAGCGGACGCGGAATGATTGATAACAAATGATATTACAAGAAGTTACAGCAAATTTAATGGCTTTTAACCTGTTACAGTTTGTCCGTGTGGTTTTATGAACAAGCTGCTTTACCAGGTTGTTCGTCTCGCCCATGAGACTCACCCCTTCGGGGCTATCGCGATATTTTGTTGCTGACAAAATATTGCCCCTGAAATCCCAACCCTTCTTGCAATATGCGGGTTAGAGGTCCAATCTTTGCTATAGCAGTGAAATTGCGTTGTAAATAGCTATACTTTCTTGATAACGCTCGAAATTAATGAGGTGAGGCGAGATGGATCGTGATAAAGCGATACGGTACATGCATGATCTTCTGCGTATGATGGTGCAGAAGGACGGTTCTGATTTATTTATTACCGCCGGTGCAGTACCTTCAATGAAGGTTGACGGTAAAATGACACCGTTGTCGAACCAGTCGCTGAGTCCCCAGCATACACAGATACTGGTGCATTCAATCATGAATGACAGGCAAATGGCGGAGTTTGACGCCAGCCAGGAATGCAACTTCGCAATCAGTTTACCGGGGGTGTCTCGATTTCGTGTAAATGCCTTTACCCAGCGTGGTTCCGCCGGTGTTGTCCTGCGCGTGATTCGCTCGGATATTCCTGAATTTGCCGACCTCGATTTGCCGCCGACTCTGAAAGATGTCGCCATGACTACGCGCGGCCTGGTTATCTTCGTCGGTGCTACCGGTTCAGGTAAATCGACCTCGCTGGCAGCAATGGTTGGTTACCGGAATGAAAACAGCAGGGGTCATATTATTACTATCGAGGACCCGATTGAGTTTATTCACAACCACAGAAACTGTATCGTTACCCAGCGTGAAATTGGCGTAGATACTGAATCTTACGAAATTGCACTGAAGAACACGCTGCGCCAGGCGCCTGACGTTATATTGATTGGTGAGATTCGTGACCGCGAAACCATGGATTATGCCATCGCGTTCGCTGAAACCGGCCACCTGTGCCTGTCAACCCTGCACGCAAACAGCACCAACCAGGCGCTTGACCGTGTTATCAACTTTTTCCCCGAAGAACGACGTGCACAGCTGCTGATGGACCTGTCGCTGAACCTGAAGAGCATCGTTTCACAGCGTCTGATACCAAAGAGTGACGGTGAAGGCCGTGTACCGGCGGTGGAAGTGTTGTTGAATACGCCGTTGATGTCAGACCTGATATTCAAAGGCCAGGTGCATGAAATCAAGGAACTCATGGCCAAGTCGAACGAGCTTGGCATGCACACATTTGACCAGGCATTGTTTGATCTGTATGAATCCGGCCGTATTACCTATGAAGATGCCTTGCGTAATGCGGATTCTCTCAATGACCTGCGTCTGCGTATCAAGCTCGAAAGCAAGGGCTCAAGGAAAGAAGACATCATGTCCGGACTCGACAAGCTTTCGGTGGAAGAATCGTCAGACAGTACCACTGCCAGCGTTATGCGTTAATTCGCATATTGTAAGAAGGCGCACTCTATGAATTTACAGCCCTACCTCAAGCTAATGTCAGAGCAACATGCTTCTGATATGTATTTCACCACGGGTGCGCCGGTGAGCGTTCGCATTGAGGGCAAGATGCGCCCTGTTGGAAAAAGCATGCTGTCACCCGGCATGACGCGCAAGCTGGCGTATGATCTGTTGTCGCCCGCGCAGATCAAGGATTTCGAGAATAATCTCGAGTTCAACATGGGCATCTCGTACACGGATCTCGGCCGCTTCCGCATCAACATGTATATGCAGCGCGGCGAAGTTTCGATGGTTATTCGCTATATCAAGGCAGATATTCCTTCGATTGATGATCTGGGTTTACCCGCTGTTTACAAGAGCATCATGAAGAAAAAGAAGGGGCTTGTATTTATAGTGGGTGCAACCGGAACGGGTAAATCAACATCGCTTGCTTCCATGCTGGACTATCGTAATTCACTCGATACCGGTCACATTCTCACCATCGAAGATCCGATCGAGTTCATGTTCCATCACAAGAAATGCATTATCGGTCAGCGTGAAGTCGGACTGGATACACTGTCGTTTGAAAATGCCCTGTGCGAGGCTATGCGTGAAGCACCGGATGTCATCATGATTGGAGAAGCGCGTGATCGAATGACTGTCGAGTCCGCGCTGCGCTATGCCGATACCGGGCACTTGTGTCTGACAACTTTACACGCAACAAACTCAAACCAGACACTGGACCGTATACTCAACTTTTTCCCCAGTGATGCGCACAACCAGATACTGATGGACATGTCACTGAACCTGAATGCGATTCTTGCGCAGCGACTTGTTTCTTCGGCTGATGGTGCTCGCGTTGTTGCTACGGAAGTACTGGTCAATACACCTTATATCAGCCAGTTGATTCGTGACGGGGATTTTCACGGTATAAAAGAGATCATGGAAAAAGGCGCTGATGTTGGCATGCAGACTTTCGATCAGTCTTTGTATACCTTGTTCAAGGATGGAAAGATCGATCTGAAAACAGCGCTGGCCAATGCCGATTCCAGTAGCGACCTTGAGTGGCGTATTAACTTCGGTGGCGGGGTGAAGGATATGCAACAAAAAGATCAAAACCCGGATACGCTGCAGTTTCCGGCTACTAACGTAGACCTGAAGAAATCCTGATTTTTTTAACGCAAAGACGCAAAGACGCAAAGGCGCAGAGAACGCAAAGGATATTTTTTGTGTATATGCAGTCGTAGGAGTGGCTTCAGCCGCGAATTATTTATCGATTGGTAGGTTTATTTTTCGCCGCAAACAACGCCAAAAACGCGATATGTTTTAATAATAAAAATGATTTGCGCATTTGGCGTTCTTCGCGGCTAAAGCCGCTCCTACGTCCAGAACAAAATACCAAAATACATTACTGCTTCTTTGCGCTCGTGATATAAACACCGTTAACAAAACCATCAAAATACATATCAACAGCCGGATGGTTGATGGCTTCGTTGCTATGGTCCTGTTCTAGGTGGCGTTCAGCGACATAGGTTAACTGATTGCTGTTATCTACCAGAACGTGATACCAGGGTTTGTCTTTTGGCGGCCGGCTCAATGCAACCTGTTGATACCATTCTTCCGTGCCTTCAAATTCTGCATCAACATCGATAATGACGCCGCGGTAATCGAATTTTTTATGGTGTACGAGTTGTCCGATGAAGAGCAGCGGTTGTATCAGTGCGGTGGACATCAGGTTGTGTAAACCAGTCTGCCATCGATAATGGTATGGCGAACCTTGCCCTGAAAATTCCAGCCTTCAAAAGGCGTGTTTTTGCCACGGCTGAGCATGGTAGAAGTGTCAAGTTGCCAGTCCTGCTCAGGGTCATAGATACAGATGTCAGCCGGCCTGTTCGTTGCGAGCACACCCGCATCAATACCAAGAATAGCTGCCGGCTGCGTTGATAGCAGGCTCAGTGCAGTATAGGTGGGCACCACCTGTTCATGCACTAGCCTCAAAGTGAGCGGTAGTAAGGTTTCCAGTGATGATATGCCCGCTTGCGTGCTGGCAAACGGCGCCTGTTTTGCATCGGGCTCATGTGGCTGGTGGTCGGAACATATAGCATCGATTACGCCATCCTTGACCGCCTCGCGCAACGCCTCCATATCGCGCTGGCTGCGCAATGGCGGCAATACGTGGCACATGCTGTTGAAGCTGTTGATGTCCATTTCGCTGAGGAATAACTGATGCGCACTGACATCAGCCGTGATGGCCATACCTCGTTCTTTCGCACGACGAATTAACTCGACCCCGTGTGCAGAAGAAAGACGGCCAAAATGTGCTCTTGCTCCGGTTTCCAGTATAAGTTCAAGCGCTCTTGATATGGCCACTGTCTCGGCCGAGACCGGGATACCTTGCAGTCCCAGCCGGGTAGCGACCTTGCCATCATGGGCGCAGCCGCCCTTACTCAGCCAGTGCTCGTCAGGTTCGATAAATAGAGTAATACCGCAGTTGGCCGCATAGGAATAAGCGCGGCGTAGTATCAGTGTGTTGGAAACAGGTCTGCGACTGTTACTGACGCCAACGCATCCGGCGGCTTTCAAGATGGCCATTTCGCTGAGTAGCTGGCCTTCAAGTCCACGGGTCAGGGCGCCAAGTGTGAGCACACGGGTATTTGCTGCATTGGCGGCTTTACGATGAATCAGCTCAACCACAGCGGGTTCATCGATTACCGGGTCAGTGTCCGGTGGACAACACAGGGTGGTAATGCCGGCACTGGCTGCAGCAGTGACTTCGGAGTGGATGTCGGCCTTGAATTCGAGACCCGGCTCCCTCAAACGTGCGCACAAGTCAACCAGCCCGGGGCTGATGACAAGGCCGGTTGCATCAATGCTCAGCTCTGCTTCAAAGCCGTCGGGTTCGTGGTCGATAGCAATGATATTGCCGTCTGCAATATAAATATTGCTGGTCTTGACTGATTGTGTAACCGGGTCGAGTATCAGTCCGTTTGAAACCAGCAGGCGATTCATCAGTCCGTCTCCGTTGCATTATGTTCCGGCTCGCGACCGAGAACCATGGACATCACGGCCATGCGCACGGAGATGCCATAAGTCACCTGGTCAAGTATGACGGAATGCTCACCGTCAGCTACGCGTGATTCGATTTCCACGCCGCGATTGATCGGACCCGGATGCATGACGATGGCGTCATCCCTGGCTGCGCGCAGGCGGTCTTCAGTCAGACCGTACTGGCTATAATATTCATGTTCACTGGGAAGGAAAGCGCCCTGCATACGTTCTTTCTGTAGCCGCAGCATGATGATCACATCGGCGTCCTTGATGCCTGCTTCGAGGTCATTGTAAATACTGACACCCATATCCTCGATGTTAGTCGGCAACAGCGTCTTGGGTGCTATCACTCGCACATCACCGGTATTCAGAATATTCAATGCGTGGATTTGCGAGCGGGCAACGCGCGAGTGCAGCAGATCGCCTACGATGGCAACGCGCAAGCCGCCAAAATCCCGTCCCTTGTTTCGTCGAATCGTGAACATGTCGAGCATGGCCTGGGTCGGGTGCGCGTGCCGACCGTCTCCGGCGTTGATCACGCTTACATGCGGGGCGACATTGCCGGCGATAAAATGCGCTGCACCTGAATCGCTGTGGCGCACGATAAACATGTCACACAGCATTGCCTGCAGGTTTTGCAAAGTATCGAGTAATGACTCGCCCTTGGTGGTTGCCGAAGTGCTGATGTTGATGTTGAGTATGTCGGCAGAGAGTCTTTTCGCGGCCAGTTCAAATGTTGTGCGGGTACGTGTACTGGCTTCAAAAAACAGGTTAACTATGGTTTTGCCGCGCAATAATGGGACTTTCTTTACGCGTTGTTCATTTACGTTGGCAAAACTTTCTGCGGTGTCAAGAATGCTGGTCAGTATTTCACTGCCAAGGCCTTCAATGGTAAGAAAATGTTTCAGCCTGCCGTTGCTGTCGAGCTGGATGTTCCAGCTATCGTTGCCGATCAATGGATCTGTTGGCCGGGTTGACTTATTGGCCATGACGGTCACCTGTGCAGGGCGGAGATGTTTTATCCAGAGTGTTTTTCAGATCCACGCGCATGCTTATGTGATGACGAATTCCAGCGGCTTGGGGCCGCTTAGTTTGATATGCTGCTCAGGGCTGAGTTGCAGGTGCTGACCAATAATATCAGCCTGTATGGGCAGTTCTCTTCCGCTGCGGTCAACAAGGCATACCAGGGTAATACTGGCCGGACGTCCATAGTCAAATATCTCGTTCATGGCAGCACGTATGGTGCGGCCGGTCTGCAGCACGTCATCAACCAGAATGATGTGCCTGTCTTCAACCTGTGGCGGCAGACTGGACGGTTTTACCCGGGGATTCATTCCTATACGGGAAAAATCATCGCGGTAAAAGCTGATATCGAGGGTGGCCAGCGGCCGTGAAATGCCCAGTTTTGCATGCAGGGTGTCTGCTATCCAGGCACCGCCCGTGTGGATACCCACCATCAAAGGATCATCGATCTCGCGCTCTACGAGCAGTATTTTTAGATCGTCTGCCAGTTTCTCCAGAAGTTGATCTGGTTTGGCAATTTCATCCATAGATGCGGAGCCTTTATTAACGGTCTTGTTGCGAGTTAAGCCAGCTTTGAACAATGATGGCCGCGGCCATTTTATCAATCTCGTGCTTGTTGTGCTTGGATATTTTCATATCCTGCTTGAGCTGCTCTTCAGCTTCATAAGATGAAAGGCTTTCATCGATGGTGTATACCGGTAAATTGAAGCGTTGCTCGAGTTTTCTGCTGAAATTGTGTGCAGCCCGGGTGATATCGCCTTCTCCACCATCCGGCTGGTAGGGAATGCCAACGATAAGCGCGTCGGGCTTCCACTGCCTGACCTGTGTTTCGATGCTTTCCCAGTCAGGTTGTTGATTGACGGCATGGAGGGTAATCAGTGGTGAAGCGGTACCGGTAATGGTTTGTCCTGTGGCAAGTCCGATACGTTTGAGGCCGAAATCAAAGCCTAAAACCGAACGGACGACAGCATGCTCACTCATGCATGCCCGGCATCATTGCTCATGAGCTGTAAATCGACGCCGATCAGGTTGGCGGCGGCCTGCCATCTTTCTTCAACCGGTGTGTTGAAAATGATCTGTTCTTCTGCCGGGCAACTGAGCCAGGTATTGTCAGCCATTTCCTGCTCCAGCTGACCGGGCCCCCAGCCGGCATAACCCAGTGTAATGATATTGTCATCAGGGCCCTTGCTGTCGGCGATGGCTTCAAGAATGTCGCGTGATGTCGTCAGCGCTATTGAATCGTTGACGATCAGGCTTGAATCCCAGTTGCCTATTGGCCGATGCAGCACAAAACCACGGTTTGCCTGAACCGGGCCGCCGGTAAATACCTGCCCGGCGTTAGCTTTATCCGGGTGAAAGGGGATCTTCATCTGCTGCATGACATCATCCAGGGAGATTTCAGATTCACGATTGATGATGATACCGAACGTTCCGTTGTCGTCATGCTCGCAAATAAACGTAACCGCCTGGTTGAAGTTCTCATCCATCAGGCCTGGCATGGCGATTATGAAATGGTTATTAAGGCTGTTGGCGGTCATTATCAGTTTGTACGCAGGCTGCTGTCATTGAGGAATTCCCAGCTTCGGGTTATGTGTATGACATCGGCCTGCTGGCGAAGTTTTGGTGGAAATGGCGAATAGGGTGCGGCCAGTTGCACAATTCGTTTCGCCGCATCGTCGAGTATTTGATGCCCGGAAGACTGCCTCAAGTCTGCCTTGACCAGTTCGCCATCAGCATTGATAACGACATCAAGAATCAGGGTGCCGCTCAGTTTTTCACGCCTGGCCCGGTCCGGGTAATTCAGATTTCCAATACGTTCAACCCTGTTGATCCATTGGCGCATATATGTGGCAGGCACAAATTCACGGGTGCTCGAATTCAGGTACTTGGTGCGTGTTTTTTCCGCCTGGTTCTGAATTTGAGTGCTTAACTCGTGTGCCAGCCGCGCCTGTTTACTGTTCTGGTTCTGGTTTTGCCGGTTTAGCAAGGTGGCATTGTTCGGGTTCTGTTTATCTTTATCGGTGTCGATGCTGTAGCTGGAATTATCCTGATGCAGCAGTGCGACTTCTTCAACCTGCTTCTGGCTGGCTAGTTGCTGCTGTGAAGTTGCCATGGCCATACCGGGGTTTTTAGACAGGCTGGGTGCGGTAAACAGGTCTGTGGGGCGGCTTTGTTCCTCGCTATTGCCGCCGCCTTGTTGTGATACCTGCGCCAGGTATTTAGCGTCTTCTGCTTCCGAGGGGTTTTGTGTCTGCACCAGGATAACGTCCAGTGTCGGTAGCGATTCGCTTTCTGCAGGGGGCGAGATACTGAAGGTGATGCCCAGAATGACGATGCCATGAAAAACAGCCGCCAGGAACAGTGTCATCCCCAGGCGGTCATTGTCTGTAATTTGTGGTGCCCTTGCTACGGTAGTCATTATTATATGTATAGCAGTTTTTTTCTGACCATTAGTTTAATTATAGTGGCTGACTGAGGACAATGTGGAAAGTTTCGGAATTTTCCAGATGAACACGTTTTTGCATCGCAGGGTTCATATGAATGCGAAACCCGGTGTCTATCAGCATCACGTACTTGATGTCCATGGCACGGGCGATTCCATACCAGTGTTCGGGGCCGGCCACAAACAGTGCAGTGGCTGCGGCATCGGCAATGCCTGCATCGTGATGGATCACGGTAACTGAAATGGAATCCGTGACCGGATAGCCTGTACGGGGGTCAAGGATGTGATGGTGGCGCTTGCCGTCGTACATATAAAAGCGTTCATAATCGCCCGAAGTAAAGATACTCTCATTGGGCTCGGCATCAAGCCAGGCAATCACGCCGTCTTTTCTGGGATGGCGAATGCCGATACGCCATGGGCGTCCGCCATGTTGCCCAATCACGCGAAGGTCGCCACCAGCATTAATCACCGCATTTTCGATACCCTGTGATTGCAGATACTCCATTGCGAGATCAATGGCATAGCCCTTGGCGAAAGCGCCCAGACTCAGTTGAACGGCCGGATTGCGGCTTTCTACTAATGTTCCGTCAATATGAATATCAGACATATCAGGATCTTGCGTTACCAACCTGCGGATGTCAGCTGCATCAGGCGGGCTGATATCGCTTTCATCATGCCGGTGCATCTGCCACAGGTTAATCAAATTGCCAATCGCGGGGTTAAACAGGCCGTTGCTTTTTTCGAACAGGTCTTTGGAAGCAATTATCAACGGTAATATCGCCTGAGGCGCCGAAATCGGGGTGCCGGCCTCAATTGATTCATTTATTCGACTGAGATCGCTGCTTGTTACCCAGGGGCTCCAGCTGGCATGGTAAGCGTGGAAATTACGTTCGAGATGATCGAATGCGGTGTTTGCTTTTGCTTCAGTGGTATTAAGCAGCGTGATTTCGATCAGGGTGCCAAAAGCAAAAATGGTGTGCTTGAATTCGGTGTTGGAAGTATTGCTACAGGATGCCGCTAACAGATACATGCTCGCCAGCAGTATCAAACGGGTGGAGAATGCCTGTTTCAGATGTTTTTTAATATGCAATGGATTCGAGTTCAGAGCAGGCGGGATTCGATCGATTCCATCAGTTGGCCGCCGATATCAAGACCGTATTGCGCATCCAGTTCGCGAATGCAGGTGGGGCTGGTGATGTTGATTTCTGTCAGGTAATCGCCAATCACATCCAGGCCGGCAAACAGGATCCCCATTTCGCGAAGCACCGGTGATACCTGCGCGCATATCCAGCGATCGCGCTCTGTCAGCGGCATGCCGACCCCGGTTGCGCCGGCGGCAAGGTTACCCCTGGTTTCTCCAGCAGCTGGAACGCGGGCCAGGGCATAGGGAACAGGGTCGCCATCGATAAGCAGTATGCGCTTGTCACCCTGGGTGATTTCAGGAATAAAGCGTTGGGCCATGATTGTTTTCTTGCCGCCATTGGTCATGAGTTCCAGTATTACCGACAGGTTCTGGTTGTCCGGCTGAACCCTGAAAATGGAATGGCCGCCCATGCTGTCCAGAGGCTTCAGAATTACATCCTGATGTTGCGCAACGAAGTGCCGGATTCGGCTGGATTCAGCGCTGACCAGCATGGGCACGCAGCATTGCGGAAAGCAGGTGATGAACAGCTTTTCGTTGGCGTCACGCAGGCTTGCGGGTTTGTTGACGACCACGACTCCGGTGCGTTCGGCGCTATCGAGCAGCCAGGTGGTGGTAATATACTCGATATCAAATGGCGGGTCCTTGCGCATCAGCACTGCATCGAGCTCTGACAGGGCTATATCCTGGCTGGAAATGACGCTGAACCAGCTTTTTGCCTCATCCTGCACCTTCAATGTTTGTGTCTGGGCGCGCGTGCTGCCCCCGTCCGAATACAGGTGGTGCTGGTTCATGTAATGCAGTTCCCAGCCGCGTCGCTGGGCGGCAAGCATCATGGCAAAACTGCTGTCTTTGACAATTTTGATGTGCTCGATTGGATCCATGACGATCCCGAGTTTGCGAGTCATGCGATTTCCGTTTTTTCAGTCTATGAATAAGCTAAATGTAAATCAAATAATGTCTTTACACAATTCAATGCCTTATAAGCAAAGATTGATTGCGAATATAAATTTCTTGGTCTACATTCTGTGTATATCCACATCTCTAGGGCTAATAATGAATGAATGGTGCGGCAATGGCAGAAGATGTCGCTGAGTTGAATGACCTCAAGGTTATGGTCATCGACGACAGCAAAACGATTCGTCGAACAGCCGAGAACCTTCTTAAAAAGGAAGGTTGTGAAGTTGTTACGGCAGTAGATGGTTTTGAAGCGTTGTCAAAAATCGCGGAAACCAATCCGAATATTATTTTCGTAGATATCATGATGCCACGTCTTGATGGTTATCAAACCTGTGCTTTGATCAAGAATAACAAGGCCTACAGGGAGACGCCAGTGATAATGCTGTCGAGTAAGGACAGTATTTTTGACCGTGCACGTGGGCGTATTGTTGGTTCCACGCAGTATTTGACCAAGCCGTTTACCAAAGAAGACCTGATAGGTGCGATCAAGGAACATGCATCGGTAAAATAATTGCGGATAATATCTGATAAACAACGTTTAACAATGGTGATTAAGCAATGGCGAAGATACTTGTAGTTGATGATTCTCCTACTGAGGTTCATGTATTACAGACCATTCTCGAGAAGAATGGTCATGAAGTTGTCGTAGCTGATTCTGGCGAGGCCGGTATTCAAAAAGCAAAAGAAGTTATGCCGGATCTGGTGTTGATGGATGTGGTGATGCCGGGTATGAATGGCTTCCAGGCAACACGTCAGCTAACCAGGCAGTCAGAGACAGCAAAAATTCCTGTAATAATCGTAACCACCAAAGATCAGGAAACTGACAAGGTCTGGGCCAAGCGCCAGGGTGCCAGGGATTATATCGTCAAGCCAGTACAGGAAAAGGGCTTGATTGAACATGTAAACATGGTTCTATCAAGCTAGTACACGATTGAAATAGTTACCACGGTGAATACAAGCGACCCATTTGACTTATTACTGGATATCGAGCAACGCTGCCAGGCAAACGCTGCCGGGTTGCCAACGCTGGATAAAGTTGAAGAAGTGTGGGTGGGTGTTGGTTTCAGGATAGGGGATGACAAACTTATCGCACCCATGAATGAAATTGAGGAAATACTGGATTTACCTGAATTCACCAATGTTCCAGGCGTGAAATCATGGATGGTGGGTGTGGCCAATGTTCGTGGAGGCTTATTGCCGTTAATGGACCTGAAGGGTTTTATTCTTGGTGAGGACATAAAACAAAGAAAGAAAGGAAGAGTCATCGTTATTGATTATAAAGGATTCAATACAGGACTTATTGTTGAAGAAGTATATGGTATGAAACATTTTCAAACCAAGGATCAGTCAAAGGACATCCCGAGTTTGCATGAAAATGTATCGAAATATGTAAACAAGGCTTTCAGTCAGGAAGGTGATAGTTGGCCGGTATTCAGTTTTCAAAATATGACGAAAGATGAGCGGTTGGCCGAAGCGCCACTATAAAAAAAATAAAACTAGCCGGGCGATTCGGTTGAGCAGTAAATCGGAGACAACTTTAATGAGCGCTGAAAAGAAAAAAAAACCAAGGCCAGCAGCAAGGGCGGTCAGCAGACCACTGGCCTTATTGGGTATATTGCTGTTTATATCTATCTTTGTGATGTTGGGAAGTTTGCTTTACGTAGGTAACAAACGTGCAGACTTGTCACGACATGTAGAGCTGGTGTCCGAGCAGTTACTATTATCCCAGCTAATGACTACGCAAGCACTTGGTGCATCATCCGGCCGGGATTCGGATTTCGAAGCATTGCTTGATAGCCGTTATCGATTCGAGAAAATACAGAGTTCATATCGTTCAGGAGATTCAATGTCAGGAGTGCCTCCATTGGGTGTGCAACTGACGATGCCCATGGAACGTGTCGATGACAGTTGGAGCAAATTTAATAACTATATTTCGACCATTATCAATGGTAAGAAGCCTGTTTCAGAGGTACGGGAACTCTATAACGTAATCGACAGCTTCATTCCTCAGCTGCTCACCTTCTCTGACGAGGTGGTTGGTGTGCTTATGAAGAAAGGTGCTTCATCAAGGCAGATCTATCTCGCCAGTCGCCAGATGATGTTATCGCAGCGCATTAAGAACAATCTTAACCAGGTTCTGGCAGGCGGCGAGCAGGCGGCAGCGGCGGCTGATCGCTTTGGTCGGGATGCTGCGTTATTTGGCAGGGTTCTTGAGGGCTTGCTCAAGGGTTCCAGCTCATTAAATATCGAAAAGGTAACGGACAAGGAAGCTGTCGCCAAACTGCGTGAAGTGGCGATGCTTATCAGTGCAGTAAGTGACAACATCGCGGGTATACTCGAATTGTCGCCCGAGTTGTTTGAGGTTAAAGATGCTGCAAGCCAGGTAACAACCGAGAGCGCCAACCTGCTTGCTGAGTTGAGAGCATTGCAGCATGCTATTTCCAACCAGACACAAACACTGGACATTATTCAGCTGGCAGGTGTGGGTTCCGGTGCTCTGGCGGTTATTCTTATTATTGTCGGTGGTATCCTGATGCTGCGAGATGCGAAAGCACGCGAGGAACAGGCGCTGGAAAACAACCGCAGAAATCAGCATGCGATTCTGAGGCTGCTGGATGAAATGGCCAACCTGGCTGACGGTGATCTAACTGTACACACCACGGTAACAGAAGAAATTACAGGTGCGATTGCAGACTCGGTGAATTTTGCGATCGACGCCCTGCGTTCACTGGTAACAACCATCAATAACACCTCAACCGAGGTAACAACATCAACATCAAACGCACAGGGAACAGCTATGTCACTTGCTGAAGCGAGTAACCATCAGGCGCGTGAAATTGCTTCGGCGAGTGCGGCGATTACAAATATGGCGGAATCGATGGAGAATGTAACCAAAGAGGCTGCAGAATCAGCCGAGGTGGCGCGTCAATCGATGGAAATCGCGCAAAAAGGTGCGGGCGTGGTACGTGAAACGATCGGCAGTATGGAAAGCATTCGAGAAACCATTCAGGAAACATCGAAACGTATTA
>Ga0316193_10000100_pt1 | contig 44184 bp, 43 predicted proteins | sample MerIslsedime2_MG_FD_207735 | JGI IMG/M metagenome (GOLD analysis project Ga0316193, IMG submission 207735) | Coastal sediment microbial communities from Maine, United States - Merrow Island sediment 2 | ecosystem: Environmental > Aquatic > Marine > Coastal > Sediment | place: USA: Maine... | reverse complement strand
GCCGTACTGGGCCGGATCGCAAGCCTCCAACGCAGCGCTCGGCAAGGCTTTTGCTGACAGCGTGAAGAAGCAATAATCCGATAACGGACCGGTGGGCATCCCGCGGGATGCCCACCAACTATTCTGCATGTGCAAACCGGGCATAGAAACCGGTCAGGTCACATAAGGATACCAACTATCTGGACTCTCTGGGAGGAGCGGAAAATGGCTGAGGAAATTGGCGAACTCGACATCACCGACGAGTTGATTGCAGAGCGACGCGCGGAAGAACCCGGACAAACACCGGAAGACATGACGCCCTGGCAGAGGCCTATCACGGCGTTCATTGACGTGCTCAATCTGTGGGCAGGCCGGATCACCTGTTTTTTACTGATACCTCTCATCATTGCGATGGTATTTGAGGTCGTTTCCCGCAAACTGTTCGCGGTGTTCACGGACTATGGCCTCAATGAACTGGCCATTTCGCTGGGATTTGGCCCAACCCTTTGGGTCTATGATACAAGCCGTATGCTCGGTGGCGTGCTGTTCATGGCGGCTGCCGGCTATGCGCTGATGCGCGGTGTGCACATTCGGGCTGATTTCCTGTACCGGAACTGGACCCCGAAAACCCAGGCCACCGTGGATGCAGCACTGTATCTGCTGCTCTACTTCCCCGCCATGCTGTTCTTCTTCTGGAGTGCATTCGGTTTCACCCTGGATGCATTCGGCTGGCATGGATGGGACAGGCCGTGGGGCATCTGGGAGCGGGCGAGTGATTCAACCTGGGCACCTTTGCTTGGCCCGGCCCGCGCAGCCATGCCGATAGGTGCGCTGCTGTTGTTGCTGCAGGGCTTGCCCGAACTTTTCCGGGCTTTTCACCAGATGGGCAAGGAGCGCGAAGCACAGTTCCTTAGAATACTGCCGTTGTACGTCATCGTGCTGGCGGTAATTTTCGTCAGCGTGTTCTTTCCAAACATGGTTCCCTTCGACGACTGGTGGAAAACAGTTACATCATCAGTCGGGATATTCGAGTTCTCCAAACCCACCATCGGGTTGTTCATGCTGGGAGCCATGCTGTTTTCAATCTTTGTGGGCTTCCCGATTTCGTTCACGCTGATCTTCCTGGCATTCACTTTCGGGTCCTGGGGCGCAGGCAGCGCCTTGACCTTCTACCTGATGACCCTGCAGACCAATTCGGTCATGCTGGACGATCAGCTTGTTGCGGTTCCCCTGTTCATCTTCATGGGCATCATGATGGAACAGGCCGGCCTCATGGAAAGGCTTTTCAAGGCCGTTCAGCTGATGATGTCGCGAACACGCGGTGCGCTTTACATTGCGGTATTGTTCGTTTCCATGATCTTCGCAGCCGCCACCGGCATTGTGGGAGCGTCGGTGACCATTCTGGGCATCATGGCAGCCAAGACCATGAACAAGTCCGGCTACGACGTAAGGCTTGCAGCGGGGACAATTACTGCGGGTGGCACGCTCGGCATTCTGATTCCGCCGTCAATCATGCTGATTGTCATGGGTCCGGTTCTGGAAGTGCCTGTCACCGACCTGTTCCGTGCGGCAATCATACCGGGCATCCTGCTTGCCGTGCTGTACATGGTGTACGCCATCGGGCGTTGCATGATCAATCCGAACCTGGGCCCTATCCTGCCGGCAGATGAACAGCCGGAAACCTCACCATATTATCTGCTTGAGGTGATCGGGGTCATGGCGTCAATCGTTGTGCTGAGCTACCTGTTGGGTGCCGGCGCGTCCGGGAGTCTCGCCTTCATTCCACTCGGCGGACTGATCCTGCCGATCCTCTGGCTGGCATTCATGTACTTCGCCTATACGTGGACCCGCAAGACCAGGCCGGGCGGGTTCTATTTCTCGGACCTCTGGTATGAGTTTTTCATGGGCCTTGTGCCGCCAACCGTACTGATCGCCTTTGCGCTTGGTTCCATTCTGGCCGGTTGGGCAACCCCAGCCGAAGCCGCCGCGTGTGGTGCATTTGGAGCAATTTTGCTGTCATTTGTCTACCGCAAGCTGACCGTGTCCGGCTTCTATGATGCGATGATCAAAACACTGGAAATCTCGGTGCTGATCATGTTCCTGGTTGCAGCTTCCAATTTCTTCGGGGCCGTGTTCTCAAATCTGGGAACACCCAAGTTCCTCACCGAAGTGCTGTTGTCGATGGAACTGTCCACGGCTGCCATGCTGATATTCGTCATGGCCCTGGTATTCCTGCTGGGGTGGCCGCTGGAATGGGTGCCGATTGTACTGATCATCGTGCCGATCCTGGTGCCATTGCTGGTCTCGCTGAATGTGAACCTGACGTGGTTTGCAATACTGGTCGCCGTGAACCTGCAGACCGCATGGCTCAGTCCGCCGGTGGCCCTGTCCGCCTACTTCCTCAAGGGGGTGGTACCGGAGTGGGACCTGAAAGACATCTATCTCGGCATGATGCAGTTCATGGTCATTCAGGTGATCGGCCTGATACTGATCTTCGTCTTCCCCGGCTTTGTGCTGTGGCTGCCGGACTGGTTGTCGTCGGGCGGCGCTCAACCGTTCCTGAGCTATGTCGGATATGGCAACTGACCGATACTGCTGCGCACCAACAAAGGGCCCGCTCTCCATTGAGAGCGGGCCTTGTTGCCTTGCCGGGTCAAATTGAACGTAAGGGCGATCCGCCTGTGTATTGCGTCAGACGGGCTGAAGAATAATTTTCGGGGCTGCGCATCGACCGCTGGCGATGTCATCGAATGCCTGGGCACCGGCGTTCAATGGCCGTTTATCGATCCAGCTCAAGTCGCCCAGCTTGCCGGTAAAGATGGCATCTGCGGTGGCGTGGAAATCAGCCATTGTGTAGGTGTAGGTGCCGATAAACGTGATTTCCTGCAGTGTCATCCGGCGCACATCCAGCCCGCCCTCCGCCGCACCCAAACCAATGTGCATGATGAGCCCGCCCGGCTTCACCAGCTTGCTCGCGGATGCCCTGGTCGCAGCAATACCCACCGCATCAATAACCAGGTCCGGCGCGTCATCATCACCTGCGGCCGCCAGGCACTCAATGTCCCCGGTGTGCATGATCCGCTCGCGCCGTGATGAATTGGGCTCCACGATAGTCACCTGGTTCCCTCCCTGCGCCCGGAACGCCAATGCGGCTCCCAGTCCTATGGCCCCTCCACCCAGGACCAGACAGCGCACTTGTGCCAGATCGCCACCCAGGGTGGCCTTTGCCAGCCTGACGGCATGCCAGCCACACGCCAGCGGTTCACACAGGGCAGCACTTTCCAGCGGCACATGATCGGGGACATTGACCAGATTGCCCTCGGGCATCGCCAGAAGCTCGGCAAATGCACCTTCGCGCGGCGGCATAGAAATGATCTGGCGGGTGGCACACAGGTTATCCCTGCCCGCCACGCAAGCCTCGCAGGTACCGCACGTCACCAGGGGATTCACGGTCACTCGGCGTACGGCGCCCCCGAAACCGACGATTTCCCCTGCCGCTTCATGCCCCAGGATCAAAGGCGCGGGCCGGCGTTCGTCATGGCCTGCCCATGCATGCATGTCGGACCCGCAAATGCCGGACGCTTTCACCCTGATCAGCGCCTGACCTGCCGTCGGCCTGGGATCGTCGACATCGGTAAACTTCATGGTCTTTTCGCCCGTGTAGACCAGTGCCTTCATTTTGGTATGTATCCTCTTTCAATGGTCAGTACCGAACCGGCCCTTGCTATGTTAAAGAAGCCGCTGGAAATCTCACCGGTCATCACAGCAACCTGTTGACCAGGGCCCAGCGATGCAACAGCTCGCAACACCTCGTTCAGTAATTTTTTAACAGGTAACTCCAAATACACAAACTATGAGTAAAACAGCCTGGCTCTCAGCTGCGTCCACACTTGGCCGCAATTCAGGTCTACCGCATTGTAGTTGTAGACGACCTACACTGTTGAAGGGGTTCAAACTCATGATCCGCAAGTTCTGTTTATCCTTGGCCCTGGTGTCCGCCGTGTCTGTGCAGGCCATTTGTGCGTCCGTTACCCCTGCCAACGCAGGCAGCAATGCCATCATCGAGATGACAATCGGGAAAATTGGTTTCCTGATTGGCGTTTCTCGCGGTGACGGCAAGCTGTTTTACAATGGCCGGCAGGCTGAGCTGGACATAAACGGTTTGCGGGTCGGACTGACCATAGGTGCCTCATATGCAAACATGCGCGGAGAAGTCTATAACCTCAACCGCCTGGAAGACATTGCCGGCACGTATGTGACCGCCCAGGCCTCTGCTGTAGCGATCAGCGGCGGCGGACAAAACCTGGTCCTCATCAACGAAAACAATGTCCGGCTGGTGCTGTGGGGCGAACAACGGGGCCTTGATGCATCCCTGGATGCCGGCGGCATGCTGATTACACTGAAATGATCACGGTGTAACACCGACGGGAAAACGTCATAGCATGTGTCGCAAAAGTGTATGTGGTTTCGCGAATAAGGACATGCTCAGACAAATCTCCAGCGCGCGGTTTTGCTTGGTCAAAGCCTGAACCGACCTAGATCAGCCCCATTTTCTTCAGCGAACTCAGGTCCAGCGACAACTCGCGGCGCTGGAACTGGCCAAATACTTCTGACAGAAAAGCTCGCAGGCGCAGCCGCATTGCCGGTTGCAGCGTGGTGTAGCGGCCATCCTGGAACTCGATGAACGAAAACGGGGGGTCTTCGGCGACCAGCATCGCCTGCCGGTCGAGCAATGGCAGGCTGAACACGGCGTCCGGCTCGATCTCTTCGTACACTTCGCGCGCCTGACGGCTGACAAGCGGATTACCGTTCCAGGCATTGCGGATCAGATAAAAAGTCTCTGCAGCATACGCTCCTCGCAGATCTCGCGCAGTCATGACGGAGATTGCGGTCTGGTCCAGCACATACACGATGACCATCTCGACGCGCACATCATGTGCCGCGTTGATAAAATCGAGATCATCGACAACTGTAAAAAACGTATCCAGCGCGTGCGCCGGCAGATCGACGACGTAGTCGCGATCCGGTTCTGCGAGAATTGTGTCGAAAAGCCTGATCTGACCACTGGTCTTTTCAACACTGATCAGCATCGACCGATCAGGATAGAACCCCTTTATGCGGCCGCGTGGCTCATCGCAATCGAACACATAGGGGTTGCGGCCGGCCACCAGCAGATGATCCATCAACAGGCGCGCAGTCAAAGTCTTGCCGTTGCGTGCCTCATCGGAGCACACAACAAACATCCGACTTGCCGCTCTTTCGCTCACGTAAATCGTCCTGTTGATACCCCGGGATGACTGGACAGCCGTTCACGCGCCACGAATCATCGCAACACTTGCCAGCCACGTATCCAGCTTAACCCGATTGCGCCACAGATCAGGCTTATTATACCAGCAACCTGCAGATGTCCGGATGGACAGCCCGCTACCCGGCAGCAGTTGTGCTGCCGTGCACGCAGACCCGCACGCAACCCGTGGCACAGGAAACCCTTACCGGCTCAACGATGGTTCAGCCCTTGGACTTGCCGGTATCCCCGGAACCACCCGATGTGAGCATCTGGATCAGGCGAAGCTGGTCGAACTCGTCGTCGATTTCAGAACACCACTTCTTCACATAGCCACGCAGCACGAACGAGAAGTCGCCGGCCTTGCCCTTGTTGTCCTTGTTGTCGATGAAGTTCTTGTAGGTCACATCAGCAAGATCAACCTGCTCTGCGGCCATCTCGTTGAGCTTTGGAATAACAATCTCGCGGGCTTCGTTCACGTTGGAGAAATACCGCTTGTAGGTCTTCTCGTCCCACTCAAAGAAATTGGTTTCGTTGATGAAGTTACGCGCGACGGTGTAATCAAGACCTTCCACATACGGAGTCACCTCCTGAAGCTCATCCAGCGATGCGATAGCCGGACCAACCACGTGGATCAGACCCAGTTCAAACACACCGTCCCGAGCGGCCTGCAAAACGCCGATTTTCTCAAATGTTTCCAAGGCGTAAGAGAGATTTCCCGCCTTCAGATCCACGACTGTCACCGGCACTTTGGCGGTCTCCAGTGTATCCAGCACCTTCATTTGATCCGCCACATTGTGCAGATCAATTATCTCGGTGATGGCCGGGTAGAACCTGTGCAGGGTGCCGCGCGGATTTTCTGTATCAAATGCCCGTGCCAGAACATTGTGACGATGCAGGTAATCCAGCAGCGCGCGTGAGATTGTCGTTTTGCCAACGCCGCCCTTGTCGGCGCCGACCATGATGACTACTGGTTTCATCTACTTAAATTCCCTCTATTCAATGCCGCCACAACGTACGCCCTGCAACGGGCCTCAAAATCGAATACCATGTCTTGCGCGCTGATGCCACATCTACCCACCCGCAAAGAAAACAGTCTTTTACAATGACCACTGAAGATCAGAAAGCTGTGCCAATCACTTACAGCAAAGCTGTTGGCGCACTGGAAAACTCCAGGTGGACAGACCTCGACTTTTTCAGGTCCGGTGCCGCCATCGAGACCGCGTTGCGGGTAGATGCGCGCGTGCAGGCAGGTGTGCAGGTTTTGCCGTCAGCGGCAGACGTTTTCAATGCGCTCAAATTGACGCCACCGGACCAGGTCAGAGCGGTTGTGCTGGGGCAAGACCCCTACCCCACGCCCGGAGATGCGCATGGCCTCGCATTTTCGGTGGCAAATCCGGATCAACGGGTACCACCGTCGCTGCGAACGATATTCAAAAGCCTGGAGGCCGATCTCGGTGTCGCGCCGCCGGCCCACGGCAACCTCACCCAGTGGGCGCGTTCGGGCATCTTGCTGCTCAATGTAACGCTGAGCGTCGAGGCCGGCCAGGCAAACAGTCACAAGGATCTGGGCTGGGCAGCGCTGGCAGGTGAAATCCTGCAACACCTAAACGAGCGTGCCACGCCGATAGTCTTCATGCTGTGGGGCAAGTTTGCCCAGAACGCAGGTTCCGGGTTGGACGCGTCTCGGCATTGCGTCATCAAGACCGCTCATCCCTCACCACTTGCCCGCGGTGCCGGACCGCAACACAGGTTTGTTACTTCGCGTCCATTTGCACATGCGCGAGACTGGCTATTGCAGCGTGGCCTTCCACCAATCGACTGGCGCCTGTAGACTGACTTGGGGCCGTAATTGTCAACAGACCCTAGAGGACACCAGACAAAGGTACACCAATCTAATGCCCCAGGCCGAAGACCGAAAATACTCGCCTTCCTTCAACGGCCCCGAAGGACAGGAGGACATGCCCTGGCTTTTCACCATGGGACCGGTGATTACGTCGCGCGACGTAAAGCTCGCCATGCTGGCTGACTGGAGCATGCGGGACACCGAATTTGTTTCGCTTACGCTTGGCGTAACCGAACAGTTGCTCGAGCTTGTCCACGGGAGCAGGGAGTATGACTGCATACCGTTGCATTTATCCGGGGATGCCATTCTGGAGAGCGTGCTGGGCGCGTTGGCACCGACAGGACGCAAGCGCAAGACACTGATCGCGGCGCACGGACCCCACGCTGCGCAGGCGACAAATATCCTGACCCATATAAAACGCCGGGTGGAAAATATCGCCGGTTCAGATCTCAAGCCGGTCACGACCAATCGACTGTCGAAGCTGCTCCAAGCCGATCCTGACATACACACTGTTTATCTGGCGGAAACCGATATTGCCACCGGCCTGATCAATCCGGTGGCCAAACTGGCAGCGGTTGCCCATGAAGCCGGACGCAGGGTTATCCTGGATGGCCGCGCCAGCATCGGGGCCATGCCTTTCAGTCTCGCTACCGGCACGGTGGATGCTGTAATAGGCGTGCCCTGGGCATGTATTGAAAGTGTTCCCGGGTTTTCGTTTCTCATGGTGCGCCGGGATCTGCTGACAGACAGTCTGTTCACCTCCCCGTCTGCCTCACTGGATCTGCTTCAATTGTGGAACGGCATTCATCGCACAGGTTGGTTTCCCGGCACGCCGCCAGCGCATGCCATTGCCGCTTGTGGCGTTGCATTGCGACGACTCTATCTCGAAGGTGGACCCGAGATGCGGCACAAACGCTATGAAGACAATCACCGGCGGTTGCTCTCAGGCATGGCGGAACTGGGATTCTCGCCTGCTCTTGCAGATGGCACTGCAACATGCGGCTACCTGACCTTGTTCAAACCTCCTGCGGACACGCATTATTCTGCGGCATCATTCATCCAGCAGCTGCGCCAAAGAGGCTTCGTCATTATGGATGGCGACAACTGTCCGGGAGCTGCCGGCGGCTTCAGAGTAGCCACGATCGGAGCCATGGACGAAACCGTAACAGCGCGGTTTGTGAAAGCAGTCGGTAAAGTCATGCATGAGCTTGGCATCAAGTCAGGCACACCTGCGAGATGAAGTCGGGTCGGAAGCGTCTTGCAGTTGCACAGACGCTACTGACCGGTTTCCCACGAGCCAAAGCGGTTTTCGGGCCCGAGAGCGCGGCAAAGCAGGAACTAAAGCGGTCCAAATGTTTCACATCAAACGCAAACCGCTTTAGCGCAAATTCATCCATCCGTGTGGATCGATAGTGCTCCGGAGCATCATCCGATCAGATGCAATCATCTGACCGGAAAAAGATGCCGGCTTCCAAAGTGAAAGAGAAATTTCACCCGTCCATAAGGACGGACATGGCTCTAGGCCTTGCCCTTCCACGGTACCAGATAGCGTTCAGCCATGCGCATCATGATGTCGATGCCGTAGCCGATGATACCAATCAGGATGATACCCATGAGCACGATGTCGGTGTTCTGGAACTTGGATGCAGCGATAATCATTTTACCGGCACCCTTTTCTGCGGCGACCAGTTCGGCAGCCACCACAGTGCCCCAGCAAACACCCATCGCCACCCGTGCGCCGGTAAAGATTTCCGGGAGCGAGTTTGGCACAATCACTTTCCACAAGATCTGGCTCTTCGATGCACCCAGCGAATATGCTGCGTGTACCTTGGAAATGCTGACACCCGACACACCGGCCCGCGCAGCAATAACCATGATCCACAAGGCAGCCAGGAACAACAAGGATATCTTGCCGGTTTCCCAGATACCGAACCAGATGATGATCAGCGGGATAAGGGCAAGCGGTGGAACCGGACGCATGAACTCGACAATCGGGTCAAACCATCCGCGGAACCAGCCATTGAGTCCCATGGCATAACCCAATGGAATGCCGACGATACTGCCAAGGGTAAAACCAATTATAACGCGGTAAATCGACCAACCGAGATTCTCCGCCAGGGTGACATTCTGATAGCCTTCACTCGAAATTTCTATCAGGCGGTGCACCACTGCCTCGGGCGCAGGAAGCCAGATCGACTCCATCTGCAAGCCTTTAGTAGGTTCAAACGCCAGACTGCCCTTGGCTGTCATGCGGACTTCCCCGGAAGCCACTTTTACCGAACCATTGGGAGCAATTGGCTGTCCGTCGACGGCAACAATCTGTTGCTCCTTCGGATTTTCAAGAAGGTCGCTTTTTGACACCAGTATTGAGCGGTAGGTTATGACTTTTTCAGCGGCATCCTTTGCAAACCCGGTATTTGCAGTTTCGTCCACCGTCGGTTTCTCTGCCGGTTCAGACAATCGGTGAACCATGGCCTTTACCGTGCCGGTATCAGTTGCACCAGAAGCGTCCTTTGCTTCATAGGTGAAACTGGTTTCACCTATGAACGGTCCGGACACATGCAGGAAGGACGGCACGATCTTGGAACCTGTGAACGAACCCCAGATCAGGAATATCGCGACAATCGAAATGATTGATGCTGCACGGTTCGATATAACCGCACTCTCATCACCGAATGTCACCGTCTTCAGACTGGTAAAGTCATCCTTCTTGGTCAGGAATCCACTGATCAGTTTGTAGCCGATCATGGCCGCAACGAAAATGGCAATATAAATGAACAGAATGATCATGCCGCATCCTCCTGTCGGCCCATGATCTCTTCTTCCATATCCCAGATCATGGTCAGGATTTCTTCCCGGACTTCGCCAAACCGCTGTTCTTTCTTGACCACGCGAAGATCCTTGCCGACGCCCATTTCCGCGAATGGCAAATTGTACTCTTTATGGATGCGACCAGGCCGTGGCGCCATGACAACAAGGCGCTCTCCCAACAACAGCGCCTCTTCCACCGAGTGGGTAATCAGGATGATTGTCTTGCCGGTTTCTTTCCAGAGCTTCAGGACCAGACCTTGCATCTTTTCACGCGTCAACGCATCCAGTGCGCCAAGCGGTTCATCCATCAAGATCACGTCAGGGTCATTTGCAAGGCAACGGGCAAGTGCCACTCGTTGCTGCATGCCGCCCGACAATTCATAAATCATCTTGTCGGCGAAATCCTGCAACCCGACAATCTGCAGAAGGCTTTCGACCTTTTCGCGCGTCTCGGCGGCCGGTTTGCCAGCCATATCGGGTCCGAAAGAAACGTTCCTGCGCACATTCATCCATTCGAACAGTGCGCCTTGCTGAAACACCATACCGCGTTCAGCGGCAGGGCCGGTGACAACATGATCGTTCAGGATGACCTTGCCGCTGGTCGGCGCAAGAAAGCCTGCAACAATGTTCAGCAGTGTTGTCTTGCCACACCCTGACGGGCCAAGCACAGACATCAATTCGCCCTTCTTCAAAGTAAGGGAAACATTCTGCAATGCCTGCACCGAGCCACCGTTTGGCAGCTCAAATCGCATTGATATATCGTCGATTTTAAGGCTGGACATGTACCCCTCCTTGGAGTCCTGACAGGAATGGTTTGCGGACGGATTCCCCCGGTCGTCTTTCTGGCCGCAAAGTGGAAACAGGCCACCCGGGTTACCGGATGGCCTGTCTGTCAGTCGTTACATTTTCGAGGCTGCTTCGAGGTAGCTGCTGTTCACGGCTCCATCATAGGACGGCAAAGCCTTTACAGTACCACCCGCACCCAGTTTGGCACCGGCTTCATTGAAGTTCTTGGCCAGAAATCCACCCATCCACTCGGCACTCAGTGCCTGCTCGGAAGTGATGAACTTCATTCCCGTGGTCATGATTGCCTTTGCGGTGGCTTCGTCCTGACCGGCCATCTTGGCAATTTCAGGCATCATTTCATCACCGCCACCATTGTTGAACTTGTCGTTCATATCATTGGTAACCTTGAGGAACTTCGCGACCAGATCTGCGTTTTCCTTGGCCCATGAGCCCGTTGTGGAGATCACGTCGTAAACCTTGCCGACGATCTGCTCTTTCTCCGCGCCTTCGATGAGTACGTTGCCGTACTCTTTCATTCGACGAAGAGGACCACCCCAACCGCAAACCATGTCCATGTTGCCATTTGCAAACGCTGCAGCCGAGTCGACCGGCGCCATGTCCACGACCTTCATCGTGGAGGTGTCCACGCCGAAATGAGCCATCTGCGCCAGAAAACCGGTGTGAGCAGCAGTGCTGAGCGGCACGCCGACAGTCTTGCCTTCGAGTTCCTTGGCGTTGTCCTTGGTGATTTCAAGGTTCTTGCGAACAACGCAGTTGTCGTTGTCAGAGTATGTCAGGGCAATATCGATTGCCTGCAGGTCCTGACCGGCAGAAACCGCTGTCAGGAATGGCGTAACGCCTTGTGAAACGGCGATATGTACATCACCGGAAGCCATGGCCGCAGACATTGCGGTACCGGCATCGAACGACACCCACTTGACCGGCATGCCCAGTTCCTTGTCATAGATTTTCTGGGCCTGCGCATACTGGAATGGCATTGGCCATTCCGGGAAAAAGGCAACAACCAGTTCCGATGTCTGCGCTTGAGCTGCAGAAAGGCTGACAGAAGCCAGGGCTGCTGCTGCAAGTGCCGTTGTAAGAAATTTCTTCATTGAATACTCCCTCCGCTGATTAGCGTCCGAAAACGTGATTGGATTGGAAAGTGTGCTTTCGGTGGCAGTAGTATGAAACGCGACAGGCATGCGGCGCAATGGCACACACCGCGCTGGTCCTAAAAATTTGTCGCTTTGGTTCCATGCACAAACAACGGGCATTACTAGAGGCGATTGATCATTTTCATGACATATCGTCCAATAGCCAGAGAGGACGTCAATCCCGGGCTTTCCATGCCAAACAGGTTGATCAGTCCCGGCACGCCATGTACTTGCGGGCCGTCAATGCGGAAGTCCTGCAGCTGGTTTCCCGGCGGCACGATCTTGGGTCTGACACCGGCATAGGACGGCTGCAAGGTCCCGTCCGGCAGCCCGGGCCAATAACGCCTGACCAGCCCGTAGAACTCTTCGCCACGTGCAGGATCGACGTCGTAGTCCGGCTCGTCGACCCATTCCACGTCCGGACCAAATCGTGCCTGGCCACCGACATCAATGGTGAGATGGACGCCCAGTCCGCCGACGACAGGGCATGGATAGATCAGTCGCGAGAACGGTACCTTGCCGGCGATCGAGAAATAGCTGCCCTTGCCGTAATATGCCTTCGGCACATGAACGCCATCGAGACCCTGCAGTTTAGCCGCCACGTGCGGTGCATTGAGGCTTGTGGAATTGACAAACAGGTTGCAGCCGACGGTCATCGGCTCTGAGCCGCCAATGTCAATCTCGATCTGCCTGCCGCCGACACGGCCTCCAACAACCGGTGACCTGGTCGCCAGCGTAACTCCGGCATTTTCAGCCTCGCCGAGGATGGCCAGCATCAGTCCGGCAGAATCCATCATGCCGGTCGATGGCGACAGCACAGCCGCCACGCAGTCCAGCTCCGGTTCCAGCGCCCTGGCCTGTCTTGCATCAAGCATCTCGAGATCATCGACACCATTGACAGCGCCTTTCTCCATGATGCCTTCAAGCGTTGCCACCTCTTCAGGTGTGCACGCCACAATCAACTTGCCGCAACTGGTATGGGCGACATCGTGCTTTTTCAAGAAGTCGTACAACAGCCACTTGCCTTCGACGCACAACTGCGCGCGCAACGATCCGGGCGCGTAGTACATGCCAGCATGCACCACCTCGCTTGATCGCGAAGACACACCGCGCCCGAACGCTGTGTCAGCCTCCACGATCAGGACATCACGACCAGACAGTGCAAGCTCGCGGGCAACCGCCAGGCCAATGACACCAGCGCCGGCCACAACACAGTCAATCTCGTAATCAGCAGCCATCAAACCAGCGCCTTGAGATCAGGTGGAAACATCCGGTCGGATAAAGATCCTTGCTTCCAAGAATGCCCTAGCGTGTGCAATCGCGCACCCGCTTCAGCAGATCACGATCCACCTCGATGGTCCCGCGCGCGAGGCTCTGCTGTCGCGCTGCCAACCGGCTCAACCCCGGCAGACGGGTGCCTTCCTGAGCCGTGATCGAACCGGCAAGATCTGCAAAACGATCTGCAAACAAACCCGCCGAGAAACCCTCAGGGTCTATGGCAAGAAAGAATTGCCCTGAATTGCACGGCCCGCCGGCGTCGGTTGCAAACGGCGACATGGCGCTGCCCAGTTGTGCGCCACTCATCAGTGACGACATGGTTTCCACCATCAGCCCCTGCCCGAAGCCCTTGTAGCCGCCGGATGGCGCCATGGTGACCGCCTGCCCGGGATCCGTTGTCGGCTCGCCATTTGCATCCAGCGCCCAGCCAGGCGGAATGTCTTCACCACGCGCGGCATGGCGCATGACTTCCGATTTTGCCACCACTGAAGATGATTGATCGATCACGAAGCCAACGCCACCCCTGCCATCGGGTGCCGCCATGGATACCGGGTTGGTGCCAATGACGGCCTTGATGCCGCCCGGCGGTGCTATCGAAGCCGGCGAATTCGTAAAACCCATCGCCAGCAGACCCTCGCGCGCCAGGCGCTCGGTATGTCCGCCCAGCCTGCCGCAATTATAGGAATTGCTGACAGACAACCCGGCAATACCATATTTCTTTGCCGCCGGGATGAGTTTGGCAAAGCCTTTTTCGATTGCCGGATGGGCAAATCCGGACCTTGCATCTGCGCGATAGGCCACTGGAGTCAGCCGGGAAACCGTCGGTTTGACTGTACCGTCAACCTTGCCGCATCTGAGGTGCGAGCAGTAAACGGGGAGCCAGAAAAAGCCGTGGCTCGGCATGCCGACAAGTTCGCTGTCGATGACCGCATCGGCGAGATAGCGCACATTGGCGCGCGCGGCACCCGACTTGGTCAACGCCCGCAATGCCAGCCTGCGGGCCTTTTCAATGTCCAGAACAGTTGTTGTGTTTTTCACTGTTTATGCTTCCTTGCGGCAAACCAGATAGGCGTGCACATAATCCATGGCATGTCCTTCGGGCGCTGCCGCGACACTTGCCTGATAGCGGCCATAGAACTCATTCATGATGGCTTCACGACCGGCCTCGTCGCGCCCTGCATCAAGCCCACCCAGGAAGGTGGCTTCCGACCATGACCTGAGGGTTGGCAAGTACTCCACGGCAAACCGGGCGGCATCGCGGTGATTTTCGGTGAAGTCCTGCTCAAACGGGCAACGAACCAGACGGGTCTCGACCTGTTCCAGTCTGAGTCCGGCCTTGTAGACCGGGCTGGTTTTATCATTCAGTGGTGCGGTGAATTCTTCAACAGTGCGGTAATGCTGCGGGAAATTGGTATTCAGATACTCGGCCTGTGTTATTACGCCGTCATCAGCCAGGTCGCGCCAGAACTTGTTGAACATGTCGAACATGCTGACACCGCCGGTATTGCCAAGATAGCGGCCTTCCTCATCAATGCCGAAATTGAACAGGCACAAGCGCCCACCGGACTTCAACTCCCGGGTACGTTGCAGCAGCATGGTTTCCCAATCAGCTGCTCCCTGCCTGGTAAACGCAGCACGTTCTGCGCCGCTCGCGCCGACCATATGCACGTGGTCAGAGATGTTGCACGGTGTCGCCGAAATATAATGCGATGCAGTTGCCGAAAACCCCAGATCCAGCGTCTGTGCCGGAAAAATATTCTGATGGAATGAGGTGCCGGAGGCAAACACATACAGATCGTCGATCTCCGGATAGTAGCTGTTGATATCAGTTTGCCCGTGGATCATACGAAACACCTGGGCAAAGTCATTGCGCGGCAGATCTGTGTAGATCATTTCAATGGGCCGGGACGGCACACGTGCACGAACATCCCTGAAGACACGCCGCCAAAGATCAACCGATGTACCGCCATCTGCGGCGCCCATGTCGGTGGCGCGGAAGATGCTGCCATCGTCGGCCGGGTCCATGCGCGCAACCGCGTCCAGAACAAGGCTGGCCGCCTTGTCCATCACATGCTTGGCACCAATGGTGGCCTTCGAGTAATAGCCATCGCCTTTCATGGCCATGAAACCCGCGGTTCCCGAAACTTTGTTCATGCTCATCTCCCTGTTGATATCGGCATTGCTTCTCCAGCTTAGAGCAACCTTGGTTCGATTGAACACATAAATTTGCGCTAACACATTGGAAGCCATCGGATTTATGAGCTCCAGATGCACCAGGCAGAATCAGCCTGTCCCTGCCAGAGCGCATGCGGCAAGCAGGAGCCAGGAATCAAAAAACGCCCTCCCGATAAATCGGAAGGACGCTTGAATGGTGTCGTACTATCGAAACAATCAGGCTTCGACGGCGTACTCTTCGCAGAAGAAGTAGCGTGTCGGATGGATGGAGAAACCCTTCACCCGCTTGTCCATCGGAATGAACAGTTTGCGCCACAACGGCTGCACAATTGGCCCATCTTCCTGCATGATCATTTCAAGCTTGCCAATGAGTTCGGTCCGTGCAGCAAGATCGAGCGTGCCTTCAGCCTGGGTCAGGATTTCATCGAACTCAGGATTGGCATAGTGGGTTTCATTCCACGGCACGCCGGAGCGATACGCCAGACCCAGCACCATAAAGCCAAGCGGTCTATGCGCCCATGAGGTAAAGCCGAACGGTACCTTGTCCCAGACATCCCAGAACTTGGCCGATGGCATCACATTCATGTTGACGCGAATGCCGGCATCCTTCCACTGCTCAACGCAGGCTTCAACCACGGCCAGTTCCCAGGCGGGATCAGGCTTGCAGGTGATTTCCGCATCAATGCCATCAGGATGACCTGCCTCGGCCAGCAGTTTCTTGGCACCTTCCACGTCGCGCGCCACAACCGGCAGCTTCTTATAGTCCGGATGAATTGGGCAGACATGATGATGTTCAGCGGTTGTTCCCAGGTCGCCGACGGCGATCTCAGTGGTCTTGCCGACATCGCATGCCAGGCGCATGGCCTTGCGGACCTTGGGGTCATCAAACGGCTTCTGATCAACCTGCATGCGCACGACTGCCGTAGAAGCGGTTGTCGTATCATACATTTTGACGTGGTCCATGGCCTTGAACAGGTCAAACTGTTCCACATTGCCTTCATAAACGCCATGCACCTGCTGGGACTGAACCGCGGCGGCAGACGCAGCCGTGTTGTCACCGAGGTCAACAAATTCGACAGTGTCGAGATGAGCCTTGGAGTTCGGGCGCTTTTTCAGGACTGCCTTGCGGCCGACTTCAAACTCCACAAGCTCAAAATCACCATGGCCGTTCGAGCCCATGCCGAACTCGCCGTTTTCTGCCGGGTCAAGAATTGCCAGAGGATAGTGGAACAAATGCTCCGGTACCGCGACCTGGGCTTCCTTGAGGTTCATGACAAATGTCTTGTCGTCTTTCACTTCAATGGCGTTGGCATCCCACAATTCAGTGGTCATGACGGCTTCGCCCTTGTCGTCCTTCTTGCCGGAGTCAATTTCGTTGAGCATGTAGCCCTTCATCAGACCGACAACCGACGAACCGGTGGCCGGGTCCAGGCAATGCTTGATGTTCCAGGCAATCTGCTCGGCCGTCATCTTGCCGCCCTTGAACCACTCGATCTCGTCGTTGACGGTGAAGGTCCAGGTTTTCAGATCGTCAGACGCAGACCATGAGGCCAGGTCCGGACGGGTGACATTGTCAACACCGGTGCGGGTGACGTAACGCACCATCTGGCGCGTAATGTTGGAATCATAAATCCATGAAAACGTGTGCGGGGAATTGATCTTCGGCACACGCATGCCGATTTTCAATGTGCCGCCGCTTGGCATTTCAGCAGCGCGTGCAGGCGCCGCGAACGGCTGGCCTGTAATCTTGCCGGCCCACATGTATGCAGCACCAGCAGACATACCGAGCAGTGTCGAATAACGTACAAATTCACGGCGATCGATAAGCTTGTCAGCAAGTTGCTGCTTCAGCTTGGGAATCCAGGTGTTTTCTTGATCAGGCATAATAAGGCTACTCCTCCCGTAGTTACACAACGCAAGCAAACGCCGCAGCAGCAGCATTTGATTGCACTAGCAGGCAGCCTATCACCCTAACCTCCGGGCGCAAGACTGCAAACCGGAATTGCCTGCCGCTCTGCGGCAGGTATTTCCAGAGCAAATCATGGCAGGACAGTTCTAGGTATGGCACCCCCCATAAGCGACACTTACATGTCAAATTTGGACACAAAGGCTAGTTTCGATGAGTCAGGGCAGATGAAACGGCAGATCGCCCAATTGGCCCGTCAGGACACGTTGTCGGGCAAAACCGCCTTGCGCTGTTCCATGAACGCAACCAGTTGCTCGTCAATCGCCTGATCAAGATCAGGGGCAACATACTCATTGAGCTGCCTGGTCCAGATCGCATTTGCACGCTGGGCGGCATCCAGCGAACTATCCGCCAGCCATTGCTCGAATGAATTGTTGTCTGCAACGCTCGAGCGCCAGAACGCATTTTCAAAATTGCGCTGGGTGTGGTTGCAACCAAGGTAGTGACTGCCCGGCCCCACTTCTGCAATGGCATCCATGGCCTGTCCGTTTTCGCTCAGGTCAATGCCACCGGCGAAGCGCTGCATCATGGACAACTGATCACAATCGATGATGAATTTCTCGTAGCTGGAGGCCAACCCACCTTCCAGCCAGCCGGCCGCATGCAGCATGAAATTGACGCCGGCAAGAACGCCGGGGAACAATGTGTTTGAACTTTCGTGGGCAGCCTGCGCATCCGGCAGCTTTGATGCGCACAGAGAACCGCCCGACCGGAACGGCACGCCCATCCGACGCGCCAGTTGCGCGGCGCCAAACAGCACGTGCGCAGGCTCGGGTGTCCCGAATGTCGGCGCGCCCGACTGCATCGACATTGAAGACGCGAAAGTGCCGAAAACCACCGGTGCACCTGGACGGCAAAGCTGTGAAAATGCAATTCCCACCGACGCCTCCGCCAGTATCTGGGTCAACGTTCCGATCACCGTCACAGGCGACATCGCGCCAGCCAGAATGAAGGGTGATACGATGGTTGCCTGGCCCGCGCGCGCATATACCTTGAGGGCTCCGACCATGGTGTCGTCAAACACCATCGGTGAATTGGCGTTGATCAGGTTGATCAGCACGCAATTATTGTCGACAAACTCATCGCCAAAAACCATTTTCGCCATGGCAACGCTGTCTGCGGCACGCTCGGGAGCCGTTACCGACCCCATGAACGGTTTGTCGGAATACCGGATGTGGCTGTACACCATGTCGAGGTGGCGCTTGGCGACCGGAATGTCCACCGGTTCGCACACAGTACCGCCGGAATGATGCATGGCCGGCGCCGTATATGCCAGTTTCACAAAATTGCGAAAATCCTCGATGGTCGCATAGCGGCGGCCGCTATTCAGATCATGTACGAATGGAGGGCCGTACACCGGCGCAAACACGGTGTTCTTACCACCAATTTCCACGTTTCGAGCCGGGTTGCGGGCATGCTGGGTAAACTGCGATGGCGCCGTTTTTGTCAGCGACCGCACCAGGCCCTTGGGAAACCGGACCCGCTCACCCTTGACATCGGCACCGGCGGCTTTCCACATATCAAGCGCCTCGCGATCGTCGCGGAAGTCGATGCCGATCTCCTGCAACACGGTCTCGCAATTGGCCTCGATCAGACTGAGCCCTTCTTCGCCCAATACTTCGTACAGGGGAATTTCGCGCTTGATGTAACTGAATGCCTGAATGCCACCGCCAAGCCGCACTGCGCGGCGGCCTTCGGCACCGCCTCCGGCCCGGCGGCTTCGGCGTGCAGGAGCGGCATCAGACGGCGCATCGGTTTGTGTAGACATGACGGAGTTTCCACCTGTTGAGTAAAGCCAACCATCTTGTTAGGCCGATTAGCAGCAAGCTTCTTCCGGTGATGCGTCCAGAAATGGTCAATTAGCGACCATGACGTGCTGCCTGTCGAATGATCTGGATCAATCCCCTTGTTCGCGAACGATGGCACGCTTAAAACAATGAAGTCGCCATTGTGGCCATAAACAGGGAGAGCATTTGCAATGTTCAAGAAAATACTTGTACCGGTTGACCTCACCCATATCGATCTGGGTGCCCAGATGATCAATCAGGCAAAGGAGATCGGTGGCAAGTCCGCAGAGATCATCCTCACCCATGTTGTCTACGACATACCCGCCTATGCAGCAGTCGAGATTTCGGGAGAACTGCTGGGCAAGACACACAAGTGGGCCAAGGCGGAACTGGAAAAACTTGCAAAGGACAACAAGGTTTCCGGCCCCGTGGATCTCAGGCACGGCTCTCCCGGCACTGCGATTCTCGAAGCGGCAACCGAACACGGAGCCGACCTTATCATCATTGGCTCTCACAAACCCGGCGTTGCCGACTATTTCCTCGGCTCAACAGCAAGCCGCGTTGTGCGCCACGCACAATGCCCGGTGCTTGTGTTGCGCTAGGCGATCAGGGTTTCCGGTCGCACAGACCAGAAACCATACGTCTGGCCGCTTCCCTGATGACCCGGCAGAACGGGTTTTGGTTGCAACCACCAAAGCCCGTACAGGTACGGCCATGAAACATGGCTTGACCATCACATCCAAATTTAATATATAAAGATATCTTTATATGGAGAATGCGAATGTCGATTGTTTCCCATGTTTCCGGTAATTTCTCCCCTGGCGGCACCCCTCGCGTTTCGTTCGAGGTGTTTCCGGCCCGCTCGACCATGCAGAGTGATGGCATGGCGGAACTTGCCCGTGTCATGGGCAAGTACGATCCACTGTTTGTATCGGTTACCTATGGTGCAGGCGGCACCAGTCATCAGGCCTCGTTCGGCACCGTCGGACAGTTGCTTGCAGTGGGCGGCCTCAACGTCGTCGGGCACCTGACCTGCGCGGGACAATCACGCGCGCAAACCGATGCCGTAATAGAGAGATATGCCGCCCAGGGCGTGAAGGGCATTCTGGCCTTGCGCGGTGACATGCCGGGCCTTTCCGGACCCTATCAACCCCACCCCGAGGGATATCAGAATGCCGCAGATCTGGCCGGTGCCCTGATTGCGCGCGGCGGTCTGGATACCTATGTCGCCGCCTACCCGGAAGTGCATCCAGCCTCCGGGTCCGGCCACGCCTGCATCTCCAACCTGAAAACCAAGCTGGCAACCGGCGCTAAAGCAGCCATTACCCAGTTCTTTTTCGACAATCGGGACTATTTCCATTTCATGGAACAAGTCCGCGCTGCCGGCATCTATCAGCCGATTGTTCCCGGCATACTGCTGATACACGACTTCGCCAAAGTGGCGAGCTTTGCCGCCAAGTGCCATGCCCGCATTCCGGATCATCTGCACGCTGCGTTTGAGGGGCTGGCCCCCCATTCCAGCCAGCACAAGGCGCGCGCGTGTGAACTGGCGGCCCAGCAGATCATGCAACTGGCCGCACAGGGTGTGGATCACGTGCACATCTATTCAATGAACCGGCCCGACCTGGTCGACCAGACCTGCAAGCTGGCCGGCATTGCGCAGACGGCTTACACGGCCAGTGCCATGTGAACCTTCGACAGTCGGTTTTGCGCCTGTGCTGGTCGCAAAATCCGCAGTGTTGTGATGCGCCCACGCCTATACCTGACCTACATCAATTTCCGACCTGAAAAGCTGACCTCTTCCATGGCCCAAATCATCATCACCTATTGGCGCGACATTCCTTCGCAAGTGACTGCCAAAGCCGGTCGTAAAGCGGAAAAGAAAATGCTGTCGGACCGGTTCCAGGAGGCCATCGACATGGCGGCCATGCGGTCGGGGGCAGCTGAAACGGATGACTATCTCAACGAATGGCGCAGAGCTGATCCGATTGAATGCGGTGACGACCTGATGGACGCCGTAACCCGGACAGTTGAACAACTTGAAGCTGACTATGATCAAGACCGTATCAAGGCGCTGATTGCATCCGGCGGCACAGCCTGATTCAGCTTGACCCAACCGGCAATTGCTCCATTCCATACCTGTTCCGCGCTCTAAAAGGACGTCTCGAAAAATGACCCGCACCCTCATCGCCTCCGCTACCAAGGAAGTCATCATCGGTTTTGACCAGCCGTTCTGCGTCATCGGTGAACGCATCAACCCGACCGGCCGCAAGAAGCTGGCGGCAGAACTGCAGGCAGAAGACTTCTCGACAGTTGAAAAGGACGCGCTGGCGCAGGTTGCCTGCGGTGCCACGGTTCTCGATATAAATGCCGGTGTGGTGTATAATTCAAACCCCAATCCAAACGAGACCGAACCGCCCTTGATGCGCAAGATGATCGAGCTTGTTCAGGGGCTGGTCGATGTTCCCTTGTGCATTGACTCAAGCGTGCCTGCTGCCCTGACCGCGGGTCTCGAAACCTGCAAGGGCCGCCCGCTGCTGAATTCGGTCACCGGTGAGGAGGAACGGCTGGAGGCCATCCTGCCGCTCGTCAAAAAGTATGATGTGCCCGTTGTGGCGATTTCCAATGACGACACCGGCATTTCAGAAGACCCGGACGTCCGCTTCGCCGTTGCCAAGAAGATTGTCGAGCGGGCTGCCGATTTCGGCATTCCCGCACATGATATTGTGGTCGACCCGCTGGTCATGCCGGTAGGCGCCATGGGCACAGCCGGGCTGCAGGTGTTCGCGCTGGTGCGGCGCCTGCGCGAGGAACTCGGCGTCAACACCACGTGCGGAGCATCCAACATTTCATTCGGCCTGCCAAACCGACATGGCATCAACAACGCCTTCCTGCCCATGGCCGCAGCAGCAGGCATGACATCCGCCATCATGAACCCGGTGCAGGCACCTGCGACGCTGAAGCAAATCGAAGAACGTATTGCCGAACTCGCTGCCATGGGAATCGTGATACCGGAGGGTATCGACATGGACGCGCTGGTGCCCCTCATCGGTCTTGGCTCCACCAAGTCTACGCCGTCCAAGGAGATCGAGGCCATCAAGGCCGCCGACTTCCTGATGGACAATGATGCATCCGGCGGCAACTGGATCAGGTTCAACAAGCCGCCTGCAAGTGCAAACGCACCACTGGGCGCGCGTGGTGATCGCGAAGGCCGCCGGCGGCGCAGAGGTTAGCAGCAGGAATCGGGGACAGGCATGGCAGACGGCGGACGCAGCGACGCACTTATTGTATTTACGCCGTCCGGCAAACGCGGGCGCTTTCCGATAGGCACGCCGGTTCTGCAAGCCGCCCGTGCGCTCGGCGTCGATATTGACAGCGTATGCGGCGGCCGCGCCATCTGCGGCCGGTGCCAGGTCACACCGTCCATCGGCGATTTCGCCAAACACGGTATCACCTCGAAGCCTGAAAACCTTGGCCCGGTCACCAGTGTAGAAATTCGCTACAATGAAAAGCGCGGCCTGAAAGCCAATCGCAGGCTGTCGTGTCAAACCCTGATGCAGGGCGACTGTGTGGTGGACGTGCCGCCGGAGAGCCAGGTGCACAAGCAGGTCGTGCGCAAACGCGCCGAAGTGCGCGACATCAAGCTGAATCCGGTCACCAAGCTGTATTTCATCGTCGTCGATGAACCGGACATGCATCACCCCTCCTCGGATCTGGAACGGGTCTACAATGCGTTGAAGGCCCAATGGGGCATTGAAGACGTCACCTGTGATCTGGCCATCATGCAGGCGCTGCAGTCAGCGCTTCGCAAGGGGCAATGGCGTATCACGCTGGCCGTTCATCATCGCATGGCCAGCAAAACCGCCCGCATCACGGCGATCTGGCCAGGATTTCACGATCGCGCCTACGGCATGGCGGTTGATGTGGGATCGACCACAATTGCAGCCCACCTGTGCGATCTGTCCACCGGGGAGATCAAGGCATCAGCCGGATTGATGAACCCGCAGATCCGCTTCGGTGAAGACCTGATGAGCCGGGTCTCCTACGTGATGATGAACCCCGGCGGCGACAAGGAAATGACCGCTGTTGTGCGCGAAGCCCTGAACGACCTGGCGCGCCAGGTGGCGGCAGAAGCCGAAATCGATCTGTCCGACATTCTCGAGATTGTCCTGGTTGGCAATCCGGTCATGCATCATCTCATGCTGGGAATTGACCCCACCGAACTGGGCGGGGCTCCCTTCGCACTCGCCACCGGCCTGCCGGTCACCCGGCCTGCGCGAGAGTTTGACCTTGAACTCAACAATGGTGCCTATGTTTATGTGTTGCCCTGCATTGCCGGTCATGTCGGTGCAGATACTGCAGGTGTCGTCCTGTCGGAAAGCCCGCATCTGTCAGACAGAATGATGCTGGTTGTCGATGTCGGCACCAATGCGGAAATCGTTCTGGGTAACAAGGATCGGCTGCTGGCGTGTTCATCCCCCACCGGGCCCGCATTCGAAGGCGCGCAGATTTCATGCGGCCAGCGCGCTGCACCCGGCGCAATCGAGCGCGTGCGCATTGACCCCGACACCCTGGAACCGCGGTTCAAGGTGATCGGTTGCGACCTGTGGTCGGATGAAGCGGGATTTGATGACGAGACTGCCGCCACCGGGATCACCGGCGTGTGCGGATCGGCCATCATCGAGGCCGTGGCAGAGCTGTACCTGTCCGGCGTCATCAATCAGGACGGCCTGTTTGACGGTGCCATGGCTGCAAAGTCCCCACGTGTCATTCAAAACGGCCGCACCTTCGCCTACGTGATCCGCGAAGGCGAACCACTGATTTCCATCACCCAGAACGATGTCCGCGCCATCCAGCTGGCCAAGGCCGCGCTTTATGCGGGCGTGCAGTTGCTGATGGACAAGCTGGACCTGAAGAAAGTCGACACCATCCGCCTGGCGGGTGCCTTTGGCAGCCATATAGACGTCAAGTATGCCATGATACTGGGATTGATCCCCGATTGCGACCTTGCCCACGTTCACTCTGCCGGCAATGCTGCGGGCACCGGTGCACGGATTGCGCTGCTGAATACCGAAGGGCGCGACGAGATTGAAGAGGTGGTCAGGCGCATCGAGAAGATTGAAACAGCGGTCGAGCCATTGTTCCAGCAGCACTTCATTGAAGCCATGGCGATGCCGCACAAGACGGCACCGTTCCCAAACCTTGCCTCGGTAGTGAAGCTGCCGCCAATCAAGGAAATCACGCCGGTTGGAGCCGATGGCAGCGAAGGCCGTGAACGCCGCCGCAAACGCCGCGGCTAGAGCAACACGGGTTCAATTGAACCCATAAAGTCGCTGTAACACTTTGAAAGCGATCAGGACTGTCTCCTGACATCGAAAGCGCGAAAAACTTTAACCTCTTGCACACGGCACAGTTCCTGTCAGACTCCACCGCAGGGACAGCTTACAGACACAGCACGGGAGGTCACGGCATGCCTTTGACAAAGCAGAAGGCAGAGCATTTCAAGCAGCTTCACAATCGCGAAGACAAGATTCTGATTTTGCCGAATGCCTGGGACAGGGGGTCCGCCAGAATGCTGCAGGCCATGGGCTATGAAGCCATTGCCACAACCAGCGCCGGCTACGCCTTCAGTGTCGGCAAACGCGACTGGCCCGGCGAAGTTAACCGCAAGGAGGCGCTGGAACACTGTGCCATGATGGTGAAAGCCACCCCCCTGCCCGTATCGGCAGATCTTGAAAACGGCTTTGGCGCCAGACCCGATACGGTGGCTGAAACCATCCGCCAGGCGGCAGGCACCGGATTGGCCGGTTGCACGATTGAAGACACCACCGGCAAACAAGACCAGCCGATTTTCGATTTCACCCACTCGGTGGAACGCATAACCGCTGCGGTAGAAGCCAGTCATTCACTCAAACGGCCGTTCATGCTGACGGCGCGCGCGGAAAATTTTCTGCATGGCCGGCCCGATCTTGACGACACGATTTCACGCCTGATTGCATTTGAGGCAGCAGGCGCTGATGTGCTTTATGCGCCCGGACTGTCATCCATCGAGCAGATTGAGCGCGTGTGTGAAGCAGTCACAAAGCCGGTCAATGTTGTGATCGGAACAGCTGCCTCGCATTTCACCGTGACGGACCTGCTGGACTGTGGTGTACGGCGTATTTCGACCGGATCATCATTTGCCCGCGCGGCCATAGGCGGGTTCCTGCAGGCCGCACGCGAAGTGCGTGACAAGGGCACATTTGAATACGCCCAGTACGCCGCCAGTTTTGCCGAGATTGAAGCCCTGCTGGAAAAGGCGAAGAAGGCATAAATCTAGCCAGCCAGAGCCCGCTCCACAAAGTCCAGCCGGTCCTGACCGTAGAACATTTCCTCGTCAACAAAGTATGTTGGCGCGCCAATGACGCCGCGAATGACCGCTTCGGTGCAGTTGCGCATCAACTCGGCCTGTGTGCCATCAGACATGGCCTCGGCTATCAGCGCCTCGGCATCAGTGAAGCCGGATGCAACCACCAGTTCTGCCACAACACCTGCATCGGCAATATCACGATCATGCAGCCAAAGCGCTTCCAGGACCTTGAGGCTCAACCGGTCGACATCACCTGTTTCACCGCGCAACACAGCGTTCTGGCCCGCAATAACGATGCCTGACGGCAGTTCGACCGGTCCCATGTGATGCACCGGTTCACGCAATAACGCGATATCCAGGTGCGCTGCGGTCCGCAACGCATCGTGCATGGCATAGTTGCGCAGGATGGCCGGACGCTTGTCGAACGGTGTCGATTTGAGCGGCTTCATGGTGTGCGACAACAGGATGGGCCGATGCAGCACGCGACGGTGGTACTTCGCCGCCAGCGCGTTAAGCCTGCCGGCTCCAAGCAAAGTGAAGTTTGACCGGGTGGAATAATAATAGTCGATGGTGTTCATTGGCTGGTTTTGTCCTGCACGAATAATGACGTTCAATTCAACATCGTGGCACGTGCCGGACCCTGCTTCAACAATCAACATCGTGGCACAGGCGCATGTGATTTTGATCACCGCACCTCCCGACCAAGTGATCCGGCTTGATTCCCCACCCGGCCACCACGGGCGTAGCCTCCGGTCCATTGAGCCGGCGAGGAACCGCATGCTTGCGCACCAGACTTTTAATCATACCTGACAGGTATGCAGCGGCACGCTTGCCGGTTCGCCCAGAACCGAGAAGGAGCAAATGCTCATGTTTAAGCCAACCAATTCAATTACGGTAAGCGCACTCGCAGTGGCGGGTGCTGTTGCCTTTGCAACACTGGCATCAACTCCCGCGTCAGCTGTGCCTGTGCCAGGCGCGGCCTACGCCCAGACAGGCCTTGATACAACAACGGGCAAGGTGACCAAGGCTCATCTGCGTCGACGCGGCTCCCGGTCACGGCGGTCCCGCAACCGCAGGCGCGAGTTTCGCCGGGGCTTTAGAAGCTATGGCTTCGGTTACGGCCATTACGGCCCGCCCTATTTCCATGCTTCACCCTATTCCTATGGCGATTACGGCTACCGGCGGGGCTACGGCTATCGGTGGGGCTACGGTTATGGCGGATATGGCCGCGGTTTCGGCAGAGGTCCGGTCAGCGGCGGGAGGTAGGATCATTCCTGCAGTTCAGACCTGATACACGGGCTCGACAGATCATCTGGTTGAGGACCGCACAGCACAATGATGCGATGGCCTTTGAGCGGTCACCGCGTCATTCTCAAATACCGGCAGCGGCCCACAGCAGCACCGCATAGCGGCCGGTCTTGGCAATAGCCACGATGATCACAAACACCGCAAACGGTGTGCGCAACAATCCGGCTATCACGGTCAGCGGATCGCCCACAAACGGCATCCAGCTGAGCAGCAAGGACCAGACGCCCCAGCGGGCATACCAGCGCTCAGCGCGGATCAACTGCCGGGAATTTGCCGGAAACCATGGCCGGTCACGCATGCCGGACGCAAACCTGCCCAATCCCCAGTTCACACAGGCACCCAGCGTGTTGCCCAGGCTGGCAACACCCAGCAGCACCATGTCAGACGACACGCCATTTGCATGCATCACAAGCAGCACCGCTTCCGACTGCGCAGGAAAAATCGTTGCCGCGAGAAACGCCGATCCAAACAGTAAGAGGAGGTCCAATGCAGCTATCCGGACTTCCGGTTGACCACGAGATCAATCTCATCGTCGCTGAAACCTGACCCTGCCATCATTTGGCGACGCCCGGGCGACCCCGGATACTCCGTCAGCCTGCAAACCGTCGATGCTGCAACTGGTTTATATCCCCACAGGCCCGGCAGCAACTCGGCAAATTCTGTCTCGACCTGTTCAAACGGGCCTGCCCCGATGGCGTCATAAACCACCCTGGCAAGTTCGACATCACATCCGGGTACCGACCCGTCCTGTTTTTCATGGTTGAACGGCGGCTCGATCAGATAGGCAAATTTCATAAAACAGTCCAACCTGAATTCTCTACCGAAACACAATGCGCGATGGCTCGCCATGAGGTCAATCAGAAGTCGGTCGGCGCACCGCCTTCTTGCGTGCGTCTGGCCACAAATGCTTCCAGTTCTTCTTCAACAGCGAGATCAATCGCTGGTTTCTGATAGGTGCCCAATACCTGCTTCGTGATAGCCTGCGCCTTGTCGCCGGCGTGCGATGAGCCTGCTGCCTGCCATTGCTCAAAGTTGCGCCAGTCCGAAATCATCGGCGCGTAAAACGCGCTGTCATAGCGCGCCATGGTGTGGGCGCAGCCGAAGAAATGCCCGCCGGGACCGACCTCCTTCATTGCCTCGAGCCCCAGCGCATCCCGAGTCACATCAAGCGGTTGCAGGAACGACTTGACCATTTGAATCAGGTCACAATCGAGCACGAACTTCTCAAGCGAGGCAACCAGTCCGCCCTCCATCCAGCCTGCGCCATGCATGACCAGATTGCCACCGCCCATGGTCACGCCCCACAGGGAAAACACGCTTTCATAGGCGGCCTGGGCATCAAGTGCATTGGCGGCACAGGTGTTCGACGTGCGATACGGAATGCCGTAGCGGCGCGCCAGTTGTCCGCCCACCATCGCGGCTTTCATGTATTCCGGCGTGCCGAACGCCGGTGCCCCGGACTTCATGTCCACATTGGAGGTAAAGCCGCCATAGATAACCGGTGCGCCCGGACGCACAAGCTGGGTGAGCGCAATACCGGCAAGCGCCTCGGCATTTTGCTGCACCAGAGCCCCGGCAACCGTAACCGGAGCCATGGCACCTGCCAGGGTAAACGGCGTAATGCAGACGATCTGGTTCCGGCGCGCCATTTCGATCACGCCCTGCAACATCGGCACGTCCATCTTTAACGGCGAGTTGGTGTTGATGATGGTGAAAAGCGAAGGCTCGGTTTCCAGTTGCTCGTGGCTAACACCACGGGCAATGCGGGCGATCTCGATACCATCGCGAATCCGCTCCAGTCCCAGCGAGTAGGCGTGGAAAGGCTTGTCCGTCATCAGCGCCATGTCCTTCAGTGCCACCAGATGGCGAACCGAGGCATGAACGTCTATCGGCTCAACCGGATAACCGGATATGAAGTCGATGCAGTTGAAACTCTGGGCGAGTTTCAGAAAGTCCCGATAGTCTTCCAGGTTGCCCGGGCGGCGACCGCGCTCAAGGCTTGAGGAATTGGGTGCCGACCCAACGGTTCCAAATGCCATCCAGCCACCGCCGATCCGGAGTGTCTTGTTGGGGTTGCGCGCATGGAAGGTGAACTGCGACGGTACCGTAGCAAGAGCCTGCATGATCAAGCCGGCTGGAATGCGCACCCGTTCACCGTCAATGCTTGCGCCGGCGCGCGCAAAATAGTCGCGCGCTTCTGGCAACATCACATCCATGCCGATTGTCTCCAGCACCTCGAGCGAGGCCAGATGCAGGCTTTCCAGTTCGTCGTCAGAAACTATTCGTGCAGGCTCAAACATCACCTTTGCCTGACCCGGCGCCTGTTGCGCCAATGTCATCGCGCCCGTGTCACCGGTTGTTGCGGCACGGCGTGCATCTGCCCGCCTGCGACGCTTGCGCGGTTCTGCTTCAATGGTTTCGCTCATGCGTCAATTGCCTCCCTGGCAGCTGCGGGTATGTCATCATCTGCGGCGACCTGCTCCATCAACCAGTCTTCGAACGCTTTCACCTTGGGCAGCAGCCGGTCGGTTCCGCGGCAGGCAAATGCCCACCAGTGCCGGTGCGGCACGTCCAGATCAATCGGCAGCACCAGCCTTCCCGACGCAAGCTCGTCACGTGCATAAGGGCCTATGGTCATGGCAATGCCCTGACCTGCAATGGCAGCTTCCTGCGCCAGCAGATAACTGTCGAAGGCGAGTGTGCTGGACAGTTTCGTTTCACCAAGACCGGCGGCCTTCAGCCACAACCGCCAGTCTTCTTCGGCCGAATAGACAAACAGCAGCTTGTGCCGCAACAGATCCTGCGGCGTGGAAATGGCGCCGGTGCGTGCCAGGTAATCCGGCGAGCAGACCGGTTTCAGATGTGACCGGAACAGGTTTCGATAATAATGATCATCATTGCGTTTGCGCGCCAGGATGATAGCCACATCTGCATTGTCAGCGTCGTAGTCCCAGTGGAAATAGGACGTCGACAGCCGCACACGCATGTTCGGATGCCGTCGCTCAAAATCATGCAGCCGCGGCAGCAGCCATTTCATCGCGACCGTGACATAGACCTGTACCGTCAACTCGTTGCCGGATGCGCGCGGCCGTATCACCTGGGTCTGGCTTTCAATCTGGTCGAATGCCTCACGTACAGCCGGGAAGTAGATCAGCCCCGGGCCCGACAGTTCCGCGCGTTTGCCATCGCGTGAAAACAAGTCAACACCAAGAACACCCTCCAGCGCCTTGATCTGGTGGCTGATGGCTGACCTGGTGAGGCCGAGTTCATCGGCTGCCCGGCGGAAACTGCCCAGTCGCGCAGCTGCTTCAAACGCTGTAAGCGCGCGCAAGGGGGGCAGGTTTCGCTTGGTCACGTCAATTCACCCTGTTGGCGCTATTGATGGTCAGTGTTGCCGATACTGACATGAAACGGCTGTGTTTCAACAGGAAAGCGCATCATAATGGTGAAAAATTCTCACCATGAAATGAGAACTATGCGCTTTGCAAGACTCGCAGAAACCAGCACAATCACGCTTGCAATGACAACTCTCCCAGTTGAGGAAACCCGGCAATGTCCGTAGCTGTCGATATCAACCGCCGACGCGGCGGACGCGAAGCCCGCGTAGCCATGCGCTCGCGCGCCATTCCTGTTGACGAGGCAGCGGTTCGCCCCGGCATGACGGGCGGACGGTACAAACCGCTCTCCGAGGGCGACCTGGAAAAGATCCATGCAGCAGCGCTGACCCTGCTTGAAAAGGTGGGTATCGGAAACTCAATCCCGTCCTGCATCGAACTGATGACCGAAAAGGGTTGTACGCTGGGCGACGATGGCCGGTTGCGGTTTCCGCGCGCCCTGATCGAGGACACGCTGACAATATGTGCCCGGCGGTTTCCGCTGTTTGCCCGTGACCCCAGATACGACCTCGAACCATGGGGTTCAAAGGTCCACTTCGGCACCGCCGGTGCGGCAGTGCACATTGTCGAGCCTGAGACTGAAACCTATCGTGATTCACTGTTGGTCGACCTGTACGACGCCGCCCGCATTGTCGACAATTGCGAGCACATTCACTTTTTTCAACGTCCCGTGGTTGCCCGCGACATGGTCGAACCACGCGATCTTGATGTGAACACGCTGTATGCCTGCCTCGCAGGCACGTCCAAACACGTCGGCACCTCCATGGTGGAGCCTGATCATGTGCGCGAGTGCCTCGAGATGCTGCATGTGGTTGCCGGCAGCGAGGCCAAATGGCGCGAACGGCCGTTCGTCAGCCAGTCAAACTGTTTTGTGGTTCCGCCGATGAAATGGGCCGAAGATGCCTGCCGCTGCCTGGAAGTGGCGGTGCGCGGCGGCATGCCGGTACTGCTGCTGTCGGCTGCCCAGGCAGGTGCGACTTCACCTGCAGCGCTTGCGGGAACCGTGGTGCAGGCAGTGGCGGAATGCCTGGCCGGCCTGGCCTATGTAAATGCCATACAACCCGGGGCCTATGCATTGTGGGGGCCATGGCCGTTCGTATCCGACCTGCGCACAGGGGCCATGTCAGGCGGGTCCGGCGAACAGGCCCTTATCTCTTCCGCGTGTGCCCAGATGGGCCAGTTCTATGATTTGACCACCGGCACTGCCGCCGGCATGGCCGACAGCAAACTGCCGGATATGCAGGCGGGCTGCGAACATGGGGTCAATGCAGCGCTGACTGCAATGTCAGGTGTCAACCTGCTCTATGAGGCTGCGGGCATGCATGCATCGCTACTGGGCTTTTGCCTGGAGAGCATTCTGATCGACAATGACATGCTTGGCGCGGTCAATCGCAATGTGCGTGGCATTGAAGTGAATGACGCGACCTTGTCCCTTGATGTGATCACCGAAGTCTGTACCCAGGGGCCGGGCCACTATCTTGGGTCGGGACAGACGCTGGACCTGATGCAGAAGGACTATGTCTACCCCGACATCAGCAACCGGATGAGCCCGAAAGAGTGGAACGAGGCGAAAAAGCCGAATGTCGTCAAAGTGGCTGCCGCGCGCAAGAACAAGATACTGTCAGGCTATTTCCCTGATTACCTGCCGGCAGCCATTGATGAGCAACTGCGCGCCAATCATGACATCAAGCTGGATCGTGCCCTGATGCAACCAGACCACCCGCGCTTTGCCTGACGTGCGTCAGGAAGCGGCAGCAATGGAGGCTCGCATTCGTGCAGAGCGCTTTGAAGTATTGGGGTGGCTGGGCAATGCCGCCGGTGTCGATTTTTCAGGCCGCACGCTGGTGCTCATTGGCAATGCCGGGCCTGCAATGTTTTCCCGTTTTGCGTCTGAACGCGACCCGGCGTGCGATCTCATGGACGAGTGGACACAGGACGTCCTCACCCCGCTTGCCAGGGAACTTGGTGCGCGTGTGGTGTTTCCATTCGATACGCCGCATCCGCCGTTTCTGACCTGGGCACGAGCCGCAGGGGCCGGTCACACGTCGCCGCTGGGCATGAATATTCATCACAAGTTCGGCCTGTGGCACGCCTACCGAGCCGCCTTCCTGTTTGACGAGGCAATCGCACTTCCACCCGCACATGAGACGAATTCACCGTGCGAAACCTGCATGGACAAGCCATGCCTGGTAACCTGCCCGGTGGATGCTTTTTCAGCTGGTGGCTATGATGTTGCTGCTTGCACCACTCATCTCGGACTTAGTGAAGGCAAGCTGTGCCGGACAGGCGGCTGCATGGCCCGCAATGCCTGCCCGGTGGGCCTTGAATATTTCTACTCGCCAGACCAGACCCGCTTCCATATGGTCGCTTTCATGACAGCGCGCGGCGTCGATCCAGGGACAATCGGATAGAGCTGCCAAGCCTTAAAGGAAGCCCCCTGCATGTATGCACACATCAAGACCAAGCTCGACAATGGCGAACTTGTCATTCTGGACGGCGGAACCGGAACCGATATCCAGCGCCGTGGCGTGAAAATGGACTCCGATGTGTGGTGTGCCGAAGCTAATCGCACCCACCCGGAAGTGGTGCGCGCGGTGCATGATGATTACATCAGGGTCGGAGCAGAGGTCATAACAGCCAATACCTATGCATCGGCACCGTTGATGTTCAACGCGCATGGCCGCGATGCCGACCTCATCGAGACCGATACCATCGCCATGCGGGTGGCGCGTGAGGCGGCCGACGCTGCGGACCACCCGGTATGCGTGGCAGGTTCCATATCCGTCATGCGCCCGATCGCCAAAGGCACCGATGATTTCGATCCGAACTTCTCCTGGGACGATGCTACCGTGCGGCGCCTGTTCGATGCCAAGGCTGCCAATCTGAAGGCCTGCGGTGCAGACCTGCTGATCATGGAAATGATGCGCGACACGAAGTTTTCAAGCTGGGCGGTGGAGTCCGCCGTCAATACCGGCCTGCCCGTGTGGGTCGGCATTGCCGTAGAACGCAATGGCGAGGGTGCTCTGACCGGTGTCAATCATCCCGATCAGTTGCTCGAACCGATTGTCAGGGAACTGACCCGGTTCAATCCGGATGCATGCCTGATCATGCACTCGCCGATCGACACCATACTGGAAGGACTGGAGATCATTTCCGCCAACTGGTCGGGCCCGACCGGCGCTTACCCGGAAGCCGGTGAATTCACCATGCCGGACTGGCAGTTCGTCGACATTGCACCGGCTGACTTTGCTGTCGCCGCACAAGGCTGGCGCGACGCAGGCGCCCAGATAATCGGCGGCTGCTGCGGCGTCACGCCGGACCATATTGCTGCCCTTTCAACCCTGAGGTCGCAATGAGCGCATCACACAAGGCAAGCTGTCTGTGCGGCGGCGTGAAATTCGAGGTAGCAGGTGACTTGCGCGACGTCGTGGCGTGTCACTGCATCCAGTGCCGCAAGCAGACCGGCACCTATATGAGTGCCACGGGCTGCGCCGATGATGCATTGCACATGACCTCGACAGACGGTCTGGCCTGGTACGAGTCCACCCCCGGCTATCGACGCGGGTTTTGTTCAACCTGCGGGTCGACCCTGTTCTGGAAGGCTGACGGATCAGACCGCATTGCGATTGCAGCCGGTGCGTTTGATACCGCTCTGGGCGTACCGCTCAGGGGGCATATCTACTGCGACTTTGCCGGTGACTATTACGAGATTGCGGGTGGCGACTATCAGGAACCGCTGAGCGACCATTTTCTCAATGCCAAGCCTCTGGTCTAGTAGCCCTTCAGTTCGCCATTGATCACGTAGCGCAATATATCCACGACCTGGTCCGGCGTCTCGGTAACCGCCAGTGCGGCTGCATCCACTTCCTTCAGCGCATGCTGGTGATCAGGCCCGTGCATGATGATCACCGGCTTGCCGAGCGCAGAGGCATAGCCTGCATCAAAGGCTGCGTTCCATTGCTTGTATTTTTCACCGAAGCGCACCACGACGACATCGGCTTTTTCGATCAGGGTACGGGTGCGTATGGCGTTGATGTTGGCGCCCTTGTTGTCATGCCAGAACTTGTTTGGCTCTTCGCCGAGAATGGCAACACCGCAATCATCGGATGCCGGGTGATTTGTTACCGGAGCAGAGAAACTGACCGGCAGACCGGCCGCCCTGGTGCCTGCTTCAAGTTCCTCGCGCCAGTTGCTGTGTATTTCGCCCGACAGATAAACGTTCCAGGTCATGTGGTTCGGCTTTCATAGTTGATTTGGAATTTGAACCCGGTATAGCGGCCCGCACCCAATTCACGAAACCGCATGGTGGATTTGTTGCAACACGACCGCTGATCAGGCTGTCTCAAGCTTCGCCATGTCTGCCGCCAGATCGCCATATCCGGTGAACCGGTACTCGTATGCAAGCTGCAGCTTTTCTGCTGCTGCCCTGGCCATTTCCTGCAAGGTCTCGTCTTCGGTCTGCGCCAGATAGACCACCTTTGTATAATTGGAAAACATCATGTCGCGCAGTTCAGGATGAGCGTCCATACCGAACCCCTGCCAGACCAGCTTGTCAAAATGCCTGGCCAGGTAGTCGGTCAGGTAAAAGGCAGTGATTTCATCATCCTGGTGCGCGGCCCACTTGTCATTGCCGGAGAAGAATGAATAGCAGTGCGGGCCGTCAATGCGCTTGACCCCCTCTTCCTCGATGACCCTGTCGAGCAGTCCGCCGGTTCCGCAATCGCCATAGGCAATGAAAATCTCGCGATAGCGCTGGGTTGCGCGCGCCTTGTGGATGGCATCGCGCACGCCACCGGGGATCTTGTCCGGCGTATTGTGCCAGATGGCCGGCAGGCACTGGATATCCAGATGCGACCAGCGGTTCATTTCGATCAGCGCCACCATCTCACGCGCCAAGGCGCCGCAGGCGATGATCAGCACATCGCCGGACGTCTTGCGGAATTCGAACTTTTCTTCCGGGCCAAGCTGTTTCATGGCGGCCAGTATAGGCCTGCCTGAGCGAACCCGCGATGCCGAAAACGACAAACGCCGCCGAAAAACTCCGGCGGCGTTCGCAGAACCTTTGTTGGTCAAACTGTCAGCTCAGAAGCCGCGGCGGCGCATGCAGCGTTCCCAACGCCAGGTGTGCCAGCCAAACCGGCGTGCGCAGCGACGCGCCGAGCGGCGATAGTGGCGGCCACCGCGATAGTCACCGTCATAATAGCCGTGGCCGTGTGCGGCACCAATTGCGCCGATGGCAGCGACTGTGCCGACTCCTGCCCAGAAGGCGCCATGCTTGGAGATTGCCTGTGCGGGAGAAGCCATTGAAACGGCGATGGTGATAGCGGCAACGGCGGCGATTGCTGTGTTGCGAATTGCGGTCATGGGTCTGTTTCCTCGATTTGAATTTTTTTGCTCTGTTTCGTGTTGATCACGTTGATGTCACGAAAGATGACAGGATTGTAATCAAGCAGATGTGCAATTTTTCACAAACCGGTCATTTGAGCTTGGTTGCCACATGCCCAAGGCGCTGTGAGCCACAAAAAACAACGCCTGCAACCGGCCGGTTGCAGGCGAATTCATTCAAAATCCAGACAGGAAGTAACAGGTCAGGCGGTCACCTGGTTGTGCTTGCGTGCCATGAAATCCTTGGCGGTTTCAACCGCAACGGCAGCATCCCGGCAATAGGCATCCGCACCGATGGCGGCTGCGAATTCCTCATTCAGAGGTGCCCCGCCGACCAGCACGATATAATCATCGCGCATGCCCTTTTCCTTCAGTGTATCGATGACCACTTTCATGTAGGGCATCGTGGTCGTCAACAGAGCCGACATGCCCAGAATGTCCGGCTGGTGCTCTTCAATGGCTGCCAGATAATTTTCAACCGGATTGTTGATGCCGATATTGATGACTTCGAAGCCTGCACCTTCCATCATCATGGAAACGAGGTTCTTGCCGATATCGTGAATGTCGCCCTTGACGGTGCCAATGACCATTTTGCCGACGCGCGGTGCACCGGTTTCGGCCAGCAACGGCTTGAGAATGAACATGCCCGCTTTCATGGCGTTGGCGGCAAGCAGAACTTCCGGCACGAACAGAATGCCGTCGCGAAAGTCGATACCGACAATGCGCATGCCTTCAACCAGGGCCTCGGTCAATATCTTGTACGGCGTCCAGCCACGCTCCAGCAGAATGTGGACGGCTTCCTCGATCTCTTCCTTGAGACCGTCATAGAGGTCGTCGTGTATCTGCTGGGTAAGCTCTTCATCATCCAGAGACCGCAGGTCGAGATCGTCTTCTTCAGTCATCATCTTCTCCACAAGAGGCATCATGCGCCTGACGCGATTACACACTCATAACCGTTAATGAAACAGGCATGCGCATGAGCGAGCGACAATAAGCTGTCTGATTGCGACTGTCGCAGGGCAAAATAACGACGCATGGTTGACTAAGCACCAGACACCGCGCATTTTCGGCCGAACAAACTCTCCTCCCCGACCCAAACACAATCAGGATTACCATGACCGGATTTTCTATTGGTGGCATCCGCGCCCAGTTCCCCGCACTTTCCCTTACGGATAACGGCAAGCCACGCATCTACCTGGACAATCCCGCCGGTACCCAGGTATCGCAGCATGTTATCGACCGCGCCACCCGCGCCATGATCGAACAGAATGCAAACCTGGGTGGCGCCTTTGTCACGTCACAAATGGCTCTGGCCCTTGTCGAGGAGGCGCATGCGGCAGCCGCGCAATTCTACAACGCGCCGTCAGCCAATGACATCATCTACGGGGCCAACATGACCACCATGACACTGGCCATGTCGCGCAACCTGCAAAAGACCCTGAATATCAGCGAAGGTGACGAGATCGTACTGTCGCGCATGGATCATGATGCCAATGTAGCACCCTGGCTGCTGGTGGCAGCGGACACGGGCGCAACGGTAAAATGGCTCGAGTTTGACACGGAGAGTTTTGAGTTCCCCGGCGATGCCCTGGACAAGGTGCTGAGCGACAAGACCAGAATCGTCGCTGTTGGTTATGCATCCAACTGCACCGGCACCATCAATGACGTGAAATCCATGTGCGCCAAGGCCCGCAGCGTCGGGGCAATCAGCTATGTGGACGCCGTACAATTTGCTCCGCACGGGGTTATCGATGTGCAGGACATTGGCTGCGACTTCCTGGTATCGTCTGCCTACAAGTTCTTCGGCCCGCATCAAGGCATCATGTACGGGCGCAGTGACGTACTGGAATCACTGTTTTCCTACCAGGTGCGCCCGGCCCTTGAATATGGCGCGCCCGGCAAGTTCGAAACCGGTACGGCACCCAGAGAGACACTTGCCGCATCGCTGGGGGCCATAGAGTATATCGCGTCACTGGATGACGGTTATATCGGATTGCCGCTGTCGCGCAACCGCGTTGTGTCCGGCATGCGCGCCGCCATGGGCCACGAAATGTCGCTGACCAGGCAGTTGATTGGCGGCCTGTCATCCATCAAGGGTGTCAAGGTGCGCGGCATCACCTCGGACAACGCAATGGCACGGCGGGTGCCGACCGTGTCCATCACCATGGACGGCAAAAACCCCGAAGACGTGGCCACGTCGCTGGCAAAGGACAATATTTTCCTGTGGTCCGGCCACAATTACGCACTGGAACCCATCCATCACATGGACCTGATGAAAGACGGCGGCGTGCTGCGCATCGGCCTGGCGCACTACAACACGGCAGACGAAGTGGACACGTTCCTGGAACGGCTGGAGGAATTGGCTTAGAGCAACATGGGTTCAATTGAACCCATAAAGTTGCTCCAGCCAAACGAATTGAGTTCATTACTTTGACTGTCAAACAGGACGCCATCAGATGCGTACTTGATGCCGTAGAGGACCACGATGCTCGTGATTATTACGCTCCAGTATGCCAGTCATGGTTCATGGGCAATCGACCGATGGTCCCGTACAGCCCGGGTTTCAGGAAAGTATCTATGTCATTGGCAAGAACAGATGAGGTTTTGCCATATCCCGACATAGCCAATGGATAGGCGTTGTCGCGTTATCACTGGCAACGCGTTTGTGCACAGTTTGGAAAGAACGATATGTCGCGAACATTCAAATGCCTGTTGATTGTCCTGATGGTAAGCATAGCCGGGATCTTCCCTGCCGCAGCCAGTGACAGCATGGTCCAGTTTTCGACCCTGTTGGGTTTTGCTGAACGGGCCAGTACGGCTTACGAGTCACCTGCAGCGATTGCCAAGGCGTATCCCAACACCACCCGCATCGCGACACCCGGTGGAGCGAGTGTTCTGTATTTCATTGAGACAGACCATGGCGAACGCATTCATATCGTAACTGTGCGGGGCACTGCTGATGCAATGAATGACAGCGAGGACCGCGACACGCATGAACGTTTCGATCCAGTTCTGGGGATCAAAGTGCACCGTGGCTTTGATATCGTGACGCAAGACATCCTGACTGACCTGAAACCTCACCTGAAACCAGGTTACACGGTGACCCTGACAGGACACTCGCTGGGTGGCGCGGTTGCCTGTCTGCTGGGAATGTACTTGCACCACGAGGGCGGCAAGGTTGGCAGAATCTACACTTTCGGCCAGCCGAAGGTCACCAACAGGCAAGGTGCAGAGAAGTATGCAGACTTGCCTTTGACACGGGTGGTGGATCAGAACGACATCGTCCCGATGTTGCCGGATGGAACTGATGGCAAAGGCAACCTGTTTGAACATACCGGGCCGGAAATCATCCTGCTTGATGGGCCGTACTATGTGAGCCTTCCTCAACACAAGGCAGACAGGTTGTCTGTTGATCAGTTCGCCAAGGAATTTTATTTGTCCAGCCTGCCGGATCACGCCATAAAGAACTATGTGAAGCGCTTGCGGGAGAAGACGTCAAAGAGTGTTGAAGTGGCGTACAGGGACCGGGAAAGATATGTTGTCCGTCAGCGCCCGGTCGGCACGAAAACCGAGAAAGACAACCGCTGAATCAGTTTTGTCGAACCGGCTTCATCACAACCTGAAGCGCCACAGGCTTGATTGTGAACGAAGCTGCTTCACGTTCTGTATCAGCGTCACTTCCGGGACCTTCTTCCGGGTCGGAACCGGTGCGTTTCCAAAGTGTTGGCGCGCCGGCTCAGTTCATGTACCAACCGTGGCTGACAACCAGGGATTGTCCGGTCAGTGCATTGGTCGGGAATGCCGCAAATACGTGGGCAATTTCGGCGACATCCTCGACTGTGGTGAATTCCTTGTCCACGGTGTCGCCGAGCATGACGTTCTCGACAACCTCCTTCTCAGATATCCCGAGGTCTTTCGCCTGTTCGGGAATCTGCTTCTCGACAAGCGGTGTTTTCACGAAGCCGGGACAGATGACGTTGGCCCGCACACCGTGGACAGCGCCTTCCTTGGCAATCACACGGGCCAGACCAAGCAAACCATGTTTCGCCGTCACATAGGCTGACTTCAGTGCAGATGCTTCTTTCGAGTGCACCGACCCCATGAAAATGATGGACCCGCTGCCGTTCTTGTACATATGCGGCAAGCACGCCTTGGACGTCAGGAACGCCCCATCCAGATGGATTGCCAGCAGTTTCTTCCAGTCGTCAAACGGGAAGTCCTCGATCTTGTGAACGATCTGAATGCCGGCATTGGAAATCAGCACATCGACGCCACCCCAGTGCTTGACGACTTCAGCAACGCCATCATTGACCTGACCCTCGTCAGTGACATTCATTTCAACGCCGATGGCTTCACCTGGTCCCGTCCTGGTCAATTTTTCGGCGGTCGCCTGTGCAGCGTCGAGGCGGAGGTCGGCAATCGCCACCTTGGCTCCGTCAGCGATAAACCGTTCGGCAATGGCGAGACCAATGCCGCTTGCTGCACCTGTAATGATGCACACCTTGTTGTTGAGATTCATCATCGGTTTCCTTCTTCCAGACAATTGTGCATGACCTGCGCGGATTCGGTGTCGTCGCCAAGGCCCAGGCTGACAGGACGCATTGATGAGCGGTATGGCAAATGCCTGGCAGTTACATACCTGCTCTTCATTTGGATAATCCTGTTGATATCCTGACCATCATTCGGCTGCGGTCAGATCGAAGACCTGCAATCCGACATCACCAAGCTTGCGGTTCTTCCATAGCCGGTGATTGAGGCTTTTGGTTGTGTCATTTATGCCAGCCACCCAATGCTGCTTCATGGAGATGCGGGAGAATTCATAGTCTTTCGACTGGCCTTCAAACTCTTCTTTCCGGTGGATCAGGTGCATCAGCGCAACGGGACATTGCGGTCCGGCATTGAGCAGAGATTGCAGATCGGCATCACCCTGCAGTTCCCTGGGCAGTTTCTCTCGCAACCTGTTGGCTGCGGCACCGATTTCATACATTTTCCGGAACCTGTCCGTCGTCAGCCGTGTCCGGCTGGAATAGCGGATGTCCTTGTCGCGCTGTGATACTTCGACCAGGTTGCCCGGTCTGGCTCCGCGCGCGCTGAACAGGTCGACCTGGAAAATGCACAAGGGTCCCGTGCCGCAATTCTCCATGACATATTGAAGGGGCGTGTTGGACACCAGACCACCGTCCCAGTATTCGCGCCCCTCAATCTCGACGGCCGGAAAGCCGGGCGGCAGCGCACCGCTGGCCATAATGTGCTCCGGCCCGATACGCATGGTCTTGCTGTCGAAATAGGTGAAGTTTCCAGTCTCTACATCGACAGCACCAACACTCAGGCGGGGGCCCGTCGAGTTAAGGAAATCAAAATCCACCAGCGCTTCCAGAGTGGCTTTCAAGGGTAATGTGTCGTAATAGCTCTGCGCCTCGGCAGAGCCGTATGGCATGAAGGCAGGCGTCGGAAACCGGGGGTTGAAGAACCCGGGCACCCCCCACGCCATCACCGATGCAGCAGCCAGTTCAGTGAAGGCGTTCCGGAATCCCGGTGTATCCAGCCACGGATCAAATGACAGCGCCGAGCTGGCCTGCTCCCAGAACACATTCAGCCTGTCCAGGCGCGATTCAACGGGGTTGCCTGCGATGATGGCAGCATTGATGGCTCCAATGGAAATTCCAGCTATCCAGTCCGGCTGGTGATGGCTGCCGGCAAGCGCCTCGTAGGCTCCTGCCTGATAAGCGCCCAAAGCGCCACCGCCTTGCAGGACGAGGGCATTCTGTTCCGGGGAGTTGTTTGAAACACGCATCGCTTTGCAAATCCGCCGCCAGCCAAAAACCGGCACCTGCTCACTTGTAGTACCCTGCCCATGCTTTGTCAGTTTACAAAAAATTCAGGTGCGGGTTCGGCAATTGCCCCCGGCCAGCAATGATGGCTAGAGCAATATCCATCTTATCGGATCATGCGCTAGTGTTGTTTCGAGGCTCCAACCGACAGCATGATCAACGAGGCTCCCATGAAGAACAGGTTGATACCGGCCAGCAGACCGATGGCCCAGGTTGCCGTCCCCGGCCAGCCTTGCAGGATAAAGGCCACCAGCACCAGATTCATCACGCCACTGATCAAAGGCCAAATCCAGTTGCTTGAATATTGCCGGAACACCAGGGCCGAGAGGATGCCGGATACCCCTTCTACGGCAAACAGTATGATGAGCAGCATGGTCAGGGTGAGTGCGCCGTCAACCGGTCTGGCGATCAACACAAAACCAAGAACGACAGCCAATACGGCACCAAGCATGGACCACCAGTATCCCGGCATATGCTTTGCCTTCATCAGCGCAAGTGCGCGGACAATGCCACCCATCATGAACAGCCAACCGATCAGGATGTCGATGGCAAGCGTGGTGAAATACGGAGCGCCAATTGCCAGAAGTCCCAGAACGCACAGGACAAGCCCTTGAATCAGGAACGCCTTCCAGTGGGCAGCGATGGCAGTGATAACTGTTTGCCGGATATTATCAGGCGTCAAAGGCGGAACGTTTGTCATGATTGTTCATCTCGTGTTGGAGCCCGTTCACGCCTGACACTAGCCACGCGCCTGTTGCAGTAATTTGTCATCTTACAATATTTCAAGTTGTGTTGCGACCGTCACGGTTGCTGCACGTAGACTGCAAACAAGGCGTATAAAGCCACGACCAGCACCAAGACCCGACCACAGGACTGTTCATACCATGTCCAGCGTCTGCTCAGGTCGCCCTGGTGACATCCGTCATCGGATCGGCAAGTTCGCGGCCACCGGGCTGCTGTGCTGACGGCATTGAGCCAGGCTGGCGTTCTATCATGCGGTGCACCACTGCCGGCGTGCCGTCGATGTGGAGTTTGCGTACCTCTTCATAGTTGGCGGCATCTGCCTTGGTGCGGCGCTGTGCATCGCGAACGTAATCCAGCCATGTGGGCACATGAAACCGTTCAATCCACAATTGCGGATCACCCAGATCGCGCAGCAAGGTCCAGCGCAAAAACCCGTCCCGGCGGCAGATGCGCCGCCGCTCATTCATGACATGCAGAAACGCCATGACATTCTCCTCGGCAATCCGGTGTTCCACAGTGATGACTATCGGGCCACTGCGCGGTTCCACACGCACCGCGGTTGCCGGCTCGCTCCAGTGGTTGAGCGGGTCAAGGTCGACATTTTCGATTTGCGTCAGCGGACGGACAAGTCCCAGCAGGCAGGTCGCCGCCATCAGTGCTGCTGCGGCGTATAACGCGGTAGACGTGCTCTGGTCTGAGGCCACATACCCGAAAAACCAGCTGCCGAATGCCATGCCGCCGAACGTCATCATCTGGTACAGCGACAGTGCCCGGGCGACCACCCAGCGTGGGGCAGCCATCTGAACCGATACATTGAACGTGGACAGTGCCAGCACCCAGCCCGCACCTGTCAGCATCAGCGCAGGCATTGTCAGAACCAGCAATGCGCTCGCACCGGTGATGCCGGTGCCGACGATGACTGCAACCGATGCAGCACGCACAATCCACTCGGTTGAAAACCGTGCGCGCAGCCAGCCGCTTGACAGTACGCCACCAACCGCACCAATTCCGAAAGACCCAAGCAACGCGCCATAGACGAGTGGTCCACCGGCGATCATGGTGCTGGCAACCACCGGCATGAGTGCCGGAACGGCTGCTGCGGCCATGCCGAACAGGCAGCCTCGCAGCAGCACATTTCTTATGTTGGGAGACATGGCGACAAAGCGGACGCCTGCCGACATGGCAAGGTCGATGCGTTCACGCGGCAGTGTACGCAGCCTGGTGTTGGGCCGCCAGCGCACCAGCACTGCCAGCAAGGCAATGTAACTGACTGCGTTGGTGGCGAAAGCCGCTGCTGCACCGCCTGCTGCAACGATCACGCCACCGATGGCCGGACCGACACTGCGGGCAATGTTGAAGCCCATCGAGTTGAGCCCCACTGCGCTTGGCAGCAGGCTGCGGGGCACCATGTCACCGACCGAAGCCTGCCAGGCAGGATTGTTCAGCGCAGTGCCGCAGCCGATGAGAAAGGTGAAGCCAATCAGCAGCCACGGCGTCAACAGGTGGTACCATGCACAGATGGCCAGGATAGCGGAAACGAGCAGCATGAAAACCTGCGCGAATATCATCACACGCCGGCGATCCATATTGTCGGCAATAGCGCCTGCCAACAGTGCAAACAACATGACGGGAAGCGCCGTTGACGCCTGGACCAGTGCGATTTGCTGGGGCGAGTCCGTCAGGGTCGTCATCAGCCACGATGCACCCACTGCCTGCACCAGAGCGCCGAAGTTCGAACTCATGCTGGCAATCCAGACGGCCCGAAAAACCGGCACACCAAAAGCGGAGGCCGGAACCGGGCCCGGATCTTCTTCTAAAACGTCAGGCATTCATACTTGGTAGGCCATCTGCGGCAATTTGCAAGATCACTGTGAGTCCGTGACCGTGTTGATCCACAGAGTGCGGTGCTTTGGAGCAACTTGGGTTCAATTTGATCCATAAAGTTGCCCTAACACTCTGGGAGCGATCAGGTTTATGAATTTTGGTTGATTCAACCAAACATCATCCTGGTCTAGCCCCGCCTGCGCCCCCGGCCCTCGCGACCACGGCGGGCGGCACCTTCGGCAGCAGTGTCAGTTCCATGCGCCAGTGCCGAAACCTTGCCGA
>Ga0316193_10000097_pt1 | contig 44596 bp, 38 predicted proteins | sample MerIslsedime2_MG_FD_207735 | JGI IMG/M metagenome (GOLD analysis project Ga0316193, IMG submission 207735) | Coastal sediment microbial communities from Maine, United States - Merrow Island sediment 2 | ecosystem: Environmental > Aquatic > Marine > Coastal > Sediment | place: USA: Maine... | reverse complement strand
GGCGGCCAAAGCGATCATCAGGGTCGGGATCCAGCGCATCACGGGGCTTGTAGCACGCCTTCACGCTGCACCCGAAGGGGCTTTGACACCGCTTTGGCGGGCGGCTAAAAGGCAGGCCCGCGTGCCTGGGGAAGCTCGGGCAGGTCTTGAAAATTGCTTATTGGAGAGGTGGCCGAGTGGTCGAAGGCAGTCGCTTGCTAAGCGACCGTACGGTGTAGAGCCGTACCGGGGGTTCGAATCCCTTCCTCTCCGCCAGAGGGCGCTTGACGCCCAAAGGGAGGCCGCTACCGTGCGCGCCTCGAGGACCCATAGCTCAATTGGATAGAGCGCCGGTCTACGGAACCGGAGGTTGGAGGTTCGAGTCCTCCTGGGTCCGCCACGTTGTTTGCGTCACGCTCTTCGTGTCCCGTTGCCCGTTTGACTCGTGGCGACAGGCGTTCGAACTGTATCGCTTGGCTGCCAAGGCAGAGTGAGAGATAGTCCCGCTCATGAGTGAAGTCATGAAGCGTGTTTCTTTGGGGGTCTTGCTCGTGTGCGCTCTCGCCACAGTGGCGAGCGTGGTCGCTCAGGTGCCGCCGCCCAAAGACGCCGACGCGGTGCTATCGAAGTCCTACCCGGGCAAGTCGTACTCGCCCTACGCCGGGCGCGACTTTCCGAGCCGGCCGTTCTGGGGCGACACGCATCTGCACACCGACCTCTCGATGGACGCTGGCGCGTTTGGAAACCGGCTCGGCCTCGACGAAGGGTATCGTTTCGCTCGCGGGGAAGAAGTCGTCTCGACCAATGGGACCCCGGCGCGATTGTCCCGCCCGCTCGATTTCCTGGTGATTGCCGACCACTCGGACAACATGGGCTTCTTTCCCGACCTCCTCGAGGGTCAGCAAAACATCATCTCGGACCCGAAGGGGCGTGACTGGTACGAGCGCATCAAGGCCGGCGAGGGCGTCGGCGTCGCGCTCGAGCTCATCGGATTGTTCTCGCAGGGCAAGTTCCCCCCCGCGCTGGTCTACGGGCCCGACTCCGCCCCCTACAAGAGCGCCTGGGCCAAAACCGTAGACGCAGCGGAGCGCTTCAACGACCCCGGTCACTTCACGGCGTTCATCGGGTACGAGTGGACCTCACTTGTCACCGGCAACAACATGCATCGCGTCGTCATCTACCGCGACGGCGCCAGCAAGGCCGGACAGACGGTGCCCTTCACGACGATTCCGCCGGGGGGCAGCACCAACCCGCGCGACCTCTGGAAATGGCTGACCGAGTACGAGAAGAGGACGGGCGGAGACGTCCTAGCGATTGCCCACAACGGAAACCTCGCCAACGGAATCATGTTTCCGCTCACAGCACAGTACGACGGCAAGCGACTCGACCAAACCTACGTGCAGGAGCGTGCGCGATGGGAGCCACTGTACGAGGCCACGCAAATCAAGGGCGACGGTGAAACTCATCCGTTTCTCTCACCCGACGACGAGTTCGCGGACTATGAGACTTGGGCCATCGGAAACCTCGATGTGTCCGAGGCCAAAACCAACGACATGCTTCCGGGCGAGTACGCGCGCGAGGCGCTCAAGCGTGGTTTGGCGATTGAGGCGAAGCTCGGCACCAACCCCTACAAGTTCGGCATGATCGGCTCCACCGATAGTCACACCTCGCTGTCTACCTCGGAAGAAGACAACTTCTTCGGCAAGCACACCGGCGCCGAGCCTTCTCCCGAGCGCATGAAGCACCCATTCATGGAAACCGACGCGGGCTCCATCATGGGATGGCAGCAAGTTGCCTCGGGTCTCGCCGCGGTTTGGGCTCGGGAAAACACGCGCGAATCTCTCTTCGACGCCATGACCCGCAAGGAGACCTACGCCACCACCGGCAGTCGCATGATGGTACGCTTCTTTGGCGGCTGGGACTACAGCGCCAACGATCTGAACACTCGGCAACCGGCTTTCGCCGGCTACGCCAAAGGCGTTCCGATGGGCGGGGACCTGACGACGGCTCCCCAGAACAAGTCGCCGACCTTCATGGTCTATGCGGTCCGGGACCCCATCGGAGCCAACCTGGATCGAATCCAGATCATCAAAGGCTGGCTCGAAGGCGGGAAGACCAAAGAGAAGGTTTACGACGTGGCCTGGTCCGACGCGCGAAAGCAGGGCGCTGACGGAAAAGTGCCTTCGGTGGGCAACACGGTCGATGTGAACAGCGCATCGTGGACCAATACAATTGGCGCGCCGGAGCTCGCCGTGGTCTGGAGCGACCCAGACTTCGATCCCAAGCAGCGCGCCTTCTACTACGCGCGCGTCATCGAGATCCCGACACCTCGCTGGTCGACCTACGACGCCTTCCGATTCGGCGTCGACCTGCCGGAAGGCGCGCCGACTTCAACGCAGGAGCGAGCGTACACCTCGCCAATTTGGTACACGCCGGCCAGGACCCAGAGCAGCGGAAAGAAGCACCGACGAAAGAAGAAGTGAGCGGGACGAAGCTTAGGTTAACTTGGCGGCTCTCAGCAGCGTGCAGCAAGTCGCGGATGAGTATACGGAGTCCATTCGACGGACACGACATGGGTCCGCTAGTTCACGGGGTAGACGTTCAGCTGTGCCTCGTCGTCCTGAGAAGCGAGGACGGAGCCGGTGATGATGGAGCTGATGAAAAGGCCCACGCCCGTGTAGAACATCGGCGGGTAGCGGATCTGTTGGCCGATTACGGTCGGGTCGTAGCGGTAGTTCACCGACGCGAACATGAGCGCCATGCCGGTGATGGCGCCCGCCGCGAACACGGCCCAGCCCGCCTTGCGAATACGGCTCCTGTCGACGTAGCGACCCTCGACGACAGAGTCGGCGGTCAGGTCGATGGGCTGCCTCACCTCGATCGGCTTTCGGCCTTCGAGGGACAGGGCGAGCCTGTGCCGCCCAGATAGAAGAGTTGCGTCGCACGGCGCCTCGCAGATCGGTTGATAGGCTCGGGTGACGACCTCGCCGTAGTAGGGCGCCGCACCGTAGCCGACGCCGTACCCGCCCCAGCCGTAGCCACCGAAGCCGACCCCAAAGCTGACGCCGCTGATCGAGGAGTACGTCCCGCCAATGCGCAGATGGAAGCCCACGCCATCGGTCGGGGACTGAAAGCGAATCTTCACCGGCGTGCCGTAGAGGAGCACTTGCCCCGGTCGGTCCAAGACGACTCCTGTCGAGGGCGTGCCGGGGGTCGCCGGTGGAGTAGATGGCGGCGTGTCGATCACCTCGTAGGAGGTGCCGTCGCGGGGCTCGCCTTGCGGCGCTTGGGCGAACGCCACCGAGGCGCTGATCGGCGCGGCTAGCAAGAAGAGGGCGATCGCAAGACGCATCATGTCGGACCTCCCCAGTTTAGGTCCACTTGCCCTTCACGCGATAATATCTCGAAAAAAAAGGCCCCGCCACACGCCGGACACCGCTACCGTTGCTCCCTTCCGGGCCTGGCGGGTTTCACGGGCCGGCGTTGGCAGGACCATAAGGCGGAGAGGAAGGGATTCGAACCCCCGGTACCTTTCGGCACACACGATTTCCAATCGTGCACCTTCGACCACTCGGTCACCTCTCCAGGCGGAGTCCGCCTTCCCTAAAACATCAGCCACTACCACTGGCAGGGACTGCTGCTTCTCCTCAACTTGTCGTCAAAGAACTTGGCGGAGAGCAAGGGATTCGAACCCTTGGTACCTGACGGTACACTTGATTTCGAATCAAGCACCTTCGACCGCTCGGTCAGCTCTCCGCGGCGGAAGCTAGCAAAACGCCTTGAGGTGTCAACGCCGTTTCGGGGGGCTGCCTTTGGCACGGATCGCTGCGAAAAACTCGGTAAGGAGGGCACTGCATTCGTCGCCGAGGACGCCCGGTACGCAGTCGAAACGATGGTTCAGGCGCGGGTCGCTGCCGATGGTATAGAGCGTCTCGGTCGCACCCGCTTTTGGGTCGTTGCAACCCCAGACGACTCGGGGAACGCGTGCGTTGACCAGCGCGCCGGCACACATCGGGCATGGCTCCAGAGTGACGTAGAGCGTCGTATCGATGAGGCGCCAGCTACCCAGCGCGTTCGCGGCCTCGCGGATGGCGATCATCTCTGCGTGCGTGGTCGGGTCTTGGCTAGTCTCGCGTGCGTTGCGGCCTCGGCCGATGATCGTGCCCTCGTGCACGATGATGGACCCCACGGGGACCTCGCCGTTTTGTTCGGCGAGCCTCGCCTCGGCGATGGCTTCGCGCATCCAGGCCTCGTCGCTCGAAGAGTGACTCACGGAGAGGCCTCGGTTCGCTGGTACCAGTGCACGAGCTCCGCCATGCCTTGCTCGCGTGTGAACACGGGTTCGTACGCCAAGTCGTCTTTGGCTCGGCGCATGTCGAATGCGCTGGTCTGTCCCCGGCGAATGACCTGCGTCGGATCGAGCGGCGAAAGCCCAGTACGACATGAAAACCAGGCCCAGCGATAGGGGCCCGCACTCCTCGGTGGGCTCCATTCCAGTCGCTCGCTTAGCTCGGTGAAGAACTCGCGGGAGACGGTCAGCTCGGTGTCGACCACGTAGTAGACATTGCCCGTCGTCACCTTGGTTTCGAGCGCGCGAACGACGGCGTGCCCCAGGTTGCCGATGTAGGTCGTCGCCATGAGTTTCTTGCCGCCCGCAACGATGCGGACGCCACCGGTCTCGGCCTCTTGCTTCCAAGCGGGCAGGTGAGTCCGGTCTCCGGGTCCCCACACGAGCCCGGGTCGAAGCGCCACAGTCCAGAACCCCTTCTTGCCCGACACCCGCACCAGCTCCTCGGCCTGGAGCTTCGTTTGGGCGAGCGCTCCGTATGGCCGCTGGGGGGCGTCGGCCTCCGTCCAGAACGAGCGCGGGCCGTCGTAGAGGGTGACGTCCGCGCACGAGAGCTGGATGAACCGCCGACACCCTGCCTGCTTCGCGGCCTTGATCGCGTTCTCCGTCCCGGCGACGTTGGCCCAGCCGAGCGTGTCCGGGTGTGCTGCCGTGTCCACGATTCCTGCCGCGTGGATGATGGCGTCGCAGCCTTGGGCGGCGACGGCCAGGCGGTTCGGGTCCCCGATGTCTCCGACGACCCGCTCCACATCGGGCAGGGAGACGGAGTTGGACCCCTCGCGGACGTACGCGACGACCTCGTGGCCCACAGCCTGTAGGCTGCGAATGACCCCGCCCCCCACGAAACCGGTCGCTCCTGTCACGAGACAGCGCACGCCTGTCTTCTAACAGGAAGCGGCCCGGTCTCAAGGGTTCAGCTCATGCTGCCTGCTTCTTCGGAGCGTCCGGGCCCCGAAGCCCGGCTCGGAGCGCCTCGACGAGCTTTGGGTCCCCCTCGAGCGTGGCACGTGCATTCTCGCGCCCCTGACCGACGGCTTTCCCCTTGAAGCGATAGTAGGCGCCGCTCTTTTCGAGCACGTTCGCCTCGACGGCGCGGTCCAGCAGGTCACCGATGGCGTCGATGCCCTTGCCGTAGCGAATGTCGAACTCGGCCTTCCGAAATGGTGGGGCCAGCTTGTTCTTCACGACCTTCACGCGCGTGCGGTTCCCGAGAATCGATTCGCCTTGCTTCACGGCGCCGATACGGCGCACGTCGAGGCGAACCGTTGCGTAGTACTTGAGCGCATGCCCGCCCGTAGTGGTCTCTGGGGAGCCGAACATGACCCCGATCTTCATGCGAAGTTGGTTGATGAACACGATTGTGGTCCCCGTTCTGTGGGCTGCGCCGGCGAGTTTTCGAAGTGCCTGGCTCATCAGGCGTGCTTGAAGGCCTACGTGCGAAGCGCCCATGTCTCCGTCGAGCTCTGCTTGCGGGACCAGCGCGGCGACCGAGTCGATCACGACTAGATCGATCGCGCCGCTCTTCACCAGGATCTCCGTGATATCGAGTGCTTGCTCCCCATTGTCGGGCTGGCTGACCAGAAGCTCCTGCGCGTTCACTCCGAGGTTCTTGGCGTAGTGCACATCCAGTGCGTGCTCGGCGTCGACGAACGCCGCTACGCCACCCGCTGCTTGGCACTCGGCGATGGCGTGGAGCGTGAGCGTGGTCTTGCCGCTCGACTCCGGTCCGTATACCTCGACGACGCGGCCTTTCGGATAGCCACCGCATCCGAGCGCTTCGTCGAGGGAGGGGCTGCCAGTGGAGATACACGGAACGCGCTCCGCTTTGTGGTCTCCGAGGCGCATCATCGCGCCCTTGCCGAACTGCTTTTCGATGCTCTGGAGCAGGGAGTCGACGGCCTTGAGTGGTTGTTTCATTTGTAGGTTCTCCTCGTTGTTGAATGTGGGTATCGTCGATCGCGCGGCTCTCATGAGGGCTCGCGATCCAGAACGCGGTACTGAAGGGCTTCGGCGGTGTGTGCGGGGGCTACCTCGTCGCACCCTTCGAGTGCAGAGATGGTGTGGGCGACACGAAGCGCCTTGAGATACGCTCGTGCGCTCATTTTGAGGCGCTCCACTCCGAGCTCGAGCAGGGTCAGTGCCTCCGCTGCTACGTTCGCTGTGAGCGCTTCAAGGCTCGATCGGCCGTCGCTCGTCGCCAGTCGCTCTCGCGCTTGCTCGACCCGAGCTTGCACCACGGCGGATGGCTCGCCCCGCGTTGCCTTGCGCATCGTGCGGGCGCTCACTCTCGGGACTGCGACCTGTAGATCGAAGCGGTCGAGGAGCGGGCCGGAAACACGGCCACGATAGCGCGCGATCTGAAGCTCACCGCAACGGCAATGGCGTGTCGGATCACCATGGTAGCCACAGGGGCATGGGTTCATCGCCGCGACGACCATCGGCGCTGCGGGCAGGCGAACTCGTTGCCTCGCTCGCGAGATCACGACCTCTCCTTCCTCCATGGTGGTGCGAAGGGTTTCGATGGCGTCGCGCCGGAACTCCGGGAGCTCGTCGAGGAACAGCACGCCGCGGTGCGCAAGGGTCAGCTCGCCGGCTCGAATCGGCTCTCCGCCGCCCACGATCGCGGCGGCGCTTGCCGTGTGGTGCGGGGCGCGGAATGGACGCCGGCGGCCGACCAAGATCCGCGGAGAGCGGAGGCCGGCCGAGCTTGCGATTGTCGCGATCTCGAGCGCCTCTTCCGCGGAAGGGGGTGGCAGGATCGAAGGTAGCGCCCGAGCGAGCATCGTCTTGCCGGCGCCGGGGCTCCCGATGAACAAGATGTGGTGGCCCCCTGCGGCTGCGATTTCGAGGGCGCGGCGGGCGGCTTCCTGACCGCGAACCGCAGAAAGGTCGCGCTCGGGCTCGCTCAGTGCACTCGGGTCGAGCGTCTGCGATTCGGGTTCCGGCAACGGGGCCTCGCCGTTCAACCATCTCACCACGGCGCCGACGTGCGGCGCGCAGTACACCGAGACACCTTGCACGAGCATCGCCTCGTGCCGATTGCCTTCGGGGATGATCGCATGCTCGAGCCCTGCCTGCTTGGCGCTTCTGAGGAGCGCCAGAACCCCCCGCACCGGCCGGAGCTCGCCCGATAGCGAGAGCTCGCCCACCAGCAATGTACTCGCGAGCTGTTCTGCCGAGACGGCCTCGCAAGCCGCCAGGATGGAGGCTGCGATCGCCAGGTCGAGCCCGGTACCCGTCTTGGGGACGTCGCCCGGCGCGAGGTTCAGTACTAGGTGTCGCGGAGGAAATGCGAAACCGACCGACGACAGCGCGGCGCGGACCCGAATGCGGCTCTCGCGGACGCCCCGTTCAGGCAGTCCGACGATGTCGAACCCCGGGAGGCCCTCGCCCAAGCGAACTTCGACTTGAACAGGATTGGCTTCGATGCCGATGAGGCATGCGGCGTGCGCGGTCGCGAGCATGTTCGCGAGATGAGCACGAGGCGTGCCACGCCTTTTTCGCCGGATTCCGGTCTCTTGCGCGGCTCGAACCGGTGGTGAGGCGTTCGTCGCCAACCTCCGCCGGATGCCTCGTCGCGGCAGCGAGGCGCCTGGCGCACTGGGGCGGAGGAAAGTGCGCGTTTGGGTCTACAAACGTCTGAAATTGCGAGGGTTTTAGAGGGGGAGCCTGTCCCTTAGGAGGGAGTACGCGCGGATTAGGGGGGAGAGGTCGAGTTCTCGGTTGAGGAGGCGGAAGTCTAGGACTTCTAGGTAGAGTTCGTGGCTTGCTCGGGCATCAAAGTAGCGGAAGTCGATCGAGAGGGCGCTGCCGAGCCGGATGCCTCCGCGGACGACCTCGGGGAAGCCTCGGTGCTCGAGTTTTGGAATCAGCTCCGGCATCGCGTTCTGGTAGATGCCGACGTGGTGGAAGGCGATGTCGGTGTCGATGAGCGCACGCGCGTAGTGCTGGGTGCCTTCCCCCGGCCCGAGGAACTCCACCTGCGCGTCGCCCGCATAGCCGATCGCGACTTCGAGCTTGCAAGCCTTGATGTGCTCGCCGCGCTCGATCCAATTCGGGGCCGAGACGACGCCATGCAGGAACGGACCTGCTCCGAGGGCCTCGGCCCGCTTCACACACGAGGCTACGTCGCGGCATGCGATCCCGTACTGTTGCGGGAACCGGAGTCCGAGTTGGTAGAAGAAGTCTCGGGGAAGACGCTCTTCGATGTGGGGAATCGAGAGCTCCTTCAACACGGCGTCCAAGACGCGATTGCTCGTCTCCATCGGCGGCACCTCAGAAATAGCTCTTCGCCGCCTTGAGCGCGCGTCGGAACGTCGTGAGGGCGCGGTAGGTGTCCGGAACCTTGGGAGCCTTCCCTTCCGCAACGGCGTAGTGCCGCGAATGCGCGAGCAGCACTGGCTTCAACCCCGGGCCAACGACCTTCATCACGTGCCGCACCGGGCCGAGCTCAGCGCTCACTTCGGAGAAATATTCTTCCGCGGTCCGGCGCTGATAGTCGAGTAGGGCCTGCGACTCTTCGGAGTCGACCCAGTCGGTCATGAAAATCGCATCTCCGAAGGCGGACTCCGGCAGAGGTGGAAAGCCCATCGCCGAAAAGGCCATGTTCATGAACTCCCGATATCTGTAGCGATTTCGCTCGCCTCCCCCTAGACAGAGCGTGCGTCCGGCGATCTCCTTCAAGCAGAGGGAGTTGACGATGGCGAGCGCCTGATCTTTTGGGTGCGTGAACTCGACGCGCATGTCCGGATGCATGTCGAAAACGAACGGGGAGAGCGCTCCCGGCTCGACCGGCGGCGTCATCGCGATCCGAAAGATCACCGTGTCGAGACTCGAAGCGTGGAGCATCGCTTCGCAAGCAGCCTTTTGCCGTGAATAGTTGTCGTTTGGATGGATCGGCTCGTCCGCGCGTCGCGGGCGATCGACCTCTTCGTTCCGCCCCCAAATTGCTGCTGTCGATGTGAAGTACAAGCGAGGGGGCTTTGGCTGAGCCTCGCAGGCAGCGATGATCGATCGAGTCGCGACGACGTTCACGGCATAGCCCGCCGCCTGATCGACATCGGTGGTCGGTGGCACCATCGCTGCGAGATGAATCACGTGGTCGATTCCGACGACCGCATCACGCACGAGAGACTCGCTGCAGATGCTCCCGAAGCGCATGTCGACCTCGGTACCCCAGCCGGCGTGCTTCTTCCGGCCCGTGGCTGTGTCGAGATCGAGCGCCCGCACCGCATAGCCTCGTTCGAGCAGGGCATCGACGACGTTCGCGCCGATGTTCCCGCACGCGCCGGTGACCAGGACGTTTGTCACGAGATCTCCTCGGCGAGTTGTCCGAGCGCGACGCGGAAGGCCTTGACCGTCTCGTCGATGTCTTCGTCGGTGTGCACGGCGGAGATGAAGAACTTCTCGGCGGCCTTGAGGACGCCCTGCTGGAGGAGCAAGTCCGAGAAGCGGATGTTCTTGTAGAAGTCGGACGCCTTCGAGGAGCGATGATCGTAGGGCTCGTCCCTGCAAAACCAAATCTCGAAGACGCTCGGGACTCCGGTGACGCATGCCTCGATTCCGGTGTCCGCGATCGCGTCACGAAGACCTTGTCGCACTCGAGTGCCGACTTCGTTCAGACGTTCGTAGACGCCTGGCTTCTCGAGCTCCTCGATGAGCGCAAGCGCAACGCTGGCGCAAACCGGGTTCGAGGAGAAGGTGCCAGTCTGCATGGAGTACGGCAGCATTTGAAGACGTCGCTTCGGATTCGCGATCTCCATGATGTCGCGCCTTCCGCAGAGCACACCGAGCGGCAGTCCTCCGCTGATTGCCTTTCCGATCGCGCAAAGGTCGGGCGTGACACCGTAGAGTGTCTGAGCGCCCCCGAGGCCAGACCGAAAGCCGGTCACCACTTCGTCGAAAATCAAGGGGATGTCGAAGTTCGCGGTGACTTCTCGAACGCCCTGCAAGAACCCTGGCCGTGGCTCGAACGTTCGCTGAATCGGCTCGATGATCACGCCGGCGAGCTCATCATGATGCTGCGAGATGATCGCGGCTGTCGTTTCGAGGTCGTTGAACGGAGCGATGAGCACCTCGTTCGAGATCGCGCGCGGGATACCGTGCGTGTTGGGGACGGACTTCGGAAACGCAGGTGAGCCCATCGTCCATTGATTGCTCATCATCGCGTAGTCGTTCATGCCGTGATAGGCGCCCTCGAACTTCAGGATCTTGTCGCGCTTGCGATGGACGCGAGCCAAGCGCATCGCGAAAAAAGTGGCCTCGCTTCCGCTGCTATGAAGGCTCACCATTTCGGCGCACGGTACGTGCTCGATGATCTTCTGGCCGAGCCGGACGGCGTGTTCGTTGACGATCAGGTGCGAGGTCCCCGCCTCGGGCACCGTGCGAAGGGCCTCGAGAACGGCAGGGTGCGCATGGCCGAGGATGTGCGGGCCGGAACCGAGCAGGTAGTCGATGTATTCGTTCCCGCTCACGTCCCAGATGTGACTCCCCTTCGATTTCCCGACGCAGAAGTTCAAATCGGGGTCGAAGGTCAGACAGCGCGTCTGTGTTGGAAAGATGCGCTCGGCCTCTGCGATCAGCGCGCGCTCCTTGTCGCTCCGTTCGATCATGCGAGCGTCCTTTCGCGCTTCTCGAGCACCCGCGGGAACTGCTCGAGGTATTCTGCATAGCGCTCGTGGATCTGAGCGGGAGCTTGACCAAAGTCGTCCCGCGTATAGTTGTGGGTGCCAAACTGTCCAGGCTTGTGCGTCTCTCGCCAAGCGCTGAGAGCAGCTTTCGCGCGCTCTGAAAATGGCTGGTCGAAGTAAGCGTACGCCTTCGTCACTTGCCCAAGTGGGTCCGCCATGAAGTCATCGAAGTAGATGTCGAAGAACTGGTGCTCACGACCCTTGCGCAGACGCATGCCGTTCTCGACGGCCCGGGCCCATGCCTCCTTCTGCTCGAGCGCGATGCGCGGCCGATCGACGTCTTTTTCGAAGAGGGACCGGAAGTGAGCGCACAGACTCACGTACGAAGGGAGTACGTCCGCGGGGTCACGGTGCGTCCAGATGACGCAGGCATCGGGGTAGGCCTCGAGCAGCGCATCGAGGTTCCGCATGTGGACGGGGTACTTGAAGAGCCAACGCTTCTCGGGCTCGTACGAGCCGATGAGCTGTATCGCGCGTTTGTGCCGCTGGTACGTCTCTCGGTGGACGTTGTTCATGTACCAGTCCGAGTAGGTGGGAACGGTCGAGACCACCTCGAAACGATCGTCGCTGAAATTCTGCCCCAGCAGACGACCGGACTCGTCGGGTCCGTCGGGCATCATGTAGTGAATCGACTCGAGCATGCTCTTGCCAGCCTGGTACATCATGTCGAGCTCGATGCGCGCGTGCTGGAAATCGGTCGCGGCTTCCCAGGTCTCGCGGGGAGGGCGCGGCTGTGGATGCAGCGCCAGCCAATACTGAAGGCATTGCATGTCGGGGTTCGCGCCCATGAGATAGTGGAGGGCGGTGCTTCCCGTTCTCACCATCCCGGTGATCACGAGCGGGCGCTCAATCTCGATGTTCGCCGACTCGGGCTGCATCTCGAACCAACGCTCGGTGTGAAGTCGGGACGCCAGGAGTCCCACCGTCTGATAAACGGCGGTCATCCTGCCGAGCTTGTGGAGCTTCGCTTCGTGGTCGTAGGAGTAGAGGAGTCGCCGGAGGCCTTCGAGGTAGCTTGGGTCGCCGAACTTGTCATACCCGTCGACGCCGCGAATCGCGATCTCGTGAAACTCCTGCTCGCGCGATGTGAACGAGGCCTTGTTGAGTGGATTGAAGTGCTTCGCCGCGTTCAGGAGGGTCACGGCTGCCCCTCAGGCCAGAGATAACGCACCGCCGGAAAGAGCGCGGCGCGCGCCGTGCTGAGTGCCGCCTCTTTGGGGCCGCCCGGAAGCACACCGAGTGCGAGTACAATCGCGTCGCCGGAGATCTGTACGCTGCTCACGCACAGAAGACTGGTGACCGCCGCGAAGGCGGTTTGGAGCATCGCATCTGCCGCGATGACGGGCACGCGCATGAGATCAATGACGACCTCTTGCCCTTCCGCGCGGACCACCAGATCCGGCAACGGCATCATGTTGCCGATGAGCGTCGCCGGGTTTTGTGTGTCGATCATGCCGTTCCGAATGGCATCGGCGAGCGGGCCCGGGGCGTCTTCGTCGGTCGACAGCGTCACCTCGCTCAGGCGAATGGTTACCGTCCTCTGCTGCCCCTCGACATGAACGCCCTCTGCGTCGATCCGAGCGGAGAAGGCGATCGGCGCACCGAGCGCTTCGGCTCGTCCGGATACTTGTAATCCAGGGCTGACCGGCTCGACGTCGAGCGCGACCTTGTCGGAAAAATTGGCGACCTGGCTTCGCACCAACGACAAGGGAATCGAGATACGGCCACCGAGCGCCTGCACCACCAAGCGCAAGGCCTGGCCGGGTTTCAGCTGAGGGGACATAGGCAGCGCGGAGAATACACGAAACCCGCGGATTCTCACCCCGCCGGAGTACGGGACGAGCCCGCTCCGGCGTTCATGGGGAGTCTAGTTGAGCGTGCAGGTCGGGTTGACGCAGTACTTGTTGCCGTCGCCGCTCGCGTCGAAGCAAGCGTACCCGCCCGGGCACTCCACGTCGCTCTCACAGGTCAGCTGGCAGGTGTTCGAATCTGGGTCGCAGGTGAGCTCGAGGTTGTCGCGATCGTAGCGTTCCTTGAGGATGCGCGTCTCGCACTCGTCGAGCGTCTCGCCGTCGAGGCATGCCTCCGGCTGCGGGTTGCAATCGGTCTCGATCGCGCAGGGCCAACCGATATCCTCTGTCTGAGGGGGCGCGGCCTGTAGGCACTCGAAGCGAATGCGAGCGCCGGTTAGGGGCGCGGAGTTCTCGGTGAAGCTCACGCGTTGCTGCTCGGGGTTGAAGCTGCAGGCACCAACGGTCTCGGCCGTGAAGTCGTCGTAGAACCAGCCTTCGCCCGTGGGCTCGCCGGCGCTTGGATCACTTGGTAGCTGCGTCACGCGGCAGACCTCGCGACCGTCTTCGACGGACACCGCCTCAGCCTCTCGGCCTCGGCCGGCTTCGGCGCAGGTCTGACCATCAGGCTGCACCTCGCGCACCTCGCAACCAACGAGATTATTCGAGTCGCGGTTGAGCGGTCGCGGAAGGCAGAGCTGACGAAGTGCGGCTGCGATGCGGTCGACGATCGCGTTCAGAGCAGGTGCGTAGTCCTCCGCACAAATCGATTCGACGACGGTGCCGACGCCGGTGTTACCCTCCGCGAGCCCCTTCATCGTTTCGACGATGCGTCGCCCGGGCGCTGCGGCGCCGGAGCCATCGGTAGCGATGCACGCCGGCGTGAGCTGCTGACCTTGAGTGTCCGCCTCTGCCGGATTCGGCGCCTCGACCATGGCCGCGGAGGCCAGAAGGGCGTCGTATCGCTCTTCGTCCGTCGCGAAATTCTCGCGGTCGAGCGCACTATCCTCGGGGATGCCCGTGATCGCGGCGAACACGACCTGACTCGGGTCCGACTTCAGCTTCGCGATTCCATCCACGTACCGCTGAACCTCTTGGAGTCTCTCGCGATGCTCCCAGCAGCGCAGGTTGAACTGAAGCTCTTCGGCCGAGGTGAACGGCCCCTGGAGCTCATTTAAATCGCTCGAGCGCTTCTCCACGTCGAACACGAGAGGGGTTGTCGAAGAGCAATCGTCCTCGTCTGTGATGAGAATGACCGCGAGCAGAGCATCGCTCCGGTTGAAGCCGCTGTTCGCCGGGTTTCCCCCGGAAGCCGGATCGGAAGCCAGAATCGCCTCGAGCTGCTGCTCGAAACCGCAGCCGTTGTCCTGTCCAGTGAGGCAACGAACGTCCTCGACCAAGTCAGTCGGCGTGAAGTTGGCTTCCGGGTAATTGAGGTAGGACGTGCCTTCGGGCGGGGTGATCGCATCGCAAGGCGTTCGATCGGATCCAGTGCCGCTCAAGCCCGAGGTCTGCATCAAGCCCGCATTGCCGTTTCCGTTGTTGCGGGTGCACGCGTCGGTCGGATTGAAGTTGACTCCAACTTGGGGAGGATTTGCAGGCGGTGTCTCAGGAAATGTTGAGAAGCCCATGTCCGGCGTGATGATGCCGACGTGCAGGCTCTCGATCGCCGGGAACTCGCCCACGGCCTCAGGTTCGGCAGCGCCACCCGTGAGAAGCAGGTTCACCAAGCGCGGCACCTGCTCCTGGAGTTTGGCCTGCTCGTCTCGCATCGATGGCGAATCGTCGATGACGATTAGCAGGTCGAGCGCACGCTGCGGATTGACCGGCACGTTCTGGACGACGCCGTTGATGGTGCATGGATTGAGTGCCTCCAAGGACCGTTGCGAACAACTGCTAACGGTCGCGATGAGCCCCACCATGAGAAGCAAAAAAGCAAAGCGGATCTTCATGTCTAGTCCCCCTACCCGACTCGCAAATCATACCCACTAGGGCGAGCGAAAGCCAATCAAACGGGAACTTTACAGCAAGCATCCCGATCTTGGCCCTGAAATCATGAAACTTTTTTCGAAGGCGGCCATCTGCTATGCAGAAAGTTCAAGGTTTGATCATGCGCCGCGTTCTGGTTGTCGACGACGAAGAAAACATCCGCCTGGTGCTTCGCACCCTGCTCAAGAAGCACGACTACCAAGTCGAGACGGCCGAGAGTGCCGAGGCTGCGCTCCGGCAGATCGAGCGCTTCGATCCTGACTTCGTGCTCGCTGACGTCCGGATGAGCGGCATGACCGGGCTCGAGCTTTGCACGGAGCTCAAGGCGCGTTCGTCGCTTGCCACCGTGATCCTCATGAGCGCCTACGGTTCCATGGACCTCGCCATCGATGCGATCAAAGCGGGCGCGTACGACTACATCTCGAAGCCCTTCAAGCAGGACGAGGTTCTGCTCGCGCTCGCGAAAGCAGAGGAGCGTGAATCGCTCCGCCGAGAGAATCGCGCGCTCAAACAGGCGATGCGCAAGGACAAGACCTTTCATGGCATCCTCGGGAAGAGCGAAGCGATCGAGAAAGTCTTCGCAACGATCGAGAAGGTCGCCGAATACAAGACGACCGTGTTGATTCAGGGCGAGAGCGGAACGGGCAAAGAGCTCGTCTCGCGTGCGCTTCACGAAAAGAGCCCGCGCAAATCGAAGGCGTTCGTCGCAGTCAACTGCGGCGCGATTCCCGAGACACTTCTCGAGAGTGAGCTTTTCGGCCACAAAAAGGGCGCATTCACGGATGCCCACGCCGACAAGAGGGGCCTCTTTGCCGAAGCACATGACGGTACGCTCTTCCTCGATGAGATCGGCGAGCTTCCACTGAGTCTTCAAGTGAAGTTGCTGCGCGTGCTGCAAGAGGGAAGCATTCGACCGCTTGGTGCGACGCGCGATCAAGAGGTCGACGTTCGCGTCATCGCAGCCACGGTTCGTGACCTTCGGCGGGAAGTCGCGGAAGGGCGTTTTCGTGAGGACCTCTACTATCGGCTCAACGTCTTGCAGATCAACGTGCCTCCACTGCGTGAACGACGTGCCGACATCAACCTGCTCGTCGAGCACTTCATCGAGCGGAACAATGGCCGGCTCGGAACTCAGATTCGCGACGTTGCGCCCCGCACGCGCAAGCTCCTGCTGGACCACCCGTGGCCGGGCAACGTTCGCGAGCTGGAGAACACCATCGAGCGGGCGGTCGTCCTCGCGGAAACCGACGTGATCACCGTCGCCGATCTACCTGAGCGGATGCGAGAGCCCGCTGATCCGGTCGCCGCGAGCCTCTCGAATGGGGAGCTCTCCATCAAGAAGACCGCGCGATTCATGGAGGAAGCCCTAATTCGGCGCGCACTCGAGAAGACGGGCGGGAACCGAACCAAGGCCTCCAAGCTCCTCGAAATCAGCCACCGGGCTCTCCTTTACAAGATCAAAGATTATGGGATTTCGTAGCCGCTGATCGATAATCGGGAATGCTGAAGGAAAGAGGAGCGTTCGTTCTGTGATGTGCTGTGTGCCTAGGGCCTTATCTGCCGTGTTTCTTTGTGTTTTGCTTGGTGTGGCGGCTGGCTGCGACAAGAACATTCCGAACACCACCGTGCAGGACACGCCCGAGAACCGGGCCGTCATCACCTTCATGGAGAACTATCGAAACGCCGTGGAATCCCGCGATATCGGGGCGCTGTTGGCGATGGCGCACCCTCAGTACCTCGATGACAATGGTACCCCTGCGGGTGAAGACGACATCGACTACCGAGGCCTCCAGAGGAAGCTCACTCGCTGGCGCGAGCGAGTGACCGATGTCCGCTACGAGATCAAATACCGCACGATCAGTAGGGAAATGGACCGTGTGCTCATCACCTATCGATACAGCGCCAGCTTCCGAATCGCCTACGATGAAGAGGATCAGCGTTGGTCACGCCGCATTGGCGAGAACCGCTTGGTCCTTCTGTACGACAACATCCAGAGTCGCTACTACGTACTTTCGGGTATGTAAAACTTTGCGTTCTAGTTGAATAAGTGCGGCAATTCGCGCTACGATCGTGTCGATGACAAGCTGGAAACAGCGCAAGTGAGTGGGCCCACGCACAAGTGATGAGACCGATGCAATTCGAGTGCGATAGCTGCAACGCCAAGTACAAAATCTCCGGCGACAAAGTCCGTGGCCGCGTGGTGCGGTTCCCGTGCCGCAAATGCGATCACAAGATCCTCATCGACGGTCGGCAGCACGATGCCGATGTGACGGTGCCGGCTGGCGAAGCGTACAACTTCGATGACGTGACGAGGAAGTCGGAGCCGGTGTCGCCGTTCTCCGAGCACGAGGCAGCGACCGCACGCGCGCGCCGTCCTTCTTCACCAGCGCGTCGACGCTCACCTTCGGTTCCGCCTCGTCGCCCGTCCGCCGCATCGCGCCGTGTTTCATCGATGCCTGCCGCTGCGACCGCGATTGCCGCGAACAGCGCATTCGTCGGCCAACAACGCGGACTCACTCCTCCAGTGCCAACGACTGCTCTCGCGCCAACGCCAGCAAGCAACGATCTACCCGAGTGGCACGTCTCGGTAAACGACGTACCGATTGGCCCCATCCGACTCGAAGAGATGGCCCACAAGATCGATGCGGGGGCAGTCAGTGAGTACTCCCTCGTATGGCGCCATGGTTTGGAGGAGTGGCGACCACTCGCGACGGTGCCAGAGCTGATGTCGCTCTTGCACGAACGGAGGCACTCCGGTCCGCCGCCACGTTCTTCGTTTTCGTCGATGCCGCCTTTCGTCGAGACCCGCGTCTCGCTCTCGGAGCCTTCGCCCTCGGCCGCGATTCCCGGGTTGATGCATGTTGCTGCTCCCGCCGATGACGAGATCGAACCGCTCGCTGATGCACTACAGCCGGAGGTCGACTTCGAGGTCGGGCTCAACGCGCTCTCACAGCCACCCGCACCGCTCGGCCCCGAGGGGGTGTTCGAGTCGTCGCCCCAGTTGGGGTCGTACTCGGGCTTGCCGCCCACCGCTGACGACAGCGTCTCAGTCCCCTCCGCACCACCCGAGCCGGTGGCCGCCGCCGCGGAGGAATCCGACAAGCGCATTTCTCTTGGTGTTTGGGCACTGATCCTCGCCGTAGTCGTGTTCGCGGGGGTAGCCGGCTTCTTGGCGTTCGAGCGTTTTGGCGAGCAGATCATCAACGAGCTTCTCGGTTCGAATGCTCCCGCCAAGGTCGCCACGCCCGAGCGAGCACCGGTCCTGCCGGTCGTTGAAGAGCCAGTCGCAGAGCCCGAACCAATGGCTGCTGCCGCAGAAGAAGAGCCCATCGACGCCACCGCCGAAGAGGCCTTGCTCGGGCAAACGGATCCCAACGCAGCCGAGGGCGCTCTCGCCGACGGCGCGACAGCCGAAGCCGAGACGAGCGAGCTGGAAGGGGCGCCTGCGGGCGAGGAACAAGCGGTCATCGTTCCGCCTCCCGATCCGAAAGACAACAGGCCCAAGATGGCACCCGCTCCGCGAGCCAAGCCAAAGGCTCGCCGTAGGCCTCGTCCCGCCCCGGTTGCGGCCGCGCCAAAGACGGCGCCGACGAACGACCTCAGCAATGCGGAACAGAAGATTCTCGACGAGTTTGATTCCAGTGGCGAAGCCGCCCCTGCGAAGATCGCGGTCAAGCAATCGAGCAGCGCGCAAAGCGACAAGCCTGCGCTCGACGGCGACGCGGTTCGGGAGACGGTAGCGGCTAACAAGCCACGCCTGCAGAGGTGCTATGAGCGCGCGATTCGCGGTCAGACCTCGCCGGGCACCGTACGCTTGGACATGACGGTCACGGTCGCTTCTTCCGGCCGCGTCAAGGCCGTGGCTTCGACTGGCAACGGTCCAGGCGGACTCGCGGAGTGCATCGAGGCGTCGGTTCGTCGTTGGCGATTCCCGGAGTCATCCGAGGGTGGCCCCGCGAAGTTCCCGCTCGTATTCTCCGCCAACTAGCGGTCCAATGTCCATCCAACCTCTCATCGACGCGGAGACTATCGCGAGTCGCGTGGCCGAGCTGGGTCGCCAGATCACCCGCGACTACCTTGGCCAGGATCTGACGCTCGCCGTGGTGCTCAAAGGCAGCTTCGTCTTCGCTGCAGATCTGGCGCGGCACATCGATCTCGATGTCTCGATCGACTTCCTCGGGGTCCGCAGCTACGGCGACGAGCAAGAGTCGAGCGGCGTGGTGCAGATCACGACCGATCTCAGTCATTCGGTCGAGGGCAAGCACGTCATTCTCGTCGAAGACATCGTCGATACGGGGCTGACGGTCGCCTATCTTCGCGAGAACCTCGAGACCCGCCAGCCGGCCTCCTTGAAGATCGCATCGCTGCTGCACAAGCCTGCTCGTACGCGGCAAGCCGTCGACATCGATTACCTCGGATTCACCATCGAGGATGTTTTCGTGGTCGGATACGGCCTGGATCATGCGCAGAAATTTCGAAACTTACCGTTTCTGGCCCTCGTGACCGGCCCTGGCGAGTAGCCGGCCTATACTCCTGTCGTGAGCCAAGAGGAGCCACCCGACCTATTCGCGCGGATCCGTCGCAGCCTCCTGCAGCTGGCGGACGATGAGGCGAGGCCATTGCTCGACGCTGCCGCACGCTCGCTTGGCGGGACGTTGGAGCGTTGGGGCCAAAACCCGAGCCTTCGATGGTTTCTCGGGGGCGTGCAGCAAGACGTTCTCACCGGCATCGGGGAAGACGTCGAGCTCACAGCCAACCTCGGCGTGTCGGCCAAGCTCGGCAGCCTGGCTCGCTTCTACGTCGACGACGCGGTGGTTGCCGAGGTCGCTGTCGGTGATGGCGGCGAGGTTCGCGCGGTCGTTCCTGCACCGGGCCCTGGCCTTCATCGAGTCGGTATCAAGGTGTGCACGGACTCGGGGGAGGTGGTTTCGGAGCTAATGGGACACCGGCTCCTCCAGGTTGCGAGCGGTCGCCCCGTCGTCTTGGTCGACGCGGAGTTGACCCTGCCTCTTCCGAATGATGCGCCACCGCCATCCGTGTCTCCGGTCGCTGCGCTCCGCGCGCTCATCGACGAGGGCTTCGAGCTCGTGTACTTCGACATCCACGAGAAGAACCGGGACGCTCTCATTCACGAAGCCGTACTCAAGCAGCGTCTTCCACCTGCTGCGATCATTACCTACTCGGCGCTCGAAGAGGAGCTTCGCGCGCTGCAGGTCCAATTCATCGACATGTTCGCGACGAGCGCCATTCGCCGTCTTCGTGGTCGCGGCGTACCGGTAACCACTATCCTCACCTCGCGGGGCTCGGCTTCCGCACAGAGTCGGGCGGAACGGGTCGACGTCATGTCGCCAGCGGAAGCGCTCGAGCGAGCGCTCGGCGGCTTCACGGGAGAGGCCGAGCAGGCCACTGAGCTCGTCCGTCTCCGCGAGCGAAGTGAACCACTCGATTGGCGCCTCGACCAAACCACCGACTCCGAGCTGGTGCATGGAAACGCCTTTCACGCGGAGCTCGACAACCAAGAAGCGCGCGAGCGCCTCTTCGCTGCACTCGACGCGGCCGAGCGCAGCATTCACATCCAGCTCTACATCGTCCGTCCGAGCGACTTCACCGAAAGACTCGTCGTGAAGCTCATCCAACGGGCAAGGGCGGGCGTCGCGGTTCGCTTCATGGTCGACGCTCTCTACTCCGACGAGGAGGTGCTCGGCCGAGCGAATCCACTCATCCAATCGCTGCGACAAGAGGCTAATATCGAGGCGCTGGCCGTCGATCCCATCCCGATGAGTACAGAGATGGGCATGTCGAGCTTGAAGAAGCGCGATCATCGTAAGCTCATCATCGTCGACGGTCAGCACGCGTTCGTATGTGGGCGAAACGCGAGCGACGAGTACTACACGGGATTCGACGAAGTGCCCGTTCACGACAACACCCCGCACGAACGTATTCCATGGCTGGACGCTCACATCGAGATTCGAGGTCCGCTCGTCCGCCACGTTCAAGAGGCGTTCATGAAGACCTGGAAGCGCCAGGGTGGGGCGCGCATCGAGCGCGACGAATGCGTGCTTCCCGAGATTGCCCCGGTCGGTTCGTCGAGTGGGCGACTCGTGGTGCATCGCGGGCTAACGGACACCAACGGCCTCGACATGTATGAGGCGATGTTCGACGCCGCGCGCGACCACGTCTACATCGTGAATGATTTTCCGATCGTCCACGCGCTCGAACGAGCCCTCTATCGAGTGTTGGCCAAGGGTGTATCGGTGACGCTCTTGACCGGAAGCGCGGCGGCGCGTCGCGATGACGGCACGTTCTTCCCGGCTCCCATGCATCGCACGCTTTTCGAGTTCATGGTGAAGGCGAAGCTCGAGCCTCTCCTACGCGCCGGCGTGGAGATCTACGAGTTCATGCCGCCTCCTTCGGCCAACGTCGTCGCTCGAGGAGCGCGATTCAGGCCGTATGTGCACGCGAAGCTCGTCTCCATCGACGGTCAAGTCACTAGCATCGGCTCCGCCAATCTGGATGCGACCGCCAGCTTCTGGGAGAGCGAGGCCAATGTCGTCGTACAGGACCCAGAGTTCGCCTCCGACGTCGAGGCCAAGCTCCAGAAACTCATCGACGGCAGCGTCCAGCTCGACCCCGATTCCGAATATTGGAAGCGGGAGCGCACGCAACGTGCCGTCGTTGGGACGCTTTGGCCTGGGGCCTTCTACTCCTGAAGCTGTGTCTTGACCTCTTCGGTCGTCGCTTCGCTGGCCTCTCGAGTCGCCTTGGCCTTTTCGAGCTGCTTCTCGCCTGCGGCCACGATCTCTTCGATCTCGTAGGTGACGGTCATCTGTACATCGAAGGCGCTGTCGATCTCGACCTTCTCCGTGCCGTTCACAGTCTTCACGTTCAAGAGGTCAGTCGCTTCGCCGCTGGCACGTGCGTTGGCTTCGAGCGCCTTCAGGTTCGCGATGACCTCACCGGTGGCGTTCATGGTGAGCGCCTCCAGCTCGAGCTCGATGCCTTCCGCTTCGAACGTCACGGTCTGTGCCGGCGCCGTCTGCTGAATCTGTACGTTGAGCTTCACCTCGTCACCGACCTTCTCGGTCATCGTGTAGGTGTCGGACTGGCTGATCTTGAAGCCATAGAGGACCAGCTCCTTGCTCGCTTCCCAGCGCGCGCCGACGCCGACGGGTTGTGCCGGAAGGACGACGCGGGCGAGCGAAGTGCGCGCGTTCACGATCATCATCAAGAGCCGTGCAGGAACGTCCGGATTCTTGGCCGCGCTGTTCAGTTCGCTGCGCTGCACGATGCCGCGATCATCAACCTCGACCCATCCGCCGACGTTGTTCAGGACCGCAACGCCCTTGTCGAGATCCATCTTGATCGCCGGGTCGATGCCTTCAGGGACGATTGCTTCGGCCTTGACGATGCGAACGTCGAAGCGCGTCGAGCCGTCCTTGCCCTCGAGCGTGGGACCCGAGACGATGTGGAGTCGAACTCCGGGCGTCAACGAGAGCGTGCTGCTGGTTTCGGTCATCTGGAGGGAGGAGAGGCCGTACTCCATCTTCGACGTCGTCGTGGTTCCGCGCGCAACGTCGTAGCGCAGCGTCTCTCGCGGCTCTTGGCCGGCGTCGATTACGAGCACAGGGTCGTTGAGCTTGGCATCGCCAGCGTCTTTCGACTTGCATCCATCGAGAATAAGCAACGCGGACAGCATCATCATCATCCGCAGAACAACTTGCTTGGTCATAGCCTCTCCTTCCGGCGCCCCGCCGCCGCGTGTCGCGCTCTATATCGCCCGGCGTCGGATTCGCGTCAAGGTTGTGCCCCGGCGGGCGCCTTCACGCGCTGATACCCTTCGGGCAGGGTAAATACCTCCGCGGGAACCGAGAATCGCCGAACTTCCTGGACCAGAAACACCACGGGGACTCCCCCCTGCTGTGCGACGCGCATTTTCATCGAAAAACCAGGTTTTACCCCGTACTTCTTCATCGCCTTGGCGCGTTCGTCATCGGACATCTCGAGACCGAGGTTCCTACCGCGGAAGGCTCGGGTCCACAGATCGGCCGGGTACTTGTTCGTCAGCCAGAGATCGATGATCGCATCGTTGTCTTTGTCGAGGATCCGAACGTGCCGGGTCTCGACGCCGCTGACGGTCTCCTTTCCGAGCTTCTTGATCTCTAGATTGGCGCTCTCCCCTGAGCCCTTCACCTGCTGGCTCGTGTCCGCAAGCGTCGAGTAGGGCATCTCTACGATCAGTTTCTGCGCCGGCGCCACCGTGTAATACGCGGACCCCTTCGCTGGCATGATCGTCGTTGCCAAGATCGGGCTCCCGTTCTCGTCCATCGACTCGATGTCCATTCGAACATCTCCGGTCTTCGAGTAGCGGGCGTGAACTCGTGCGGCGACTCCCTCACTGCTCGATAGACTCGCTTTGAGTTCTCCCTCGAACGCCAGTGCTGGAGAGGAAACGAGCAGCGTTGCGATGCAGAACAGGAGAGTACGCATGGTGCGGAAGCTTAGGCCGGCAGGACGAGCAAGCCAAACGCCTCGTCGTCATAGAGGCGATCGAATGTATCTGCGAACTTCGACTCGATATTCTTGCGCTTCATCTTGAGGGTCGGAGTGAGCTCGTCTTCTTCGACGCTGAACTCCCGATCCATCACTTGGATCTTCTTGATGGTCTCGACCCTCGCGAGGCCCTCGTTCGCGCGCCGAACCGATGCAACCAGTCGCTTCTGCACTTCAGGGCTCTGGGTGACCTCTCGGATCACGGTTTCCAGCTCGGCCGAGCGAGCGAGCGGATTATTGGCGAGGCTACGGAGGTGCCCGTCGGCCGTCGCGTCGTCGATCATGCCTTGCTGGCGCGCCCATTCGACCGCTTCCCCTGCACCTACGGTCACCAGCGCGACGAGATACTTCCGCTTGTCTCCGTGGGCATGGGCTTGGCTGATCATGGGGTCGGACGCCTTGAGCTCGTTCTCGATGTTGGCTGGCGTCAGGTTCTTGCCGCCCGCGGTGATGATGATGTGCTTCTTTCGATCGAGGATGTGGACGAAACCGTCCTCGTCCTTCTTTCCGATGTCTCCGGTGTGCAACCAGGAGTCGACGATGGTCTCTTCCGTCGCCTTTGGGTTCTTGTAATAGCCTTGGAACACGAGGTCGCTCCGAATCAGAATCTCGCCATCATCCGCGATGCGGTCTTCGACTACGCTCAACGCTCGTCCAACGGACCCAAGCCTCACTTGGCCGAGCGAGTTCGCGTGCGTGATCACAGTGGATTCGGTCATTCCATAGACCTCGAAGATCGGGAAGCCCGCCGCCCAGAAGAATTCGAGGATGTCGGGCGCGATGGGCGCGGCTCCGGTGATGAAGTAGCGGACCCGCCCACCGAATACGGCGCGAAGCTTTGAGAATACGAGCCTGTCTGCGATTCGGTACTTCAGCTTGAGGCCGAATGGGATGGGCTCGCCCGCCTGCCAGAGTTGAACGGCGCGACGGCCGACATCCTCTGCCCAGCGAAAGATTCGCTGCCGCGTTGGCGATGCCTGCTCCACGGTGCTCATGATCTTCGCATACGCCTTCTCGAAGATTCGAGGCACGCTTCCGAATACCGTCGGCCGGACTTCCGCCACCTCTTCGAGCACCTTCGCGATGCTGGACGCGAAGTAGGTCGTCATCCCGGTGTTGATGCGCCCATAGAAGGCTAAGATCCGTTCCGCGACGTGTGCCATCGGCAGAAAGCTGATGCTCACGTCGTCCTCGTAGACGCTGAAGGCCTCGTCTTGGTCGCGCATGATCGTCATGATGTTGGCCTGCGAGATCATCGCTCCCTTCGGCGGACCGGTGGTGCCGCTCGTGTAGACGATGATCGCAGTTCCGGCGGGGTCGACTTCCGCGGTACGCGCGTCGATCGCGGCAACATCCACCTGTGTGCCGAGGACGGTCTCGAAGGGCACGAGCCAACTGTGCGCGGCGAGAAGCGACTCGGCGCCAGACGTGTCCCACACCACGACCCGCTCGAGCTTCGTCAGCTCGTCACGCCGTGCGAGAATCTTGTTCACCTCGTCGAGGCCTTCGACGAACGCGACTTTGGCATCCGCGTGGTCGAGGATGTAAGCGAGCTGCTTCGGCGTGAGCGTCGGGTACGCGCCCAGAGTGACCGCGCCGGCAAGCTGACCGCCGATGTCGCAGTAGCACCACTCCGGTCTCGTACTTCCGACCATGCAGACCTTGTCGCCGAGATCGAGCCCGAGCCCGATCAGGTACGAGGCCACGGCCCCTGACAGCCCCGAGAACTGGCTCCAGCTCACCGCTTGCCAGGTGTCGTGTTCTTTGAAGAAGAACGCGGGCTTATCGCGGTCGCGCTCGACTCGGCTCAGGAACATTCGTCCCACCGTGTCGCTGTGGCGGGCCATGTATTCCGATGCGATTCCCGTGGATCGGTCAGTATCGAACATATTCTGTGGGTTTACACCGGATCGCGGCACTGGATCTAGGGGCTCGATCGTCGGATTTGACCGCATCGGAAGCCCCGCTACACTCCGCCTCCTTCAGAGCCCCCTTGGGGGAGGAACTCCTATGCGCGACCTCATCAAGCTCAGCTGCGAAAACTGCGGAAAAGACAACTACGTGACGGACAAGAACCGGCGCACCATGCCGGAAAAGTTCCGAATCAAGAAGTTCTGCCAGAAGTGCCGCAGCCATCAGGCGCACAAAGAAGGCAAGATCAGCAAGGGCTAGGCGATTGCGTCTCTACGCGCCGGCCAGTCTGACTAGGCCCGGTCCGCGAGACGCACGACGATCGCGCCCGTGCCGCCAAGCCGACGCGGCGCGGTACGAAAAGCCAGAACGAAGCGAGCCGGCGCGCCCCGACTGAGGGCCGTTACCACGTGCTCCTTCAGGGTCGCCTTACCACCGGGGCTATGAAGCCCCTTGCCCACGATCAGGCAAAGCCAGCGCTCTCCTCTTTGATGGCGCTCCCGAATGAAGCGAAGGACTTCGCGGCTGGCTTCACGGGTAGTGAGCCCGTGCAAGTCGAGCTCGTCTTCCACTTCAAGCTGCGGGTCTTCGAGCGCATCGACGATGCTGGCGTGAGTCGAAGGGCGGCGCCCCGTGATGATGCCGTTGCCCTCCCGGTCCACTCGGAGCGTCTCCACAGCGGCACCTCCCGGACGGGGGCTGCCGGCAGGCTTCGTCTCGGGCTGAGGTCGCGCGACTCGCTTCGGCGACCGAGAACGAAGCGGCTCGACGTCTGCGAACGCCCTCTCGAGCTCGCTTCGGTTCGGATCCTCGTCTCGCGAACGCCCCATGACCCCATCAGCATGAACCAGAGGGGTCCCTCGTCGCAATCTGCGCACGCACTGCAGTGATCGGCACCATCGCGAAGATTCTTCGCCCGAGTCCGGTCTAGGCATACTAAAAACCCGGCCAATCCCGCCTCCCAAACAGTGGCATGACCGTTGCAGTATCGTACCGCGATGGACATCAGTCGCCGGAATTGGGGCGTGTGTTCGGCTGGGCAGCGGCGTTGGGTTCTTCTCCGTGCCCGAGAGTCTGCGGCGGACCTCTCGTTTGGCACACCCGATCGCGCACACTCAGTCTGACGCTGGGGCCTGCCCCTGCCGTGCGACTGGCGTCCCTCGTCTACGCCACGCCGAAGACGCTAGCCCTTCCCGGTCGCTTCGCGTTTCGGGCGCCGATTGCACTCGAGGATCGCTTTTCGGACTCGGACCGCGTCTGGCGTGACCTCCACGAGTTCGTCTTGGTCGATCCAATCGAGGGCGGTTTCGATCGTCAGGTCACGCGGTGGCGTCAGGATGACGTTCTCGTCGCGCCCGGCGGCGCGGATGTTCGTGAGCTTTTTCTCTCGAGTGCAGTTCACGTCGAGGTCACTCGGCCTGTTGTGCTCGCCGACGATCATCCCCTCGTAGACGTTGGTGCCCGAGCCGATGAAAAGCTTGCCGCGCGGCTGAAGGTTGAAGAGCGCGTACGGCGTCGTCGCGCCCTTGCGGTCCGACACGATTGCGCCGTTCTTTCGGCGAAGGAGCGGTCCCGCATAGGGGTCCCAGCCTTCGAACATGGTGTTGAGAAGCCCTTCGCCTCGGGTCTCGGTCATGAAGAGGGAGCGAAATCCGATCAGGCCTCGCGACGGTACCCGAAACTCGACGCGTACGCGGTCGGTGCCGATTGGGTTCATCTTGCCCATCACGCCACGCCGGTCGCCGAGAAGCTGTGTCACGGTCCCGACATGGCCTTGAGGGACGTCGACTACGACGATCTCGACTGGCTCGCACTGCTTCCCGTCGATTTCCCGAACTACGACTTCGGGCATCCCTAGGGCGAATTCGTACCCTTCGCGGCGCATGGTTTCCGCGAGAATGGCCAGCATGAGCTCGCCACGGCCGTAGACGATGAACGAGTCGGCCTCGCCCGTCTCCTCTACGCGCATCGCGATGTTTCGCTGAGACTCCTTCAGGAGTCGCTCGCGCACTTGCCGTGAGGTTACATAGTCGCCGACACGCCCCGCAAAAGGGGACGTGTTCACCATGAACCGAACCTTGATGGTCGGCTGCTCGACCGTGATGCGTTCGAGGGGGTTCTGTGCATTCGTCGGCGTCACCGTGTCGCCGATGTTCACCTCATCGATGCCAGAGATGGCGACGATGTCACCTGCCGAGGCTTCCTCGATGCGCACTCGTTCGAGGCTCTCGAACCCCCAGAGCGCACCGACCTTGCGTTCGACCGTTGCGTCTTTGCCGATGATGGCGACCATCTGCTGCGGCTTGATCGTGCCGTTCCGAACGCGGCCGATCGCGATGCGTCCGACGTATTCGTCGTGGATCGTGTTGTGCACGAGGAGCTGGAGGGGGAGCGTCGCGTCGCCCTCGGGAGCCGGCAGACGCTCGATCAGCGTTTCGAACAGCGGCGTCAGATCGCTGGACTCATCTTCGAGCTCGCGCTTTGCGATGCCGTCTTTGCCGATGGCGTAGACGTGCGCGAAGTCTGCTTGTTCGTCGGTGGCGCCAAGATCGCAAAACAGGTCGAACACCTCGTTGAGCGCTTCATCCGGCCGCGCATCGCTTCGGTCGATCTTGTTGACGACGCAGACGACCGGGAGGTTGAGCTCGATGCACTTCGACAATACGAAGCGCGTCTGGGGTAGGGCACCCTCTGCCGCGTCCACGAGGAGCAGCGCGCCGTCCGCCATTCGAAGCGTTCGCTCGACTTCACCGCCGAAATCCGCGTGACCGGGCGTATCGATGAGGTTGATCTTGTAGTCTCTCCACCGAATAGAGGCGTGCTTCGCCAAGATCGTGATGCCCCGCTCTCGCTCGAGGTCGTTCGAGTCCATGACCCGATCGCGCACCTCGGCGTTCGCACGAAAGACTCCGGTCTGATGGAGCATCGCGTCCACCAGGGTCGTTTTCCCATGGTCGACGTGGGCGATAATCGCCACATTTCTAATGATTTGCTGCACGCGTGTACCCCCACGCTTTCGCGTGAGCGCCGGTCTTGGCAGATCCCACCCCCTGCCGCCAGCCGAGCCCCTTCAGCTTGATCTAGCGGTTTTGGTCGCTCGCCGATGAGGGCGAAACCGCCTCGGCGTGCGTCGAGTCGAGGAACTTCAGCACTGCGACCAGCATGTGCGCGGTGCGAGGTGAACAGAAGATGTCGAAGGCGTGCTGAGCTCCCTTGAGCTCGGCGTAGATCACGGGCGCATCCGACATCTGCCGGAGCTCGTCAGCGAAGTAGCGAGCCTCCTCGACGGGGGCGAGCGTGTCGCGGTCCCCGTGGACGATGAAGAACGGCGGTGCGTCTGCGTGAATGCGATCGATCGGCGATGCCCGCCTGAACTTCTCCGGTTCGTCGTCACGGAAGGCTTTCATGATCTTTTGCTCTAGGCGTCGATACCAGAACGGAAGGCGATTGGTGCCGAGCCGGCTCGTGAAATCGTAGACTCCATAGATGGGGACCGCCGCCTGAAGTGACGTGTCCGCCCCCTCGAACCCCGGCTGGTATTCAGGGTCGTTCGCCGTCAACGCCATGAGCGCTGCCAGGTGGCCACCCGCTGACCCGCCCGTCACGGCGATGAACTCGGGGTCGATCCCCCATTCGTCGGCATGCTCTCGAATCCATGCGAGGCTTGCCTTGAGGTCCATGAGGTGTTCCGGAAAGGTTGCCCCAGGGCTCAGTCGATAATTCACGTTGAAGCAGACCCAACCATTCGCAGCGAGATGCGATAGGAGAGGCCAACCCTGCTCGCGCTTGTCGCCCATCACCCAGGATCCGCCGTGAATCTGTAGGATGGCTGGTCGTCGCGTGCCTGGTTCCCACGGTGCGACCACATCGAGCTTCAGCACGGTGCCAGCCACGCGCCGGTAGACGATGTCCCGCGTCACCCGAACTCCCTGCCGCTTCTTCGAGAACGGAAGGAGCACGAGTTTTCTCGGAACGGGCTTCGTCTCGCGCACCCGTTCTACATCTTCGAGTGCGTTGGCGAACGTAGCCTTGGCGCGGCGACCATCGCCGAACAACACACCGAGCCCAATCCAGGAGCCGAACGTGACCATGAGGCCGACCCAGCCCGGAAGGCCAGCGAGTGCGCCAAGCTCGATGAAGACGAGCGTGGCGACCGCCTGCCAAAGGACATGATGCACGGCCAGCTCGGCCGTGAGCCACGAACCAAAGAAGCTCGGCATGAAGAGCGCAGGCACCCTACGAACCGGAACGAATGCGTTCGCCGTGAACACTGCGCCGATCAGGCTCACAGCGAGAAAGGCCCAGGAAATCGTTGGCGCGCCAAAGAGCACGAAGACCTCGCTATCCTCGTCGGCCCACGAGCCGACGGAGTAGGGGTTTCGGGTTCTCGGCGGCAAGTGCGTCGAGGGTCGTCTGCATGACGGAGGTGATCTCTTCGTAGCAGCGCTCGAGCACGGCTGGGTCTTCGGCGGCTTCGGCGCCGAGCGCTGACCAGTCGAGGGGCTCGCAGACCTGAACCGTGATCTTCGCGGGCAGAGGAATCCCGGGCAGGATTGGGCTCGAGACGCCCCAGGGAAGCTGAAGCAGAATTGGCGCGCCCTCCAAGCGCATCTTGTCGGCGCTCAGGAGCTGCGCGAAGCGCTCTCCGCGCGTCAGGACGACGGTCGTCTCGTGACCTCCGTGGCCGACGATGGGCACGACGGGAACCCCGGTCTTGAGGGCCAAGCGAATGAATCCCTTTCGCCCATTGAAGAGGATGCGGTTGCGCTCTTTCCAGGGTCGGAAAACCTCGTACGAGCCGCCCGGGTAGAGCAGAACCGAGTTGCCCCCGCGCAGCGCGGTCTCAGCGTTGTCCATACTTGCGGGCATCTGGCCGATCCGCCGCATGAGCTCTCGCCAGCCAGGCACTCCGAAAATCGCGTCGAAGGCGAGACCCATCAGCGGGTCCTCGAAACCACGCTCCCGGTACCAGGCGACGTACACCGCGCTCGTATCTGGCGTGATGGTGCCGCCCGAGTGATTGCCGATCATCAATACGGGACTTTTCGGAACTCGCTCGATGCCGCGCACTTCCGCATCGAAGTAGCGGGCGAACATCTCCATCTTTGGAACGAGCTTTCGCATGAAGTCGGAGTCGAACTGCTCTGCGGGGTCGCGCAAATGCTGCGCGGTCGCCTCGGCCCACTTGTCGAGAAAGCCTTTCTCGACGAGGCGCTGCACCGCTCTCACTACACCGGCCGGCAGCTTCTGCTTCGCGCTGTTCGAAGGTTTGGTCATCGCCTTGAAGCAAAATAGTACATGTTCTATTTTCGATCGACTGGAGACGAACATGGTCGGTGCGAACGTCTGGTCCGGGTTGGTGCATCGCTTGTTTCCGTGGCGCGAACCGCTTTCGAGCGGCAGGCCTCCGCGGCGGCCGCGCCGCCAAGCGCCCGCGTCACGCTCCGACATGGCCGCGATTCGGCTGGCGCGCCGCAACGCCTACACGGGTGTTGCACGGCTCACGGGGCGTTCCATCGACCGGCTCTTTCTCGCGGCGATGAGCCGACCGGATCGCTACCCCGGCCCCGGCGACCTGGCGCGGGTCGGCGAAGAGATCGAGGCGGCCCACTTGCTCTACCGCGCCGGACGACCCGCAGCGCCAAGCGCGTTTCACCCGACCCCGCCGCCGCTCGTCTCGCCGGCGATTGAACCTGCGTGGCATCCGTCGATGCGCTTCGAGTGGCTCTCGTTCGAGAGCGGCTATCAGGCGCCCGTCGATGATCCATCGGCGCGTCGCTGGAACGCCTACGAACGAAACCACATGGGCCATGCCTGGCTCGCCCGACATGACTCGGGCGATCGACCCTGGCTCATCTGCCTTCACGGGCTCGGAACAGGCGGCCCGTACGCCGATTTCGCAGGCTTCCGCGCGGACATGCTGCACCACGAGCTTGGCTTGAACCTGCTGATGCCGGTGCTTCCGCTTCATGGTCCACGGAAACCACCTTCGCTGCCTGTTGCATCGCTCCTCTCCTACGACCTGCTCGACGCCTTCCACGGTGTGTCCCAGGCGGTGTGGGACACGAGACGGCTGATTCAGTGGGCCCGTGCTCAAGGAGCGACGAAGATCGGCGTGTACGGTTTGTCGATGGGCTCCTACGTCGCGTCACTTCTCTGTGGCCTCGAAGACGTCGACCTCGTGATCGCAGGGATTCCGGTGTGCAATATACCGGATTTGTTCGTCCACCATGCACCGCCCGACCAGCGACAAGAAGCGGAGGAGCACGGCGTGCTTGGCGTCCACACACGCGAGCTCTTCGAGCTCGTGTCGCCCTTGTCCGTCATGCCGCAGACCACGCTCGAGAACCGTTTCATTTTCGCAGGAAGTGATGACAAGGTCTCTACGCCGGAGCAGGCCGAGCGCCTTTGGGAGCACTGGGGTCAGCCCGGAATTCGCTGGTTCGCGGGTGGGCACGTGAGCTTTTATTGGTCGTCCGAAGTGGCGCCTTTCGTCGACCATCGTCTCCATAAGTGCGGGTTCGCCGTCCTCGAGCACTGAGCTGCGAATGGAGCGATTTACAGGGCAAGATGCATCGTTTCTCTACATGGAGACGCCGAGCGTCCACATGCACACGCTCAAGGTCGCCATCGTCGACCTGCCGGTGAAGATTCCCTACAACGACCTCTTCGACCTGGTTCGGGTCTCCATGGAGAGCAAGCTTCACCAAGTGCCGCGCCTTCGCATGCGCCCGGTCGAGGTACCCGGTGGCCTTCACCACCCCGTTTGGGTGAACGACCCAAACTTCGACATCGGCCGCCACCTCTTTCGAACGAGGATCGCGGAGCCGGGCGGCTCGCGCGAGATGGACCAGGCGATCGCGAGGATCGCGAGCACGCAATTGCCCCGGGACCGCCCATTGTGGGAAACGTGGATGCTCGAAGGGCTGGCGGACGGCGGCGTCGTTCTGGTCACGAAGATTCATCACGCACTTGCGGACGGAGTCGCCTCCGCGACCATGCTCGGCAAAGTCATGAACTTGGAAGCCGACACCGGCGATGTACATGCGCCGACGCCCAGCTGGGTGCCTGACACACTCCCGTCGCGCACGGACTTGCTGAAGGACGCGATCCGTGAGCAGCGGGACCAGCTCGTCCACATCGGGCCTTTGATGCGGCGGACGCTCACCGGTGGCGTCAACGTGCTCAAGAACCTCAAGAAGCGAGCTGTCGCTGTGCCGTATCCCTTCGTCACTCCGCGTACGGTATTCAACCGAACCCTCTCGCCGATGCGCTCTTTCGCTTCGACTTCGCTCCCCCTCCGCGACCTCAAGGCCGTCAAGAACGCCGCGGGCGTGACCCTGAACGATGTCGTGCTGGCTACCGTGGCGGGGGCGCTAGACCGCTTCTTTGCGGCGCACGGACAAACACTGTCCCGCCCGCTCGTCGCGAGCGTCCCAATGGCGGTCGCCATTCCCGGCGATGGCCCGCGCCAGGAGGGAAACCGTGTCGCCAATCTCTTCACGAGCCTCTGCAACGACGTTGCGGACCCGCTGGAGCGTCTGCGGAAGATCCACGCGATCACCGAACAGGCCAAGGAAGTACAGCAGCAGCTTGGCATGGAAACGATGCTCGATTGGTCGGAGGCTGCTCCCGCTGCTGCCTATCGATGGGTTCTTCGCGGCTATTCGCAGGTTCGGCTCGCGGACTATATTACGCCACCGGCGAACTTGGTTGTCTCCAACGTTCGGGGTCCCGACCACCCCCTCTACGTGGCCGGCGCGCGTCTCCGCCGTCTCTACTCGGTCGGACCTCCCGTCGAGGGCATCGGACTCAACGTCACCGGCTGGAGCTACTGCGGCGAGCTGAATTTCGCGCTCATCGCGGACGCGGCAGGGATTCCTGACCCGCATCTCATTACGGATTCCCTCGCGCCCGCGCTCGAAGACCTAAAGCTGGCGACTGGCGTTAGCGCGTGAAAGATACGACATTCGAGCCCATGAAGAATCCGACCCTCGACACCTGGCATCGCATGATTGAAGAGCGCGACGCGACCGCGCTCGATGCGGTGTTGGCCGACGACGCCGTGTTTCATTCTCCCGTCGTGCACACCCCGCAGCAGGGAAAGGCGCTTACCAAGCTCTACTTGAGCGCCGCGATCATGGTGCTCGGGAGCGCGAACTTCACTTATGTTCGGGAGGTCATCGGCGAGTCGGATGCGGTGCTGGAGTTCACCTGCGAGATCAACGGTATCCAAATGAATGGGGTCGACATGATTCATTGGAATGCTGACGGCCTCATCGACGACTTCAAGGTGATGATCCGTCCGCTGAAGGCCGTGAACCTGCTTCACCAACTCATGGGCCAGATGCTCAAGAGCATGAGCTAGCGAAGCGTCGAGAGCTTGTCTCGATGCTTGGCCTGGATCGCATTGTAGTCTTCCTGAGTGAGGCTCAACGCCTTCGCGATTCTGCGCAGCTGAGTTTGCTCTTCGTGCTTGAGCACGTGGTCGGCCGCGGCCATCTCGACGAGCACCTCGAGCACCTCCATGCGCAGTTCGCGATCGGCGAGATCGCGCAGGTCGCGAGTCCAGTCGTGGTCGCCCAGCAAGGCAACGAAACTGATCTGATCGGCCAGCAGTCCGCAAATCGCATCGACCCCGGCCTGGCTCAAGCCGTGCACGCGGCTGAGCTCTCGTTGGATCGCCGCTTCCTCTTGAACGGAGTAGTGGCCGTCTGCGTAAGCGATTTTGGCGAGTAGGCCTGCGACCGCGGTCACAATTCGGCGGGTCGCATCGTCGGCATCGGCCAAGTACTTCTCGACGATTTCCGCTAGGCGGTCTCGAGCCTCGGGCGGCTTTGCTGTCATCGATGCTCCATTCGGAGCCCCTTCCTACAACCCGCCCGGCAATCAGGGCAACGAAGAAACGCCTTAGGCTTCTTCGCTGGCGAAGAAGAAGGTGCAGTTCGGCAGGTCCATGAACGCCTCCTGAGCTCGCCGGAGGTCGTCGATGAGGTGATCGCCCGAGCCCGAGTCGAGAAACGCGACGATCTCGTTGCCGTGCGCCCACCAAACTTCCACGACGCCGTCGTAGGGAGCCTTCGTGCCCCGCTCTTGGATGATCTCGAGGTTCTGCTCGACCGTCAGAGAGCGGCTGAATGCGGATCGTGCAGCGTTCGAGGCTTCAGCGATCGTCTTGATGATCTTCTTGTACTCGACCCAGTAATCGCCGAACTCTTGTTTCGAAAGCCCGGGTTTACGCCGCACGCATTGAATGAACTTAATCATGATGACTCCTCGCTCTCGCTCGAAACATCGTCAGTGTCGGCAATCCGCGGAGCAGATGCCAATTCGAGATCAGGCTTCTGCGTGGTGCCGATAACGATCCGCGCCCTAACGAGCGCGAAACGCGAGGATGCTGGCGAGGAAGGATACCGGAAAGACGGCCCAAGCACTGAGGAGCAGGCTGAACATAGAGGCGTCCACGGCCGCCTCGAGCGGCGAGAAGCTGAGCGCCGCGACTTCGAGCGAGAGAATCACGTAGGTCGAGAGCGCCACGACCAGCGGAAGCACCATGTACATGAACCAGGCGCGCTCCTCGCCCATCGCCCAGGCGGTCAGTGCGAACGGCACGGAGACGACGAGCGCGCTGCGTGCGGGTCGGGCCCTGGCCGCGGAAGACGCCAAGCAGGCGTCGATCAGCTTTGCGCTTTTCTATTGTCATTTCAGACGTTTCCGATTCTCTAGCGCTACTCTTTCAGTAGCGATTGCGCAGGCGCTTTTGCTACAGTAAATGTAGCAAGCATGCCAAAAGGCAAAGAAACGCAGCAAGCTCGGCCGATCATGGTCCTCCTAGACAGCCTTGGCCGTCGCTGGAGCCTCAGAATTATTTGGGAATTGCAGAGTGGGCCGGCGAAGTTCCGCGCGCTCCGCAAGGCCTGCGACGGGGTCTCCCCAAGCGTCCTCAACAAGCGCATCGGAGAGCTTCACGAGCTCGGTTTCGTCAAGAAGACCGACGATGGGTATGCGCTGACGTCCGACGGCGAGTCGCTCGCGGACCGTCTGCGGAAGCTCGACCGCTGGGCGCGTCGCTGGGACAAACGCCACCGGGACAAGTAGCTTCGAGCGACATGGCCTGGTCGTTTTGCCCAGGCACCGCGCTGCTCAAAGCATCAGGATGGTGCTAGCGTACGCGTGGTCGGTTCTTCGTGGGGATGGGTTCAATGCTAGTTCCGCTTTTGGTGGTCGCGACAGTTCTGCTCGCCGCCAATCTGCTCGTCGCGCTGCTCCTCTACCGTGGTCGGGACGAGGGGACCGACGCCGCCGAGCTTCTGCGATCGGAGCTCCGGTCGGCTCGGGAGGAGGCGGCTTCGTCGGCCAGCGCCCTCCGTGAGGAGGTTTCGCGGACCCATCAGGCGGGCACGGAAACCCTCGTCAACACCATCTCCCAGATTGGCGAATCGCAGACCAGCAAGTTTCAGGCGTTCACGGGCCAGCTCAAGACGCTGACCGAGTCGAACCAGAGTGGCCTGCAGCACCTGCAACGCACGGTCGACGGCCGGCTCCAGGAACTTCGCAGCAGCAACGAGAAGAAGCTCGAGCAAATGCGAGAGGTGGTCGACGAGAAACTACAGAGCACGCTAGAGAAGCGGCTGGGTGAATCCTTCAAGCTCGTCGGCGACCGTCTCGAGGCGGTGCAGCAAGGCCTCGGCGAAATGCGAAGTCTTGCAAGCGGTGTCGGCGACCTGAAGAAGGTACTCACGAACGTAAAAACGCGCGGCACCTGGGGTGAGGTTCAGCTCGGCGCACTCCTCGATCAGATCCTCACACCCGAGCAGTTCGACCGCAACGTCAAGACGAAGCCGGAGTCGCGCGAGATGGTGGAGTTCGCCATACGTCTCCCCGGTGCAAGCGACGAGCCCGACCAGTGCGTGTGGCTTCCAATCGACTCGAAGTTTCCGCAGGAAGACTACCTTCGACTGGTCGAGGCGAGTGAGGATGGCGATGTCGCCGCGGTGCAGTCTGCAAAGAGCGCGCTCATCCGCTCGATTCAGGATTCTGCCAAAGACGTGAGCAGCAAGTATCTGAACCCGCCGCACACGACCGACTTCGCCATCTTGTTCCTGCCGACCGAGGGCCTCTACTCCGAGGCCCTGCGCCATCCGGGGCTCGTCGAGCGCTTGCAGCGTGAGCATCGCATCGTGGTTGCGGGACCCACCACGCTCGCCGCGGTGCTCAACAGTCTTCGCATTGGATTTCGCACCCTCGCCATCGAGCAACGTTCCAGCGAGGTCTGGAAGGTGCTTGGCGCCGTAAAACACGAGTTCGGCAAGTTCGGCAATGTCCTCGACAAGGTGAAGCGCCAGCTCGAAACCGCGGGCCGCACGCTCGACGAGACCGGGGTGCGTACTCGCGCGATGGAGAAGAAGCTCCGCTCCGTGGAAGCCTTGCCTGCTGACGCAGCGGCACAAGTGCTTGATTTGGCAGAGGAAAACCCGGTTGATCTACTAGACGCCAAGAATGAGGACGGGGTCGCCTGACGCTGTGCTAAATCCCGGGCCTGGGAGTTCTAATGCCACGACTTATTCTTCCTCTTCTCGCCTTACTCTCCTTCATTTTCGCAGGCTGCGCCGAGTCCTCTTCGACGACTCAGCAGTCGTACCGGGAGCTCGGCCCCTATGCGGCTGGCGTCACCACTCTTACGCTCGCCGATCGGCAGGTTGAAGTCTGGTACCCCTCGGACCCCGAGGCGGTGGTCGGTCTCGAGCCCTATTCGTACTTCATTCGAGACTCCCTCTCCGAGCTGCTGGTTTCGCTGCTTCCGGACGACGTCAATCCGCCTTTCGTCAGCGACGCGTACCGCGAGGTTGCAGGCAGTGAAGAGGGCCCGTTCCCGCTCGTCGTCTTCGCGCACGGGGCCTCGAGCTATCGTAACCAGTCGGCCTTCCTCACCGCGCATCTAGCCTCGTGGGGCTTTGTCGTAGCGAGCATCGACTACTTGGAACGCGGTCTTCCGAGCTTCTTGGGTCCGGAGCCCGATCCTCGCATGGATGACGTGGAGCTCACCCGCATGGTGGTTACGCTGCTTGCTTCGGAGAACGATCGAGAAGGTGGCTTGCTCGAGGGCAAGGTGTCCACCGATCGAATCGCAATCACTGGCCACTCCGCAGGAGGAGGGACGTCTGTGAGATTTGCCGATGAACCCGACGTCATCACCTACGTCCCGCTCTCCGCCGGAATCTCCTCAGAGCGCCCCACCACGCTGGCAGACAAGCCGTCCCTCTGGCTCACGGGCAAGACCGATGGCATCGTGGATCCGCAGCGCACGATCGACGCATTCAACGCAGCCAGCGCTCCCACGCGCTTGGTGCTCATCGATGGCATGGGACACCTCGGGCCAAGCGATATTTGCACCATCGGCGACTCAGGCGGAGGCGTGATCGCGATCGCGCTCGAGGTTGGCCTGCCGATTCCCGACAACCTAGTCCGACTCGGAACCGACGGCTGTGGCGAGAACGACGTCATTCAGGACGGCTGGCCGATCGTTCGGCACTTCGTGACCTCTCACCTCCGCTGGGCGTTCGGCTTCGACGAGGAGCCAATCGGCCTCTCTCAAGAGGTGCAAGACCAGTTTCCCGAGGCGACCTTCGACTACGAAGAGTCGCTCTAGTCGCCTAGGCTGAGCAGCACGAGCGAGGGCTGTGCGGTCTCGCGGCTGGCCTCGAGGTCGACGCGAAGCCGCATGTGCCAGCTTCGCTCCTCGTTCGGGTCCACGATGATCTGCGTGAACTTCCACTCGCGCTCGCCGCGCTCGATCTGAACCTGGGCCGCGCTCCTCGCGTCTGGCCCAATGTCGATAGCGTCGTATTCGGACCAGTAGGGCGCGAGGGCCTCCGCCAAACGCTCCGCAGACCAGGTCTCGTCGCCTGCCGCGGACAAAGCCTCCGCAGCCTGGTCATATTGCTTGAAGGCTAGGTTGCGAACGACCCTCCATACGGTGTTCCGCACCATGGTCGTGAAGCCGCGGACGTCGCGTGTGATGTCCACGCTCTGGTCTGCCTCGCGCTCGCTTGGCGTCGTGGGTTCCTCGTCTGGCGACTGAAGCTGCTCCCATTCGTCGAGCAAACTGGCGTCCACCGAGCGTACAACAAGGCCAAGCCAGTCGGACACGTCGTAGAGTTCGTCCGTCTTGGCGGACTCGGGCACCGTCTGTACGAAGCTCTTGTAGGCATTGGTGAGGTAGCGAAGAAGAACCCCTTCCGAACGCTGAAGGCCGTACTCTTTCACGTACTCGACGAAACTCATCCCGAGCTCGTACATGTCGCGGGCGATCGACTTCGGGCGGAGAACGTCGCCCCCGACCCAGGGGTGGCGTTCTGCGAACACCTCGTATGTCCCGTAGAGAAACTCCGCGTTTGGCTTCGGGTATTCGATCTTGTCGAGCTCGGCCATGCGCTCGTCGTACTCGATCCCATCTGCCTTCATGGAGGCCAGTGCTCGTGACTTGAGCGCGTCCGTCTGGCGGTAGAGCACGGCCCATGGATCTTCGAGTGTCGCCTCGACGAGCGTCAACACGTCGAGCGGATACGCAGCATCCTCGGGGTCGAGCACGTCGACGGCCTCGACCACATAGAGCGAGAGGGCCTGATTGAGAGAGAAATCCGATTGAAAGTCCTCGTTGACCCGCGGACCGTCGCGATCGAGCTCGATGACGCCCGCGTCTCGTAGCGATCGAATCATCGAGATGGCCTCCCGACCATGTCGTCGTTTGCCGCTGGTGCTCTCGTGGGAAGCGCGGATCAACTTGCGAAGTGCCAGGCAGCCGTTGTCCTCCCGCTCGAAGAGGTTGAGGATCATCGCGTTGCTGACGCGGAAGCTCGATTGAAGTCGCTCAGGGGGCGACTCCTGAAGGCGAGTGAACGTGTCGATATCCCAGTGCGCGTATCCGCGCTCCGGCGGCTGCCGCATCTTGAGTTTCCGAAGCTTCTTGGGGTCATCGCCCGCTTTCATTCGCAGCTTCTTGTTCTCGACGGCGTGCTCTGGCGCCTGCGCGATCACGCTGCCGAGTGAGTCGTAGCCACGCCTTCCTGCGCGTCCGGCGATTTGTTTGAAATCACGAACGCTGAGCACTTTGGTCTTGTCGCCGTCGTACTTGCAGAGCTTGGTGAAGAGGACGGTACGGATTGGCACGTTCACGCCCACTCCAAGGGTGTCCGTCCCGCAGATGATGCGGAGCTTCCCTTCCTGGGCGAGTCGCTCTACCAGGCGACGGTAGCGCGGCAGCATGCCGGCGTGGTGGACACCAAGGCCGTGGTGGAGAAACTTCTTGAGCTCTTTGCCAAAGGGCGTGTCGAATCGCACGCTGCGGAGCTCTTCCTTGATCGCGTGCTTCTCGTCCTTCGAGAGGAAGTCGATGCTCATGAAGCTCTGCGCCTGTTCGGTTGCTGCACGCTGGGCGAAGTGCACCACGTAGATCGGCGCCTTCCCCTCCTCGATGAGGTCGACCACCGTGTGCTGAAGGGTCTCTTCGCTGTACGAGAAATCGAGCGGAACTGGCCTTTCCTCGCTCTTCACGAGGGTCGTTGGCACTCCGGTGAGCTCCGTGATGGCCTGCTCGAACGGGGCGGTTTCGCCAAGCGTGGCGCTCATCAGCAGAAAACGAGATTGGGGGAGGGTGAGCAGAGGAATCTGCCAGGCGACTCCGCGATCGCGGTCGGCGTAGTAGTGGAACTCGTCCATCACGACGCCGTCGACCTCGGCGCGCAGCCCCTCCCGGAGTGCGAGGTTCGAGAGGATCTCCGCCGTACAGCAGATCACCGGCGCGTCACGATTCACGGTCGCGTCCCCCGTCATCATGCCCACGCGCTGCGGGCCGAGCACCCGGCACAGGTCGAAGAATTTTTCACTGACGAGTGCCTTGATGGGAGCCGTGTAGAAGGAGCGTTCCCCGAGTGCGACCGAGCGAAAATGCGCGGCGAGTGCGACGAGCGACTTTCCGGACCCCGTCGGCGTATTGAGGATGACGTTGTTGCCGACGAAGAGCTCCATGATCGCCTCCTCTTGCGCGTCATAGAGGGCGAGCCCCTGGTCGCTCGTATACTCGAGGAAGCGGGACAGCAGGGTGTCGCCATCCACATGTTCATCGAGGTCGTCGAGATACCTGTCGAGTGTGCTCATGGATGATCGCCGAGCGAGTCGTCCCACACGGCTTCCTTACGCTCCAAGTTCCTCGCTCCGATGGAGACGTGGCCCAGGATGCTTGGATTCTCGTCGGCTTGCATGCGACCCAGTTTCCGAGGTCCAGGCCCTCCGGTCGAGCAGGACGGAGCCGAAAAGGACGAAGCCGGCCGATGTACTCGTCATCGATCGGCTTCGCGCTGGGCCCGTTTTGCGGATTATGGAGTAAGGGAGGCCGAGGCAGGCACCATCTGCGGGGAACGCGTTTCGCCTGACTCTGGATGGGATGGTGGGCTCATCCTTCGTCTGCGTTCCGTGCCGCTGGTGCCCGCCTCGCACCAAATGACAAGAAGGACGCTAACTGCGATCTCCGTACCCGCGACGACAAAAGGGTGCACCGGTTGCGCCAAGGACTGCGCCATGTGACCCTTCGGGCTTGAAATCTTAGCGGACTTGTGGATCGATCGGTCGCGGTGGGAGCCGATCCAGCCAAAGCGAGGACGAATTCTGGCCTCCGGGTTTCCGGGGCCTGGGCGCGGGGCGTGGTGAACGCCTTTGAATCGCTCGGCCTCGATGTCCAAGCTCTCTGCGAGCAGATCGGAGCGGATCTATCCATCTTTACGGATCCTTCCGGTCGCCCGCCGCGTGATGCCCTCGGCCGTTTCTGGCGTGCGGCGATGTCCGACACCGGCGATCGGCATCTTGGGCTGAGTGCGGCTGAGGTCTGGGAGGCAAGGGCGGACCACCTGGTCATCTTGCTGCTTACCAGCGCCGAGACGGTCGGCGAAGGCCTCGAGGCGAGCCTGCGCTACCAGGAGCTCTTGTCACACGGGCGCGTCCTCTCGCTCGGACGCCACCCCGAGGACCACGTGTTGTGCATCAACAAGGTCGAACACGAGCTACCGGTCACGGTCCACGAGGTGGAGTTCATTGCCGTCATCGTGATGAAGGTTCTGCGCTTTGCCACCGACGGCCAGTTCAAGGCCCGTGAGGTCCAGTTTCAGCATCCGTACCGCGGCGACATCCAGAAATACACACGCGCGCTCGGATGCTCGGTCACCTTCGGTCACGATCGCACTCGGATCTTCGTCGGCGACGAGGCCTGGGCCCTGCCGCTCGCGCACCGCAACCTCTCGCTTCATGGGCAGCTTCGTGGCGTCGCGGCGGACCTGCACTCTTCACTCGAGTCGCACGAATTCATCGACATCGTTCGTGACCGAATCAACGTGCTCTTGCCGCGCGGGCAATCGAGCGTCGAGTCCGTCGCCGCGGCACTTCACATGACACCACGAACGCTGCAACGACGCCTTCAGGAAGATGGCACCAACTTCCGCGCACTGGTCGACGCGACTCGTCGATCCATTCTCACGGGCTGCCTCGAGCGAAACGAGACGCCTGACGAGATCATGCGGCACGCCGGCTACACGAACCCGCGCGCGTTTCGACGCGCGCTCAAGCGTTGGAGCCTGCCAGACCCCGAAGACGGCGCGCTCTCCTAGACTAGGGCCCGTAGATCTCGGCGGCCGTCCAGCCGTCGTTGCGGCGAATCGTGTGGGTCGCCCGGCGCTCATCCGCCGCGTCGTCCCAGCGGCGCTTGGCCATCTCCGCCTTCGGCGCGATCTTCGACCGTTTCCAGGACACCCACTCGGTGCACTTGCGCAGGTCGTGTTTGAAAGGGCTCTGCGCTGCGATGGCGCTTGGGAACGCCAAGAGGGGCTGCTCGTCCCTTCGAACGACTTCGATTTCGACCGGGCTCTTCATGTTCACCCGCGTGCGAAGCTGCACCACGTACGTCTTGCCGCCGCTCAACTTCGCCTCGAGCAGCTGGACCGTAGGTGGCGCAGTGCCGGTGATGAGCATCAGCAGGTGTTTTCCAGGCCAAATCGGCGCCGCTACCTGCCAGCCGTCCTCGAGGAGAGCGAGGCACCGACCGGCCTGGTCGACGATCCGGAAGTCGGTCTCACTTGCCTGGCGACGCCGTGGCCGATTGAACACCAGAAGCGCCTGGCCGGTCGGCGCTGCATAGGGCTCCTTGTCCGTCTGCTGAATCTGGGCGTTCGCCGGACCCAGCGCGAAGAGCGCGGGCGCCAGGAGCAAGGCGAATGCAACGATTCTAGGCGTCATCTTGTGAGGTACCTCGCACATGGCCTTGTGACCGGCAATCGACGGATTTTTTAGCAATACTAGATGCGTGCGCATTTCATGGCAGGGGGGCCGTGCGTCCACTCTTCCGCCGCCGCCGGCGGAGGAGTCCACACCGAGGATCGGTGATGTGTTGGACAATCGCTACCGGATCACGGGAGTTCTCGGGTCCGGGGGGATGGGCTGCGTCTATCTCGCTGAGCACATTTCGATTCGTCGACCGCTCGCGTTGAAGCTGCTTCACGCCGAGGTGGAGGGCATCGATGAGATCAACCAACGCTTTGAGCGAGAGGCGTTCGCGATCGGACGCATGAACCATCCGAACTGCGTGAACGTCTCCGACTTCGGCAAGCTCGAAGACGGAACGCTCTACATGGTGCTCGAGCTTCTCGACGGTGTGCTCTTGTCCGACCTTCTCGAGCGCGATCGCCGCATCCATTGGAAGCGCACTCTGCACATTGGACGGCACGTCTTGAGCGCGCTCGACTACGCACATCAGGCCGGCATTGTTCACCGCGACATCAAGCCGGAGAACGTGATTCTCGTCGATCAAGACGAAGACCCCGACTTTGCGAAGATCCTGGACTTCGGAATCGCGAAGCTCCTCGACGATGCCCATCCCGAAGAGAACACAGGGATCCTCAACAACGACGCGAGACTCACTCAACACGGCGTCACGATCGGCACACCGACCTACATCGCGCCCGAACAAGCGTACGGTCAGCCGATCGACGGACGAGCCGACCTCTACGCCCTATCCGTCATGATGTACGAGATGATTACCGGCGAGCCGCCGTTTGATGCCGACGAAGTGGGGGCATTGCTGCGCATGCATGTGTCCCACCCGGTGCCGCCTTTCGCCGAAATCGCGCCAAACATCGAGGTGCCTGCGGCGGTGGAGGCCCTGATCATGCGCGGGCTTGCCAAGCAGCCCGATGATCGAGTGCCGAGCGCGCCTGCGTACATGAAGCAAATCGCGGCGATCCTGGATGAAGCCGTCGATGCTGAGGTGGGCGATGAAGACGAAGAACCTTCGTCAGGGCTTCGCGAGATTCCAGCGCGCTTTGGGCGAGGATTCCGCGACGCCGTCACACCGGCCATGATCCGAGCCGTATCGACCCGAAAGCGCAAGAAGGTGACCGCCGCAGTCGCGATCGCGAGCGTCGCGCTCATTGCTGGGGCGATGTTCGGATTCGGAAGTCACGCGCCCGACTATCTTCCCGACAGCGGTTTCTCCCCGTTGATCGCCGAGTCGCACGGACCCGAGGCGAAGAAGGCGTCGGAGATGCTCGCCCAAGGACGACCCAAGGAAGCTGCAGCGTTCCTCATGGAGCATCGTAAGGAGGTGCGCGATGAGCCGTACGCCCAAATGGTGCTCGGTCATGCGCAGGCGAGCGCCCAGCGAAACATCCTCGCGCTCGCGGCCTATCAAACTGCTGTCCAGCTGGAGCCGAAGCTTGCGAAGGACAAGCTCATGCGCACGAACATCGAGCTCATGCTCGCTAAGAAGGCCCCAGGTGTCGTCGACGCGGCGCTCGGCGTCCTTGGGACACTGGCGAACGCGGGCGACTGGGCGGCGACGGATCAGCTCGTCGACCTCGCCTCATCCTCGAAGACTCCGAGGCGCCGGCACACTGCTCTGCGCGTAGCCGACGAGGTGGGACTCGGCGACCGGGTCGACCGACTGGGCTCATACCTGCTCGACCTCGAACAGGGGGGGAGCTGCGAGCTTCGAAAAGATGCCGTTGGCAAGCTGCGCGCCCTCGGCGACAAGAAAGCGATTCCGCACCTCAAGGCCGCTCGCAAGCGGATCCGCACCGAAGGCGGCCTGATCAAGCGCAAGGTCAATACGAATGCCTGCCTGAGGACCGCCGCGAGCGAAGCGATTCGATACCTGCAGAGCCTCTAGCGCCGGCGTCCGGGCCTCGAGGCGGTCGCGGCTGCAGGGATGTGAGCTAACTCACAAAACTCGTCTGCGGACAATCGCATGGTCTGAGTGGTAAAGTCGCGTCAAGGTCCTGCGCCGGGCAGCACATAGGTAG
>Ga0316193_10000096_pt1 | contig 45129 bp, 41 predicted proteins | sample MerIslsedime2_MG_FD_207735 | JGI IMG/M metagenome (GOLD analysis project Ga0316193, IMG submission 207735) | Coastal sediment microbial communities from Maine, United States - Merrow Island sediment 2 | ecosystem: Environmental > Aquatic > Marine > Coastal > Sediment | place: USA: Maine... | reverse complement strand
GCTCAGCCATGAAGGTAGCAGAAGCGCTGCCCCATGCGGAGAAAGCAATTCTGGAAGGCTCCGGCCATGCACTGTTGGCCGAAAGGCCCGACCCCGTCCTGGACCAACTGATCAGAGTCGTATAAAGCCGGAATTTGATCGCACAAAAAAAACGGCGCTCGATGAGCGCCGTTTTTCTTCTATCCGGGTTTCCGGATCAGTCTTCTGCGGTCACTGCCTTCATGCTGAGACGAATACGTCCCTGCTTGTCGACTTCCAGGACCTTGACCTTGACCATGTCACCTTCTTTGACCACGTCCGTCACATTTTCAACACGCTCTTCAGAAAGCTGTGAGATGTGCACCAGGCCGTCACGGCCGGGCGTCAGCGAAACGAATGCGCCGAAGTTCATGATCTTGATGACCTTGCCTTCGAACACCTGGCCCGGTTCGACATCGGCGGTGATCTGCTCGATCCGCTTGCGGGCTTCGTCGGCTGCTTCCTTGTTTACGGAAGCGATGGTCACGGTGCCATCGTCAGCAATATCGATGGTACAACCGGTTTCTTCCGTGATGGAACGGATGGTGACACCACCCTTGCCGATCACGTCACGAATCTTGTCGGGATGCACTTTGACGGTCATCAGGCGCGGAGCGAATTCAGACATCTCGCCACGTGGCTCGTTGATGACCTTGTTCATTTCGCCAAGGATGAAGTTACGGCCGTCACGTGCCTGTGACAGGGCAATCTTCATGATTTCCTCGTTGATGCCTTCGATCTTGATGTCCATCTGCAGGGCGGTGATACCTTCTTCACTTCCGGCCACCTTGAAGTCCATGTCACCGAGGTGATCTTCGTCACCCAGGATGTCAGACAGTACCGCGAAACGATCGCCTTCCTTGATCAGGCCCATGGCAATACCGGCAACCGGTGCTTTCACCGGAACGCCCGCATCCATCAGGGCCAATGACGTACCGCAAACGGAGGCCATGGAGCTGGAACCGTTCGACTCGGTGATTTCTGAAACCACCCGAATCACATAGGGAAAGTCTTCCATGGTTGGCAGAACCGCAGAAACACCACGGCGCGCGAGGCGGCCATGACCGATTTCACGGCGTTTGGGGCCACTCATGAAGCCGGTTTCACCCACGCAGAACGGGGGGAAATTGTAGTGCAGCATGAACGGGTCTTTGTATTCGCCGGTGACAGCGTCGATGATCTGTGCATCGCGGCCGGTACCCAGCGTGGTAGCCACGATCGCCTGTGTCTCACCCCGGGTAAACAGGGCTGAACCGTGGGCCCGCGGCAATACGCCACACTCGACACTGATTGGACGAACCGTGCTCAGGTCGCGGCCATCGATACGAGGGTTGCCGGAAAGGATATGCTCACGCACCAGTGATTTTTCCAGTTTGGAAAAAGCACCAGACACGTCGCCTTTCTCCGGCGCGTTTTCATCGTCAGCATCGCAAAGGGCTTCGACCGCGGCGTTCTTGACTTCGCCAATGGCATCGCGCCGCTGCATCTTGTCTGCGATCGCGTAGGCTTCGGTCAGTCCCTGTGTAGCCAGTTCGGCAACTTTTGCAGTCAGCGCTTCGTCGGTAGCCGGAGCTTCCCATTCCCAGGCTTCCACACCAACTTCTTCAGCCAGTTCTCTGACTGCCTGGACAACTGCCTTGGAGGCTTCATGCCCGAACGTTACGGCACCCAGCATAACGTCCTCTGAAAGCAACTTGGCTTCAGACTCAACCATCAGTACAGCACTTTCGGTACCGGCAACAACCAGGTCCAGATCAGACTCTTCCAACTGAACCTTGGTCGGGTTCAGTACGTAATTTCCATCAATGTAGCCAACGCGGGCTGCACCAATGGGGCCGTTGAACGGCATACCTGACAGAGCAAGCGCTGCAGAAGTACCAATCAGGGCCGGAATATCACCATTGATTTCGGGATTCGAAGACATCAATGTAGCGATGACCTGAACTTCGTTCATAAACCCTTTGGGGAACAGCGGCCGGATCGGACGGTCAATCAGGCGACAAATCAGGGTTTCATGTTCCGTTGGGCGACCTTCCCGCTTGAAGAAGCCACCGGGGATGCGGCCTGCCGCATAGAATTTTTCCTGGTAGTTAACCGTCAGAGGGAAGAAAGGGCGGCCTGGATCGGCTTCTTTCCGGCCTACCACAGTCACCATTACACGTGTGTCACCCATGGATACCATGACGGCACCGCTAGCCTGACGGGCGATCTGCCCTGTCTCCAGCGTGACCTCATGGTCACCATATTTGAAAGTCTTGGTCAGTTTATTCACTGGTCAATTTCCTGTTTACATTGTTTAAAAGCTGTATACGCGAGCGCTCCGGCAGATGAATCATCTACCAGAGCGAAGGCCAGTCGTGATGCAACGACGTTTATTTAACGTCGCAAGCCGAGGCGCTTGATCAGGTCGCGATACCGCTCGATGTCCTTGTTCTTCAGGTAATCGAGCAGGCTGCGGCGCTGATTCACCATGCGCAGCAAACCGCGGCGTGAATGGTGATCGCCCTTATGAGCTTTGAAATGGTCGGTGAGGTACTGGATACGACCCGTTAACAGGGCAACCTGGACTTCAGGCGATCCTGTATCAGTTTCTGAACGAGCGTACTCGCTGACAATTTTTGCTTTTGCTTCTGCATCAAAAGACATGGTTCCTTCTCCATATCTAGAGCCGCGAAGCCTTTGTAAAAACCCGGCGGGAACATCCCGCTGAAATCAAGGGTCTTTGCAAAAACTTCGAAGCCCCGGTGGTAATGAGGCGCGTATGATATACCGTGGCACGGAGTTTCACAAGCAGTTTGGTCACAGGTTCATGATACGCTTTGGTTTCAATAGCTTATCGGTGGTGATCTCACCTATGCCCAACAGTTTGCCGCTTTCGGAATAAACCCTGGCGAACCCCTCTTCGTCTATTGAAATCTCTACCGGATTGCCATGGGTAAATCGACTGGTGGACATCTCATCCAGTTCAACGACTGGCCAGTGCACCAGGCCCGCATCCACCGGCTGCAGAAAATCCTCCGGGTTTTCCGCTGCAACCGCCGATTCCAGGGCTTCCAGGCTGATCATATCCTGCTCAAGGAAAGGCTCGACATGAAGACGGCGTAAAGCTCTCAAATGCCCACAGCTACCGAGTTTCACGGCGATATCCTCGGCCAGCGTACGGACGTAGGTTCCCTTGGAGCAGTGCACCCTGAACTTCAGGGATGGTGGCGACCAGTCCTGCAGTTCCAGCGAATGAATGGTCACGGCACGGGGCTTACGTTCTACTTCCTGACCAGCGCGGGCCAGTTCGTACAGTCGCTTCCCCTGGTGCTTGAGTGCCGAATACATGGGAGGCACCTGCTCGATCTCGCCGCGAAACCGTTCGAGGGCCGCGTTGATGGCTGCCTGATCGAGTGTCGGCACAGGCTGTTCGAGAATCACTTCACCCTCGATGTCACCGGTGCTGGTAGCGACTCCCAGGACAGCTTCTGCGATATAGGTTTTCGATGCATTCAGCATGAAACCAGCCGTTTTACTGGCTTCACCGAGGCAAATGGGCAGCATGCCTGTGGCAAAAGGATCGAGGCTGCCGGTATGTCCGGCTTTACGGGCCTGGAACAGCCAGCGGACTTTCTGTACCGCTTGATTTGAGGAATAACCGACAGGCTTGTCCAGCAGAATGATTCCGTGGATGTCCCTGCCCTTGCGCCTGCGGCTCATTCGTCTCCGTCGCGGTCTGGATCCCCGGAATCGCTGCGATCAGACGCCACGGCGGCATCGATCAGGCTGTCCATGCGTTGACCGGTTTCCACCGATGCATCGTGCTGAAAATGCAATTCCGGAACGGAACGGATGCGCATTTCCTGGCCAAGGCGGCGACGCAGGTAACCTGCCGCCCTGTTCAGGGCTTTCAGGCTGGACTCCGCTTTATCGGTTTCAAACACCGTCACAAATACCTTGGCGTGGGAGAGATCCCGCGACACCTCGACGTCGGAAAGGCCCACAAAACCCACTTCCGGATCCTTGACCTCCATCTGGATCAGTTGCGCAAGTTCCCTTCTCAGGGTTCCGGCAACACGTTCAGACCGTTTGAATTCACGAGGCACGCCACAGGTTCCTTAAAGCGTCCGGGCCACTTCGATCCGTTCGAAGCACTCGATGTGGTCGCCCGGCTTAATGTCGTTGTACATCTTCACGCCGATGCCGCATTCGATACCGGACTGAACTTCCTTGACGTCGTCTTTGAAACGCCGCAATGATTCCAGCTCGCCTTCGAAGATCACCACGTTCTCGCGCAAAACGCGAATGGGATTGTCACGCTTGACCGCGCCCTCGACCACCAGGCAACCCGCGATGGCGCCCAGTTTCGATGAGCGGAACACGTCTTTGACTTCGGCCAGACCAACAATCTGCTCCTTGAACTCGGTGCCAAGCAGCCCCGAAATAGCGCTTTTGACCTCGTCGATCGCGTCATAGATCACACTGTAGTAATGGAGATCGAGTTCGTGTTCCTGGATCACTTTGCGCGCAGTTGCGTCTGCCCGCACATTGAAGCCAATGATGATCGCACTGGACGCCTGGGCCAGTGAAGCATCGTTCTCGGTTATGGCACCAACGCCGGAAGCCACTACATTGACCTTCACTTCGTCATTGCTCAGCTTGGTGAGGGCATCACGCAATGCCTCGACACTGCCCTGCACGTCGGCACGGATCAGCAGGTTCACGTTGGTCTGCTCATCCTTGCCCATATTGTCGAACAGGTTCTGCAACTTGGCTGCCTGCTGGCGTGCCAGCCGGCTTTCGCGCTGGCGGTCCTGCCGCTGAGAAGCTGCGTCCCTGGCCTTGCGCTCGTTAGCGACTGCCAGCATCTCGTCACCGGCTGCCGGTACGCCAGACAGGCCCTGTATAACAGCAGGCATTGACGGTCCTGCACTTTCGATGGCTTCGCCGCTTTCGTTAAACATGGCACGGACCCTGCCATATTCCTGGCCGGCGAGAATCATGTCTCCGCGTTTCAGCGTACCCTGCTGAATCAACAGCGTGGCAACCGGGCCGCGACCTTTATCCAGGCTGGACTCGACCACCACGCCTCGCGCACCGGCGTCCGGATTAGCGGTCAGTTCCATGACTTCCGCCTGCAACAGGACATTTTCCAGCAAGGTGTCAATGCCTTCGCCGGTCTTGGCCGAAACGTTGACAAAAATATCTTCGCCGCCCCACTCTTCCGGAATGACTTCTTCCTTGGAAAGCTCGGTGCGAACCCGGTCGAGATCAGCGTCCGGTTTATCGATTTTGTTCACTGCAACAATAATGGGTGTCCCTGCTGCGCGTGAATGCTGGATGGCTTCCTTGGTCTGTGGCATAACACCGTCGTCCGCAGCCACAACCAGGATGACGATATCCGTGGCCTGGGCGCCACGAGCGCGCATGGCGGTAAAGGCTGCATGGCCCGGCGTATCGAGAAACGTGATGATGCCGCGGTCTGTCTGGACGTGATAGGCGCCAATATGCTGCGTTATGCCACCCGCTTCCGCATCGGCCACGTGTGAGTGCCGGATGTGGTCAAGCAAAGATGTCTTGCCGTGATCGACGTGCCCCATCACGGTTACCACAGGTGGCCTGGCTACCGCATCACCCTCGACTTCGGGTTCATCGGCAACGAGTTCCTGTTCGATGTCTTTTTCTTCTGCCGCTACCGCCGTGTGACCCATTTCCTCGACGACCAGTATTGCTGTGTCCTGGTCCAGGGGCTGGTTGATTGTCACCATGATGCCCATCTGCATCAGCACCTTTATGACCTCACTGGCCTTGACGGCCATTTGCTTGGCTAATTCGGAGACGGTAATCGCTTCAGGTATGGCGACTTCGCGTAAAACCGGAGCAGTCGGCTTGGAAAATCCATGCTCGGAGGGCCGTGAAGACGAAGGCCTGGAACGCATGCCGGGCTTACGGCGTCGTGCAGCCGCTCCCGCTGTCACGTGAAGCTCCTTGCGTCCATAGCGGGTTTTCGATTTACTCTTTTCCTGTTCACGCCGACGTTTTTCTTCGGCGATCTTGCGGGAACGCTCTTCCTCACGCTTGCGCTCTTCGTCTTTCGCGCGGCGTCGTTCATCTTCCTGCTGAGCTTTTTCCTCGGCTTCCTGGCGGTTCTTTGCTTCCGCCTCCAGGCGCGCCTGGTCTTCGGCGATCAGCCGTTCCTTTTCTTCCTGTTCCTTGCGCACCTTGTCTAAAGCATCCTGCTGGGCTTGCTCTTCTGCAGCACGCTTGGCGCGGGACTCTTCCAACAGCTTTTTAGCTTCCTCGCGCTCGGCATCGGGCGTGCCCATTTGCTCCTGGACCACTTCCCGCTTGACGTAGGTACGCCGTTTCCGGACCTCGACGTTGACCGTGCGCGTCGCGGCTCGCGGACCCTGGCCTGAAACGCGTATTTCGCTGACAGTCTTCCGCTTGAGTGTCACCTTGCGCGGCGCGGTCGCATCGCTTTCTACTTTTCCATGACTGGTCCGCAGATAAGAGAGCAACTTCTTCTTGTCATCATTGGAAACCGGGTCATCGCCACTGCTGGCTTCGATACCGGCGTCGTTAAGCTGCGTCAGCAACTTACTGCTATCGACCCCGAGTACATCGGCCAGTTGTGAAACGGTTACTTTGGACATATTAAGCTCCTAAACTGAACAGCTAAGCGGACCGGCTGCTTATTCTTCTGCGAACCAGGGGGCACGGGCAGCCATGATCAGCGCCGCGGCATCCTCTTCGCTCATTTCATTGATATCGATAAGTTCATCGACTGCCAGTTCCGCCAGGTCTTCCTGCGAACGAACGCCTTTTTCCGCCAACCTGAAGGCCAACCTCTCAGTCATGCCTTCGAGCTGCATGAGGTCATCTTCCGGTGCGTTCTCGTCGAGCACTTCTTCCTTCGCGATCAACTGCGTCAGAAGGGCATCCCTGGCGCGACGGCGAATTTCTGTGACGATTTCCTCGTCGAACTCCTCGACTTCGAGCAATTCTGATTCGGGCACATAAGCGACTTCTTCGATGTTGCTGAAGCCCTCCTGCACCAGGATATTGGCCACATCTTCACCAACATCCAGTTTTTGCATGAACCGGTCCAGGATCTTGTGGGCCTCTTCTTCGCCCTTCTGCTCTGCCTGTTCGATGGTCAGGACATTGAGTTCCCAACCAGACAGCTCACTGGCAAGGCGCACGTTCTGGCCACCCCGCCCAATCGCCTGGGACAGGTTGGACTCCTCAACCGCGATATCCATGGACTGGTTTTCCTCGTCAACGACGATGGAAGCCACTTCCGCAGGCGCCATCGCATTTATGACGAACTGCGCAGGATTATCGTCCCACAGAATGATGTCGATTCGTTCTCCAGCCAGTTCGTTGGAAACAGCCTGTACCCGCGACCCACGCATACCCACACAGGCGCCGATGGGGTCCGTGCGCCTGTCGTTTGAGCGCACAGCAATTTTGGCGCGGCGGCCCGGATCACGTGCCCCGCCCATGATAGACAGGAGGTCCTGGCCAATTTCGGGAACTTCCAGTTCAAACAACGCCACCAGAAATTCCACGATGGTTCGACTGGCGAACAGCTGCGGACCGCGTGGCTCAGCTTTTACTTCGTATAGGAAAGCCCGCAGACGATCGCCCGGACGAACCGATTCGCCAGGTATCATGTTCCGTTGCGAGATAAAGGCTTCGGCATTGCCGCCGAGGTCGAGGTAAACGTTGCCCCGTTCTACCCGCTTGACGATACCATTGATCAGCTCACCAGCGCGGCTCTCATATTCTTCAACGACCTGCGCGCGTTCCGCGTCCCGGACACGCTGCACAATCACCTGCTTGGCCGTCTGAGCCGCGATTCGACCGAACCCGGCGTTTTCCATGGGCTCCTCGATGAAACCTCCCACCTCGATATCCGGGTTGATTTCCGTGGCAGCGGCGAGAAACAGCTGTGCGTCCTCGAACTCCATTTCGGCATCGTCTTCGATCACTTCCCATCGACGGAATGTCTCATATTCCCCGGTGCTGCGATCAATAGCGACGCGAACATCGCGCTCTTCTTCGCTGAGTTTGCGTGCAGCCGAAGCCAGCGCCGCCTCCAGCGCTTCGAAGATGACGTCTTTACTCACGCCTTTCTCGTTGGACACAGCATCCACAACCAGCAGGATTTCTTTGCTCATCGTGCCTCTTCTCTCTTTGCAAATAGATTGTCGTAATCAGGAACGAGCCTGGCCTTGGCGATGTTGCCCAGGTCAACTAATACTTCGGAACCGTCCTGCTCGAGTTTTACCTGGCCGTCTTCAACGCCCAGGATTTCACCATTGAATTTTCTGCGTCCATCTTGCGGCGCATACAGCGAAATTTTTACAGTTTCGCCGGTAAACTGTTCGAAATGCGCCAACGTGAATAATGGCCTTTCCAGCCCGGGAGATGAAACTTCCAGGCTATAGCGCCCTGGAATCGGGTCTTCGACATCCAGCAGCGCAGCAACTTCCCGGCTTACTTTTTCGCAGTCCTGGACAGCGATCCCTTCTTCCTTGTCGATATAAATCACCAGAACCGGATTTTTTGGATTGCTGCCGTGCTCGAGCCCAACGAATTCATAGCCCAGGTCTTCAACCAGGGGCTGTATCAAATGGGTCAACTTGACAGATTTCAATCTCGTCTCCGTAATCACCGGCTGGTCTGTAATTCAGCCGGACACAAAAAAAGGGCACCCTGGCCCCTAACAAGGAGTCTCACAAAAAAGAGCTCCAACCAGATTTCCAAGAAAAAGGCCCCTGCTGGGGCCTTTTCATAGAACATGGTAGCGGGGGCAGGATTCGAACCTGCGACCTTCGGGTTATGAGCCCGACGAGCTGCCAGACTGCTCCACCCCGCATCAGCAGGTGGGGAATGATATAGATTCCCCGGAACTAATTCAAGCCCCGAATGACGCCATGCAGATCGCAATCAATGAGCTTGAGAAAATACCCAGTCCAAGCATCATTATACCATTCAGCGAAATAGCTGCCCGGAAATCTACCGGGGCTTCAATTTCAGCCTCTGAAACCGGCTCATCGAAATACATCAGTTTGACGATTCGCAGGTAGTAAAACGCACCCACCACGGAAAATACGACGGCCAGGATGGCCAGCCATATCAATCCCGCATCCAGGGCGGACTTGATGACCAGCCACTTCGCAAAGAACCCGACAAACACCGGAACACCAGCCATTGAGAACATGACCATCGCCATGACAGCCGCGTACCAGCTGTTTCTCTGGTTCAGCCCCTTGAAATCATCAATTTTCTCGGCTTCAACACCGCGTGCAGACAACAGGATGACCATACCAAACGCTGCAGCAGACATCATGGAGTAGACGATGACGTAGAACATGCCCGCACCGAAACCGGACGGCGTACCGGGCAGCAGCCCCATCAGCACGAAACCCATGTGCGAAATGGTTGAATAGGCCAGCATGCGTTTGATGTTGGTTTGGGCGATCGCAGCCAGGTTACCAAGAACGATAGAGAGGGCAGCAAGAATGCCGAGCATTTGCGCCCAGTCCGTATGCAAGTCACCCAGCCCGGTTTGCAGGAGACGGAAAGCCATCGCAAAAGCCGCCATTTTCGGAACGGATGAGATGAACAACGTCGTCGCTACCGGCGCGCCCTGGTAAACATCGGGAATCCACATGTGGAACGGTACGACGCCCAATTTGAACGCCAGGCCAACAACCAGGAATACCAGCCCGAATATCAGCATGTAATTGTCACTGCCCAGGGTACTGACTGCTACAGCTATTTGTGACAAATCAAGGCTGCCCGTCGCACCATAGATCATCGACATGCCATACAACAGCATTCCGGAGGCCATGGAGCCCAGCACGAAATACTTCATGGCCGCCTCTGAACCCGTTTTCGATTCGCGGTCGTAAGCAACGAGTGCATAGGATGACAATGAAATCAGCTCCAGCCCGAGGTAGATGGTCACCAGGCTGTTGGCCGAGATCAGCAGCATCACGCCCAGCAACGCGAACAGCGATAAGGTATAGAAATCGGCCCGGAACATGCGGAACTGCCGCAGACAGAATTTCGAATAGATATAGACCAGGCCGAGGATGAAAAAGCTGAACAACTTCAGCACATCACCCATTGAGTCGCGAATAAAGGAGCCATTAAAAGCCGTTGCCGACTGCACGCCGGCTGAGCCGTAGTCGCCACGGGCGGTAATGATGGCTGCAAAAACAAGCGTGATCATGGCCAGCATGTGAATGATACCGCGGCGCTCTTTACTGAGAAAAAGATCAACGATAAGAATCACGCAGGCCATGATCAGAACCCAGAACTCAGGGGCGGCCAACAACATATTTCCATTGTTCATATCAAGGCCCCTCAGATTCCGGCCACAGAAAACTTGGGCTGCTGTATATGCTGCAACAGCTGCTCCACGGAAGCATGCATCAGGTTCACCAGTGGCTCGGGCCAGATACCAACGAGCAGGACCGCTATGGCCAGTGTGCCAAGCACCAGTGCTTCCCTGGCGTTGATGTCTTTGAGCATGGCGACATCATTATTGGCGACCTCTCCGAATATGACTCGCTTAACCAGCCACAAGCTGTAAGCGGCACCCAGGATCAGCGTAATAGCGGCCAGGAAGGCATACCAGAAATTTGCCTGGAAGGCTGCGAGTATCACCATGAATTCACCCACAAAACCGCTGGTACCCGGAAGTCCGGAGTTGGCCATGAAGAACAATACGGCAAATGCGGCGAACCAGGGCATGGTATTGGCGACCCCGCCATAGTCCGCAATCATGCGGCTGTGCAGGCGGTCATACAGGACGCCCACACACAGGAACAGAGCGCCGGAGACGAAACCATGAGAAATCATCTGAACCATCGCGCCTTCAACGCCCAGCGCTGCACCTCGGCCACTTTCGGTGTTCTGGAAAATAGCGAATGAGATGAACATTCCCAGCGTCACGAAGCCCATGTGGGAAATAGACGAATAAGCGATCAGTTTTTTCATGTCCTGCTGAACCAGCGCCACGAAACCGATGTAAACAACCGCAATCAAGGAGAGGGTTATGATCAGCCAGTCGAACGCAGCCGATGCATCCGGCGTCACAGGCAGGCTAAACCGGATAAATCCGTAACCGCCAATTTTCAGCATGATCGCTGCCAGGACCACCGAACCGCCGGTAGGCGCTTCGACGTGTGCGTCCGGCAACCATGTGTGCACTGGCCACATGGGAATCTTCACCGAGAAAGCGGCAAGGAACCCCAGGAAGAGCCACTTCTGAACTTCCAGTGTCAGCGGGAACTGATGCCAGTCCAGAATGGCCCAGGAGCCGGACTGTATATACAGGTAAATGAGCCCGATCAGCATGAATACCGAACCCAAAAATGTGTAGAGAAAGAACTTGATCGTTGCGTAAACGCGGCGCGGCCCGCCCCACATACCAATGACCAGGAACATGGGGATCAGCATCGCCTCGAAAAATACGTAAAACAGCATGGCATCCAGTGCCGAGAAAACCCCGACCATTAAACCTTCCATAATCAGGAAGGCCGCCATGTACTGGTTCACTTTTTTCTGGATGACTTCCCATCCGGCAATCACTACCAGGGGACCGAAAAACGTCGTCAACAGGATGAGCGGAACTGCAAAGCCATCGACGCCCAGTCTGTAGTAAATATCGAACGCCTCGATCCAGGGCTTGAGTTCGGTGAACTGCATCGCTGCCGTCGATGTATCGAAGGCCGTGAATAGCATGATACTCAATACGAACGTTAATCCGGAAACGACCAGGGCAAGCAGTTTTGCCAGGGCGGCTCGTTGTTCTCCGACCGCGATAACGGCCAGACCACCAAAGATGGGCAGCCAGATCAGTACGCTCAGGATGGGCCAGTTAGATGCCATTGTTATTTTCGCCCCTCTGCTACCACATTACCCAGATTGCGATCATGCCGATCAGGCCGACAATCATCGCAAAGGCATATTGGAACAGGTACCCGCTCTGCCACAGGCGAACCCTGCCGGCCAGGTTACCCACCAGGCGGGCTGATCCATTGACCAGGCCGCCGTCGATAAGACCTGCATCTGCTCGTTTCCACAGGAAATTGCCGATATTGACAGTCCCGCTGATGAACACTTTTTGATACAACTCGTCGACAAAAAACTTGTTCTCAAGCAGTCGATGAAGCCGCGGCATTCTTTGCTGAAGCCGATCCGCCACCGAAGGCTGGAACAGGTAAATAAAAGTCGCCAGTGCAAACCCGGTCAGCATCAACCAGAACGGCGCGGTCTGCAGACCATGGGTCGCCATGGCAACCGGTCCATGGAAATGTTCACCTACCGCTGCCAGCGTGTCGTTCTGCGGCATGACCTTAATGGCATCCGACAACCAGCCGCCAAACAGCACCGGCTCAATCGTCATGTATCCGATGATCACGGATGGAATCGCAAGCAGGATCAGCGGCACAGTCACGACCAGCGGCGATTCATGCGGGGTATGCTGCAGTACGCCGTCCGGTGGGTGGTCACCTGCACCAATATCCACCGTGTAGCGTGGCTGGCCGTGGAAGGTCAGGTATAACAGGCGGAAACTATAGAACGAGGTGATCAGTACACCGAGCAATACCGCCCAGTACGCCACGTCGGATCCGAACCGGCTCGACGCATGCACGGCTTCTATGATCCCATCCTTTGAATAAAAACCAGACAAAAACGGGAAGCCGACCAGCGCCAGTGTGCCGACCCAGGCAGTAATCCACGTGATCGGCATCTGTTTTCTCAAGCCGCCCATGTACCGCATGTCCTGCTGGTGATGCAGGGCGATAATGACAGAGCCTGCTCCAAGGAACAGCAACGCCTTGAAAAAGGCATGAGTCATCAGGTGGAAAATAGCGGCGGAATAGGCAGAAACGCCCAGCGCAACGGTCATGTAACCGAGCTGCGACAGAGTGGAGTAAGCAATAACGCGCTTGATGTCGTTTTGCACCAGGCCAACCAGCCCCATACTGAAAGCCGTCACGGCACCTATCAGCATGACAAAACTGAGTGCGGCATCGCTCAGTTCAAAGAGCGGCGACATCCTCGCAACCATGAAGATACCGGCGGTAACCATGGTCGCGGCGTGAATCAGTGCCGAGATGGGAGTCGGGCCTTCCATTGAATCAGGCAACCACACATGCAACGGAGCCTGCGCTGACTTGCCCATTGCGCCGATGAAAAGGCAAATGCAGATGACCGTTATCCACTGCCAATCAAAACCGGGGAGAATGCTGATGGTTTGACCCACGATGCTGTCAGCCTTGCCAAATACCGTGGCGTAATCCAGAGAACCAAAGCAATAGAGCACGGCCGCAATGCCCAACAGAAAACCAAAATCCCCCACCCGGTTCACCAGGAACGCCTTCAATCCTGCAGCAATCGCTGATTCCCGCTTGAACCAGAAGCCAATCAACAGGTAGGACACCAGCCCGACAGCCTCCCAGCCGAAAAACAGCTGAAGGAAATTATTCGACATGACCAGCATCAACATGGAAAACGTGAATAATGCGATGTAGCTGAAGAACCTCTGGTAACCCGGGTCTTCAGCCATATAGCCGATCGTGTAAATGTGGACCATCAACGAAACAAAGGTCACAACGGTCATCATCAATACACTGAGATGATCAATCAAAAACCCAATTTCGAACTGGATTCCATCGGATACCATCCACGTATAAATACTCAGATTCTGAGGACCCAGGTTGTCGAACATCTGCATGTACAACAGCCAGGCGGACAGGAAGAAGGAAGTTGCCACACCCAGGATAGTGACCCAGTGAGAACCGGCTCTCCCTACCTGGTTACGCAACAATCCGGCGACAGCCGCGGCTGCCAGCGGAAGCAGTGGGATCAAGACCAAAATCGTTTTCAAAGACATATCAGCCCTTCAGGTCGTCCAGTTCAGTCACATTGATGGTCTGGCGATTGCGGAACAGCACCACGAGAATCGCAAGGCCAATGGCGGCTTCTGCTGCAGCAACGGTCAGAATGAAAAACACGAAGACCTGGCCGTCCAGGTTGCCCAGAAAGCGCGAGAATGCGACGAAATTCATATTGACCGCCAGCAGCATCAACTCGATGCACATCAACAGGATGATGACGTTTTTTCGATTCAGGAAAATCCCGGCAACGCTGAGACTGAAAAGCAATGCGCCGAGTGTCAGGAAATGTGTGAGTGTGAGCATCGTTGTTTTCCTCAGCTTCCCTGGCGGGGTTCCGGTTTCATTTTCACCAGGCGCACCCGTTCATCACGCTGGACCCTGACCTGCAGAGACGGATTCTGGCGGTGCCCACCGGGGCGTTGCCTCAGCGTCAGCGCCACCGCAGCGATGATGGCGACCAGAAGAACCACGCCGGCCACTTCGAAAGCCAGCAGGTAGTTGGTAAACAACAACTCTCCCACTGCCTTGGTATTGCTGTAATCTGCGGCATTGCCTGCCGGGATGGGATAAGCACCGGCCTCAAAACGTCCCTTCGACCACATGACGACCAGCAATTCACCAGCCATCAGCAGGGCCACGACTACGCCGGCCGGCAGGTAGCGTATGAACCCTTCTTTCAGCGGGTCAACATTGATGTCCAGCATCATCACGACAAACAGAAACAGCACCATGACGGCCCCGACGTAAACGAGGATCAGGATAATGGCCAGGAATTCAACTTCCAGTAACATCCAGATCGCCGAGGCGCTGAAAAAAGTGAGCACCAGGCTCAATGCTGCATACACCGGGTTGCGCACCGTAATGACCATCACAGCAGCGCCCAGCATGACCAGCGAGAACACGTAAAACACTATTTCATAAATCGGCATGGTTTCAGCTCCGCTCAGCGATACGCCGCATCCTGCCGGCGGTTATCAGCGATGCTCTCTTCAAAACGATCGCCAATTGCCAGCAGTTTTTCCTTGGTCATGATGTGCTCGCCACGAGTCTCGAAATGGTACTCGAGCACATCGGTTTCCACGATGGAATCGACCGGGCAAGACTCCTCGCAAAAACCGCAGTAAATACACTTGAACAAATCAATTTCATAGCGAGTGGTCCGCCGGGTGCCATCTTCCCTCTGGGTTGAATCAATGGTGATGGCCAGTGCCGGGCATACGGCCTCGCACAGCTTGCAGGCAATACACCGCTCTTCACCATTGGGGTACCGGCGCAAAGCATGCAATCCGCGGAAACGATTGGACTTGGGTGTCTTTTCTTCCGGGTAGTTGAGGGTGAATTTTGGCCGGAAAAAATACCTGAGTGTAACCATCAGGCCCTGACCAAGTTCGATCAGCAGCAGGCTCTTGAGATAACGGGTGACTGCATTCATGCTCAACTACCCCTCACGACAAGACCAGAAACGGAAATCGCGGCAGCTACCAGCACCCAGAAGATCGTGATGGGTACAAAAACTTTCCAGCCCAGCCGCATGATCTGGTCATAACGGTAACGCGGGAAGGTTGCCCGAACCCATAGAAAAATAAACATGAACACCACGGTCTTGGACAGGAACCAGAAAATGCTTCCCTCGCCAAGAATGGTGTCCCCGATCACCGGAATGCCTTCAAAAGGAGACAACCAGCCACCGGTGAACATCAGCGCGGTCAGCGCTGAAATCAGGATCATGTTCGCGTATTCGGCCAGAAAGAAAACAGCGAAGCCGGAACCGGCGTATTCCACGTGAAAGCCGGCAACGATTTCCGACTCGCCTTCCGCCACGTCAAACGGCGCCCGGTTGGTTTCCGCCAGCCCCGAAATAATGTAAATGATGAACAGGGGCAACAAAGGCAGCCAGAACCAATCCAGCACCCCGCCCTGCTGAGCAAGCACGATTTCAGAAAGATTCAGGGTCCCCGCCATGATCAACACGCCGATCAGTGCAAACCCCATGGCAATCTCATAGGAAACCATCTGGGCCGTGGAGCGCAGAGCACCGAGAAATGCATATTTCGAATTTGAGGCCCAGCCCGCGATGATCAGGCCGTAGACGCCCAGCGAAGACATGGCCAGCAGGAACAAAAGCCCTGCATCAATGTCCGCCAGTACAGCCCAGTCATCGAATGGCACCACAACCCAGGCAGCAAAAGCCGGGGCCAGCGACAGCACCGGAGCCAGAAGGAACAGGAATTTGTTGGCGTTTTCCGGCAGCACAATTTCTTTCAGCAGGAGCTTGAAAACGTCTGCAAATGGCTGCGCGAGCCCCAGCGGGCCAATCCGGTTCGGACCCCGCCGAATCTGCATATAGCCAATGACTTTGCGCTCAAAGTAGGTGTAGTAGGCCACCGCGAGAATCAACGGCACCACGATGGCGAGAATTTTAAGCACCAGAATGACCATGAAGATCAGCTGGTCCAGCCAGGTTTCAGGCATCAGACCACCTCCACGATAATCGGCGCAATGGATGAACCCAGACCCTGCACCGCGCCGGTCGCACTGCGCAACCAGACGCCGCCAGGGGGCACGCGGTCGCTGACCTTAACATCGAACTCCGCGATCTCGTCGCTTTGCCTGACCTTTGCCCGGTCGCCGTTGACGACTCCCAGGCGGGAAGCATCTTCGGGGTTCAGGCCAATGAACAGGTTCTGCGCCTGTGCCGTTTCCTGCAGCGGTTCTGCCCTGCGACACAAAGCATCGACAGAGTACATCGGCACTTCGCCTATGCGATAAAGACCTTCTTCGCAAGCCGTGTTGTTCAGATGCAGTTCGCCGGGCACGAAATGAACGTTGGCAATTTCCTCACGCATCTCGTTCGAAACCTGCTCTGCACTCATCTGGGTGAAACCATCCAACCCCATTTCACCGCCGATCAAACGAAGAATTTTCCAGCCCGGCCGGGCTTCACCCGTCGCGCGGGTAGCGGCTTTGAAAACCAGGGTATCGCCATCCAAATTGACCAGGCTCCCTTCCGACTCTGCCATTGGCGCCAGTGGCAGAATGACGTCTGCCACTTCCCTCAAGCCTTCGGAGGCGTGAGATACAACCGCAATCACTTTGTCAGCCTGCCGCAATGCATTCATTGCAACCGCGGGATTGTCGATATCAAATTCCGGCTCCAGGCCCCACAAAAGATAATGACGCCGTGGGTCATTCATCATCTGTACTGTGTTCATTCCCGGCTCACATTGCGCGCCGCCCGGTCCACGATGCGGCATGGCTCCCGCCATCCCCGCGCCGGCTGAATTTGCACCGTTGGCCAGGGTATTCAATGCCGATCCGGTCGCTTCAGCGATGTACGCCGCCAGGGCACGCAGCAATGAAGCCTGTGGATGGCTCATTCCAAACTGCCCGATCATGACAACACCGTTTTCGGCATCCCGGAGCCGGGAAGCCAGTTCTGCGTGACGGTCGCTTTCACCGGACTGATCCAACGCCTGTCGCAGGTGCTCGGGTGCCGATGAGCCACTGACCCTTTCGACCGAGGATGCCAGCGCCGCCAGCTCGGCAGCGATGAATTGAGGTGCCACAATGGCGCCCAGACTGGTGTCGAAAGTAAATTCCCAGTCCAGCGGGTTGATGACCGAAACGCTTGCCCCGGTTCGCCAGGCCTGCCGGATACGGTGGCCAACGATCGGGGCTTCGGCACGCGGATTACAGCCCACCAACAGCACAGTGTCGCAGTTTTGGAGTTCGGCGATCTTCTTTCCAAACGGCACGTTTCCGGCTTGTGCGGCGTCATCCGCGAAATCCTGCTCACGCAGGCGGTGATCGATATGACTGCAACCCAATTGCCGCGCCAGCCGCTGGGCAAGGAAATACTCCTCGTTCGTAACGGATGGCGTCAGCAGCACGCCCAGTTGATCCGGGCCGTGGGTCTCGACGCCCCCCTTCAGAATGGCGGTCACCGTAGCGGCCGCTTCTTCCCAGGAAACCGTTTTCCATTCGCTGCCTTCCCTGACCTGCGGTTCAGTCACGCGGTCATCGGAATAAAGTCCCAGGTAGCTGTAACGGTCACGATCACTCAACCAGGATTCATTTCTGGCTTCGGCTTCGCGTGGGACAGTTCTCAATACCTGGCTGCGCCGAACATGGTGAAACAGGCTGGAACCGACACCGTCATGCGTCGCAATGGAAGGTTTCGCTACCAACTCCCAGGCCCTGGCTGCGAACCGGTATGGCTTGTTGGTCAACGCGCCTACCGGGCATATGTCTATGATATTTCCCGATAATTCGGAATCGATACTGTTTTGGACACAAGTGCCGATTTCCAGGCGGTCGCCGCGACCGGCGCCCCCCATCTCGGATGTACCTGCAATTTCTTCAAGGAACCGCACACAACGGGTGCAGTGGATGCAGCGAGTCATCTCGGTCTGCACCAACGGTCCTATATTCTTGTCCTTGACGATCCGCTTCCGTTCTGTGAAACGTGAAACGGAACGGCCGTAACCCATCGCCTGATCCTGCAGTTCGCATTCACCACCCTGATCGCAGATCGGGCAGTCCAGGGGATGATTGATCAACAGGAATTCCATCACCCCATGTTGTGCATCAACAGCGCGGCGGGAGTCCGTATACACCTTCATCCCTTCCATCACGGGCGTGGCGCACGCAGGAACCGGTTTGGGCATTTTTTCAACGTCCACCAGGCACATGCGGCAATTGGCCGCAATGCTCAGCTTCGGGTGATAACAAAAGCGGGGAATCTCGATACCCGCCTTGTCCGTTGCCTCGATGATCATCGAGCCCTTCGGTGCTTCAAGTGCCACGCCATTGACTTCGATGGTTACCATGTCAACGGCTGGTCTGGTTTCTACACTCATGCCGCCAGCCCCTGTTCTTCTCCGACCATTGAACGGCCATTCTTGACGTAATAATCGAACTCATCCCAGTAGTGCCGCAGAAACCCCTGAACCGGCCATGCTGCAGCTTCGCCGAAAGCACAGATGGTATGTCCTTCAATCTGCCCTGCAGCTGAGCGCAAAAGTTCCAGATCGCCTTCCTGACCTTGCCCGGCGACGATTCTTTGCAACAATCGGTGCATCCAGCCTGTGCCTTCCCGGCACGGGGTGCACTGGCCGCAAGACTCCATGTGATAAAACTGCGCAATGCGTTCACATGCCCTGACCATGCAGGTCGTATCATCCATGACGATGACCGCTCCGGAACCCAGGCCGGAGCCCACCTTACTGAGCGAATCAAAGTCCATATCGCATGCCATCATGACCTCTGCCGGCAAAACCGGCATGGAGGAACCACCCGGAATGACAGCCTTCAGCTGCCTGCCCTCGCGCATTCCGCCGGCCATTTCAAGCAGTTCGGAAAACGGTGTTCCCAGAGGTACTTCATAATTTCCTGGCCGGACCACATGTCCGGAAACCGAGAAACACTTGGGTCCGCCGTTGTTTGGCCTGCCGATTTTCAGGAACCAGTCGGCGCCATTGCGCATGATGGCGGGCACTGAAGCAAGTGTTTCAGTGTTGTTGACCGTGCTCGGTTTACCGTACAGACCAAAATTCGCCGGGAACGGCGGCTTGAACCGGGGCTGGCCTTTCTTGCCCTCCAGCGATTCCATCAGCGCGGTTTCTTCGCCGCAGATGTAAGCCCCTGCGCCCAGCGCGGCATGGATGTTCATGTCAATTCCGGAACCCTGAATATTCTCACCCAGGAGGCCGGCGTCATAGGCTTCTTTCAGTGCCTGCTCAAAGCGTTCGAAGGGTTCGTGGTGAAATTCGCCACGCAGGTAGTTGTATCCCACCGTGGCGCCCATGGCGTAACCCGCGATGGCCATACCCTCGATGACCGCATGGGGATTAAAACGAAGAATGTCGCGATCGTGGCAGGTACCGGGCTCAGACTCATCAGAGTTACAAAGAATGTACTTCTGTACAGGCGCCGAGCGGGGCATGAAACTCCACTTCAGACCGGTTGGAAATCCAGCACCACCACGGCCGCGCAGAGAAGACTCTTTCACCGCGTCAATGATGTATTCCTGGGCGGTTTTTTCTTCGAGAATTTTCTTCCAGGCCTGGTAACCGTCCGCGGCCAGATAAGTGTCCATTGACCAGGGCTGGTCTGCATCGAGCGTGTTGAATACAACATTGTGTTCGGCCATTGCGTTCTACTCCAACCCGTCCAGGATCGCGTCCAGTTTCTGCAAGTCGAGCTTTTCCTTATAGTGCCCGTCCACCACGGCCATCGGCGCACCGCAACAACCTGCGAGGCACTCCTCTTCCCTGACCAGCGTAATTCGGCCATCTTCAGTGGTGCCACCCAGTTTCACACCCAATTTCTCCTCGGCATGCGCAACGATGGCATCAGCGCCGTTGAGCCAACAGGAAATATTGGTGCATATGTTCACTTTGTGACGGCCAACGGGTTCCGTGAAAAACATGGAATAAAAGGACACGACTTCGTGTGCCCAGACAGGCGGCACGTCAAGATACTCTGCAACCGATTCGGTGAGTTCCCGGGTAATCCAGCCACCGTTCTGCTCCTGGGCGGCCATCAGCGACTGTATCAGTGCCGAACGCTTCTTGTCCGGCGGAAACTTCGCTGCCCAGTGATCGATCGCTTTTTGTGTTTTCTCGTTCAGCATATCAACGGTCCACCTCTCCGAATACCAGGTCCAGCGTGCTGATGATAGCCACTGTGTCTGCCAGCATGTGCCCACGGGCCAGCTCATGCATGCTGGACAGGTGCGCAAAACCGGGCGCGCGAAAATGCACCCTGAATGGCTTGTTGGCGCCGTCTGAAACCAGGTAACAGCCAAATTCACCTTTGGGTGCCTCAACGGCGCAATAGGTTTCGCCGGCGGGCACGCAGTACCCTTCGGTAAACAGTTTGAAATGATGGATGAGCGCTTCCATGTCATCCTTCATCTCCTCACGGGTTGGAGGAATGACCTTGAAGTTTTTCAGCATGACATGGCCGGGGTTTTTTCTCAGCCAGTCCACACATTGCAGGATAATTCTCGCGGACTGCCTCAATTCCTCGACCCGCACGAGATAACGATCGTAGCAGTCTCCGCCGACACCCACCGGAATGTCAAAGTCCACCTGGTCATACATGGCGTAAGGTTGTTTTTTACGCAAATCCCATTCGATACCGGACCCGCGCAGCATGACGCCGGAATAGCCCATTTGAAGAGCCTTTTCAGGGGAAACCACGCCGATGCCGACCGTCCGCTGCTTCCAGATACGGTTGTTGGTGAGCAGGGTCTCGTATTCATCGATCTTGCCGGGCACATCCCTGGCAAAGGCTTCGATGAAATCCAGCATCGAACCTTCACGCCATTCATTGCGACGTTTGAGATCTTTGCCCTTGGTCCAGCGGGTTTCTTTGTACGGCGGCATCTTGTCCGGCAAATCGCGGTAAACACCGCCCGGTCGATAATAGGCGGCATGCATGCGCGCGCCTGAAACCGCTTCGTACATATCCATGATCATTTCACGTTCGCGAAATGCGTATAGGAAGACCGTCATTGCACCCAGGTCAATGCCGCAGGATGCAATCCACAACAGGTGATTGGAAAACCGGGTCAACTCATCGAAAAGAGTACGGATGTATTGAGCTCTCGGCGGAGGCTCTATCCCCAGCAACTGTTCAATGGCGCGGACATAGGCGTGTTCGTTACACATCATGGACATGTAGTCGAGACGATCCAGATAACCAATTGACTGGTTAAAAGGCTTGCTTTCTGCGAGTTTTTCAGTCGCCCTGTGTAACAGCCCGACATGCGGATCTGCGCGCACCACGGTCTCGCCATCCATTTCCAGCACCAGCCTGAGCACGCCGTGGGCAGCGGGGTGCTGGGGGCCGAAATTCATCGTGTAATTACGTATCTCAGCCATCTTTTCTGTCCTGTTCGCCAGTCACCGCTTCACCGGAAGCGATCTGTTCAGCGGTGGCATCCGCCGCCTGATCCACTTCATCCGCCTTGTAGCGGGAGTCCTCTCTGAGGACCCGGGGCACGCCAACGCGGGACTCGATCTCTACGGGCTCATACACAACGCGCTTTTTCTGCGGGTCGTAGCGCACGGCAACGTTTCCGATCAATGGGAAATCCTTGCGGAACGGATGACCGGTAAAACCATAGTCGGTCATGATTCGCCGCAAATCCGGGTGGCCCTCGAATACAATCCCGAACAGATCAAACGCTTCACGTTCGTACCAGTTGGCGGAACTCCAGATTTCAACCAGGGAGGGGACGATCGGCATGCCTTCATCCGGTGCGAAACAACGCAACCTGAGGCGATGATTGTTCCTGAATGAGAGCAGGTGCACGACCACGCCAAATCGCTGTTTGACGCCAGCAGATTCCGGCCGGTCTGCCCAGTCGAACCGCCCTGGTCCCAACCCTTCCACGCCCCGGCTGAAACCTTCCTGCGATGCATCATCGGTTTCCCATTCGGACTGGCCGTAGCTGAGATAGTCCACTCCACATAAATCGGTCAGCTGTTCAAAGCCGAATTCATCCTCATCGCGCAGAATCCGGCAGACTTCCAGCCAGGCGCCGACTTCAACCTCGATGGATACAATGCCACCCACCGTAGGCCCTACTTTTACGCGATCGCCGAATCGGCTGGCAAATAATTCTGATATGGCTTTTGTCGTGTCGCTCATGCCTTTACCTGGCGATCGTTGATTCGCGGCGAATTTTTGCCTGGAGTTGGAGAATTCCATAAATGAGCGCCTCGGCCGTCGGCGGACAACCCGGAACATAAACATCCACCGGCACAACCCGGTCACATCCACGCGTGACCGAATAGGCATAGTGATAGTAGCCGCCGCCATTGGCGCAGGAACCCATTGAAATGACCCACCGGGGATTCGGCATCTGGTCATAGACCTTGCGGAAGGCAGGAGCCATTTTGTTGGTCAGCGTACCGGCCACAATCATCACATCGGATTGCCGCGGACTGGGCCGGAAAATCACGCCGAACCGGTCCAGGTCATAGCGAGCCGCACCCGCCTGCATCATTTCCACTGCACAACAGGCCAGGCCGAAAGTCATAGGCCACATTGAGCCGGTCCTGGCCCAGTTAACCAGGGCGTCGAGACTGGTAGTGACCATTCCGCGGTCCAGCAGCGGGTTGGCGTCGGCGCCAGGGCGGAGGATATCGTCTACCGAATCCAGCGGAACCGGATTGTTCATTCCCATTCGAGGGCTCCTTTCTTCCAGACAAAGAAGAATCCTATGATGAGTTCAACAACAAAGATGAACATTGCTACGAGACCGTACACGCCAAGCTGGTCAAGAACCAGCGCCCAGGGCATGAAAAAGGCAATTTCAAGGTCAAAAATAATGAAAAGAATGGCAATCAGGTAGTAGCGGACATCAAACTTCGAACGGGTATCTTCGAAGGCTTCGAAGCCGCATTCATAGGGGGACGATTTTGCGCTGTCCGGTTTGATAGTGCCGAGCAGTGTGCCCAGTACCCCACCCGTAACGAGAAGTACGACACCGAGTACGATAGATATCGCGAGAAAGATCAGAACCGGAAAATATTCTGCGAGCATGCTCGTCTCTCTTGTTATTTAAATGGTGCCCAAGGCCGGACTCGAACCGGCACGGCTTTCGCCACTACCCCCTCAAGATAGCGTGTCTACCAATTCCACCACTTGGGCCAGATTACCCCCGGACTCAGCTATCGTCGCTACCTGACCCCGTCCCGTCCTCTTCAGCAGCCTCGCTTTCCTCTGCAGCGCCCGCTGCCGGAGTTTCGTCGACAATCTCGAACGAAGGCATGTCGGTAACGACAGGCTCATCCGAAGTGACCGACACTTCATCAGCCACCTGGCTTTCCTCGATGATTGCAGAAGGCTGGGCACTTCCTACTACGCCCAGATCATTCTCGGGCAGGGCGTTAATGCGTGAAACCATGACCGCCATAACCAGGCTGATGGTGCAAAACAGTGTCGCCAGCACCCAGGTTGAACGCGTTAAAAAGTTTCCGGCCCCCCTTGATCCAAAGACGGTACCTGAGGCTCCACTGCCAAAAGCAGCACCGGCCGTCGCACCCTGGCCTTTCTGAATAAGAACAAAAGCCACCAGGGCTATCGCAATCAACACATGAAAAATATTTAATACTTGCATAACAAATCCGATTCTCGGAGAAGATCAGGCGACGGCATTGCGAATGGCGAGAAAATCCTCGACCTTAAGCGAAGCTCCACCAACCAGCCCGCCGTCTATGTCTTCCCGGGCAAATAAATCGGCGGCATTGGACCCATTCACACTGCCGCCGTACAAAATACGCAATTGACCTCCTATTATATCATCCAGAGATACAAATTTGTCACGAATAAATGCATGAACTGCCTGAGCCTGCTCGGGCGAGGCTGTCTTGCCGGTGCCAATAGCCCAAACCGGCTCATAAGCAACTATCGCTTTCTGGAATCCGGTGACCCCACATCGACCGATCACTGCGTCCAGCTGACGTTCGACCACTGCTTCCGTATCAGCGCTTTCACGTTCTTCGAGCGTTTCTCCCACACACAGAACCGGTACCAGCCCGGCGGCAAGCGCCGCTTCGAACCGGTCGGCTACGTCTTCGTCTGACTCACCGTAAATGGTTCGCCGTTCTGAGTGCCCAACCAGGACGTAACGGCAACCGAAATCCAGCAGCATGGAAGCAGACACCTCACCGGTATGAGCGCCCTGCCCCACCGGGTTCAGATTTTGCGCACCCCACGCAATCGGAGAACCCTCCAGCAATGCCTGTGTCTGTGCCAGAAAGGGGTAAGGCGGAAATACAGCCAGGTCTGCTTCACTTTCAGTTTGTAAACCCGCCAGCAAACCTTCGAGCAAGCTCTTGACCATGGCTTGAGAGCCATGCATTTTCCAATTTCCGGCGACCAGAATTCTGCGCATTAAATATTCCTTCAGAGGTGAGTGAGTCAGCGCGCGCTAGAATAACCACCAGACGCATTTTTCTCAAGGCGTATACCTTCATAATTTGACGCCCGTCATGCGAAACTCAGGATTAACGGGAGACCTGGCAGACATGTCCGAACACAAAGCAACGATTCGCTGGCAACGGGAAAGTGAATCCTTTGAATACTCCGCCTACAACCGCAACCATACCTGGGCTTTTGAATGCGGTATCGAGATTCCTGCATCGGCGGCAGTTCAGTTCCTGGGAAACGACGACCGTGTGGATCCGGAAGAAGCCTTCATCGCTTCGATTTCTTCCTGTCACATGCTGACTTTCCTGGCCATTTGCGCAAGAAAAAGGCTGACGGTGAACGCGTACTGCGACCAGGCCACAGGCCACATGGCTTTGAATGAAAGCGGAAAACTTGCCATCACCCATGTCACACTTTGCCCGGACATAGCGTGGGAAGGCGATGCGCCTGGCGCGGACCAGTTACGGAAACTGCATCAGCTTTCACACGAAGAGTGTTTCATCGCCAATTCGGTCGCGACAAAAATCATGGTGACAGGTCAGTGATTCTGCAGCCGGGCGAAGAAACCGATTTCCTCGGCCGTCTGCCTGCCGATTTTGCACTCCCGCAATGATTCCGGCATCACGGACGAGAATGAACTGATCGGAATCCTTCCACCCATGATCTCCGCATATTTCTGAGGAAAGAGCGGCCTTTTTTCCGGATCAGCGTAACCCTGCGGAAAAATCGGTTCTCCGTTGGAGAGAATGTACTTGTCGCTTGCACCCAGTACGTGCAACATTTCATGAGTGAACACGATCAGGTTGTGAGAATTCATGGATTTCCTCGCATAGGAATTGACCAGTCCGTAACGTCCCTTGCGCATCCCCACCGAAATACCAACCTCGTTCTCGGCATCCAGGCCTTGAAAAAGCACGAACATCTGGATGTCCGCCGATACCATGTCGTCCTTCCAGTCCTTCATCCAGGCCCACCATCTCATCTTCAGACTCCACAGGGCGATGGAAGCCGTTTCAAATTGCGATGGAACCTGCGGCGGCAGATCACGTGATGTTTCTGCCACCTGGAAACGAAAGGCGGGAGTTACCGTGATCCCGTAGGGACTGGATTCACGAGTGATGAACTGATTGATCTGTTCGAAAAGCTCCGGATCCAGGTCCTCAACAAACTCAGCCGTTTCGGGCATATCGTCTGCAACGATCGGATATATAGTGACCAGGATGGGCCGCTCCCAGGCTGCCATCCGTTTTTCTGTAATCCAGGTGCTGGCCAGAATGACGAAAAATATGCTCAACAGAACAACGATCCGAATCAACTTGAAAAGGGTCACACGCCAGCAACCATCATTGTACTGATCAGCACAGAACCGGTTTGAATGTTGCCGCGGGTATCGATGTCCTGGCCGGCTGCGACGATGTTCATGAACATGTCGCGCAGATTACCCGCGATCGTGACACCGTCGACAGGACTGACGCATTCACCGTTTTCCACCAGGAATCCAGAAGCGCCCCTGGAGTAATCGCCGGTAACCAGGTTGATGCCCTGCCCCATCACTTCAGTGACATAAAAACCGTTCCCCATGTGACGCAGCAAATCATCAGTCGTTGCACCTCCGGGTTCCAGTAGCAGGTTCCGGACACCGCCCGCGTTACCGGTTGTTTCCAGGCCAAGACGCCGAGCTGAATAGGTTGAAAGAACGTAACCATCGAGCACGCCCGATTCAACAATGTGTCTCTGCCTTGTCGCTACACCGTCTCCATCGAACGCAGCGCTGCCGGCCCCGCGTTCAAGCAGTGGCCGTTCGAGCAGATTCAGCCATGAGGGAAAAAGGCGCTCACCCACGGTGTCCTTCAGGAAAGAAGCATTGCGATAAAGAGCCGACCCGGAAATCGCGCCCACCAGGTGGCCAACCAGACCTTTTGCCACTTCCGGTGAGAAAAGAATGGGCATTTGCGAGGTTTCAAGCTGAACCGAGCCGAGCCGCCTGACGGTTTTGCGGGCCGCTTCCTCACCGGTGACCTCAGGTGCTTCGAGATCACCGAAACACCGGCGGCTGTCGTAGCTGTAATCCCGTTGCATGCCATCGCCCTGTCCGGCCAGCAAAATACATGACTGGCTGTAGCGTGTGCCACCATTACGACCGATAAATCCATTCGAATTGCCATAAACCCCCAGCCCCAGCCCCGCGTTGAACGAAGCACCTTCGGAGTTGGTCACCTTTTCATTGTCCCGTCCAGCCGCTTCGCAGGCGAGAACCCGTTCGATCGCCGCACTGGCATCCATGGTGACCGGGTGCCATAAATCCAGGTCAGGGAAGTCGGTCGCCATCTTATCTTTTGCCGCCAGACCGTTGGCTTTGTCGGCCTGCGTGTAGCGCGCAATGTCTATCGCGTGTTCCACGCACGACCTGATCGACTCTTTTCTGAGATCGGCACTGCTGGCATGCCCTTTTTGCTTACCGATGAGAACGGTCACGGTGATACCGCGATCCTGCATGTGTTCGAGTGTTTCAACTTCTCCAAGGCGGGCAGTGACGGAAAGCCCCTGGCTGGTATGTGCACTGACCTCGGCTTCATTGGAACCCGCCTTTCTTGCCAGGCGCAAAGCATCGTCCACACGAGACTCGAGCAGATCAAGCTCTGCTTCACGGTTCAGCACTGGCTGCGGTACCATGGATTGATCAGACATCTAAACCCCCTTACAGGCAGAATTATTCGTTGAGAACAGAATGAAAGGCAAGGAAAATTTTTCCGCGGAAGAACAACCCGCCAGCAAAAGCCAGCGACGGCGCGAAGCCCTGGAAGTCAGGGACCTTGCATCAACGCTGATCAAACTGAGCCCGGCACGACTCGGCAGGGTGCCGTTGGATGATGATGTTCGTGCTGCCATCATGGAAGCCCGTGACATCCGCTCCCACGTGGCCCGGAAACGACAAATGCAGTATGCCGCCAAGTTACTGCGCAGGACTGACCCGGAACCCATACTGCGGGCACTGGATTCGTTTGAAACTGAAGCCAGGCAGCTCACAGGGCGTCAGCACCGCACAGAAGCCTGGCGTGACTTTCTGCTCGAGCGTGGAGATTTCGCCATTGGGGAGCTGATGAAACACCGGGACCATGTCGATACCCAGGCTCTGCGGCAACTGGTACGGAATGCGAATAAAGAAGCCGGGAAAGGAAAACCACCGGCTTCAGCCCGCGCGCTATTTCGTGCGCTGCGAGACATGGATGAGCAGGAACAACTCCCTTCCGTAACGGGTTCATGAGCCCTCGGTGCCGCCAATCGTCAGGCCGTCGATCCTGAGTGTCGGCTGACCAACACCTACCGGCACGCTCTGGCCGTCCTTGCCGCAAACACCTATGCCGGCGTCAAGCTTGAGGTCGTTCCCGACCATCGAAACCCGGTTCATGACATCAGGCCCATTGCCAATCAGGGTCGCACCTTTTACGGGGCGGGTAATTTTGCCGTTTTCGATCAGGTAAGCCTCACTGGCGGAAAAAACGAACCGGCCCGAGGTGATATCGACCTGGCCACCCGCAAAGTTCACCGCATAGAGACCCCGGTCAACCGATGCAATGATTTCTTCCGGCGGATAATCTCCGGCGAGCATAAAAGTATTGGTCATACGCGGCATGGGCAAATGGGCAAAAGATTCGCGGCGGCCATTACCCGTCGGCGCCGTTTTCATCAGACCCGCATTGAGTTTGTCCTGCATATAAGTCCGCAGCACACCGTTTTCGATCAGCACATTATGTTGCGTGGCCGTACCTTCATCATCCACGCTCAGCGACCCCCTGCGTTGCTCCAGGGTGCCATCGTCGACGACGGTGACGCCTTCAGAGGCCACCTTCTCGCCTAATCTGCCGCTGTATGCAGAAGTGCCTTTACGATTGAAATCTCCCTCCAGTCCGTGCCCAACGGCTTCATGCAGCAGAACGCCCGGCCAGCCGGGTCCTAGTACGACGGTCATGGTGCCGGCTGGTGCTGCTTCGGCTTCCAGGTTGACCAGGGCCTGCCGAACGGCTTCGCCTGCCATCGATCGCCAGGCGTCGTTCTCAAGCAATTGCTTGTAGGAAAACCGCCCACCACCACCATCACTACCCTGTTCCCGGCGTCCTCCCTGTTCAGCGATCACACTGACATTGAGCCGGACCAGCGGACGGATATCAGCCGCCAGGGTACCGTCCGTCGCGGCGACCAGTATCGTCTCGTGGGTAGCAGCCAGGCTGACGATCACCTGGCTAACGCGCGGGTCCCGGGATCGCGCATACGCATCTACCTGCCGCAGCAGATCCACTTTTTCAGCGGCACCCATTTCTGCCATGGGATCCTGCGAACCGTAAAGTGGCGGGGACTGCCGCCGTTTCCAGGCCTGCACCGAACCCTGACTGCCCTGCCGGGCAATGGCGCGAGCGGCCCCGGAAGCTTTCAACAGCGAGGGCAGAATAATTTCATCAGCGTAAGCGAAACCGGTTTTCTCACCTGAAATGGCGCGGATGCCTACTCCTTGCTCCGCCGAATGTGTACCGGAACGCACCAGGCCATCCTCCAGAACCCAGGATTCATGGCGGGTTGACTGGAAATACAGGTCCCCCGAATCCACGGCTGGCCCCATCAGGTGGCTCAGCACCTGTTCAAGCTGCCCCCGGTCCACACCGCCGGGCGCCAATAGCTGGTTTTCTGCCACAGTCAGCCTGTCGCTCATGGATTTTTCCTGGTTTGAGTGCAAACTGACTCAGTTATCTTCATTCGGTTCGGGCTCCTTTTCGATGCGTTCAACTTCGACGGCTTCGAAGACGGGATCATCCCAGTCCCCGGTAATGGTGTACTGCACTTTCGTCGCTTCACCGATCTGTTCATGCAGCAACCCCTGCAAAGCGAGGCCAGCGGCGACCCCCACCGGCCCGCCGGCCAATACGCCGATGATGGGTAAGGTATTGCCCAGACCCGGCCTGATTGTCAATAACTGGTCATATTGCTGATCGACAATGCTCGTGCTGCCACTGATCGAGATGCTCGCGGCCGACGATTTGAGCAGCATATCATCTGTTGACGCCATACCGTTTTCCATCGTGAAGGTGCCGGTCGCCTGGTCGAAAGAGTATCCAGCATCGAATACATCGCGAAAATCCAGCGATAACCGTTTTGGCAAGGCCTGGATACTCAAAAGTCCCAGTAACCGGCCTCCGCCCGCACTGGCGTCGGTAATATTGCCATCCACGACACTGAACTCGATCAGGCCGTTCAGCCGCGACAGCGCGAACGCGGCGGGCGATCCGGGCCACCAGGCACTGAAATCCACCACGGTCTGGCCACCCTGCATGGATGAACTGATATCCATAGTGCTTAGAAAATCCCCGAGTGACTCCGAAGACATATGAATTTCGAAATCCGATCGCTGCCCGCCTTCGCTCAATGACCAGTCGCCGCTGGCATTGACCGTCAGGTGCTCCGCACTCGCATCCACCTTCTCAAAGTGAAAACCGCTTGCCGTGGGGTAGGCCTCTATTCGTGTTTCACCCAGTTCGACACCCAGGTACCTGAATGATTTGACATACAGGTGAACGGCCGGCAAATCAGCCGGGTCGGTTTCCATCTCGACTCCGGACTTGACCGGATCAGCCAGCGCCAGACGTTCGAATTCTGCCGACAGACTGCTCATGCCCTGCTCGCCGGTCGTGAACCTGATTTTCCCGTCGATATCCTCCGCCTTGAAGACGCCCCGAATATCATTGTCCACAACGTCGAATTGCATCGCTACGTCGTCGAAGTACCGGTCGAGGAACAACAGTCTGTCGGCTTCAACACTGCCCTGCTCGAGTTCCAGCCCGCCCATGCCCTGACCGCCCAGGGCCCCGTCGATAATCACGTCGATCCAGCCGTCCAGGTCAAATGTCTCGGAGCCGCCTTCGATGCGTATCAAACCCTTCGGTGGCAACGACGGCAGCCCTTCACCCAGCCGGATCACGGCGCGGTGTGGGGAATCGGCATCTCCCGACAAGTCAAATCTGAGCATGACCCGATCCGTGAATTCCACGTCCAGAAGTTGCTCCGGCCCTGAAAGCGGGTAATGCAACACCAGGGGCCAGCGTTCGCCCGCTGGCTTGAAAAGTGGGGCTGGCAGATTCAACGCAACTCCGGCAAGACCGGATTCAACCCGCAGTAGCGCTTCGTTTTCACCTGTCTCGGAATCTGGCTCAACCGTCATCGATACAGTCCAGAAACACTGGCCGTCAACCTTGGCGAGTTCTGCATAACTGTCCAGCAAGAAAGCTGGAATGACATCCCGGACTCCAAACACACCCTCCAGGTCTGCGCGAAATTTTTCATCACCCTCGGTACCCGCTGCAAGATCCAGTTTTCCGGGATATCCCCTGAATTGGGTTTCCAGGGATGTGCCGGAGAATCCTTGCTCGTTGTAATGGAGCACGCCGGATATGTTTTCCAGTGTGATGTCCGCACCAGGATCAGAGAAAAACCCATCCGGCAATTCCATCGATCCTTCCAGCGACAATCTGTCCGACGACGACGCGATGGGTACCACCATCGTTGCCTCGGTATGAACATTTCCCGCAAATTCAAAACGTGAGAGATCGACCCCGATCTGTTCCTTCAACGGTGTTTCTTCAAGGAACCGCAATACCCCCGGCAGGTCGCTGTCCGCTTTGTAGTCAACCGTCAGTACCGCCGATTTTAAATCGGGGATGCGGGCACTGATCGAATCGGCTCCAAGACCACCGATGTCGCCAATAGACCCTTCCAGGTCCATTGAGGCATTGGCAAACCTTACCGAGGCAGTCAGTTGGCGGGCATCAGGCCAGCCCTCCATGTACTGCAGCTGACCATTGGCGATTTCCGCCCGGGCATCGAACCGGCCTGCTCCATCCCGGAAAGGCCAGTCGTCCATATCACCGAAAACCTGGAACCTGCCGGATACCAGGTCGCCGGATTTCAAACCCTGACGCAGCCAGCTTTTGATACTGTCCTTGAGAATCTCCTCAGGCCAGTAAGGACCCAGTCGTTCAATATTTCCACGTGTCAGCGCAACATTGATGTCGACATCTGGCTTGCCTTCATCGCTGCTAATCCTGACGTTACCCTGGACCGCAAGATCATCATTCTCCAGCTGGCAGTCACTGAAACCCAGTTGCCAGCCCTGGCCCCAGCGGATGTCGAGGGCACAGGCTGGCATTGCAAAGTTCAGCGGATTACGGAACATCCGTGGCCATTCGGCCATAACCTGTTCACCATTGAGGAGCACAATCCCGGATCCGCGCCGCAGTGATACATCAGCGTCGAGTCCACTCAACGCGGGCCAGCGTCCCCATTCGCTGACAGCAGCTTGCGCCACTTTCCCTTCGGCCCATTCAAGGCGCCAGTCGGCTCCGAGGATGAGATCGAGGTCGCTGACGACCCCGCTTGCTGCCCTCGGCAGGGAAGCCGGCCAGGGCGTTTCATATATGGACATGACATCACGAGCGAAACTGAGAGGCGCATCCAGCGGCAATTCATCCGCGCTGATCCATAATCCCACGCCTGCATCGATATCCCTCAAAGCTGTGACACGTGGAGCAGTCCATGACCGGACGCCATCGTCATACAGAAAATCCGCCATGTGCAGGTCCCACTTACCCCTGTTGGCAAAGCGCCAGTTGAATCGATAGTTGACCCTGTCCAGTCGCAGATCCTGATATTCGTTGACCAGCCGAGCTTCGCGCAGGTCATTGATACCTTTTACCGAATGGCCCTCTTGCCGGGACCATTCACCCCAGAGTTCAGCGTTTAACCAACCGGTCATCGGCAGGAAAGGGTTTCTCGGTAACCGGCCCTGGAAGGCCGCCAACATCAATTCACGGGCTTTAGCCTGCCAGGCGAAATCCACCATCCGCTGATCGTTGTCGATGGTCATCAGCAACGTTGCTTCGATGTCCCCATAGACCAGTCCGCTGCGGGAATCATGGAACTTCGCCTGGATTTCAGTTGACAGATTGTTCCCGTCCAGGCGTAGGCCTCCCTGGATGTCCGTAAAACCCAGCAGGATGCCAAGCTTTTCATCCTGGTAGATGAGGTTGGAGTCTTGCAGGATGACTTCGCCCACCCTGGCCAGTTCCCTCAGTGCAGATCCCTGCTCTTCACCTCCCCGGCCGCTTACACCAAACCCGGATAATTCAAATCGGCCGTCAAGTGTATGGCGCAACTCCAAATCCGCTCCGATAACGCGAAAGTTGTACAGGGGCCGTCCGGGTATCAGCATATTGAGTGGTTTGAGATCCAGGGCTGCAGATGCCAGCGCGACTTCTTCTTCAAGCGGGTCAACCCCGTCAGGAAGGCCGTCTTGCGCAGCCATGAGCTTCAAACCCCTTAGCGAGAGACGCGGGCCAAAGGCCGTCCATTCCCCCTGGAAACTTTCAATTTCAATGGGCCGGCCAAACTCAGCGGAAAGCCAGGCTTCGAGTCGTGGCTGATACCTGTCGCTGTAAGGCATCAGCAGCTTGCCAAGCCCAACCAGCACGGCAGCCGTGATCACCAGAATGGAAAACGCGGTCCAAAGCAGTGTTTTCGTTTGCCTGAAAATGGTCTTCAGGGTGCTCATGTCAAAATTCGACTCTGCCCTTGCGGCGGCCAATCAAAGTAATACCACATCGTATTGATCTTGAGCGTACTGTTCTTCCCGCTGAAACCGGATCGATTTACCGATCAGTTCTTCCAGTTCCGCGACCGTTGCAGACTGCTCGTCGAGAATTCGTTCGACCACATTGGGGGATGCGACAACCATCAGCTTGCTGGCTTCGAACTGCCGGCTGGACCGCATGATTTCCCGAAATATCTCAAGGCAAACGGTCTCGACGCTCTTGATGGTTCCCCTGCCTTCGCAATAGGGGCAGGGCTCGCAGAGCCTGCGCTCGAGGCTTTCTGTCGTTCGTTTCCTGGTCATCTCGATCAGGCCAAGCGAAGAGATTTCCGTCAGCGTTGTCTTGGCATGGTCGCATTCCAACTCTTTCGAGAACGCCATCATCAACTGCTTGCGGTGCTCCTCATCTGTCATGTCAATGAAATCGATGATGATAATTCCGCCCAGGTTTCTCAGGCGGAGTTGCCGCGCGATAGCCTGTGCCGCTTCCTGGTTGGTTTTGTAAATGGTCTCTTCAAGATTCCGGTAGCCCACGTATCCACCGGTGTTGACATCGATGGTGGTCATGGCCTCGGTCTGGTCAAATACCAGGTAACCACCCGACTTCAGAGGCGTGGTCGGCTTCAGAGCGTTCTCAATTTCGTCTTCAACCCCGAAAAGATCAAAAATCGGCCGCTCCGCCCGATACTCCTCGATGCGTTCGTCCCAGTCCGGGACGAAGCGTCTCGTAAACTCCTGTACTTCAACCAGCGCCTCAGGCGAATCAATCCTGACCCGGTCCACCTGCTCATGCATCATGTCCCGAAGCGCTCTTGGAGCAAGCGATAAATCTGAGAAAATACACGTTGCCGCCCCGGAATCCTGGATGCGCTCATGAATCGTCTGCCAGACTTTGCCGAGGTAGACCATGTCTGCCGAAAGCGCAAAGTCGTTGACGCCTTCCGCGTTGGTCCGCACGATATAGCCATGCCCTTCTTCATCATTACGTAAGGTGTGGACCAGCTCTTTCAGCCTGTTCCGCTCGGGCTCTTCTTCAATCCGTGCGGAAATGCCAATGACGTCACAATTGGGCAGCAACACCAGAAACCTGGATGGAACGCTGATGTTTGTCGTCAAACGAGCCCCTTTAGTACCCAGGGGGTCCTTGATGACCTGGACGATGACTTCGCTTCCCTGGCGCAGGAGGTCGGAAATCAGTGGCTCCGCAGGTGGGTTTTCTCCCGCAGCAACAGGGTCCTGTCGAACCATATCCCGGGCATGCAAAAACGCCGTGCGTTCGAGGCCAATTTCGATAAAAGCCGCCTGAAGCCCCGGTAGAACCCTTGAAACCTGGCCTTTGTATATATTGCCTATGTACCCTCTGTGACTGGCTCTTTCCAGCCACACTTCCTGCAACATACCGTTTTCGACCAGCGCCACCCTGGTTTCCGAGGGTGTCGAATTAATCAGAATTTCTTCGCTCACGCGCGAATTGCCATTTCAGAACTCTCCCTAGAATATCACTTTGGCGCGTTTCAGTAATTCCGCGGTTTCGTACAGCGGCAAGCCCATAACACCGTAGAAACTCCCCTCTATCCTGGAAATCTGCTCCGCGGCTTTGCCCTGCACACCATAAGCACCGGCTTTGTCCATGGGATCGCCGGTGTCGCAATAGGATTCGATCCATGCCGCATCGAGCACCGCAAAGGTCACCCTTGTCATATTCAGTGCTTCGTAAATTTCCTTCTCATTCACGGCAACAGCCACAGCTGAGTAAACTTCATGGGTCCTGCCAGACAGCCGGCCGAGCATCAATACCGCTTCGTCCCGGTCAACAGGCTTGCCCAGGATTTCGTCATCCAGAATCACCGCTGTGTCCGAACCCAGAACGGGCAAGGATTCCCCCCGTCGTTTTAAAACTTCCAGGGCTTTTTCACGCGCCATTCGCAAGACAAAGTCACGAGCGCTTTCTCCCGGGTGAGCGATTTCGTCGATACCGGCCACAACTGTGACAAAAGGCACGCCAATTTGTTCAAGTAGTTCGTGTCGTCTCGGAGAAGCCGAAGCCAGCACAAGTGCAGGCGATTTCTCACTTATCGTTGGTTTCATGGGCTTCAGCTGCGGTGATACGGGTGATTCTGAGTGATGGTCCACGCCCGGTAGAGCTGCTCGGCCAGGATGGTTCTGACCAGGGGGTGCGGCAAAGTCAGGCGACCCAGCGCCCAGACATCCCGGGCCTTTTCACGGCAAACAGGGGGCAAGCCATCGGGACCGCCAACGATGAAACAAACGCCATGTTCCTCGCGCATCCAGTTTTCCAGGCAACCGGCCAGCTCCACCGTAGACCATTGTTTCCCCCGTTCGTCCAGCGCCACCAGGCGGTGACCACGAGGCGCGGCCTCGAGTAACGCGGCGCCTTCTGCCTCGCAGAGCGAAGCCACGTCCTGGTTCCTGGTGCGCCTGGCGAGTGGAATCTCTTTCAATTCAAGGGTGAGCGAACGCGGAAAGCGCTTCGCATACTCCTGCCATGCTGATTGAACCCAGGCTGGCATTCGCTGACCCACAGCGGCAACGGTCAGCTGCATGACACAGGTCTTTGAATCAGGCTGGTTGGCCAGCGCTGCTGCGCTGTTGGCTACTGGCCTCCCACAACTTTTCAAGGTTGTAGAACGCCCGTGTCTGCGGAAGCATCAGGTGAACGATGACATCGTTGAGATCGACCAGAACCCATTCACCTTCGCGCTCACCCTCAATGCCAAGAGGCTGGCAACCCGCTAATTTAGCGTTCATGATCAGCTTTTCCGCCATGGATTTGACGTGACGGCTCGAACTCCCCGAAGCAACAACGAACAAATCCGTCAGCGGGTTTTTTCCCGCAACGTCAATCTGTTGAATATCGATGGCTTTGAGGTCTTCAAGAGTTGAGATCACGAGATCCCTGAGTTGATCCGACGTGAGTGCGTCGTCAGCGGTTTTATCGGTCAAATGTCATCACCTGCGTTGCAATAGCGGGATTTTATCCTTTCCTGGCCTGACCCGCAAAGTAAAGCTGTTTGTGTACGATGTAATCGATCACGGTATCGGGCATCAGAAAACGGGGGGAACGCCCATCTTGTATTCGACGGCGGATGTCCGTGGACGAGATCGCCAGTTGGGTCACCTGCAGTGGCAAGACTGAACCGGCAGGCGCCTTCAACAGCTCCCGGGAACTCCTCACCAGCCGGGGTTGGATCTGCGTTTGTAATGCCGCCGACCATGAAGTTTTGGATTCGGGGCGGCCCATGATCACCAGGTGTGCAAGGTCGAACAGGGCCGGCCAGTCATGCCAGTTGTCAAGTCCGTTGGCTGCATCCTGACCGATAATGAGAACCAGCGGCACATCACCCGCTTCCAGACGGATATCCACCAGTGTGTCGGTCATGTACGAGTTACCATTCCGCCGGCACTCCCTGTCATCCACCCGGAATTCAGGATATGCGGCCACGGCCCGTTGCAGCATTGCCAGGCGATGCTTTGAGGATGCCATCGTGCCGGACCGGTGCGGTGGAGTTCCTGCAGGCAGCAGTCGAAAATCCGTCAGCCCCAGCAATTCCCTGGCCTCGAGTGCCGCGCGCAGGTGGCCGAAATGCACCGGGTCGAACGTACCTCCGAATATGCCGATTGCCGAAGCCATATCAGGCAAGTCCAACCGCGCCGGGATCGCACATGTGCCACAACATCCGGTCCAGGGTCTGCCACGGGTCGCCACCGGCCCTGCCCTTACTTTGCCGGTCGATCAATGCGAGAGTTCTGAAAGTCTGTCCTAACTCGAATTCAGAAAGCCTTTGCAAGGCTGCTTTTAAAGGAGCCTGCCTGGCGGGCCAGATACGAAACCGATTGAAAACCGCAGATTCGCTTTCGCCGTCAGAAACCGCGGCACGCATCGTGTCGGCAATTGTCAGTTCACGGTAAAGGGCGCCACTCACTGCCTGGATTGCGACACCCGATCGATGCAGACCTGATGCGACTCTCAGGCATTCCCCCAATTGCCCGAGCAATGCACATTCGACCAGGCGAAAAGCGTCAAACCGGGCGCTGTTTGCAACGGACCTGGAAACATCCGCGGCCGTTATCCTTGCCCCGGGTTTCAATAACACCAGTTTTTCGATTTCCTGCTGAGCAGCCAGCAAGTTGCCCTCAACGAGATCAGCCAGCATCGAGATTGCTTCGGGTTCGGGGTCGAGGCCCGCACCCGTCATTCGGCTCCTGATCCATTGGGGTAGCTGGTTGGGCTTGACCGGCCAGATTTCCACCAGCACCCCGGCCTTTGCCAGCGTTGCAGCCCATTTTGATTTGCGCAGAGAACTGTCCCATTTCTCACAGGAAACCATCAACAGGATATCGGGATCCGGCGTTTCAACCATTTCCACCAGGGCATTGGAACCTTCACGGCCGGGCCGGCCGGTCGGCAACCGCAGGTCAATGATCTTACGGCTTGAAAAAAGAGACAGCACAGCGCTGTCTTCTGCCAGCACATGCCAGTCAAACCCCCGGCTGGCTTCGTGTACAGTTCGCTCGGCAAATCCCTGCTGCTGCGCCGCCCGGATGACCTGATCCCTGCACTCTTGCAGCAGCAGCGGCTCACTGCCGCCAAACAGGTATACGGGGGCCAGGGATTTTTCCAGCAGAGCGGGTAACTGGTTCGGGTAAACACCCATCATTCGTCAACCGGAACCGACCTGGGCAATTTCAAGGCGCGATACAAGCATGCGCGAAAGGGTCTCGGCCAATTCTTTTTCAAGGTATTCCTGTTCCCTGGAACCAGCCAGAATCTTCTGCTCATCGAAGCTTACTTCGCGGGCCTGGCGAAGATTTTGCCATTCCAGCAACACCTGACCATCCGCATCCAGCAGCCGAAAACGGACTGTATGGGTGATGCGGAATTCGCGCACACGCGCATTGTCTCCAATGGTGAGCACGTCTGTGACAACGTTATCAACCGGAATTTCAAGTACTGCGGTAGCGTCGTCCATGCTGACAAACTGCACGCCGCTTTGCTCCAGCATGACCTTTACCTGCCGGGCCAACTGACTGTATTCGTCATTAATGACCATCCTCGTTTTTGACATCTCGGGGGGCAGTTCCACATCGGTTCTCAGCTGAAATCCACAGCCGCCGCTGAACAGGGCAAAACTCAATAACACGGTGATCAGGGGAAGCTTCATAGGTTCTATCCCACCACGATATTCAACAGGCGATCCGGGATGTGGATCACCTTGCGGACTTGCTTGCTGTCCATGTGCCGTTGCACATTTTCCACGGCCAGCGCCGTTTCCAGGGCAAGCTCCTTTGACGCGCCGGGAGGAAGCTCAAGACGGGCCCGCAGTTTGCCATTGATCTGCACGACCAACGTCACCTGTGATCGCTCCCTTGCCGCTTCGTCGGCTACAGGCCAGGATGCTTTGCACAAAGCGCCCTCGCCGCCCAGGGATTTCCACAGAACTTCGCAAATATGAGGAGTGACCGGCGCCAGCAAACGGACCACATTGATCCATGCTTCCTGAACCACGGCCCGGGACTGATCATCCTGCGCATCGAAACGGGCCAGGTGGTTACTCAACTCCATGATCGCCGCGATCGCGGTGTTAAATGTGTAACGACGGCTGATGTCGTCACTCACCTTGGCAATGGCATCATGCAACAGGCGGCGCACTTCCTTTTGCTGGCTGTCCAGGGAGCCCGTGTCCAGTTCGACGCAGGGTCCTGCTTCTACGTGACTCATGACCTGGGCCCATACCCGGCGGAGGAATCTCGATGCGCCTTCTACTCCGGATTCCGACCACTCCAGGGACTGGTGCGGTGGTGAGTCTGATACCGAAAAAAGCCTCACGGTATCGGCCCCATAGCGGTCCATCAAGCCTTCCGGATCAACACCGTTGTTTTTTGACTTGGACATTTTCTCGACGCCACCGAACGCTACCGGCTGTTGATCGGAAATCATTCTGGCGGCCGTCGGTTTACCCCTCGCATCCCGGTCTATTTCAATCTCCGAAGCATTAATCCAGTGGATTTCACCGCTGGCATCTTCTCGGAAATAAGTATCTGCCACGACCATTCCCTGGCACAGCAGGCGGGTTGCGGGCTCGTCTGAATCAACCATCCCTGCGTCGCGCATCAGCTTGTGATAGAAACGGAAATACATCAGGTGAAGAATGGCATGTTCGATTCCACCAATGTACTGGTCTACCGGCAGCCAGTACTTCGCACGATCGTCCAGCTGGGCGTCCGCATCCGGGCAGCAATAGCGAGCGTAGTACCAGGAAGACTCCATAAACGTGTCGAACGTATCGGTCTCCCTCTCGGCGCCCTTGCCACATTCCGGGCAAGTGGTTTTGCGCCAATCCGGATCGGCTTTGATGGGTGATTGCACACCCATGAATGTGACATCTTCCGGCAGGATAACCGGCAGCTGATCTTCCGGAACCGGCACCGCGCCGCAGTCGTCGCAGTAAATGACAGGGATGGGGCAACCCCAGTAGCGCTGCCGGCTGACACCCCAGTCCCGCAGCCGGTAATTGATCTTGCGCTCGCCAAAGCCCTGTTCTTCAAGCCAGGCGATAGCCTTTTCTTTCGCTTCGGCAACTTCCAGGCCGTCGAGCCATTCGCTGTTGATGGCGGGCCCGTCCTCTGTATAAGCTTCGCCATCCCAGTCTTCAGGAGGCGCCACGGTCCTGACAATGGGCAAACCATGGCTGCTGGCGAAATCCCAGTCCCGCTGATCCTGCCCCGGCACGGCCATGATCGCTCCCGTTCCATAGCCCATCAGCACGTAGTCGGCCAGGTAAAGTGGAACCGGCTTACCCGTGAAGGGGTTGAGCAAATAGGCGCCGGTGAAGACACCCCGCTTTTCCAAACCGCCATCGACCGAGAGCCGATCTTCCTCGGTGGCCTTGCCAGCCTGCTCGACGAACTGCGCAACTGCTTCAGCCTGCTCATCGGATGAAATCCCGGCGACCATCGGGTGCTCCGGGGCCAGAACAGCATAGGTCATGCCGAACGAGGTGTCCGGGCGGGTCGTAAATACCCTGATACAACCACCGCTTTCATCCGCAACCCCTTCCGAGTCACACAGGGTCATTTCGAATTCGGCGCCCTCGGAGCGGCCAATCCAGTTCCGCTGCATGGTTTTGACCGCATCCGGCCATCCTTCCAGTTCATCCAGGCCCTGTAGAAGTTCATCCGCATAGTCGGTTATTTTCAAAAACCACTGTGGAATGGATTTTCTTTCAACCACCGCGCCCGATCTCCAGCCACGGCCATCCACAACCTGTTCGTTCGCAAGCACGGTCTGGTCAACCGGATCCCAGTTCACCTCGGAATCCTTGCGATAGGCAAGGCCCTTGCGCATGAGGCGAGTGAACATCTGTTGTTCCCAGCGGTAGTAGTCGGGTTTACAGGTAGTGACTTCCCGCGACCAGTCATAGGCAAACCCGAGCCTTTTAAACTTCTCGCGCATGTTCTCGATATTGGCGTAAGTCCAGATCGCTGGTGCAGTCTTGTTCTTGATAGCAGCATTCTCTGCCGGCAACCCGAAAGCATCCCAACCCATGGGCTGCAAAACGTTTCGCCCGCACATCCGGTGATAACGGCTGATCACATCGCCAATCGTGTAGTTCCGGACATGGCCCATGTGCAGAGCGCCTGAAGGGTAAGGCAACATCGAGAGGCAATAGAATTTCTCTGCATCCTCTGTCTCTTTGGCGCGAAACGCGTCATCGCGCTCCCATTGTTCCTGGACTTGCGGCTCGATTTCGCCAGGATTGTAGGGCGTGTTTGCCATATACTTGTTCTTCCATCAGTAAACTAGAAAGTTAAGAGGGGAAGCTTAACCGACCCCCCCCGCAGAGGAAAGACCCGGCCATGAGTGAAATTGATCCGATCCTGATTGGTAAGGGCGAATCCCGCCAGTACCTTCTCCCCGCCTGTGGCAACCGGCACGGTCTGGTAACAGGCGCAACGCGGACCGGCAAAACCGTTACACTGCAGGTGACTGCGGAAGGTTTTTCCCGGATCGGCGTTCCCGTATTCCTGGCGGATTAAAAGGCGATCTTGCCGGGCTGAGCCAACCCATCTCGCCGCATCCAAAAATCGACGAGCGACTACAGAAGATCGGTATCGAAGATTATTCACCTTCCGGCTGGCCGGTCGTCTTCTGCGACCTGTTTGGAACAAGCGGCCACCCCATCAGAACCACCATTTCAGAAATAGGACTGTTACTGCTTTCGTAGCCGCCATTCAGAGGCGCCTGCTGGTTCTCGATGACCAGGGTGCGGAACATTTCTTCGGTGAGGCGCTGATTTCGACCTTGCAGGTCAAAGGCGTGCCTGGTGTCGTTGACCGTACATTGATCAGGCCACCCACTTCTCGAATCGGATCGATTTCGGAGCAGGAGCGCTCTGAAATTCGTACGCGCAGCCCGGTCGGAAACCGCTATGACGAAGCCCTGGACCGGGAATCTGCTGCAGAAATTCTGCAGAAGCGTGCCGAAAAAGCGGCCAGGGAGGTAGAAAAAGCCGAAGCGGTCACGCGCAAGACCCCGGATTCAAAATCCGCAACGCGCCGAAGCAATCGCCAGTCTCCAACGGAAGCAGCCGTGAAAAGTTTTCTGCGCAGCATGAGTACGACATTGGGACGGGAAATCATGCGCGGAATTCTCGGGGTGATCAAAAAGAGATAGCCACTGAAATTGTTGCGTTTTTGCAACATTGCGTTTTTGCCACAGTAAATCCCGAAGCGGCAAGCCGGCCGGTTGATCCCGAGAAAAAACACCAGCGGAAGGCAAAAACCCCCAAGCGCGCGTCGATGACATTCCGTGATCCTGCAAGGATGGAAAATTCAAAGGCGTTTTGCCGGAAAGCCCATAACGAAGCGGTTTTCAACGTTATCTGAATCAAGTCAAAAGATGAAAAACTTTTCCATTCACCCAAAAAAAAACCTCTCCCCGGTTAAGAGGAGAGGCAGGCTTTTGGAGTGATGTACCCGTCTTTCGCGCCCTGCGCGCTTGATAAAACCAAGAGGGATTTACCAAGACTGGTGGTAATAATACCACTAATGCTGCAAAAAGCCAACTCAGAAAATTTTCATGTTGTCAATCAACCGCACGTTACCGAACCGGGCTGCTGCCAAAACCCTCAATCCATCGTCAGCAGAGGACGGTTTTGCCAGCGCATCGGACGTCCTGACCACCACATAGTCCACCTTGAATCCCTCGTCCTTGAGACGCGAAGCAGCTGACCGTTCAGCCTGCGCCCAACTCTCGCGTTGCCGGCCAACCTGGTCCACTACCTCAGCCAGGACCAGGCTCAGCCTGGCAGCCGCAGCTCGATGAGCAGGGTCCAGGTAGTTGTTTCGAGAGCTCATCGCAAGACCGCTTGACTCACGGACAGTGGGCACGGATACGATACGGACGGGCAATGACAGGTCCGCAACCATGTGCCGGATCAACAATAACTGCTGAAAATCCTTCTCACCAAAAAACGCCAGGTCAGGGCTCACCAGGTTAAAAAGACGCGCGACGACGGTTAGTACGCCATCAAAATGCCCGGGACGGGAACGTCCTTCAAGTATTGAAGACAGGTCATGAGGCGCTAACAAGCGGATGGAGTTTTCAAGGCCCAGCGGGTAAACCGTTGGATGCCCGGGCGCGAACAGCAGGTCACAGCCACAGGATTCAAGCGCCCTGCAGTCTTCGTCGAGTGTCCTGGGGTAGCTTGCATAGTCCTCACCCTCACCAAATTGGGTCGGGTTCACATAAATGGTGGCGACCACACAATCCGCAACGGAGCGGGCCGCACGGACGAGTGAAAGGTGACCTTCGTGCAGGTTCCCCATAGTGGGTACGAGCGCAATTGTGGATCCAGACTCGCGCCAGCCGTCCACGATGGCCCGGACCTGCTCGCGATCAACCGCCTGCTGCATCTCAGTACTCGTGTTCCTTTGTCGGAAACTGCCGGTCCCGGACTGCCAGCACATAGGCTTCAAAGGCAGCCTGGATGGAAGCAGACTCCTGCATGAAGTTCTTTACAAACCTGGGAACGCGACCCCCCAGGCCGAGCATGTCATGCATCACAAGCACCTGGCCATCACATTCTATTCCGGCGCCAATGCCGATCACCGGGATATCCACTTCCGCAGCAACCTCCCGGCCCAGAATGGCGGGGATACACTCGACAACCATCATCTGGGCGCCGGCCTGCTGCATGGCAACGGCATCCTGGATCAACTGCCTGGCGCCGGCTTCGTCGCGCGCCTGGACCTTGAACCCTCCCAACTGGTTAACACTCTGGGGCGTCAACCCCAGGTGAGCGCATACGGGTACGCCCCTGCTGGTCAGGTAATCCACGACTTCGATCATGGGGCCGGCGCCTTCCAGCTTGACCATAGCACCGCCCGCACTCAGCAACCGGACTGCATTTTCCATCGCAGTCGATGAGTCATGGAAGCTGCCAAACGGCATATCTGCCAGCAGAAAAATTCGTTCCAGACCCTTTGCGACACAGGACGTGTGGTATTCAACATTGCTCACACTGACGCCCACGGTGGACGACTTCCCCTGAACCACCATTCCCAGTGAATCACCCACCAGGATGATGTCTACGCCTGCCTGGTCCATGGCTGAAGCGAACGTCGCGTCATAGCACGTGAGCATTGCAATTTTTTCGCCACCCGCCTTCATGGCGAGCAGGTCATCGATTGTCAGAGTCCTTCGAACTACCATAATCGCATCTGATCTAACTGGAGTTGGCCCGACGCCTGTAGCGGCTGCGCGGACGTGATTTTCTGTCCGTGTTGGTTTTAACGGAATTCCGTGAAAAGTCCATTCCTTCCTGGGCTTTGGTCCAGAATTCACACAAAGGTTCCAGCGAGGGATCCTCCAGGGCTCTCAGCAAAAGGAAGTCATAGCCGGCCCTGAACCTCTGTTCATGCAGTAAACGCTTCCAGCGCTTTCCCCGGGTCCGTTTGAACCGGATTTGCATGATCCAGATCTGCCGCGTGACTGCGCTGAAACGACGCGGTATGGAAGTGCTCTGTCCCTGCATGACGATGGCTTCTTCAGAAGCGCTCATCATCGCGTCATATTCGGACTCCCCGGCATCGACCAGGGCCTGGCTCCGTTCGACCACAGGCTGCCATAACAGCGCAGCAAACAGGAACGCGGGGGTAACCGGCTGGGATTTGCGGATACGTTCATCCGTATTTTCCAGCGTTTTGCGCAGCACCACCCCTAGCTGAACCTTACCGCGGCCGCCGCCCTTCGCCAGGCCGGGAAACAGCGCCGTACTCAATCCAAATCTCTGCAGAGCTTCCATGCTGCGAACACCATGCCCGGTCAAAAAAAGCTTGCAGACTTCTTCAAACAGGCGGGCCGGCGGCACGTCCTTAAGCAAGGGTGCCATCGCTCGTATGGGGGCTTCGGTGGACTCATCCGGCATGACCCCAAGCTTTGCCTCGAATCGTGCTGCACGCAACAGTCGCACCGGGTCTTCCCGGTAACGAACGTCGGGGTCTCCAATCAATTGAAGCCGACGATTGGCCAGGTCCTCATAGCCTCCGACATAGTCGCGGATTTCTCCGCTGACCGGGTCGAGAAAAAGAGCATTGATC
>Ga0316193_10000095_pt1 | contig 45139 bp, 32 predicted proteins | sample MerIslsedime2_MG_FD_207735 | JGI IMG/M metagenome (GOLD analysis project Ga0316193, IMG submission 207735) | Coastal sediment microbial communities from Maine, United States - Merrow Island sediment 2 | ecosystem: Environmental > Aquatic > Marine > Coastal > Sediment | place: USA: Maine... | reverse complement strand
GACATTTCGGTGGCCCTGGCATCGCCAATATGTGAATTGTGTTCCCAGATCACAACTTTGGAATGCGGGCCTCGAAACTTCAGCACAGATTGCAGTGTGTCAAACATATGCTCATCGCGCTGGTTCCAGGAGTTACTTTCCGCATAGTACATCGTGCGATAATAGCGCTCGGCATTGGCTACCAGACGAGCATTTTGCGCGGCATCGAAGAATCGCTTGCCGTCCGCCGCTGAGTAGTCCAACCGTTTTTTCAGCAGGTCCTGCAGTGTGGCGATCACTCCATCTTCGCATGTCCGGTATGGTTTGGTCATCGCGACCCGGCCATATAGCGCCGGGTCGCTGGCCCATGGTGTCAGGCAGCCGTAGCGCATTCTTGCGACTTCCGCTGTGCCGGGGTCCACTGCTTCCAGATAGGTCAGTACGGCTTCTATGGAACTGCTCAGGCTGTATAGATCCAGGCCATAAAATCCGACCTTATTTTCAGTCGACGCGGTTTTCTCATTGTGCGCTTTGAGCCAATGAATGAATTCGAGCACCGAGTGATTTGCCCACATCCAGTTGGGAAATCGGGAAAAAGGAGTACTTTCCAGCAACGGGTCCGGGGATGTGCCGTGAATATAGTGATCAAAATGTGCTGCATCGGGCCAGTCGGCTTCTACAGCAACCCCGGTAAAGCCCTTTTTTTCGATCAACTCCCGGGTGATCCGCGCTCTCATATCATAGAATTCGGCGGTGCCGTGGGAGGCCTCACCAAGTAATACCAGTCGGCTGTCACCGATCCGCGCCAGTAGCTTGTCCAGATTGACATGATCAACGGTGGCAAAGTGCTCACTGGATTGAAAAATCAGCTCCGACAGGGTTGCCGCGGGTTTATCCGGGGCGGCAACACTGGCGGTTTCGTCCTCCCAGCCTGCTGCACCGATCAGGGGAACGAAACGTACGTCACCCAGGTCTTCTTCCAGATATTCATGCTCTCCGATACGCCTGACGCGGAGCAGTTTTTGTGCACGCAGGCTGACGCCCACCGGGATGACCAGGCGGCCGCCGATAGCCAATTGTTGTTTCAGTGTGTCGGGTACTTCGGGACCGCCCGCGGCTACTACGATGGCGTCAAAAGGGGCGTGTTCTGGCCAGCCCAGTGTGCCATCACCATATAATACACTGGCATTGTCATAACCCAGTGCTTCAAGCCGGCTCCGGGCAGAGTCCGCAAGGACTTTATGCCGCTCGACAGAGTAGACCTGGTCGGCAATTTCGGCCAGAACCGCAGCCGCATAGCCTGAACCGGTGCCCACTTCCAGCACACGATCGCCTGCCTGTAGTTCCAGCGCTGCGGTCATAAGAGCCACGATATAGGGCTGCGAGATAGTCTGGCTGGCGGCGATGGGCAGGGGTGAGTCACTGTAGGCGAACTCCACCAGCTCCGTCGGTACAAATTCTTCGCGCGGTACCGCATTGACGGCGTCCAGAACAGTTTTGTCCCGCAGGCCTCGAGCGGCCAACTGGTAATCGATCATCTGTTGTCTCAGGAATTCAAACTGGCTCATAAAAATCTCCTGCTGACTGCCATGAACTGTTACCTATACATGGGACCTTGCCACTTACACTACATTGTCCCAGTAACTATCCACTCGCGCCTGGATCTCCGCAATAATGCTGGCGTTTTTCTCCGGCTTGAACAGGTGGGAAAATCGCCCCTGTAACTGCAGATAATCTTCAACGGGCATGCGCTGCCGCGGAATTCTGGTGTGCACCACCTTGCCATCGACGAACTCCTTCAGCGGCCATACGCCGGTTTTGACCGCGAGCTTGCCGATATTCACCGACTCCTTTGGATCGTATTGCCAGCCGGTGGGGCAGGGTGACAGGGCGATGATCATGCGCGGCCCCTGCATCTGACGCGCTTTTTCTATTTTACGGGCCAGGTCCAGCGGTTCGCTGCCGATCACCGTGGCCACATAGGCGGGACTGTGAGCGGCCCAGATGGCGAACAGGTCTTTCTTGAAGCCGGGGTAGCCTCGACTGCCGCCGCTGGTGGCGGTGAGGGCGGCGTGTGGCGTGGCGCTGGAATACTGTTGGCCGGTATTGCCATATCCCTCGTTGTCATAGCAGATGTAGAGAAAATCCAGCTTCCGGTCCATGGCGCCCGAGGTGGCGGACATGCCCATACCATACGCCGAGCCGTCGCCGGTCAGTACTACCACATCGAGATCGTCCTCCTGGGAGATACGCTCGCGCTGGAGCAGGATATCCAGTGCATCCCGAACGCCCTGGGCGCCAGCGGGTGCCGAGGCCATGGCCGTGTAGAGCCAGGATCCCCGGAAGGGAGTGAAGGGATAGACGGACAGCAGGGTCATGCAGCCCGCAGCGTTGATGAATACCGTTTTTTCTCCCAGGACATCATAGATCTGGTGCAATGCCTCCAACCCGCCACAGCCAGAGCACATGGGGGTGCCTGCGCCCAACAGGTGGGTGGAGGGCAGGTCCTTCATGCGCTTTATCCGCTGCTCACTCATGGGACGTCTCCTCTTGTTCCACCATTGCGATCGCCTGCAGCTTGCGGACCTCCCGCAGTTCCGTGTCGGTGTACAGCAGGCGTGGTTTTGGCGTATCGCCACTTGCAATAGCCTTGCGAGTGATCGAAACCATCTCGTAGAACTCCTCGGCACTGATGTCCCTGCCGCCCAGTCCGCCGATGAAACTGATAATGATTCCCGGCGCTTCCGGTTTGCCGTACAGGGATGAGGTAAGTTCGGTGTGCAGTACACCGCCCTGACCCATGGAAAGGTTCTGGTCTATGACGATGACACCCTGTTTTCCCGCCAGTAGCCCGGCGACTATTTCGGCTGGAAAAGGCCGTAGCAAGCGCGGACGAACCAGTCCTATTTGCTGCCCCGCTTCGCGCAGGCGATCCACCGCCTCCTTTGCTTTGGTGGCGAAGGAACCCATCATATAGAACACAATCTCAGCGTCATCGGCGCGATAGTTTTCAACAGCATCCCACTGCCTTCCAAACAGCTTGGCGAACTCGGTGGCAACCTGCTGGTACACGTCGATACCATTGAGGGCTGCCAAATGGGACTCGTAGCGGAAGTAGGAGTAAGGGCTGCCACCCAGCACTGCCACGGCCTGGCTTTGTGGTGCGCTGGCGGTGAAATGGATGTTCTGCGCATCGAAGGGCGGCAGGAATCTGGCAACGGTGCTCTGGTCCGGCAGGGACACCGGTTCCCTGGTGAAGGACAGATAGAATCCGTCCAGGTTCACCAGTACGGGTAGCCGTATGGCGGGGTCTTCGGCGAGCCTGTAGGCCATCAGTACGCTGTCCAGAACTTCCTGGCAATCGGCACAGTGAATCTGCAGGAACCCGGAATCGCGCGCCGCCAGTATGTCGCTGTGATCGGCCCCCAGAGTGATGGGAGCAGACAGGCCGCGGGAGACGTTGACCAGCACGAAGGGCGCACGCCACCCAGCCACGGTATACAGCATTTCCATGGCGTGCAGCAGTCCCTGACTGGAGGTGGCGCTGAACACGCGGACACCGGTTGCCGCCGCCGCGCCGGCCGCGGTAATCATCGAATGCTCGGATTCCAGGGTGACCATGCGGCCATCCATCTTGCCGCCGTCAATCCAGCCGCCCAGGGTTTCGATGATTTCCGTCTGCGGTGTGATCGGAAAAGCCGGGATGTAATCTACCGCCGCCAGCCGGGCACCCCAGGCTGCAGCGGCATTACCTGTCAGCAGTTGCTCAGTCATCTGCTTCTCCTGCACCTGCTGCAGGGTGGTTGGCCGCAGCAGAATCATTGTGTTGCGCCAGGTATTCGGGAATAGCCTCAATGGCGTGGGGAGGGCATATGCCCACGCAGACCATACAGCCCTTGCAGTGGTCGTAATCTATGATGGGCTTATTGTCCTTTACTTCTATCGCGCTATCCGGGCAGAAGGTGCTGCACACCCACCAGCATTTATTGCAGTGGTCATAGTCGATAATCGGCCGCATGGTGCGCCACAGTCCGGTGCGAACCTGTACGCTGTTGGCCGAGGCGCGGATAGCCGGTGCCGAGATGCGCGCTTCATCAAAGGGCAGTTCGATCCACGAAGGCGGGCTATACGACTCGGCCGAAATTGCCGTACCCTCGAGCACCACGCCGCGGTTTTCTGCCATGGCATCGTAGGCGGCGAGGGCACTGTCGCAGTTTTTTGCCACGATGTCTGGCCCGTGCTCAGCCAGTTCCTTCGCAATAGCATCAGCCAGCGCCTCGCGGTCGATGAGGCCGAGCAGGCAGGCCGCAGCTCCGGCACAAGTGGCGCCAATATGGGATAGTTCCGCCCGATCTTCCGTGTCTTGTGGGGCCGGCAGTATCAGTACCCTTGCAGGGAGATTAAGCCGCTGGCGCCAGGTGTCGGCTGATTCGCGGGAGTTGATCAGTACCACACAGTCGGCGGTGATACCTTGTAGCGCGCCTGCCGCGGGCACGGCCAATAAGGTATCGTCTGCGACTATGACCAGGTTGGGATTGAGTATGGTGCCGCGCTCATTGATAGGCTGGTGCGCGGCGCGCACATTGGAAAAAATCGGTGCGCCGCGCCGCTCGGCGCCGTACTTGGGAGCGTCCTGTACTGTAAAGCCGCAGTGAAACAGGGCCGTGCCGAGCACCCTGCTCGCCATTTTGATTCCCTGGCCGCCGCGACCATGTATGCGAATCCGGTACATGTCAGTGCGCGCGCATCTGGTTATTTACCACCGGCTGTTCAAAACAGGCTCCAGCGGCGCAGCTGCATCGCCTTCTGCACTCTTTGCATCGCCATGTCTACCGCAGCTTCCCGCGGCATGCTGCCCGTTCTTCGACTGGTCTCCAGTACTGTCTGAACATTGTTGCGCAGTTTTTCCTCGATTGTCTGCATGGCCGCAGCCTCGCCGGCACCCTGGTATTCCATCGCTGCGCAGATGACACCACCGGCATTGGCGATGAAATCGGGGATGCATAAGATGCCTTTTGCATGCAGCTGCTTTTCAGCTCCAGCGGTCACGGCAATATTGGCGCCGGAGACCACCATAGTTGCTTGCAGTCGGTCCAGGTTATCCTCGCGAATGACATCCGGCCGGGCGGCGGGTATCCAGACGTCACAGGGCACGTCGATGATGGTGTCGCGATCGCCTGTGCTGATTCCCGTGCCTGAGGGATAATCCTGAACGCTGCCTCCCTCGGCTTTGAGCATTACCAGTTTGTCCACGTCCAGCCCGTCCGGGCATGTGACCATGCCACGGCTGTCGGCGGCAGCGACAATAATTGCGCCCTCCGCGCTGAGGAAGCGGGCGGCGTGTTTGCCCACAGCGCCAAAGCCCTGCAAAGCCACTCTCGTGCCGGCCAATGGGCGATCCAGGAATTCGCTGGCTACCTTGACAGCGTGCAGCACACCCCAGCCAGTGGCGCCGATCTCGTCCAGGGGTATGCCACCGATTTCACTGGGCAGGCCCACCGCGCGGCCGATCTCGTCCTTGACCCAGGCCATACACTCTTCGTCGGTGCCCATGTCGGGCCCGAAGATGTACTGTTCCACTTCCGCCAGTGAACAGGCGAAAGCGCGAATAATCTGTTCCTTGTCAGCCCTGGGCATGGCAGGATCGCCATACAATATTGATTTGCCGCCGCCATGGGGGAGGTCCGCAGCGGCGTTTTTCAGGGTCATCGCCCGGGCCAGGCGGGCGCACTCTGCGGTACTCACATCCGGCGCCATTCTCACGCCGCCGATGGAGGGTCCCCTGGCTACGTTGTCCACCACCAGGGTGCCACGCAAACCCACGGAGGGCTCATACACGTCGATTACCTTGAAGGGGCCGAATTCATCGTGAACGATTGCTGCCATTGTTTATGCACCTCATGAATCGGGACTGCGACAAACGACCGGGTGCGCTTGCCAGGTTACACCCTATGACTTTAGCTCCTTTGGTGCGGTCACGTCGCGGGTTGATGACGGGAGGCGGGCCTAATCGAATTGTGGTTGATTTGAGTCAAGGGTCCCGGGTTGGAGCGGCGACCGGGAGCTCGCAATGCCGGGTTTTGGTCAGGTCACGGTTATACTGTCGTTACCGGCTCCCGCCATAAGACCAGGGGGACATTGATGATGAAGGCATTGCTGCTGGACCTGAGCGGGGTGCTGTACAACTCAGACACAATAATTCCCGGCGCACTACAGGCGGTGGAGCGGGCGAAGCGCAGCGGGCTCGAGGTCCGTTTTGTCACTAACACCTCGCAAAAAACCCGTATGGACTTACTGCGGCATCTGCGCGCTTTTAATTTTTCTGTAGATGAGAGTGAACTGTTCACCGCGGTGGATGCGGCCCGGCAGTGGATGAAGCAACGTGAGCTCAGGCCCTTCTGTCTGGTGCATGAGAATATTCAGAGTGAGTTTGCCGATTTCGAGCAACGCGATCCCAACGCCGTGTTGATTGCCGACGCCGCGGAACGTTTTAATTATCGCAACCTGAACCGGGCGTTCCAACTCTGTATGGCCGGCGCACCCTTGCTGGGCGTGGGTTACAACCGCTACTTCAAGTCCGGCGACCAGTTGCTGCTGGATGCCGGAACGTTTATCAAGGCCATTGAGTTCGGCGCGGGGGTGGAGGCCACAATCGTTGGCAAACCCGACCCGGAATTCTTCAGGCAGGTGATTGCCTCCACTACGACTGGTGCCGGGCAGGCGCTGATGGTGGGGGATGATGTGTTCGGGGATATCGAGGGGGCGCTGCGGGCCGGTATCCGGGCCTGCCTGGTGCGGACAGGAAAATACCGTGCAGGTGATGAAGGCAAAATCAGTGGCGATTTCCAAACCGTTGATTCAATAACGGAAGCCGTGGAGTTAGCCCTTGATTCCGCAGGTATAGGGTAATGCACGAAAATAGTCAGCAAAGTCTTATCCTCGCGCTGCGAAATCTGTCGGTCTTTCCCCATGCCACCGACGACTGGCAGCTGATTGAGACCCATATCTCGTGGGTGGTCTTGTGTGGCCCTTATGCCTACAAAATCAAAAAGGCCTTGAATCTGGGCTTCCTGGATTTCACCACGCTGGACAAACGCAGGTTCTATTGTGAAGAAGAGCTGCGTCTGAACAGCAGGCTCGCGCCAGAGCTCTATTTGTCTGTAGTGCCTATTACGGGTACCCCCCGGAAACCACAACTGGAAGGACAGGGGGAAGCCTTCGAATATGCGGTGAAAATGCGACGTTTCTCGCAGCATGATCTGCTCAGTGAGATGGCTGAGCACGATCGGCTGGAACAAACCCAAATTGATCGAATCATTGTGCAGGTGGCTGAGTTTCATCTCGCTATTCCCCCTGCGTCGAAAGAATCTCCTTATGGCGACCCGGAGCAGGTTCACGCACCGGTGCAGGAAAATTTTATTCACCTCAGAGAACTGTCAGACAACCCCCAGCACATTCAGTGGCTTGATCTCATGGAGGGCTGGGCCGACAAGGAATATCAGCGCTGTTATCAGGCGTTTCAACAGAGAAAGCAGCATGGCTTCATTCGTGAATGCCATGGTGATATGCACCTGGGTAACATGGCGGTGATAGACAATGTCCCCGTAATTTTTGACGGCATCGAGTTCAACCCTGATTTGTACTGGATCGACGTAATGAGTGAAGTGGCCTTCCTGTTTATGGACCTGGAGGACCATGGGGAGCGCCAATTTGCCTTTCGGTTTCTGAACGGCTATCTGGAGTTGACCGGTGATTATTCGGGTTTGCGGGTGCTGCGCTACTACCTCGCATACCGCTCGTTAGTGCGTGCCAAAATTGCAGGTATTCGTATCACTCAACAAGTTGAGCGTGACTCCCAATCATTGTCGTTGACGGAGCTGCAGCGTTATCTACAACTTGCCCTTGGCTATACGCAGATACAGCGGCCGGTGTTGTACATTACTCACGGCTTATCGGGCAGCGGTAAATCCACGCTGTCTGCGCCTCTGGCCGAGCACATGGGTGCGATAAGAATACGTTCGGATCGTGAGCGACAGCGAATGTTCGGAAAAGGCAAGCAGGATGGTGAGGCAACAAAAATAAGCGTTGGGGTATATTCAGACGATGCCACATTAGACACCTATGCGAAACTTGAGGTGTTGGCCAAAGAGGTTCTGGAATCCGGTTACTCGTTGATTGTCGACGCTACCTTTCTTACACGCGCGCAAAGAGAGCCCTTCAAGCAGTTGGCGGATGCCCTGTCATTGCCGCTGCGGATTTTGTGTTTTCATGCCGAGCCCGCTGTACTTCGCAAGCGCATTGAAGCACGCCAGTGTGAGGGGCGTGATATCTCTGAAGCAGACCTGCGTGTGCTTGAACACCAATTGGATGTTTATTCCGGGCTCGCTGCGGATGAGCAAAGTTACAGCATTACCATCGATACTCAATCGAGATGTGACATCGAGGATATTCTGGCGCGCATTACACAAACACTGACATAGATGCACTCACAGCAAACGGCGAAGAAACAGGGGCGCCAGTATGGAGGTCATAACCGCTACCAGCACCATTGCCGTATAAACGCTGTTTGGCACTATATTTTCCCCGAAGATGCGACACTGGTACATGATTATCATGGCAATTTCAGCCCGAGGAATCATACTGACGCCGAGTAAGATCGCCTCATGTGGGGATAATATCCGCAAAGCCGGTCCCGCCACCCCGATAAACTTGCCCAGGACAGCCGGGATAAAAAGCAGCATGGCCATACCAAGTGATGGCGCGATGGTTTCAGGATTTACCTGCATGCCAATGTGAATAAAAAAGAAAGGCGCCAGGAAATCATGAAGGTATACAATTTTGACTTCAGCGCGCACGGCTTCCGGGTCGCGACTGAAAGCCAGCCCGGCGAACAGAGCACCTACAGCAAGAGAGAACCCCAGATACCCCGCCACCGCGGCGATACCGAGTCCGGCGCCCAACACAGATATTGTCATGCCAGTTGTTGAATTTGCCCATTTACGGTTAACTCTCGTGAAGCGTCTTTCCAAAAAATGAGAAAACACAAAGCAACCCGCAATAAATAGCGCCAATTTTAAAATTAGAACAAATACCGTCTCAGAAACCTGCGTCCAAATCGCGACTTCCCCGTCTCCCAGTAAAGGTATTGCCGCCAACAGTAGAGCGAGGAGTAATACGCCGGATAGATCATCCAATTCGGCGACGTCTACCAGCAGTTGACCAGTACCTGTATTTAACTTACGTGTCTCATCCCATACGACAACTGACACTGCCACACTTGTTGCGCTGAATGCGGTGGCGATTATCAGGGATGTCTCCAGGGGTAGCGTCAGCAGATACCGGGATACGACAAATCCAAAGGCGAGGTTGGTCAGTACGTCCCCTATCCAGATAAGGCTCGCATCGGGAAGCTTTTTCAATAGTGCGCTGGTGTGGCTTTTCAGTCCCACGCGGAACAGCATGACGACCACGCCCAGCTCGGCAAAAATTGAAATCGTGTTTTCGAAAGGGCCGTTGATAAACGGCCAGTGCTCGTTCAGCGCGGAGATCGCAATACCCAGCAGGATATATCCTACTAAAGCAGGTATACCCATGCGCTCTAAAATACCGCGGGCCAGAGGAGCGATTACGAGTAGCATACCTAGTATTAGCAGTAGGGTGTACTCGGACTGCATCACAATTCCATTCGGTTGTTTGCTTCGGCCTGGCTGCAGACCCTGGCTATGTCGACTGTCAGGGAGCGGCTTTCTCCACCTCCGACGCAACCATCATATGACAAACCTGTTTATTGTGTCAGCCGCAACAACCGACCTCTGGAATCATTTCTGTCGTCTTCCAGTACCCATATTGATCCATCGAGTCCCTGCTTTACGTCTCTGATGCGAGCAGCCAATGGAATCCTCTCCACTTCGACGGCTTCTTCTGCGTTGAATACCACCCTTACAAGACCCCGTGAAGACAAGCCGGCTATCAGAGCACTGCCCTGCCAGTCGGGAAATTCACTGCCCGAGTAGAACATGAGGCTTGCGGGTGAGATTACCGGCGTCCAGGAGATTGCGGGCGCTTTCAGATCTGGCCGCTGGTCATGATCCGGAATATCACGTCCGTTGTAGTGGTCACCGTTGGATACGACGGGGTAGCCGTAGTTGGCGCCGCGTTCCACAAGATTGAGTTCATCGCCACCCGCCGGGCCCATCTCGGCGACCCACAAGTGCCCGCTATTATCGAACGCCAGGCCTAGGGGGTTGCGATGTCCGAGGGACCAGATCTGTGCGGTCACACCACCCTGGCTGGCGAAAGGATTGTCAGCGGGAATGCCGCCGTCGTCCCGCAGGCGCAGGATTTTTCCCATATTGCTTTGCATGTCCTGCGCAGGGTCGAATTTCTGGCGATCACCTGAGCTGATCCAGAGGTAGCCATCCGGCCCGAAGGCGATGCGGTGTCCGTAATGACCACGCCCTTTGACTTTTGGCTGCTGTCGCCAGATGACTTCGAGTGGCTCGAGGTAAGCCTCCGTGTCGTTCAGTGCCAGTCTTGCCCGTGCAACCGCAGCCCCATAACCGTTTTTGCCGGCCTCGGCAAAGCTGAGGTAGACAAGCTGGTTTGACGCAAAGTCCGGGTGTAACACCACATCCCCCAGACCGCCTTGCCCTCCGTAGGCAACCTCGGGCACGCCGCGTACATTCTGGACATCACCATCGCCGCCGATGAGAAGCAGGTTTCCCGATTTTTCGGTTACCAGTAAACGTCCATCGGGCAGAAAAGCCATGGCCCAGGGCTTCTCCAGATCGGCGACCTCAAGCACTGTGAAATTGCTGTCGCCAGCCAGGGACAGCTGGCTGGCCATGTGACTGAATGAAAGCAGTACAAACAGAGCAGCCGTGATTCCCCGTCGAAGCGTTGTCCCTGCCGCGATCCCCACTGTGTGTCTCATGTCTTGAATATTCCTCCCGGGGATAGTTAACGTGAGATGGATGAAGCGCTGTGTTGGTGGGTATACGCACTCCATGCTCAACTGGCTTAATTGAGAGAACTCATTAATTCTTTGCGGATGCCCACCGGCTCCACCCTGGATTGGACTTCCAGTGGCATGGGTGAGAGCATAGCTTCAAGCGGAGCGTCAAGTCGTAAGGCGACGCTCAGATTTTGATTGCCCACATGGTCAGGGCCATACCCCCTGACACCGACATCCGAGTGACAAACAATGACGAAAACATTTTTTTCCCGCTCAATAGCGACTTCTCTTTTCCTGTTGCTGGCAGCGTGTGCTGGCAGTCCGGTCTACGTCCCCCAGGCGGTGCAGCCACAAGCCATCGATATAACGGCTTTTGCCCCAAAGGTAGAGTCTTTCGTGGTCGTGCTGGATATTTCATCCTCCATGGGCGAGGACTATCAGGATCGACCCAAGGTGCAGACTGCGCAGGACCTGGTGGCCAGCTTTAACGCCACGGTACCTGCCGCCGCTTTCAAATCCGGGCTGGTCACTTTCGGTAATGGCTCGGGTCGCTGTTTCGGCAAGGGTATCGCGGATGGCATCTATGGACTGACAGATCATGACGCCAACGCATTCGCTGCGGCTCTGGGCTCCATAGATTGCGCTGGCGGCAGCACGCCAATGGCAGAGGGGATCGATTCCGCTGCGCAGATGTTGAGCGGCGAAAGCGGCCCGGTTGCGGTAATCCTCGTCAGCGATTTTCAGTGGGTATCAGCCGATGCCGTGAGCAGCTCTGTAGCCCGGCTGAAAAATCAACACCAGGGCAATCTCTGCCTGCACACCGTGAAGCTGGGTGACAACACCACGGGCGATGCGATGATTGCAAGCATCGTTGACGCACCGGGTTGTGACAGTTCGATGGCTGCTGGAGACATCGCTTCGGCGGGAGCCATGGCTACCTACGTGGCCGACGTCTTGATGGGGCCACTGCAGTACGAAAAGCACTCGGTTTCCGCCACCGCGCTGTTTGACTTTGACAGGGATGTGTTAAAAGACCAGGGCAAGGCCGAATTGCATAATCTTGGTGAATACATCAAGAGTAAAGGCATCACGGTTGTCGATATCGATGTGATTGGTCACACCGACAGCATGGGCTCAGAAGAATACAACCTGCGTCTTTCCGAGCGACGCGCTATGGCGGTGAGGGATTACCTGGTGGCAAATGGTATCGCCGCGGAGATCATCGACGTCAGTGGTGAGGGTGAACTCGAGCCCGTCGCCAGTAACGATACCGACGAGGGTAGAGCGAAGAATCGCCGTGTGGAAATACATGTCGGCACGACCCGCACGAAAGACTGATCGTCGCGCGGCCCCCGGCTTGGGTGCCGCCTGTCATCGCCGCCTGCCTTGCGTTTGCTTGATCACAATCAATCGCGTGCAGATGGTATTTCTGTAGTTTACACCTTCGGCTTTATCGCTCGGAATGTAAACTATGAAAACTATTGCAAGTATAAGCTTGGGCCCCGGCAGCCTCGACTGTAACTTCCGCACCAGATTTTTGGGCCAACAATTCAAGATTGTAAGAATCGGTACAGATAACGACCTCAAAGCGACGGAAAAGCTGATACATGATTGGCGGGGGAGGGTGGATGCCCTCGGCCTGGGTATGGTGCACGATCACTACTGGGTCGGAACGAATTACTTTCACCAGCGCGATACCGGTAGGCTGGAAAAAATGGCGGGGGACACCCCGGTAACCACCGGCGCGCGCCTGCGGGAAATCGTGCAGGAGTGGTCGTTGCGATCGGCACAGGTGGAACTTGATAACTTTTTTAATAATGCCAAGGTGTTGTTCCTGTCGGGCACAACCAACTACCGTATGGCATCTGTCATGGCGGAGTTCACCCAGAATCTTTCCTTTGCCGACCCTGTCCTGCAGTTTGGTGCGCCGGGTCTGCTGCATTCTCTAAGGGCACTGGAATTGTACGCTGCCGGTAGTCACCCGGCACTGCGATTCAGCCCCGAGCGCGGCTTGCTGCCATCGCTGGCTCCCGGCAGGCTGCTCAACCAGTTCCTGCTGAAGAGAGCGGTACGGGACGCGGACGTCATCGTTGCTCCCTGGCACCAGTTGGAGCGGTATCGGCTGGCAGATCTTGAAGGCAAGGCTGTTATAACCTCAACCGTCTCACCAGAGCGACTTGCCGCATTGAAAGAGAAAGGGGTTCGTCTGGTCGTTGATTGCAGCATCCAGCCCTTTAAGCAGACCGTCGGCCTCAATGTTGTGGAGGCGATGATTACCGCCGCACTGGGCAAGCCGGCCGAGGAGATTGCTCATGACGATTATCTCGAGATATTTGCGAGCCTGAATCTCACCCCCAGAATTCTCTATCCGATTGAAGGGAAAAAGCAGATCAATCGCTTTGCCTTTGTCATCCACCCGCTGTCGCAAAAGTACCTGGCAAATGTGAAGCCGCTGGAGCTCCTGTCGAAAGTGTCACCGCCTGTGGTGATGGATGCCGTGGAAAAGGCGGTGGCCTATAGCCCGCCATTGGTGTACTCAAAAGTGGAGGGGATCAGGTCTCCGACAGGGGTTGAGGCAGAGGGGTGGCTGATACTTGTTGGCGGCACGCCAAAACAGATTATGTCGCACAGCCCCGAGTTCACCTACCGCCAGTTGTTGTCTGCCGCGGACATGGCCAAGAAGCTCGGCGCCCAGATAATGGGGCTGGGCGCTTTTACCAAGGTAGTGGGTGATGCGGGAGTTACCGTGGCCAAGCGAGCTCCGTTACCCATCACTACCGGTAACAGCTACAGCGCATCCGGCGCATTGTGGGCCGCTCACGATGCGGTTGCCAGGCTGGGCCTGGTCAAGCTGGAGAAGGGCAAGAAGATCAAGGGCAAGGTAATGGTGGTGGGTGCCACGGGCGCTATCGGTTCAGCCTGCGCCAGGTTACTTGCCCGCACCGCCGAGGAGGTACACCTTGTGTCTCCTGAGTCGGCGAAATTGCTGCTGTTGGAAAAGTCTATCCTGAAGCAATCACCGGGGGCGAAACTGGTGCTGGCTTCCTACGCCGACAGTGACAAGAGCATTGGTGACATGGATATGATCGTCACTGCTACCTCCGGAGCCGGTAAGAAGATTCTCGACATCATGAAAGTAAAACCCGGCTGTGTGATAACCGATGTTGCCAGGCCGCTGGATCTGCCCGCCGAAGAGGTGGCCAAGCGTCCTGACGTCCTGGTCATCGAATCGGGCGAGGTTTATCTGCCTGGTGAAGTGCGCATGAAGCAAATCGGCTTTGACGATCACAACGTCGTGTATGCCTGCCTGGCGGAAACCATTGTGCTGACCCTGGAGGGTCGCTTCGAGAATTTCACCGTCGGCAGGAATATCGAATGGGAAAAAGTGCATGAAATATACAAAATGGGTTTGAAGCACGGTATGCGCCTGGCGGCCATTTCCGGTGTCAATGGTGTATTTTCGGAGAAGGATATTGCCAATGTGCGCAGATTGGCCTTGCAAGCACGCAAAAAGTCCAAAAGCAGATCCGCCACGCACAGGGCAAGCAAGGCAAAGGCGCAGCCGAAGCGACAACGGGCCCGTCGCAAGGTGCAGTCAGCCTGAGGTTACGTTCGATTTATCCAGCAAAGTTACCAGTGGGCACCTGTGGGCTAGAATCGAGCCGTCGCCGCCACCCCCCAGTAACGCGGATCGCCGCGACGTGACACTGGTCCCGCACCCACATCCTGCTCGAAGATCCGGTACTGCTCGTTCAGCAGATTGCGCACAAAGATGTCGAGCTGCCAGGCATCTGAAGGAGAAAAGTAACTTACCTTTGCGTCCTGAAGATAGAGGCTGCCCTGGCGGGCATCCTGGGTATTCTGGACCGTGAAATAAACCTCGCTCTGGTAGCTGGACAACAGGTTGGCTCCCACCGCTCCCCAGGAATAGTCGCCAGAGCGCCAGGTCACCGTGGCACCGGCACTGTACTCCGGTGCAAGAATCGGTCTGTTGCCGCCAAAGTTGCCCTCATCCGTCGTGTAGTTTTTGAACTCCGCGTACAGCCAGCTGCCATTGAGGCCCAGCGTCAAACCGGGAAGAGGGGTATACACCAGCTCCAGTTCAAGGCCATGGCCGTCCACGCCATTGGCATTACCGGTGCGGGCAATACCGTCGGCAATAATCTGCACCTGGTAATCCTGGTAGTCATAAATGAACGCGGCGAGCTGGTAACTCAGACGCTGCTGAAGAACCTCACCACGAACCCCAAGGTCCAGATTCCATACCTGCTCCGGATCAAAAACTGACAGGGACTTTGTCGATGAGGGCTCGAAACCACCGGCCTTGTATCCTTTTGCCAGGTTCGCAAAGGCATTGTGATTGGGGCTGAACTGCCAGTTCAAATAGAGGCGCGGCTGCCAGTCATCCCAGTTTTCATCAATATGTTCCCAGCCATCGGTAGAATATCCCAGGACATTACCGGAGGGGTTGATAGGGGTGGCATTCAAGCGGGTTATCACGCTGGTCACTGGCGGCGCTTTGTACTTGAAGCTTTTATCATCGTAGCTATAGCGCAGGCCGGCGCCTACGGTCAGGTCACTGGATAACAGCCAACTGACATCGCCAAAAACGCCACCGCTCAGATAGTCTCCGTGCTGGTAGGACTTTTCCAGAACACTGTCCTGGCATGCTCCGAAAACAGGCTCCAGCTCCGGCGCGCACAGTCCCAGCCCTGAAAGCTGGTTGGTATCGCTATAGCCCAGCTCAATGGTGGCTTTAATGTCTTCATCAAAGACAATGGCGCCGGTGACCCAGTCGAGTTGCCCGCTATTGCCGTGGAGGCGAAACTCCTGGCTCAGAGTTTCGTCCTTGCGTGTTGTGAAGCCCGCCGTGGTAAGGAAAATCGCACTCCCATCCACGTCAAACAGATTGGGGCTGTCGTTGTCGTGCCAGGCGGTGATCGAGGTAAGCCGAAGCTGTTGCGAAAGTTGCCAATTGAGTTGTAATGATGCGTCGTTGCTTTTTACATTGTCATAGGTGTAGGTATCGATGGCCATCACGCCGTCAAAAGGGTCAGGCTTTACTCCCCCGGCTGCAGCCAGCGTGGGGTTTAGAGTCTCGTAGCCCAGCCCATTGGTTTTGGTTTTCTGGGAGCTGAGGCGAAAAATCGCTTCGGTCTTATCTGCATCGAAACGCAGGGCGAGTTGCCCGCCGTCGGTCTGGCTGTCGCCCACTTCCCGATCCAGCCAGATATTTTCGATGGGGCCATCATCCTCAAAATGAAAGGCCGAAAAGCGCAATGACCACGTTTCCGACAAGGGCAGGTTGGCGGTAGCCCTGGCACCACGGGAGTCGTTGTCTCCCGCCTCAACCGTCAGTTCCAGGGCCAGGTTTTCATCGGGAAGCTTGTGACGCACCAGGATAGCGCCGGCTGAAGCGTTGCGCCCGAACAGTGTGCCCTGCGGACCCTTGAGAACCTCTACCTGTTCCACATCAATCAATGTAAGCGAAGTGCTGTTGATCCTGCCGCGATAGGTTTCATCCACAAATACCCCCAGACTACCCTCGCCACCCACGCCAAAACTGTTAGAGCTGATACCGCGGATAGCGAAGATCGGTGTGCTGACCCCCTGTTCCCAGCCGCTAAGCCCCGGAGTGGCCGCCACCATGCTTTCGATGCGCTCCATTCGGAACTGCTCGAGAAAGGCGCTATCAAGTACTGTGATCGACAGGGGGACTTCTTCCAGGGTCTGCTTGCGCAGCTGTGCCCGGACAACAATTTCTTCAAGAACAGCTTGATCGGCCTGCGCTCCGGACTCGAGCGCGACCCCCAACAGCATTGGCATGATGGTTAGTGTAGCTATAATTCGTCTAGTCATTTCGTTCCGCGGGTTCTGGAAATCCCAACTGTAACAGCTGCCCGCGATAAATCTCTCCGATTTTGTCACCCACGTACCTGGAAAATCCCAGCGAAAGGTGTCCGTCGTCATAGAAGGCGGGCTCTCCGTTGGCCTCCACGGCGCAGGATTCAACACTGCCAGAAGGGCAGAGCAGTTTCATTTTGTCTATATACAAATAATCCTCGGCACTTGCCTCCGGCAGGGTTGATGCCGCGCGCTCTCCATAGCCTGTGCTGGCGATGAAATCGGGATTCTTGCAGGCATCGAAGCTGTGAAAACGGTTATTGAGTTCGGCACAATCGCGTACTGTGCTGAGGTAACTGCCCATCACCACCAGTGGCAGACCTGGATGTAATGTCCTCAGGTGGTGGATGATTCGCCAGGCTGGCCGCTTGTTTCCGATGAGCTGCTGGTCGCCAAAGGGGTTGTTCAAACCCAGCACCAGGCCGTCCAGGGATCTGACGAATTGCGCATCGCGCAACATGGCGAAACGCCGGTCACAATCCCGAATAGAAACAGGCGAAGAAGGCCCGTCAGCGCCGAAATCCAGCCGGCACTTGTTGATCCCGCCGAAGGAAATCAGGTTGACCTGCCTATTGTGTTGATAGATTTCCCGGAAGGCGTTATAGGCATCGACTTCATGCGAATTGCCTATTACCAGCAGCTGGAAGGGCCGCTGCATATGGCATCTTGCAGGGTCATCAAGTGTCAGCACTGTGCATCCGGCCTGCGCAGGTTCGAACCTGCGTTCATGCCCCTGCCGTGCTGTCTCTGCCGACAAGCTGTTGTGCTTTCCCCACTGTTGGTTCCTGGCAAGGCCGATAGCGGCACCCGCAATACACAGTGTCAGCATCATACCCACATTGGCAGCGATAAAGCGCGGGCGGCCTGTTGAGGAGATGTGAACTGTTCTCTGCCATCTGAACCTGCGCTCGATAAAGTGATACATCAGGTATGACAGCAGCAGTGTTGTCAGAAAAAGAGCTATGTACTCTGTCTGGTCTGGCGGCCGAAAAATGTAGTATTGGTAGAACACGAGTAATGGCCAGTGCACCAGGTAGATGGAGTAACTTATAAGGCCGCAACCCACTGCTACAGGATTGGTCAGCACCCGGCCCAGCAGGCGTGCGTTGCCGCAAACAATTACCAGTAAGGCACCCATACAGGGTACGAGCGCTGCTGTGCCCGGAAATACAGTGGCCTCAGAGAAGTTGAGTACAGCCCAGGCGATAAGACCCAGTCCAGTAGCCATGCCTGCTTCCTGCAGCCAGGGTCGGTCGCGAATGAGCGGTGCCAGATAGATGCCCAGCGCTCCTATGGCGAACTCGTAAATACGAAAGGGCGTCAGGTAGAAAATCGTCGAAGCCGCTTCCTCATCGAATTCGCCTTCTATCCACAGAAGATTCAGCAGCAGACTTCCCAGGCCGATCAGAAGCAGCACCCAGGGTACTGCGCGCGATCCGCCGCGGCAAAGCAGCCAGAGCAGTGCGGGCCAGATCAGGTAGAATTGCTCTTCAACCGCCAGAGACCAGGTGTGCAGCAACGGTTTAAGGCCGGAGCTGATATCGAAATATCCGGCCTCTGACCAGAAATAGATGTTGGAGACAGACAGCGCTGTGGCTGCCAGAGAGTTGCCGAAGCGTTGTATTTGCACTGGTGAAAACAGGATCAGCGCACACAGCAGGCTGACCGTCAGCGTGACGAGCATGGCGGGGAATAGCCGCCGCACCCGCCGGGCATAGAAGTGGCTAAAGTCGAAATGGCCTGATTCAGCAATCTCCCTAACGATCAGGCCGGTGATCAGATAGCCACTGATCACAAAGAAAACATCCACACCGACAAAGCCGCCGCGAAAGGCAGGCTGCCCAAAGTGATAGAAAACAACCGCCAGAACAGCAACTGCCCGCAAGCCGTCAATATGGCGCAGATATTGTGTTTTGCGTGCCGAAGAAACGGGCGCTGTTGTCATGCGGGGAATATCACGCACTAAGAAGGAATACAGAGTATAGAGACTTGTCGGTTCGGATCCGAGTGGATTTTGACCGCAAAAGCTTCAGGATTCAGACACGTGTTTGCCAGGCTTTTTTCATTGAGTTTTTTCTGTCGTTATCAGGCTCACTCGCTCTCTTTGCGCCTTCCGGATGCATGCTCGTTGCCCCCGGACTATTGGCTGGGGTGATTATGTGTGGGTTACTTGTCCGGTCGGGCCGCAAACCGTCTTTACTCCACAATAGAATTCAAAAAGCAGACTTGAGATTCCCTCGCAGTTATATGTTCGGGGCGTTTCTGGTTTGGATTTCTATAAATTCTGTAAGGAGATAGACGTGTTTAAACAACCCTTGTTGGGTCTTATGACCGTACTGAGCCTGGGGGCACTGGCTGCCTGCAGCAGCGCGCCCTATGTGCCGGTCGCGGCCCAGGTAGAGCCGGTTGATGTAACGGCCTACGCGCCAAAAGTCGACGCCTTTGTGGTGTTGATAGACACCTCAGGTTCTATGGACGACGAGTACCAGGGCCGACCGAAGATTGAAATCGCCGAGGATGTGGTCGCCACCTTCAACAGCGCCATACCTCCCCTGGACTTCAAGTCGGGGCTTGTCATGTTCGGCAAGGGTTCGGGGCCTTGTTGGGGGGGATACGGTGAGGTGCAAAAAATATACGGCCTTTCCACCTTTAACTCGGCGGACTTTGCCAAGGCACTTGGATCTATCGAGTGTGTTGGCAGTACCACCCCCATCGTCGATGCGCTCGACACCACCACTGGACTTCTGGCAAAACAGGAAGGTCCAACGGCGGTAATCATCGTGAGTGACTTTAAATGGAGCGATTCGTCCGGGGTCGAGGACGCCGTTGCCGGTTTGAAGGCGCAGCACGGTAACAATGTGTGCCTGCACACCGTAAAAATTGGCGACGATCCCACCGGCGATGCTGTAATTGGCAAGATCACAGCAGCCGCCGGGTGTGACAGTGCAGTGAACGCTGGTGATATGGCCTCGGGTGATGCGATGTCCATGTATGTGGCTGAAACACTGATGGCCCCCCTGCAATATGATACGGTGCCCCTGCAATATGAAAAGAGCACGGTTTCCGCCGTGGCGCTGTTTGATTTCAACAAGTCAGACCTGAAGCAGCAGGGCAAGGCTGAATTGCAGAATCTCGGCGCTGAAATCCGCTCCAAGGGTATGAGTGTGGGTGATATTGATGTGGTCGGCCATACTGACAGCATTGGCTCGGACGCGTATAACCAGGCCTTATCGGTGCGTCGTGCCGATGCGGTCAAGGATTACCTTGTCAGCGAAGGTATTGATGCGGGCTTGATCGATGCCATCGGCATGGGGAAACGTGAACCTGTTGCCAGCAATGACACTGAAGAGGGCCGGGCAAAGAACCGCCGGGTTGAAATTCATGTGGGTACTTCACGGGCTGTAAAGTAGGTTTCCTGGGCCGGTCGAACAATCTGCAGCCACTAATAACCAGGCTGCAGTCCAAGGCGACCGGGCCCTGAATTTATTGTAATTACTGCGCTCGCTGGTATTTTTGTTCCTGAAGAAGCACCTCAATCAAGGGTGTGTTTAATGGGATAATCGATGCGTTATTTCGCTTACGGATCAAATATGTCTTTTGCCCGCCTTATACGGCGAGTTCCGAGTGCCGTCAGAGTCGGCGCGTGTACTCTGCACCAGCATGACCTGCGCTTTCACAAGGCGGGCACTGACGGTTCCGGCAAGTGCGATGCATTTCAAACAGACGACTCTAGTCACTTTATAGTAGGGTCTTTATATGAGATCGATCCGGTCGAGAAACAATCACTGGATCTGGTCGAGGGTCTGGGTGTGGGCTACGCAGAAAAGCGGGTCTGTCTCGCAACCGAATCAGGAGAGATGGTAGAAGCGCTGACCTACTACGCGACAATGATTGATAAATCCCTGAAGCCCTATTCATGGTATCTGCAACATGTGCTTATTGGTGCGGGTGAGTCAGGCTGCCCGCCCGACTATGTGGCGCGAATCAGAGCCACAAACGCTATCGAAGACGGACATCGGGAGCGGGATGCCAGGGAGCGGGCGATATACGCAAACATGAGGAAGCTGTGATGGCCAGCCTTGGGGCGCGGCCGATACCGTGGGCCACCATGTACGCTTGTCAAATTTACAGCAATCGTTGATATTGCACTTTTAGTCCGGGACCTGCAGGGAATCATATGAAAAAACTGGCTCTTGTCATGCTTGCGACCACTTTGAATACTGCCTTTATAAACACGGTACAGGCACAGGATGATCTCGTATATGTCGCTGTTGAACCTTGCCGGATCGCGGACACCCGAAAAGCCTCCCTGGGTGTAGTGAGGGCCAATACCTTTCGTAATTTTCGCATTGCCGGTAGCTCCGGGGACCTGGCGGTCCAGGGGGGCACGGTGGATTGCCTGAATCCCAGGGGAGGGGAGAGTCCTGTGGCTGTTGCCGCCTATGTTCTCGCGGTTCCCGCCGAGAGCTCAGTCAGTAAGGGCGCCCTAACGGCGTATCCCTCCGATCAGGCACCCCCCGTCGTGGGTGCTGGTTCCACAGTCAATTTCGCCAAGGACCAGGTGATCGGTAATACTACGATCGCCACCGTTTGCAGTAGCGGCGATTGCCCCTCTGGTGGTGAGTTGGCGATTCTGGCGCGCGGCACCGACGAGAATGTGGTGATTGACGTTCAGGGGTATTTTTATCCACAGAAGGCCGCACCGGGATACGTTTTGGTTAGAGCGCCTTTTGCGGTAGCCAATCGGGACTCCGTCCTTGCCCAGGCGCCCTGCCCGGCAGGCAAGAGAGCCATCGGTGGCGGGGGTAACGTAGTGGATCCCGGTTGGGTTATGAGAGGTACCTACCCCGTGCCGGATGGCACGGCCTGGCGCGCCAGCTTCAGTTCCTCGGGGTCAACATTCAGTACGGCCGGTGAGGTCTGGGCGATCTGTGCGATTGTGGATTGATCGACCAGGCTGCTGATTCAACAACGCCTCAAACCGGGGACTTTCAGCCCAGCACCAGCGCATCGTCTTCCCGCTCGATGGGTCGCGCCAGCTTAATCTGCATAACCTCGCTGCCGTTGGTGCGTTGTACCAGGGCCTCGAACCGTTTCTTCGCGTCGCCTTCAAGCTCGCGCGCCAGACTGGCGCCGCGCTCGAAATGCCAGAGGCTGTGAGGCATGCTGCCCCTAGTCACTGTAGTGCCGCGCCATGGATAGCTGACCTCGCCGAGCACGGGGTGCACCTTGCGCTCGCCGTCGTGTGAGGCGAGATGCCCCGCCTTGAGGTCGGGGTTGGCTTTCATCCAGGCATTGACGAATTCCGCATCAGCCAGCAGTTGAGCGCCCCAGTCTTTGAACATCAGCGCAATGACTGGCTCCAGGGTTTCCGGGATTGTGTCGTCGGGGAACCATTCTGCCGCCTGATTGGGAAATTCACCGTCTGCAATGAGGGCCATATTCATGCGCTCGGTCCAGCGATAGACATTGGGCGCGCGATTCTTCATTAGCGTCGAAGGTATCGGGTCCCGGCTGAGGTGTGCGAATAACGCCGCCATAAAACCAAAGTCAGCGATGCTGGGGTATCCGCCGAGCAGGTAGGGATAGGCCTGAAAATGCAGGTCCAGCGCCTCCAGCAACTCCTCGAATGAGGCCTCGTAAGCCGCAGTGGTGTTTGGGTTAACCCCCAGGTTCGGCAGGAAGTCGTTAAAGTAATCCATCAGCACGGAGCCCGCCGCCAATCGTTCATCCCGGTCGGGCCCGCTGTGTGCTGCCCGCCCGAATTCGGCGCGCAGAAAGTGTTCCTGTTCCGCCCGGTAACTCCAGCGGTAGTGCATGGCCATGGACAACAAGCCTTCAGAGCCGAAGCCGCCCAGCAGATGTGCCAGCACCCGCTGCACCGGCGTGCCGGGCACCATAGGCCGCTCCGGGAAGCGGCGTTCCAGTTCCTCTATAATAATGGTGCTGTCCTGGATGAACTTGCCGTCGGTGGTTTCCAGCACAGGCACGACAAAATGGCGCAGAGTAGGTACCACTGCCTGCTGGAACCGCTCATGCGGTGGCAAAAATTCACGAAAGGGTAGCCCTTTCTTGATCAGGTAGGAGCGCACCTTGCCGCTGTAGAGCGAATGGGGCGTGCACCACAGCGTCATTGGCTTGCCAGTGTCGGCGTGAAAATTGGTCATGATATTGACTCCTGGTTGACCTGCATCACGCCCGGGAACTGGGAGGTGCCGAGTATCGAGGCAGGATAGCCAGTTGTTGGGGTTAGCAGACAGAACGTGAAGAGAATAGGCCATTAGCCTTGCAAATACTTTGCAGTTCCGGCAAGAGTTTGACAGGCTAGTCCGCGTGAGAAACAGTGTCCAATACACTAAATCCCCCTGTCTTCCGAGGTCGTTTTGTCTGGGACAGGTCCCGGGGCGGCTGCCATGAACACATCCGGGCCTGTGGACAATGCGTCGCGGCCGCGAGGCGAAATTTCCCGTGCTTCAGCCCCGGAGGTCAGTGCCGCCGGTGAAGCCCGCATTGGCCCAATCATGGCCCTGCCGCAGCTGCTGGAGGAACGGGGTATTTCACCGGCTGAGGTATTGCGCCAGGCCGGGATACGCTCCGATCTTTTCGACAACCCTGACAACCGGATCGCGTACGAATCTGTGGCTAAACTCCTCGCCACCTGCGAGCAGCTCGGCAATCGCAGTGATTTCGGCCTGCTGGCCGGTGAACGGTTCACTCTCGGAGATTTCGGGCCATTGGGTGCTTTGATGTGCCACTCGGCGACGGTGGGTGAGGCGCTGCGCATGCTGTTGCTGCACCTGCACCTGCATGATCGATTGGCGGTGCCGGTGCTATTACGAGTGGAGTCATCCAGCGTTTTCCTGGGGTATTCGCTGCAGCATCCGGCGCTGTCCGGTAACGAGCAGTTGCAGGACGCAGCGGTGGCGGTTTCCTGCAGAATTCTCCGGGAGCTTTGCAGGGCAGCCTGGCAGCCCGGGTTCGTGCAAATTTCCCACCGCAGGCCGAAAAACATCGCCCACTACCGCCGGGTATTCGGCGCGAATATCCATTTTGACGCGGAGTTGTCCGGTGTTTCTTTTTCAGCATCGTGGCTGGAGCATACTATCGAAGGCGCCGACCCTACACGATATGACCTGCTGAACAGCGCCCTGCTGGAAACGAATGCCGCTGTGCCGATGAGCTTCGCCGAGGAAGTACAGTGTGTGCTGCACCAGTTGTTGCCAGGGGGTACGATCACTGCCGGCAGCGTGGCGCGTTTGTTCGGTGTCAGTGAGCGCAGCTTGCGACAGAAATTGCAAACGGAGGGAACCAACATGCAGCGGCTGCTTGCGGACACCCGGTATGAACTCGCCCGACACCTGTTGCAGAACACGCGGTTGTCCATGTCCCAGATTGCGGCAGCACTATGCTACTCAGATTCAGCAGTATTTTCCCGGGCCTTTCATGGCTGGGCCGGAATGAGCCCAAGGCAATGGAAAAACAGGCACTGACGGGAAGCGGATATATTATTCTTACTAACGGGTCAGGGACGTCTAACGAAGCCTGGGAAGTTGATGATGATTGGATATAACCGGACATAACTGGATATAATTGCATACAGTAACACGAGGAGATCTGGAACCGGATTCTCAATTACTACAATGATTTTGCCGGGCGCAAGTTATCGCATCCAGTTTTCTCTGAAGGTTGATTTTGATACCGGTGATCTGATGTCTTCGAAATAGACTTGCAAAAAAATTTTCAGGTAGACCCGCCTCAGTGTGGGACTTCCACTGAATTAAAATGGAGAACATACCGTGGCACCTAGCCTGGATGCTACCCAGACCCTGGCCGCGGCGATAGCTGTCCTGTTCGTCGGCGCAGCCGTGCAAGCGCGGGTCGGTTTCTTGCGGGATAACAATATCCCTGTCCCCGTTGTAGGCGGGCTTTTGTTTGCCGTGCTTACCACAATCCTCTTCCTGGGTTTCGATCTTCGCATCGGCTTCGATATGGCTTTGAAAGAGCCGATGATGCTGGCGTTTTTTACCACCATCGGCCTGGGTGCTGACTTCCGCCTGCTGGTGCGCGGAGGGCCCAGGCTATTGTTGTTCGGCGCGGCTTGCGTTCTGTACCTGATTCTGCAGGACGGTCTCGGCGTCCTGGCCGCGGTGGGGATGGACCTGCATCCGCTGGTGGGTCTACTGGGTGGCTCCATAACACTCTCCGGTGGACACGGCACCGGGGCGGCCTACGCGGAAAAGTTTGCCGATGTGCAGAATATCGCCGGCGTGATGGAACTGGCAATGGCATGTGCGACTTTCGGATTGATTCTCGGAGGCCTGATAGGAGGCCCGGTGGCGGGGCGTCTCATTCGTCGGCACGGCCTGGACTCTGCTGCCAGTCACGAGATTCCGGCGGAAGTGGGCGAGGATAAACAGCAAGGCCCTATTGATAGTGATACCTTGCTGCAAACGCTGTTTACTATACTGCTCTGTCTTACCGGCGGGCTGTTCCTGGCCCGCGTCCTGGGTGGTGCCGCGTTTACCCTGCCGGGGTTTATCTGGTGTCTTATGATCGGCGTGGCAATACGTAATGTCGAGCATCTGGTGCCGCGGCTTGCGGTGCACAGGCCAACGGTAGACATGCTTGGCTCCATATCACTGTCAATATTTCTCGCCATGGCCCTGATGTCGCTGCGCCTGTGGGAACTGCTCAGCCTGGCCGGCCCACTGCTGGTGATGATGCTGATTCAAACGGCTGGCATGGCCTTGTTTGCAAGCTTTGTCACTTTCCGTTTTATGGGAGGCAATTATGACTCCGCCATAATCGCAGGCGGACACTGCGGGTTTGGCCTGGGCGCGACGCCGACCGCGGTAGCCAATATGGAGGCGCTTACCCGGCGCTTCGGGCCATCGCCCCAGGCCTTCCTGGTGGTGCCTCTGATGGGCGCCTTCTTTATCGACATTCTCAACGCGCTGGTGATTCAGGGGTACCTGGCGCTACCCGTATTCGGTTTTTAGCGATGCTCCGTAGAGAAGGCGCTCGCCTCAGTTATCTCCTGCTGTTCATGATGTGGCTGCTGGCCGCCTGCGATCGCGGGCCAGCGCCGGCCAGCCTGCAACAGGACTTGCAGGTTCGCCTTGACACTCTTTTTCAACAGGACCTGTTTTCCATACGGGATTTCCGGCGCACGGGTTCAGCCCCGTTTCGGGACCTGGAAAATGACATCTCCGGCATCTACGCTTATTTCGACGCCGAGCTGGAATTGCAGGAAGATTATAGCCTCACCGATTGGCGGGAACTGAACCTCGGCACCCTGGCTTATGCCATTGGCGCAAAAGAATCCGGTATCGAAGGCGTCCGTGCGCAGGGTAACAAGCGCGGTGAGACGCTCAGGGTTCACGGCCGTTTCGCTTATACAAGCGATGGCGAAGGTGGCTGGAAGACTCTCGATAATTTGTCCGGACCCGAGCCGCCGGGCGCGCCTGAAACCGTTGTCGACAGGCAGGGGCGCAGCCCGGAGTCAGTGTTGCGTGACGCCCGAGCGCTGCTGGTTAATGTGCAGGAATTCAAACAAGACACCCTGGACGGTCTGATAGTGGAGGAACTGGATGCCGCTATCCAGCAGATAGACCTGCGCACTGCCAGGCTGGAGGGCAAGATAACGCTGGGCTCCGGGTCGGTGCCTGGCACCTATTACTCTTTCGGCGAAGCCCTTGGTCATTATGCCGAACAGCGAGGAGTCCCCCTGTTCAGTGCCATTTCCCAAGGCAGTGTCGCAAATGCCAGCCGCCTGCAGGCCGGCAGGCTGGATTTTGGCCTCGTTCAAAGTGACGTGGCGCAACTGCTGTACCACGGCCTGACCAGTGAGGGTTTTTTCCCCTACAAAGAACTCCGTGCTGTGGCAAGCCTGTGGCCGGAAGCCATACATTTGATCACACTGCAAGGCAGCGGTATCACGCAGTTGTCCGACTTGCGTGGTCGGCGTGTCGCTGTCGGCCAGCGCGGTTCTGGCAGTCGTATTAATGCCTTGTTGATAGGCCTGGTAGCCCGGCTCAACAAGAATCAACTACCCACTATCCTTGAGATCAGCCTGGCCAAGGGGATACAGCAGCTCGAGCGTGGCAAGGTGGACGCCCTGTTTCTTACCGAGGCGATCCCTGCGCCGTCCCTGCAGGCACTGGCGGCGCGGCGTGATGACCTGCACTTTGTATCCTTGCCGTCCGATTTGTTCACGAAACTGGCCGAGCGCCATTTTATATACTATCCGCTGACGGTGCCGGCAAGAACCTACCCGGGTCAATCTGAACCTTTCGCCACACTCGGCCTCGCTGCAGCGTTGATGACCCACAGCCAGGTCGCGGATGACCGTGTGGACGAGATGCTCAACCTGTTGCTGACCGGCGGTGACGAACTGGCCAGTAAATACTATCGGGCGGCGTTTATTTCCCGCGAGACCATGCGGCTTGGGCTGGCTGTCCCCCTGCATCCGGCAGCCGAGCGATTCTACGACGACTATGACCGGAATCAGGATAGCGAACGTGTCTTACCCGACACTGCAGTGAATTCAAGTAGGTAGACGGCCCAGGCAATTAATTACGGCTTGTAATTGCCCATGCCTGGTCCGGTCTTGTCATAAACGTTGAAGAACTCATCCGCCATTATCGTTGCAACACCGTTTTCCGGCGTCTCGATGTAATTCTTGTCCAGTACCTTGATCCGGAACTTCCAGCCCGGCGGAAACTTTTTGAAGTTGCTTTCACCGGCGGCAACAAATTGCTCGTAGGTGTGTTGTGGTTTGAGGCCCAACTGGAAACCTTTCATAATCCAGGTGTTGCCTTCCGCATCGTCAAGCAGCAAAACCCGGGTACCCTTATTCCAACCCACGGCGCTTTTGCGGGCGATGGTCATGGGCTTGTAGGGTGCGATCTCGCCCACGCCGGTCTTGCCGTCCATGTTCAGTTGGGCGACCCAGGTGGCTTCTATACCATTGAAGTCCCGCTCCAATCCGATCTCGACTTCGGTCCAGTCGGGCAACCAGAATTTCGGTCCATTTAACGACGCACCGAGCACGCCGTAATCGTCTTTCATTTTGGCGAAGTCCAGACCTTCGACCAGCGCCTGCGGGGCAGTGTCTTTCGATGCGGGGATGCCCTGGGGCGTAAACATGGTGTTGTAACAGGCGGCAACCAGCTTCCCGGTTTTGGGGTCGGGGGCCGCCAGGTAGATCTCGATGAACCGCGTCATGTGCATGTTATCGACACGCCCCGATTCGGCGTTGGCGCCATCAGCAAGCACCTCGGGCGCCGCAGCGGGCGTTTCTGCTGCAAAAGACGGTTGCGCAGAAGCCGTCAAGATGACGGCTGCCATCAGGGCGGCCTTTTTCAGTGTTTGGGTCATAACTTTCATGTTGTGTTCCCTTGGTTTTGATGCTCCCTCGTTGCTGGAATTATCGCACCGATGAATTCGCTAGCCGTTTCATGGGGAAACGGCTAGCGTGGTTCACTACCAATTCGATAGCATTACCTGGCGTCTGCGGCGCCCTTCATGCCTTCCTCGAGTTTCCTGATGTCCTCTGGCGACAGCTTCGGCCGATCCACCGTGATCGTCAGCTTATCGAGCTTGGCAGTCAGCGCGAACGGGGGCTTGTAGTCCTTGTCGTTCACGCCGGTGAGCGTGTCAGAACCGATGTCAAAACTTTCATCCCACTGCAGGATCATCGGCAGGGTCTTCTTCATCTTGATGGTCTGCACAACCTTGCCATCCACCTTGAGGGTACCGGTGCCGGGACTGCCGAGGCCGCTCATGTTGTTGAACGCCAACGTGCCCGAGCCCAGACCTTCGTAATCGAAGTCAAACTCGAGGATATGCTTGCCGGGGGAGAGCGCCTCTGGTCCCTGCCACTTGATGCGCTCGAGGTCGATAATGTTCCACAGGAAGGTCGGCTTGCCTTCCAGCAGGTAGAACCCGTAGCCCGCGAAGCGCCCGCCCGATGTCAGGATCATGCCTTCGGCGCCGCCTTTTGGCACGGTTACTTCGGCGGTGATGGTGTAGGAGGCGTTCAGCAGGAAGGGCGAGTCGCCCTGCGGAAGACCGACCATCGGCTGGGTGTAAACGAACTCGGTGCGTCCGGCGGTGATGTTCGGACGCGGCGCGACAATGCGCGCCGCCACCGAGGCGTCCAGCGGAAGTACCTGGTACTTTTTCGCTTCCTCAAGGAACTTCGCTCGCATCTCCTTCACCTTTTCAGGGTTTGCGGCGGCGATGTCTTCGGCCTGGTTCCAGCTTTTGGTCAGGTCGTACAGTTGGAAGACCTGGTTGTTGAGCGGGTCCGGGTTGGCCGGACCAAAAGCCTCCCACGGTGCGCGGTTGACCTTGGTACTGAGCAGCCAGTTCTCATGGTACAGCGCCCACTGACCCATCATCTCGAAGTACTGGGTCTTGTGACGGGATGGCACACTGGCGTTCTCCTTGTCGAAGGTGTAGAGGAAGCTGGTGCCTTCGATCGGTGCTTGCCCGATGCCGTCCACCGTTTCCGGGGCAGGGATGCCAGTGGCTTCGAGGATGGTCGGCACGACGTCTATGACATGCACGAACTGCTCGCGCAGTGCACCCTTGTCCTTGATGCGGTCGGGCCACATCACGGCCATGTTCTGGTTGATGCCGCCCAGGCGTGAGGCATTCTGCTTGAACCAGTCGAAGGGCGCGTCGAAGGCCCAGGACCAGCCGGCCGACATGTGATTGTAGGTCTGTTCCGTACCCCACACGTCGTACCACTTCATCTGCGTGTCCACCGGCATTTCGTTGACGCCGTTGAAGAAGGCCACCTCGTTGGGCGTGCCCAGCGGGCCACCCTCGGCGCTGGTGCCGTTGTCGCCGTTTATGTAGATGACGAGTGTATTGTCGAGCTTGCCAAGATCCTCAAAGGCCTGGACCACGCGGCCTATTTCGTGGTCGCTATATGCGGCGTAGGCGGCGAAGACCTCGACCTGCTTGATGAAGAGCTTTTTCGTCTCGGCGTCGAGTTGGTCCCAGGGCTTGAGCACCTTGTCAGGCCACGGCGTAAGCTTCGAATCCTGGGGGATCAGGCCAAGCTTCTTCTGGTTTGCGAAGATCGTCTCGCGCAGCTTGTTGTAGCCGCCGTCAAAAAGATGCATGTCGTGGATTTTCTTCACCCACTCCTCGGTTGGGTGGTGGGGCGCGTGGGTGGCCCCGGGTGCGTACTTGATGAAGATTGGCTTGTCTGGCTGGATCTGGTGGATCCGCGTGATGTAATCAATCGCGTCATCGGCCATTCCCGTGACCAGGTTCCAGTCCGGCTTGCCTTCGAAGGGATAGATCTGGGTGGTGTTGCGGAACAGGTTGGGCTGCCACTGGTTGGCATCGCCACCGGCGAATCCATAGAAATATTCGAAGCCCAAACCGGTCGGCCACTGGTCGAAGGGACCTGCCTGGCTGGCGGCGAAGGCCGGGGTGTTGTGGTCCTTGCCGAACCATGAAGTGGCGTAGCCGTTGTCGAGCAGGATGCGGCCGATGGTGGCCTTGTCATCGGCGATGATGCTGTTGTAGCCGGGGAAACCGGTGGCCTGCTCGGAAATCACGCCGAAGCCGGCAGAATGGTGGTTGCGCCCGGTAATGAGGGCGGCTCGCGTCGGTGAACACAGCGCGGTGGAGAACACGCGGTTGTAGCGTAGGCCCTCGTTGGCTATACGGTCCATAGTCGGGGTCGGGATCACGCCGCCGAAAGTGCTTGGTACGCCGAAACCTGCGTCATCAGTGATGATGAGCAGGATATTGGGTGCCGCCGCTGGTGGCACGATCGTCGGGGCCCACCACGTTTTCGAGTTCAGGGCGTCTTCCTTAATCACGCCGCCAAACTTCGGTTCTGGCGCGGGCAGTTGCTTGCCACTGATCGTGGTGGTGGCACTGGGTGAGCCGAGCGTACCGGTAACCTCAACGTCGTTTGCCAGCAGAGGTGAGCCTGCCAGCATTAGCGATACTGCGGTTAGCAGCATTGCTCTGATATCCAACTTTTCCCTTACCATGATTTGGTCTCCTTGAGGCTAGCTGACAATCCCGCCAGCCGCCCGATGATCATTGAATATCTTTATCATGTTACTCAGAGCTACTGCTTTGATTTTGATGCACAACATAGTAAAACCGACTACCGATACACCCATCTGCTGCAGGGACTACTGACCACAACTCTCCCCAGCATAAGCCAGTATTCAGGACAATACTTTGCAATTTCGGCACTCCGTGAGTTATGTGTTTGCCGACATCTATCCGCCAGCTTCAACATCATGCAGTATAGAAAAGTATGTGGAATGGTATTGGCAGATACTCGCTGTAATGAGATTTCTCAAGTTCTTCAGTTTCTTTATGACGCGTGCCGGCTGGGGTGCGCTTACCAGCGCCGCTCACTGAGGTGAGGATTTCCGTGCGCGGTCTAATTCTTGTTGCCACACTGGCTCCCCCCATGCTGCTTCGGGCTGTCGCAATGCTGGAGGGGCGCCTCAGCTACTCGCTCTATGACCTGCGTGGCCTGGTCTCCGATCTTCTGGTTGCTTTGCTTGTTTACGCCTGTGCGTTTTGGCTATGCCGGCGAAGCCGTGCGGGGTCGGCGCTGCTTGTTATGGCCTGGTGCGTACTGAACATTGGCAACTACGAACATATTGCGACGCTGGGAGCCTCGGCGGATATTCGCAATGTCGCCTATCTTTTTGATTCCACTTTTTTTCTGGGGTCGGTTTTGTCTCCCTCATCCCCGGGGTTCGCTCTTACTGTTGGCGCAATCACCGCGGGTTTGCTGCTTGTAGCGTTCCGCTTACCTGAGAAAAAGACAGCAGTATGGCCTGCCGCTGCAGCTGGCGCGCTGGGCTTACTCGTGTTGTCGTTGGTTCCGTTGTCCTCTTCTGTGCTGGCCTGGCGCCAGGCAAATTTTGTGGACGAGAACCTGCATCAGCTGCTAGCTAACAACAGCGAGGGTCGCCTGGCCACTATGTCGGCTGTGGACAGGGAGCGGTTGGAAGCCCTATATGCTCGAGACCTGTCGGGTCTCCCGATAGTTGAGCCTCCAGGGGGTAAGCCCAATGTACTGCTGCTGATACTTGAAGGTATTTCCGGTGTTCACCTGGAATCTCTGGCGCGCGTTCACGGCATCCAGAGCACGATAGCTTTGCCGGAGCTTGATCGTATCGCTGACGCAAACCTTTCCTATAGCACGTTCATATCCCACAACCGTCAAACCAACCGCGGTGAATATGCTATTTTGTGCGGCGACATGCCCGCGCTGGTTAATGCCGAGCCAAAAATGACGCGGGCACTGACGGCACAGGATCTTAACTGCCTGCCCAGCGTTCTTCGGCGGGCGGGATATACCACGGTCTATCTGCAGGCTGCGCCTATCGGGTTTATGTCAAAAGATTCATTTATGCCCCGGGCGGGCTTCGATGAAGTGCATGGAGAGCAGTGGTTTCGCCGCAGCTATGCCAGAAATCAATGGGGCATAGATGATCTTGCATTTCTGCAGCAGAGCACAGCCAAAATCGAACAGCTGCAAAAGGAGGGAAGTCCCTGGTTTCTCACCTTGCTGACAGTGGGAACCCATCATCCTTATATCGTACCCAGGGAATACGGCGCGGGAACCTTCCCTGACGCGGCCCGCTATCTGGACACTGCTGTGGCGCAATTCATTGAGAAAATTTCCGTCATGGGCGTTCTGGAAGATACGCTGATTGTTATCACCTCAGATGAATCTGTGGGTATTACCGGTTACCGTGGAGCCGCTGCTTTCACTGAGGGGCGCCGCCCTGATGATGTGACTGACAAACTGGCGGACATCTGGGGCCTGCTGATTGCCATGACCCCTGAACGGGACAACCGTCGGGTTGATGAGGCATTTGCCCAGATCGATATTGCCACATCCATTCTGGATTACCTCGGGCTGGCCGGAGTCAGCAATCCTTTTATCGGGCGCAGCGTATTTCGACGCTATGACTCGGGCAGACCGATCGCCTTCGGCAATCTGTATAAAAAGTTTGTGGGAGCTGTCGATGCCAGGGGGCTCCTGCATTTTTGCTCGCAGGAGCTGTCCGCAGGCTGTGAGCATTATGTTCCGCCGGAATCCGCCCTGTTTTCTCCTTTGCGTGAGCCTGGGGTGGCAGATCCTGACGCGGTGGCTTTTCTGGCGTCCGTTGTTGCTGCCTCCGCTGATCCTGGTGTAGTGGAACAGGTCTCTGCGGAGCAGCGCCCGGCCACCAGGACCATAGCCATCACTCAGGATCCGCTGGTGCGAGTGCGTGATACTCCGGGGACCTATGTACTGTTTGGTGGACAGTATCTCGCCACCGCTCCCCACTCCAAAATCTCGGTGGAGATGGACGTGGTGCTGCAAGGGTCTCCGGGAAGTCTGCAACTGGGAATCCTGCTGCAGTCAGACCAGGGTAAGCATTTCTCCCGGAGAATGCCCCGCCAGAGCACCGGCGATCGATTGCGGCTGGTATTTGACTATTACGCCACTCAAGCGCTGCAGTCGCTGGCCCTTATAGGGACTGTTACTCCCCTCTCGGGGGCGGGCCTGGTGTTAAACTTCGAAAAGGCAACACTGCGAATCACTGAGGTACCCGCCGCCGACAGGCAGAGCGCCTCAGGCCTCTCACTGCAGTCGATGGAAATATTGCCGCAGTAACTGTGACAATCGTTTGCAGAAATCGATGAAAACTCTTGTTGTAAACGGAGCGAGTGAGGAGAGCTGCTGGGCCACTTGAGCCGAGGCCTGCCGGCGTTAAGTAGCCTCGACCTCTGCCAGATAGCCCATGAGTTTTTCAGCAGCAACAATCCCGTACTCGTTCATGCTCTGCATAAACGCAGCGTCGGATTCAGCTGAGCCTGACTGCGATTGGCTGAAGGCATCGAGGCGAGATGCCTTCAGCCATGCCTGCAGCGACTCTTCCTCGCTCCAGTTGGCTACATTGACCAGGTCGGCAAGCACATTGCGCAGGTAATCCATATCGGAGTCCGGGTGAGGGACGGGTGTACACAGCAAGTTTTTTCTTGCCTCATCCTGCTCCGCTACTTCCATATGCGCGATAAATGCGGCGCTGAATACCTGCTGGCAGGTGCGCACAGCCTGTAGCGTAATTTTATTGTCCGCAAACACAGGCTCCGGTGGCCTTCTCGCCAGGCCGTCAGCTGTGCAATCGACAAACAGGGTGTTAGGACCATAGTCGAAAGATCCTTGCTCTAATACCACTTGCTCAGGTTCGATTCGTTGCACTCTGCCCATCCTTACAACATTCTTGATTCGGCGCAATTCGTCAATCTCACTCTGAGTAACTGTGGCGCAACGGAACATGGTGGGCCGCACGTTTTCATCAATGCGTAACATAAGACCCTCGGCATTGGCACGAGCGAACAGATCATCCACAGACTCCGATGCCGCTATAGAGCGAATTTGACCCACGCTGAAGGGGCGGATCGACGTTTCGAACAGATCTTCGGCCTGGATGCAGGCACGGTCCCACAACCAGGATTCACGCGGCTTTATCCAGCAGATAGTGTCAGGGTCCACGCCCTTCTCAAGCAAAAACATGCAGGCGTCGATACTCGTCTTTCCCGCGCCCACGATTACGTAACTCTTCCACTCTCCGCGCAATCCCACCAACGCATTGGGCGGGACACACTCTACACACTCGGCGAGTTCATAGGAGGGTCCTCCCATTGCGGGGACCTGGACGTTCATAAAAGTGGCATCGACAATTTTATCTGCCCCGATACTGCGACTGATGCCTGAGATCAGGGAGGTAATTTCTCCCTCTCCCTCGTACTCACACATTGGAAAATATTGCACACGGCCTGAGCTGACAAAATCATGCATGATGTTGTCGTAATAGGCACAGATTTCACCTTTACCGGCAAGTTCGTACAAGCCCTTGTTCCAGCCAAAAGTGTCTATGCGGTCAGTACCCAGTTTTTTGGAATTGACGCCGTAAGCACATGAGGGCTGATGCAATCGCACAAAGGGGTAGGCAACATTCCAGTGCCCGCCGGGCTGGTGATACCGGTCCACAATAGTGACGGTAGCGTCTGATTCCGTCATCAGAACATCGGTAAACGCCATTCCCATGGCGCCCGCGCCTATTACCAGGTAATCCGTTTTTTGCGTGTCCATTGTTGTTTCCTTTCCAGAGGTGTCTGGCGGGCACAGGGCCGCATAGCGATCAAACATGAACTTGTTGATACGCGATTCTTATACGAAAACTTGGGACAAGTCTGGCACTCAGAAGCTAATATGTAAACGCAGGTCTTCGCGACGACAAGTTGGCTCTAACAATAAGGAAAATACACAATGGAAAGATATCAGAAGTTGATGATTGGCAATGCCTTTCTGGTCATTGTTATGAGCATGCTCGCCGGATTCATGCTCGGTTTCGGCTTGATCGGTGGCCTGGAGATATACCCGGGTACCATTGTTGAAATGCCGTATTACGGCACGGCGGATGGATGGGCCCGCGCACATGCCGGCGGCCTGACCAACGGTTTGTTGATAATCGGCGTGGCATTGGCGCTGCCTTTTATCCCGCTTAGTGATGGGATGCGCAAAATGAATATCTACGGGTTTATTTATATCGGTTGGGCCAACACCGCCTTTTACTGGTTTGGTAATGCCTCGGATAGTCGCGCGTTGAGTTTTGGCGACAATCCACTGGGTGCCAGTAACCTGCTGGGTGCGGTCGGTTTTGGTCTGGCATTAGTGGGCGCTATTCTTATCATCTGGCTGTTAACCCATGCGGCCTTTGCGGCCTTGAGAGATAAGTAGCGCAGTGTAATGGAATGGAGTCCTGGCGCAGTTGGATTGGTGCCGCTGGTTTTAGTGGTGGTTGTTTTTGTGATCACCCACTATGTAAAACGCTGGCGTAAACAGCGCCTGCTGAACAAGGCGTTTCCGCAACAATGGCAGCACATTCTCACGGAGCGCCTGCCGGTATACACCGTCCTGCAAGAGCAGGAGCGCCACAAGCTCGAGCAACTGATTCACCTCTTTCTGGATGATAAAGAGTTCTATGGCTGTGCGGGGCTGGAAGTCACCGATGTGATGAAGGTGTGCATCGCCGCCGAGGCCTGCCTGCTGCTGCTTGGCCAGTCGGGTCCCATCTACCCCAAGCTGCAATCGATACTGGTTTATCCAACCGGCTTTCTGGCAAAGCGGGATTTACACCAGGAGGACGGCACGGTGGTAGCGGGTGAACACCATCTGCTGGGAGAGTCCTGGGGCAACGGGCGCGTTATCCTGTCATGGGATGACGTCGAACAGGGGGCGCGAGATTTTACCGATGGGCATAACGTGGTATTGCATGAATTTGCTCATCAGCTGGATTCGGCCTCCGGTAGCGCAAATGGAGCGCCGCCGTTGCGCAGCAACAGTTACCAGACCTGGGCCAAGGTGTTCAGCGACAATTTTGAAGACCTGCAAACGCGCGTATTGCACGGCAGGCCGACGGTCATGGATGGCTATGGTGCCACCAATCCCGCCGAATTTTTTGCCGTTGCCACGGAAACCTTCTTTGAAAAGCCCGACCAGCTGCTAAAAAAGCGCCCTGAACTTTTTCAGGAGCTGCAGCAGTACTATCGGCTGGATCCCCGCGACTGGCGACGCTGATCGAACAACCCGGTTATGCCGCCTGAGACGCCTGTCCCGGGGCGTAACGCTGGATCAGACGTTCCTTCATTGAAGGCAACACGTTCAACTTCGAGAAGTCACCGTCCGCCCAGGCCACCACGCGCTTGTCCATTATGGCAAACCACAGGGGCGGGATCAGCGCAATCGCGAACATCAGTGGATAGCCACTGGGCAGCTCTGGCAGGTTGTCAAAGTTGCGCAGGCACTGGTACCGGCGGGTGGCATTGGCATGATGGTCGGAATGCCTTTGCAGATTGAACAGAATCAGGTTGGACATGATGTGGTTCGAGTTCCAGGAGTGGTGTGGCTGGCACTGCTCATAGCGCCCGCTTTCCAGCTTCTGCCGCAACAGCCCGTAATGCTCAACATAGTTGGCACTGGTGAGGATGCCAAACCAGCCCCACAGTGCCTGCAGGAACAGGTACGGCACCATGATCCAGCCGAAGGCCAGCAGCAGGCCCCCGTATAAAACAATCGTCATCAGTGTTGGCTGTAACACCTCATTTTCCAGGGTCCAGGGGCCGCCCTTTCCCTGACGCGCCAGACGTGATTTCTCGGAAGCCCAGGCGCGGCGCACGGCATTGGGGATCTCCCAGCTTGCAAAGCCGTAAATGGATTGTCCCATCTTGGCGCTCGCCGGATCGATGGGAGTCGCCACGTCGACGTGGTGGCCGCGGTTGTGCTCAATCAGGAAGTGGCCATAGCCCACAACCGCCAGCACGATTTTTGCCAGCCAGCGTTCCAGTTTTGTCTTCTTGTGACCGAGCTCGTGACCGGTGTTGATTGCCAGGCCATTGACCACGCCCACGGACAGCGCCAGGCCGAGCACCGCATGCCAGGGCAGGTTTTGCGTGCCAACAATGTACGCGGTGTAGATCAGGGTGAAGTAGTGTATGGGCACTGTGAGGTAGGTCAGCACACGGTAATAGCTGTCCTTCTCGAGTAGCGGTACCACTTCCTCGGGTGGATTGCTGCCATCGGTGGGCAGCAAATGATCGATAATGGGCACCAGGCCGTACCACACGACCAAGGTTCCCCAGAACCAGGCTACCTGGCCGGAACTCGCAGCCATCCAGCAGGAGATCACCGGCATCAGTGGCCAGAACAGTGAAAGTGACCATAACCAGCGGCGACGATCAGTGTAAGTGACGGTGCTACCGTCAGCGCTCAGGGCTTGTACAGACATGCGACCATTCCTCGTAGGCTATTATTTGCCCAACTAAGATGACACATCTGTATTTTTAGTGTCAAATTCATTATATTCGACAGATCAATGAGTTTTTGTCATGACTGAGTCCATTCGCCAACTGCGCCATGTGCTGGCCCTGTGTGAGCATCGCAATTATCGGCGCGCCGCCGAGTCCCTGGGCCTGACCCAATCTGCTTTATCCGTGAGTATTCGCCGCCTTGAGGAGGATTATGGCGTGCCCCTGTTTGAGCGAGGGCAGAGCGGTGTGAGTGCCACGGAATTTGGCGAGATTTTGGCCCGCACGGCGCGTCAGGCGCTGGGTACCATAGACCAGGCCAGGAGAGAGGTGGAGCTGCTAAGCAATCTCGACAGCGGGCAGGTCGTTATTGGTTCCGACCCCTGGATGGCAGACAGCATTGTAGCTCCCGCCCTTGCGCGCCTGCTGCGCAAATATCCCAAACTGCGTTTTCGCCTGCGCACCCATGGCTGGGATGAACTGCAGGAAGATCTGCTTGCCCGCAACGTTGATGTCTACGTGGGCTCACGCCTGGAAAATTTGCACTCGGGTATCCGTACCCAGACCTTTGCGCTCTCCTCGCCGGTGATCATATGCCGGCGTGATCACCCGCTAACGCGGTTGCCAGCACTGTATATCAAGGACGTTCTGCCGTACCCGCTTCTCGTCCCCAAACTGCCGGGCTGGTATCTGGATTGGCTGGGAGAGCAGTACAGCACCAACCGTTCAAGCGAAGAACTTCACGATCTGTTTTTACGGGCGGATGACCTTACTGTCATTCGGCGTATCGTGCGTGAAACCGATGCTGTCACCGCCAGCCTTATCAATACCTTTCCAACGGACCTGTCTCCGCGCGATTTTGCCATGCTCGATATTACAGACCTGTCACATATTGCCTCGCCCGGGGTGATTGCCACGCTATCGGACCGGCCCATACCCGGGGCGCTGCAGGGCTTTATTGACGAGGTGCTGCGGGAGATAGAAAGCCTGAGCACACAGCTGGGAAGCCCCTCCGTGGAATAGCTTTACGGCGCGAGAACATGCCCCTTTTGGGTGCTGCCAACTGCCCTTTTTGGGTATCTGCAGCGTGATTATTTTCGCGATTTCGGGGGATACACTTGAGGCATGTACGAAGCAATGATCAAAAAGCATTATCAGCAAGCCCTTGAGTACACCTACTGGATGGGCATGGCCATCGGTATGATTGCCGGCGCCAGCCTGGGAGTATTGGTCGGACTCGTCTGGTAGTTGCTGCTGAAACGCGTATCGTGGGCAACGTCAAACAGACCTTGCCCATGCGACGTTTTTTGCTATGGCGTGACGATATTGAAATTGCCACGCGGCTGATCCAGCAAGCTAAAAAACTTCACCAGATCCAGTTTGCTGCCATCCACTTCCAACTCGCTTGAAAACACCACGTCCTTCGCCCCGGCTTCGCCCATCAGTAGTTTCATGAACATAGGCTGTGTGATGTTTATGGTGGCGTTCGCATTGGCTGCCGGTTCGCCCTCCCGGTAATGCAACACCGAATTTTTTAACTCCAGTACATAGCTGTCCCCAACATCGGTAAACACAATGTTGATCACCATCTCCAGACCCTCGGTCTCCTCGGCCTTCAGGCGCACGGAGATTGCACGAAGAAACTCGATAGTGGGCGTTTGTTCCAGCAAGGGGCCGGCCGAAGCCAGATTGAACCCTTCTTCGGGTGCGCCTACTTGCAGTTCATACGCTCCCGTCAGGTAAACATCGCGCCAGGGTCCCGACTCCGCCTGGTAACCCAGTTGTCGGTAGGTTTCAGCCAGCAGGTCTTTGGCCTCTGTGTTATCCGGCTCGGCAAATACCACGTGATTCAGTACTTCCGCCACCCAGCGATAGTCGCCTTGTGCGAAAGAATCCGTCGCCTTTTCGATAACAGCCTCCGATCCGCCCATGTACTCGACATAGCGCTTTGCAGCGGGCACGGGGGGTAACGGATTCAAATTGGCCGGATTGCCGTCATACCAGCCGAAGTAGAACTGGTACACCGCTTTGGAGTTGTGACTCACCGTGCCATAGTAATCGCGATTGTAGAATTCTTTCGCGAGTGAATCCGGGAGTTTTATCCGTTCTGCTATCTCCCGCGGGGTCAAACCATCGTTGGCCCAGCGCAGTGTCTGGTCATGAATATAGCGATACATATCGCGCTGCTTCTCGAGGAAGTCTGATATGCGATTGCTGCCCCATATCGGCCAATGGTGACTGCCGAAAAAGATCTCTGCACTGCCGTATTTGCCCAGCATGCTGTTGATATAGCCACTCCATTTGAGCGCGTCCCGGACCTTGGCACCGCGCAGGGTGTAAAGATTGTGCATGGTATGTGAAACTACCTCTGCACCGCACAAGGCATTGTGCTCGGGCAGGTAGAAAACATACTCTGCGGGAGCCTCGGAGCCAGCCGCGTTCATAAATTCGAAGGGCACACCGTCGATCACCAGATCGGTAAACTGCTGACCTATAACTTCATTTGGCATCATAATACTGACGCTACCGATCACCGGCTGAACACCCAGACCGGTGGTGATATGCCCCGTCGGCCCTCTCGGCAGGCGCTCGCCATACATGTACAAGGCGCGGCGGGTCATCGCCGGGCCAGCCAGCACATTTTCGCTGGTTGCCTCTTCGATAAAGCCAATTGGAGCAACGATCTTCACATCATTGCCTTTGGCCTGCTCCATGGTCATAAGGCCAAAGACGCCACCGAAGTGATCGATATGACTGTGTGTGAACAGGATCGCGGAGATCGGTTTGTCACCAAGATGTTTGCGTGCAAAGGCGATGGCCTCCCGCGCTGTCGCCTCAGTGGTCAGAGGGTCGATAACAATCCACCCGCTGTCGCCCTCGATGATGGAGATATTCGCAAGATCAAAACCCCGCAGTTGATAAATGCCATCAGCGACTTTGTACAGGCCTCTTTGCATATTGAGCTTTGACTGACGCCAAAGGCTGGGATTCACCGTTGCAGGCGCCTCACCCTGGATATAGTCGTAACTGCTGGCATCCCATATTACCGCGCCGGAGCTGTCCTCAATGGGCAGGCTGGGAGCTTTGGCGATGAGTCCTCTGCTGGCGTCCTCGAAGTCCTGCTGGTTGGCAAGGTCAAGGTTATTGGCGAATTCCTTGTTCACGGCCACCGTGTATGAGGTGGCGTCACTGCTATCGGGTGGCGGTGGCGGTCCATCTGATCCGCCGCAGGCCGTCAACAAAAGAGCGAACAGGGTAACCGGGATCAGCGATCTGTCTGAGGATTTAAGTATCGTCATGCTTTTTGTATCCGCTTTTGCTGGTTTTATGAGGGATTTCAGTCGCCATCCAGGGCGATAGCCGCCAGAATTTCACGACTATTCCGATCTGATCGAAAACTCTGTTCCCGCAGGTTCCTGGAACAGGCGTAAGCCGAATTCCGGAACAATGGCCAGTAGATGGTCAAAGATATCCGCCTGGATATCCTCGTACTCACCCCACTCGGTTGTGGTGGTAAAACAGTAGAGCTCAATGGGCACGCCCTGTGGGCCGGGCGGAAGTTGGCGTACCATCAGGGTCATGTCTTTACGGATTTTCGGGTGTTGCTTCAGGTAGCGCAATGCGTAGGCACGGAAAGTACCGATATTGGTCAGTCTGCGCATATTAACCGCCACATCCCGCTCTTCGTTGGAAGCGCCGCGCAGCTCGCGGTTGTATTCGGTCAGCTCACCTTCCTTACCCGATATGTACTCTTCAAGGAGCATGAAGCGTTTACTGCGCTTTGCCTCCTCGTCACTCAGAAAGTGAATGGATGACGCGTCCAGATACAGCGCCCGCTTGATCCTGCGGCCGCCTGAGGCGGACATGCCCCGCCAGTTCTTGAAGGAATCACTGATCAGTCGGTGAGTGGGAATGGTGGTGATGGTCTTGTCCCAGTTTTGCACCTTGATAGTGTGCAGTTCCACGTCCACAACATCGCCGTCAGCGCCAAACTGGGGTACTTCGATCCAATCGCCCACCCGTACCATATCCTGCGCTGTCAGCTGAACGCTGGCTACCAGTGACAACAGGGTGTCCTTGAATACGAGCAGCAATACCGCGGTCATGGCACCAAAGCCGCTCAGTAACAACACCGGTGATTTATCCAGCACTGCGGCGATAAACAGCAGCCCGCCCATTATCATAACGGCCAGTTGTACCAGCTGGATAAAGCCCTTTATCGGCCGCGCCCGCGCTCGCGGGTTGGTCTCATAGATGTCGTTGGCCGCGTTCAGTAACGCAACGATGGTGATTGCGACTACCACGATCATGTAGGCGCTGGTCAGGTTGTGTACAAACTCTTCCACATCCGTGCCGATGTCTGGCAGTAAATCGATGCCCACGTAAATAACGAATGCCGGCAACAGCTGCGTCAGCCTCTGGCCAACGCGGTTGTTGATGAGGGCATCGTCCCAGGTCTGGGTGGAGCGCTTGGCCAGGGAGCGCAGCGCTACCAGCAGCACCCTGGATGCAAGGAAATACGCCAGCCAGGCTGCGATGAGCAGCGCCCCAACGGCGGCGTAATTCGGGAGGTCGATGTGAAGATTTTTCAGATAATCGGCCATGTTTATCGCTTCAACAAAGGGTGCAGATAATACAGGACCTCAGTCATTTCTCCATCAGTAAAAGACACAGTGCGCAAAGCCACTGTCCCTTTCCTGGTCGCAGTGGGCCTGGTACTCAGGCACGCCGCCGATATAGGCCAGCAGGCGCCTTGGTTTGCCTTCTATATTGGTGCCGGTATACCAGGAGTCGGTTTTGGTGACGAGCGCCTCGGCAGCCTTTTCATCGTGATGCTGCCCCCAGCCGGCTTCTGCTTCCCGGGAGGGCTCTATGGCCTGCGATCCCCTGTTGCGCACAAAGCTCACACAATCGGTAATCCAGTCTACCTGCTGCTGTATGCACGTCGGCACGTTACAAAAAGCAGCGGCTGGAGACATGGGTCCCATCACCATAAACATGTTGGGATATCCGTTTACCTGCAGCCCCAGATAGTTATTGATGCCGTTTTTGTCCCACTCATCGCGCAGCAGTCGTTGGTCGCGGCCACGTATGTCTACGCTGGTAAGGGCGCCTGTGCCGGCGTCAAATCCGGTGGCGAAAATCAGGATATCCAGATCATGATGACCCGAGCGAGTGACGATGCCTGTTGCGTCGATGTGATCGATGGGGTCCTCATTGACATCGATCAGGCTGACGTTCTCCCGGTTGTAGGCCTCAAAATAATGGGTTTCCAGCGGCACCCGCCGGGTTCCAAACTCATGATCATGTGGAATAAGTTTCTCCGCCACCGCAGGGTCGTTCACCCTGGCCCGTATGTGTTCAGCGACAAACTTTGAAAAAGCCTTGCTCACATCCTCTTCGAGCCACAGGTCAGAATAGGAGCCTACCCAGAACTGCAGCGAACCGTCTTCCCATAACTCGTTCAGGCGCCTTTCGCGCTCTTCTTCACTTACCTCGAAAAACGGGCGTTCATCGGCGTCCCAGAAATGTCCCCCGAAGGTCTTGTTGACATGCTCGCGTATCTCGGGATATTCGGCACGCATTTTGCGCCGCTCGGTGTCATCATATTTCGGGTTGTTCATCGGAATGGCGTAATTGGGTGTGCGTTGGAAGACCGTCAATTGACCTACCTGGGACGCAATGGTCTGGATCACTTGTATGCCCGTTGCACCAGTGCCGATAATGCCGACCCTTTTACCGGCCAGATCAATGCCACCCTGGGGCCAGCGACTGGTGTGTACCTTTGTTCCCTTGAAATTTTCTATACCGGGAATATCAGGTGTTTTTGGGATAGAGAGACCGCCTGCGCCCATGACAAAAAACTGACAGCTGACAGCGCTACCGTTTTCAGTGGTGACGGTCCATCGTTTGCTGTCTTCGTTGTAAGTTGCGGCGGTTACGCGCGAATTGAATTTAATGTCTTTTTTAAGATCGAATTTTGTAGCGACGTAGTTGAGGTACCGCTCAGTCTCTTGCTGGGCGGGAAATCTCTCGCTCCAGTCCCATTCCTCCAGCAACTCGTCAGAAAACCAGTACTGATACACCCTGGACTCGGAGTCTGTCCTGGCGCCGGGATAGCGATTCCAGTACCAGGTGCCACCCACACCTGTTCCGGCCTCGAGAACCAGTACTTTCAGGCCCAGCTGGCGAAATTTGTATAACTGATAGAGGCCGGTAAAACCCGCGCCCACTACAACGGCGTCAAAATCTTCAATTTTCTCGTCGTGCCTGGTCATATCCATCCTCTCCGGAGAAGTTGTCGTGGCTGAGAATAGCAGACTTCAGCGATTCTGCGAGAGACTCGTCCCAATGCGCTTGTTAAGCTGCGCTTATGGACAAGAAAATTGAACTGGCGGTTACCCCCTGGTCTTACGACGAGGGCTGGCGAGCAGACTCCCTTTGCACCCAGGCGGAAACGGCGGAAGCCATGGGTTTTCATTCCTTCTGGTTGCCTGAAAACCACTTTGGGGACCACCGTTCCATTCCCTCACCCCTGACGCTGCTGGCCGCCGTCGCGGCCCGTACCACGCGAATCAGGCTGGGCTCCACGTCCTACCTGCTGCCGATTCGGCATCCATTGCAGGCCGCCGAAGAAGTGGCGGTACTGGATCAGCTGTCGAATGGCCGGGTTATCCTGGGTGTCGGGCGAGGTATACAGGCTGAAGTGTTTGACGCTTTTTCCGTTGCTGCCAGCGACAAGCGCAAGCTGTTCCAGGCTAATCTGCAGATCATGCTCGCGGCCTGGCGCGGTGAGCCGGTATTGGACAGAGGGGAGGGCGACCCGGTCCTGCTGGCTCCTTTACCGGTACAGCGGCCACATCCCCCGGTCTGGGTTGCTGCCTTTGGCCCGCTGGCGCTGAAGCAGGTAGCCAGCCTGGGCCTGCCCTATCTTGCCTCGCCGATTGAATCCCTGGCGATGCTTGAGCACAACTACAACAACTATCATGCGGCCCTGCAAGAGGCGGGAAACCCTCCTGTATCCACCATCCCGGTTATGCGCACGGTATTTGTAGCCCGCAGTGATAAACAATCTGCAGACGTCCGTTTGCAACTGGAGCGCTCTGTGCCACAGAAAATGCGCAAGCCAGGTGTCGGCGTGGACGACTGGGGAATTGTCGGCGATCGCGCCTACTGCCGGGACAGGCTAAGTGAATACGTCGAACGGCTTAGCATCAGTCATCTCATTGTGCGCGGAGGTATTCGCGGTGTTGAGGATGCTGAGCAACTGCGCAGCCACGAATCACTTTTAGGCATTGTATCCGGCCTCTGAGCCCGGCGGGCCCGTGGAAAGGCGTAGAAAGGGGACGCATTTATTTTTCGGATGTCTTCGGCCGTGCAGGTTTTCTATTTGCGATTCTAGAAAGGGGAAGCTCATTGCGTACCCATTATTGCCAT